>Ga0206991_10045_pt1 | contig 33069 bp, 28 predicted proteins | sample Alteio_BWMinCont_9_FD_153286 | JGI IMG/M metagenome (GOLD analysis project Ga0206991, IMG submission 153286) | Enriched cells from forest soil in Barre Woods Harvard Forest LTER site, Petersham, Massachusetts, United States -... | ecosystem: Environmental > Terrestrial > Soil > Temperate forest >...
CAAGTCCAGGCCGCTGATTCTCGTGGAGTGGAATGAACGGCAAACTTCCGCCTGAGGAACCTTGCCCAGTCCCTGGCACGGACGGCGCAATTGTGATAGGCCAGTTTGTATTTTCGGCGCCAGTGGAAAGATTTAATGCGTGCAGGCGTTGAAAATAGTTTCCGTTCTCCTTCGTGTTCGATTCGACGTAGAGGATCTTCGTCGATGGATCGATCACCGGGGTCGAAGTGATACCGATGCTCGTAGGAATATCTCCGGTTTCACCGGTATCAGCGGGTGGGATTGGTGTAGCACCTGATGCCGCGCCATAGTTTGGGCCCAAAAGAGAAGCTTGCCAGTACTGAATACAGGTTGTTCCGTTGCTTCCGTCCGCGTCGAAAGCGTATACGCTATCATTCTGGGTGGTGACGATTACAATATTGTGTACACCTCCCGCGATCGATACGTTGGCGACCCACAGAGGCTCGGCGTAGACGGTTTCGTCCACCGCGCAAGAAAAAAGCTTTCCGAATGACGAAGAATTTACATTTGATGGCGTTAAGAGATATTCCTTGCTGTTAACACCCGCAGCCGTAAGATTGTTGCGATATGTAAAGACTCCACCAAGGTCCGTGACGGCGATTTGCGCAGAAGCGAATGCCGCCGAATTTGCCACGCTCGTTGCCGTCACCATATACGTGCCACCCATCACCGGCGCGGTGTACACGGTTGATGTCAAGGTCGTCTGGCTTAGAACGCCGCAGGCATTTCCTGAGCAGTTCGTTCCCGAGACACTCCAGGTCACGCCCTCATTTGACGAATCGTTCGCAACTGTTGCAAACAACGTCAGTGACTGCGAGGCGGCGAGGCCATACAGTGTCGGGTTTAGGCTGACTGTGATTTGGGCTTGAGGCGCTGGCATCGGATGGAGCAATGCCGTTCCGGCCAGCAACATCAGTACAACCAGAGAAGTGACAATTGCCAAAGACTTCTTCATTTGCGAAGGCTCCCTAGAAAGAACTCGGATCTTGAGGGTCGGAGGTGACGCCCATAGAATTAAGGAGCCACAGAAATGCACCATCACCCCAATGTAGGCCGCACTTTTTACGCTTATGCTTGTCTGAGTCCTGCCCCAGAGGAGACGCGAAAAACGAATTACGTCACTGTCTGGCTTGTTTTTTTGTGCTCACTCCAGGATCGAGAGAGCAGTCGACTCCAAGAGCAGCAATCGGTCTGCCACAAGAAGCTATCGTCGAGATCTTACGATAGGCGTAAGCTGTGAATACTGAATGACTTGCGAACTGCAGGTTGTGTAATCTGACTTGGCGGCCGCTAACAAGCTTAAAGAGCCCAATAGATGAAAACCTTTGCGCACCTTTGCTAGTGCGTTTCCAACCCAAATATTATTGCCATGCCCGCCGCTCCCACGAAGGTTTCAGCCGACTGCGCCTTCCTGATCCGCGCGTCTATGCCATGTGCCGGTAAATCAGTCGCCCAGTGGCGGTAAGCAAGCGGGGCGGCATACAAGAAAAAAGTCGTTTCGCCAGATCGAGTCGCCGAGTTCCCCTAGAGGCGCGCGCCGCGGCAGCAGGAAATCTCCAATACACCAGATCGGTCGGCCCTTCTCCCCAATGATTCTTGAAGGTAACCAGTCCTCTGTCATCAGTGTCAGAACGACCGAAGTCGAACTCCTGTACATTGGCCATCTTGGATTTTTGAATCGCCTTCCAGAGCAGGAATGGCATTCCGCCCAGATGATTGAACGTCGCATCCGAACCGCCGTACTTGTAATAAGCCTTATTCCGAAAACGCAAAGTCAAGATTGCGGCGATTGGCTTCTGGGCCTGGTAGGCAATGTGTATTTCGAGTGCGTCGCACATGCAATCGACCAGGTTCTGGAACCAGAGGTAAGGCTGTGGAGGTAAATGATGACGGCGTCGCGTGGTCACCAATAACTCGTAGAAATGCTTGAGCAGCTTTAACGATCTTCCGCATTCGTGAATGATGCTAGCGTTTTCCGCCCGGCGAACCCGGCGCTGAACCGAGTCCTTGTGAAGGCCGCGGAAAAGTTGGCCGAGTTCGGGTCGAAGATCCAATCTATGAAGGTAATATCTCGCGGCCGGCTGAAAGCCGAGTTCTGAGCCTTCCTTGTAGAAACTGCCGTTGGCAGGCCGAACCTCTATGTATTTCCAATGTCGATGTTCGCGGTCATTCTGCATACTCTGCACGACGAAACGGAGGTCGCGCCCGGAATCGAACAGAGGTTCACAATGATCGGAAAAAGGCAGGGATACCATCCGGTCGCCCGTCAGCCAGCTACGGACATGGCAGAAGACAACACCGTTTTCTAATTCGGCGCTCGAAGGAGAGGTCGTGAAAACGACGGGTGAGTATCCGTACGTTCGTTTGAGAGCCTGCAGCCAACCGACGGTGTGGAATACGGATGCCTTAGGGTGGCTTTCCACGAGCTCCGCCCATCGGGCGTCGTGCAGTGGATCAATTTGAAAAGGTCCCACAGTATTTCCCGGCTATCAGCGTCAGCGTGACGTCAGTCGTGAACGCATACTCCTTCCCGCGCCTCTTCTTGCAAACCCAATTGGAAAACCGCAGCGTAGCGGGTCTTCCAATCCGACCTCTTGGCATTGAACGGCTCGAGACCCCAGTACTTCCACGGCCAATCGCGCCTAACAGATGGGTCGCCGTCGTGTACTTCCTCAATCAAATCCAGGACAGGAGTCCATTCCAAAGCAGTTGCAACTTTGGCGCGGACGTCCAGGTCGATTCCCGAAACAAAAAGATATCCTCCGGGCCTAACCAGGCGGGCGAGAGCGCGCAAACATTTTTCCGCATCGGGCGGCGCCATGTGGCAGAGGAATTTATTCGCTACTACGATGTCTTGAAATCCCAGACTCTCTGCCAGGGCGGGATCCCTAGCGTCACCTACACCCCAATGGATGCCTTCCGCAATCCAGGTTTTGATTCGGATCTGATCCCCTTCTTCGTCGAACAGCGCGGCCATTTCGTCATTGTTCAGGCGCTCCATCATCGGGGAATATACAAGCGGGTTTTCGCCCAGCGAGTAGACTCCGTTTTTCGCGATTTCCACAATCTGCTCGGAAATGTCCACGGCGTGAACCTCTAGCTTTAGATCGGGTCGGGCCGACCGGATTTTCCAGACAATCGAGTAAACCTCGGCTCCATTGCTGCAGGCCAGTACGGCAACCTTCAAAGTAGTGTTCTTCTGCTTCTGATCTGCCAGGGAGCACATTAATTCAAGTTCAGGTCGGTTTCGGAGAAAGAAAGTGCCATGAAACTGCGTGCGTTCCATCCTTTGCCGCACAAAAAAATGTAGAAAGTTGCCGTAGGAGGATACAGGCCGAAGTGCTTTCAAGGGCTGGGGTATGAGGTTCCAGACCCACTCATTCACCCGCAAGAATGGCTTGCCTAGGCACTTGCGAAGGACCTTGGATCTGGAAATGCGGGCTACAATCGATTCAGACATTTATTCCTTGAAGAAAAGGAGACTCGATTGAAGAGTCGAAATGTGAAGAGCATCCGGACTGATCGATGGCCAGGTTCGGATGGATTTCCACCGTTTGGCTAAGCTGGGACCAAGCTCTCCTCTTCCACTGCCGAACCCCGCAGGATATCTCGAAATAGCTTCACATACACCGTCTTCTGTCCCATCACGTAGAACAGCATGCCAAAATACACACTTACGAGAAGGGCGAGCCCGAGGAGGAGCCTTGGTAGAGCATGTAGCGATTCGCCCCAAGCGAGGAGCGCCGCCAGCGTGACCGCTCCCGCAACAATACCCGAGATCAAAGGCCGACTCGCCGTCAGTGCGATATCGCGGAAAGAAACCACCGTGCCATGCACGCCCCAGGCGATATGCGGGACGACCCACAGCACCATGACTGTGGAGTAGGCAAGAGCCACCCCTTTGGGGCCATAAGGTAGCCCCGTGACGTAACCGCAAATCATCACAGGAGCGAGGACCAACGCTACCTTCAGGCTTCGCCCGACCATTCCGAGCGAAAAAATTAGCCAACCGATGGGGTTGATGAGCGCGAAAACAAGAATGGTGGGAGCCAACAATCGAAAGATCGAGGCTGCATCTTTCCACTTTGGACCCAAGAGTGCCGAAATCAATTCGGGTGCAAAAAGCGCAACGGCAATGGTGGTCGGTATGGTCATCACCAATACCAGCGAGTAGCCCTTCAAGAAATAGCTTCTGAAACGGGGCGGGTCATTCTTCACTCGCGACAGCGCCGAAAAAGCAACTTCACCGACACTGGAATTCAGGTTATCCACCGGGATAGTGCTGAGCTGATACGCTCGCCCGTAGAGACCAACCGCATCCGCTCCCCAGAAGCGACCCAAAAGAACCTTCTCAAAATTATAAGCGACATAGACAATCAAGCCAGTCACGGTCAGCCCGCTACCAAAACGCATCATGGAACGAAGTCCAACACCCGTACGCGGCCTCCCGGGAATCCAGCCAGTGACGACCCACAGACATAAGGTGCTGATCAGCGGCATGGAAGCCGTGGAGACCACAAGCGACCAATATCTGAAACCCGTAGCAGCCATCAGAATGCCAGCACCATTACTCAGAGCCCAGGTGATGACGTCTATCGTTGCCAGAGCGGAAAAGCGCATTTGCCGCTGTAGAAGAGCCGAGTGCTGCACCCCAATTGCATTCACGAGGAATGCCGAACCTAAAGCGATCGTCACCCAAAAGAGACCGGGTTCATGATAAAAAGCAACCGCAACGGGGGCCATGCCCACAGTCAGAAGTGTAAGAAGAAGGCCCACGAGCACATTAATCCAGAATAACGTGGAGATTTGGTCTTCAGTGATGTCGACGTGTTGAACCGTCGCCGCCGAAAGTCCAAAGTCGCGGAACAAGCTCAACACACCCGTAAAGGCAGTCACCATTCCGACGAGTCCAAAATCCTTGGGGCTGAGCAGGCGGGCCATAATCGCTAGCGTTCCAATGCGGAGTGCGTAATTGGCGCCTTGGGCACACATCTTGGCGAAACCGCCACGGATTGCCCTTTCCTTAAGATCTTTCATCCTGATGTCATCTCTTTCGTCGAATAAAACTAACGGCTTGTCGGCCCACTAAAAAGTCTAAGAGTGAATGAAAGAGTTCTCCCCTTCGTTTACAAAACCAGTTTGCGGCAATAGAAAGCCTCCGCATAGCCGCTGGGAGCGACGCACTCCATGCCACGCAGGCGCATGAGCCCTAGAAATGTTTCCTTCGCAAACCACGGTTTTGCGCGCTGTGTTTCGAAGGCGTCCATGACATAACGAATCTTCGTGTCGTAAAACTCTCGATCGAGCGGCACGAACAGGTTGGGTTGCCCCAGGTCCCCGTCATACTTGGGAATCTCGTATTCGAGTATCAAGTGGTTCCTGAAAGTGTTCCAGGTCAGCTCCGCAATCAGCCGATGGTCCTGGTGTGCGTCCTTGCGGTTGTGCGTAAAGATCAGATCGGGCGATATCCGCTTCAATTCTTCAAAGTAATTCTTGATGTGTGTTCCTTCGTATGGAAAGAACCCATCTCGGAAATTTTTAACGATAATTTCCTTGCGTTTAGCCTGATTCAGGAAAAGCGCCGCACTATTGCGAGCTTCCCGCTCACGTTCCTTACTGGCCCCAAATACAATCCAGACGATATCCATCTCCGGGGCCTGGGCAAGCAATCGCAAGATGGTCCCGCCACAGCCGATCTCAATATCATCAGAGTGCGAACCCAAACAGAGCACCTTAAGCGGCGCCGTGGTATTTCGAGGAAGGTTTAGTGCAAGCATGTCTGAGTTCTTTAGAAATCCCGCGAGCCTTAGCGGTGATTGCGGCCATTGCCGTTACTCTTCCATACCTCCCATGGCGCAGCACCGGTAGCGCAGAGGCTTTCCAGCTGCTGCTTATCTTTGAAAGTGTCCATGCTGCCCCAGAATCCATCGTAGGGGTACCCAATCAACTGTTTTTCCGCAACCAATCGATGGAATGGCTCAATCACCAGTTCTTCTTTGTCGCGCATGTAATCGAATATTTCCTTTTTGAAGATGAAATATCCTCCATTGATTCGGACATTCCCGTCGTTGATTGCGCGGATTTCGGAAACGAGACTCCCGTTACCCTGCTGCAGCGACACCAGGTGATAGCTCAAGTTCGGCCGGACGCAAAGAAAGCTGGCGACTTTGCCCTCGCCGCGAAAGTGCTCAAGCTGCTGAGGCAGAGGCATGTCGGTGAGGCCATCGCTATAGTTCGCAAGGAACTCCTCTTCTCCTTCCAAGTACTTCTCCACGGCCCTCAATCGCTGCCCAATATTGGAATGGATCCCCGTATCAACGAAGGTGATCCGCCAATCGTGGATATCGCTATTTAGCAAATCGACCTTTTTACCGCCACCGGAGAGGACGAAATCGTTGGAAGCACACTCGTTATAATTGAGGAAATAACTCTTCACATCTTCCGCACGATGTCCCAGACACAAGATGAAATCCTTGTGCCCGAAATGGGCATAGTACTTCATCACGTGCCAAAGGATTGGGCGATAGCCAATCCGCACCATGGGCTTGGGAATGTCTTCCGCATCGCGAATGCGCAATCCCAACCCGCCACAAAACAGAACGACTTTCATAACGCAGTCTCCTTCGCGAAGAGTCCGGAACCTATCGGCCGGGCAACCGATTCAAAATCAGGAATAGAGCTTTACCTTGGGAATTGGGACAATGAATTGGCCGCCCCATTCGCGGATGAACGCATTTTGCTGCATGATTTCCTGCCGGAGATTCCAAGGAAGGATCAAAACGTAATCCGGCCGGGTCTTCCGAATGCGATCGGGCGAATAGATGGGGATATGCGTCCCGGGGAGGAATTTTCCCTGCTTATGGGGGCTGCGATCCACGGTGTAATCGAGGAAATCAGTTCGAATGCCGCAGAAATTCAGCAACGTGTTGCCCTTGCCCGGAGCGCCGTAGCCGACGATCCTCTTCCCGGAGCGCTTCGCCTGGATCAGAAAATCGAGGAGTGCACGCTTGCTTTCCTCGACCTGCTCCCCGAACGAACGATATGTTTCCATGCGGGTGAACCCGGCCGACTCTTCTCTGGCGCGGAGTTCCTGGACTCGGGCGCTGACCGCCTTCGAGCGATCCTCGTCATGCCGCGCGTAAATACGCAACGATCCGCCATGCGTGTTGAGTTCTTCGACATCAAAAAGCGTCAACCCGTGCGCCGCAAAGATCTTTTCCGCGGTAAGAAAAGAGAAATACGAAAAGTGTTCGTGGTAGATCGTATCGAACTGGTTTTCCTCCATTAATCGCATCAGGTGGGGAAACTCCATCGTGAGGACGCCGCTTGGAGCGAGCATTATCTTCATGCCAGCCACGAAATCGTTCAGGTCCGGGACCTGAGCGAGGACATTATTTCCCAGCAGCAAATCCGCTTGTTTGCCTTGGACACGCAGTTCTCTGGCGGTACTAACCCCAAAAAACTTCACCAGAGTCGCAATTCCCTTATCGACCGCCACCGCAGCGACGTTTGCGGCGGGCTCGATCCCAAGCACTGGAATCTTTTTGGCCAGGAAATGCTGAAGCAGATAGCCATCGTTGCTGGCAATCTCGACAACCAGGCTGCTTTCGTTCAGCAGATACCGGCTGGTCATCTGCTCGGCATAAGCCTTCGCGTGCGCAATCCAGCTGTCCGAGTACGACGAGAAGTAGGCGTAATCACTGAAAATGTTTACGGCACTCACGTATTCTTCAAGCTGCACCAGGAAGCACCGGCTGCATACGCGCACATGCAATGGATAAAAGGCCTCCATCTGATTAAGCTGCTCAGTCGAGATGTAACTCTCACAAAGCGGCGACATGCCCAAATCCACAAACGTCTGCCGCAGCGGAGCCCTGCAGAATCGACACAGGGGAGCGCCCGATACTTCGTCGTCGAGCGACGTTCCAGGCTTGACTAATTCGGAAGTGCGACTTGCGCTCATTCCCACCACACTCACCTCTCTCTCGCCTTCCAACGTTTTGGTTTGTCGTTTCACTAAGTTTTCCGCATGGGACGGATGCTAATGTCCGTCACTTCCGCGGTGCGATTCACTTTGAGAGCATCCACGAGGATCTGCGCGACATCCGCTGGCTGCATCAGAAGTTCCGGGCGGTACGATTTGCCCTCCGCCTCGTGGATCGCTGCTTGTTGAGGGCTCGCGGTGCGGCCGGGATAGATACTCAAGACGCGCACGTCGTCGGAGTTAATTTCCGCCCGAATGCTGTCGGCTAGGGCCTTGAGTGCGTGTTTTGTCGCGCAATATTGCGAGATATTGGGGCGTGCCGTAAGGCCCACGCTGGAATTGATAAAAACGATCGATCCGTGATGTGCGCGGAGCATGGGAAGCAAAGCTTGCGTTAACAGATAAGGAGCCCGAACATTAGTGCGGTATTGCCGATCGAAATCCGCAGCTGACGCAGTCTCAAACGCGCCGATAGCGATAATTCCGGCGCTATGGATCAGGACGTCCAGCGTATCGCAGTCACGCTTGAGCGCCGCCGCTAGCTTCTCTAGGTCTTCGTCGGCGCTGAGATCGGCCTGATATGTGAGAACTTTTGGTGAATTCTTGCGCGCGCCCTGAGCGACAGCTTCGAGATTGACGGCGTTACGCCCTACTAGATGCAGCTTGGCCCCTTCCCGTGCGAAACAAAGCGCGATTGCCGCGCCAATTCCGCTGCTAGCTCCGGTAATGACGGCAGTCCGTTGGCTCAGCACCGCCATCAGCCGATCTAGACCCGCTCCCCAATCATACTGGGGAGTGGGTCCCTAACTGAATCTTTCAGCAACCCGTGCTCCTTCAGGGCCGCGGCGGCCTGATAAATGGAATCAAAACTGAGCTGTGCGCGCTCCGCGATTTCTAACAGGCTGTGCTGTCCGTCCGAAAGATTCAGCACCCACAACATAGCCATTTCTCTGGTGTTGCCTTCGGTCGAACCGCCCATCAGCCGATAAAGGCCTCGTTCGCCGAGTTGCGGCTCACATTTTGGATTGGTGTTCGCGTAGGCCTGATTTTTTTCCAAGATCGAAAGGATTGACACACACGCGGAAAATGATTCGCTCAGCGAGGGTGGTTTCACAAAATCGAGATTATCCGCAGACGTATGGTACTCCGGGAATGTTCCGTGAGGCGTGCGAGACAACCTTCCGACTGCAAGATTGAAGCCGGGTGAACAGTACTGACGCTCGTCATAACCGTATGGTGAAAACTCCAATATCTGCGAGTGGGGCGTGAGTTGGCGAAGGACGTGGATCGCAGCTCGATTGATTTCCGCATCCGCCTGGCGACTTTTCTTATAAGACAAGGGGCCGGCATCCCCGAGGCCAGCGAGCACCAGTCCGTGCTTGACCCTGGAGACGGTGGATTCGTTTAGACAGAGCCACGTGATCGCCCCAATCGTGCCGGGGATAAAGAGGAACCGATATGAGTATCTATGCGGAATTTTCGAGACATATCGGGCTAAGAAACAGGCGATAACCACACCAGACAAATTGTCGTTGGCCAATGAAGGGTGACACGCATGGGTGGATATCAAAATTTCGTCCGTGCTGTCCCCAGCGAGATAAAGCTCACCGTATGTCAGATGACCATTATCCAGCGATGCATCGATACAAACTTCGTATTGATCTTCCCGCAGTTGAAGAAACTCTCTGTGACTGAGGCAGAATCCCCAGTTCCTCTTGTAGTAGCTCGTGCGGTAGGGAATCCAATCGGGACGCTCCGGCATTGTGAAAAGGTGCGGCCGGAGTTCCTTCAACGTCATCTTTTCGTGCACCGGCACGCTATAATTGAGCACGTGTAGGTTTGATTTGCGAAAATCAATAATCCGCTCACCTTGAGAATTCTTTACGTAAGCATCTCGAATGTTCCATTCGGGAGGCACAGCCCAATCGAAAACACGTGTCCCTGTCGGAACTTCATGCATGGTGAGCGGGATGTATTGCTGCGTGCGCCGCAAAGTCTCGCGGAGCCCATTTCCGGTGATACTGCGGCAAATCGGGTAGAGTTCGGCGATCAACGCATGCATTTCACGCCCGAGAACATCGGGCTCTAATTTGTCCAGTGTCGGAGCGGTGTTCACTTCTGTATGCCTCGTGTTGAGCGATCTCGCGTCATTCAACAAAGTCGGGGTAAGACTGGTCGCGATCGATGATTATTCGTTCGCCTGCGGGCCATTCGATCCCGAATGCCGGATCGTTCCAGCGAACTCCCCGCGCATGCTCTGGAGAGTAGAATTGAGACATCTGATAAAACACTTCCGTGTCGTTTTCCAAAGTCTGAAAACCATGAGCGAATCCCCGCGGAACGTACAACATCTTCTCGTTTTCGGCCGATAAGATCGCTGCGAAGTACTGTTTGAACGTGGCCGACTCAGGACGGAGGTCAATGATCGCATCGTAAATCGACCCTCGGGCGCACCGGATCAGCTTTGCTTCCTCATAGGGCGGAGCCTGAAAATGCATTCCGCGTAAAGTGCCTTTACGCTTATTGAAAGAGATGTTGCACTGGACAAACCGAGCATTCAGCTGGTGTGAATCAAATTCCCGCTCGCAATAGGTGCGGGCGAAAAATCCTCTTTGATCTGCGCGCTTTTCCAGATCAATGAGAAATGCCCCTCCCAGTTGTGTCTCCGTAAAAATGATTTTGGCTGCGCTCCTCTTTGCTCTGCACCTCGAGCCCAGCGCTGTGCTCAGACGGCGATCCGTTCTGGTGATGCAGTTCGAGTCCAGCGCAGCGAAAGATCCAGTCGTCCTTCTTTCAGCAGTTGTCGAATGCTGTGGATGCGGAAATAGCGGTCAGAATTCAGGTCCGCGGCGGTGAGCCCCGCAGCGCGATACGAGTCATAGAGCTCCTGTGCACCTTTGCGGGCTGTCCATTGCGGCCGGAAGTTTGGCAAGACCTTTTGGATCTTGTCACAATTTACTCGGTAGCACCGCTTGTCTGGCCCTCCACCAGGAGCATACTGAATCCGGGAGCCAGGAACAGTCTCGGTGACGATTTCTGCGAGCTCGCCAATCCTGTAGTTCTCCGCCGTCTGGCCAACATTGAAGGTTTCATTGTGAACGGCGCTCTTAGGAGCCTCCAGCACGGCCAACATCGCGCCCATGATGTCCCGAATGTGCACTATTGGACGCCATGGCGTACCGTCGCTCTTGATAAGAACCTGTCCTGTTGTGAGCGCGGACGCCACAAAATCGTTCAGCACCAGATCCAATCGAAGCCGAGGAGATGCACCATAGGCCGTGGCATTTCTCATGAAGGTCGGGCTGAAGTTCTCGTTTGCCAAAGAAGCCACATCGCGTTCAACCAGGACCTTGGATTCACCGTAAGGAGTCACAGGATTGAGGGCTGCCGTTTCGTCAAGGAATCCGTCACCGGCTGCACCGTAGGTACTGCAGGACGAGGAAAACACAAACCGGCTCACGCCAGCTTGCTGGGCGGCTAGGGCCAGCCTGACTGAAGCCTTATGGTTAATGTCGTAGGTAAGCTCGGGATCGAGATCGCCGAGAGGATCGTTCGACAACGCGGCTAGGTGCACTACGGCTTCGAATCCCTCGAGATCGGCTTTTGTCACTTCACGAATGTCCTTGCGTATCTCCGGAATCTCTGGCGCCGGTTGCCTGAAATCGCAGCCGGCGAAGAAGTCCATGTCAAGACCGACCACTTCGTGCCCGGCGGAACTCAGCATCTCACCCGCAACGCTGCCAATGTAACCTCTATGACCGGTTAACAGTACTTTCATTCTTGAGAAGCTCCTTGGCAATGGTGCGAATGGGCTACCGCCGTTAGCGTCCCATCTATGACCACAGATAAGTTTCGCAATCAGGCTGCCAGATTAGCAATGGGTGCGTCGAAGCGGCTTACGTCAGGTTATTTCTGTGCTGTTGAAAACAAAGGGATTAGCGTGGATATCTTGAATCGCAAACGAGGGGCTTTACCGTGAATTCCCGCAAAGGAAGATGTATTGGAAAAATCTTACCACAATTTACGAACTGTGTTCCACAATTGAAAGGTGGGGGGCAATATCGACGAAACCAGGGGATCGTTCGCGGGCAGTGCGGGCGAAATGTAGAAGCGCTTAGATGAAAGTCTTTATGCATCAGCAGCTTAGCAGGATAGAACGCGGGGAATCAAAACACGCTCGTTCATTTCCATTCCTATCACGTCTATTGTCACTTGACCGTCTGTTGTAAGTAAGCCAGGATGTTCTTGAACGAATCAAATCTCGCCGGATCCTCCTCATCTATTGTGATCCCGAATTCCTCCTCGACCACGGCAAGGAGAGTAACCGTAGCCACCGAGTCCCAACCTTCCACGGATGTTGGGCTTGCCTGCCTGATCTCTTCGGGAGACAGATCGGGCAAAACCGCGGAAAAACATGCCGCAAGTCGCTTTTCCATCTCATCCATTTGTCATCTCCTGAGGCTCTCGAAGAGTATTCGAGCGCTTTTCAAATGAGTGCCGATAAATTCTGCATTTAGGCGATGCCCCACCCGATACCTCAGCGAGGAACTCGCGAAGAGGACTGTTTCTTTCAGTCCTCACATAATCGAGCTCGATATCATCGACACCAAGCTTCGCGAACAATTCTTCAAGGCACATGTATTCAATCCGCCGAGAGAACGCTCTGCAGCTCATGACCCACGTGTCTATATACAGTTTTCTTCCGTTTTGGCGGCCGGCAATGACAGCGATTTTTCCAAGCGGTCCGTATTTGTCTGTATAAGATGCCAGCAACAAAAAACTCTCGGGGCTGCGAAAGTAGTCTTGCCACGAGGCTTCCTTAAATCTTTTTCCGTTGAGATTAAACTGATTGGTCTTATTCACAAGCTCTAGAGCCCGCGGATCCAAAGGCACCTTCGTGAAATCGAAGCTCATTTCGGCTTCGACATGCTCAAGGAAATTTGCCGCCGTCCTCCTTGCCGCTTTGTAGTCGTTCGCAACCGCGTGTGACCGCCGTATGCTTTGGGCGCGGATTGAGTCTTCTTCCAGGATGGCACTTTTACCAAACAGGTCGCGCAGGCGCAGCGCCAGATCATAAATCGCGACACTGTTTTTCGTCGGAAATTGTAAGCACTCCATCTCGGGATGGGATGCCTTCACTTCTGCCAACTCAAGAGGGCTATCGTCAATAAATACGACGGAATCGGGCCCCACGTTCCACGTCTTCAGGATACGCGCCACCGCTTCAGACTTCGCCCCCCAACTCACTTCAATGGGGAAAAAGACCATTGGCGGCAGAGCCAAATCTTTTCTGCCGAGCGCACTCTCGACAAAAGCGCGCTCGTTCTTGCTGGCGATGCCTAACAGCACTCCCTCTGAAGCCAACGCACCTAGTATTCGCTGATAGAACGCATGCATTTGGCTGTGATGATCGAGGTCCCACGAAATTCCCTCACTCCCGACTTCTCCGAGAAGACCTCTCCACAGCGTGTCATCCAGATCTGTGATCAGTCCCTTCTTGGGAGTGGGTTGTCGCGTGAGCTGGGCCAGGAGATTCGCCAGCGCCGAAGCGTGCGCTAACCGATAAGGAAATCCCGTGAGGAGTTCGGATTCTACATCGTGTCTTTCCGGCAGAGGCGACGCCATATCCATCCGCTGAGGACTAAGGACCCGCACTTGAGCGCATTGGGAGATTTGTGAGCAGACGGACTGCATGATGGCATTCAGCTCAATCTCGAGTGAACTCGCCTGCCATCCCGGGACAAATGATATCGGGAGTAACGGCAACGTAGGAAAACAAACGATCACCGGCATGCGCTGGCACGTTGCTTCAATCGACCGTTGAATTTGGGACGCCCGTGTTCTCACGGTCTCCACGATGTCCACACATAGAGACGGTGAAGACAATGCCGAACTGCGGATCCCAAGCCGCGCATCGAGGTCGGCCCATTCGATCACTACAATGCCAACTTCTACAGCAGCTTTTTCGAGCCGGCTGACGTTGCCGAGAAGGTCGCCATACAATCCATTTTGAATTTGGATCTTCTGATCGGTGAAAAGGAGGGCGAGCTCCGCAGTTAAGAATGTATTAAGGTGCAGGGGGTTGAATCCTGTCGCGAGGAAGCAAGTAAACGCTCCCGTGCTGCGGTCTTTCGCACCTTTGAGAATGGCCAAAGCTTCAATTAATTTCATTTGTCGGCGCGAGGAGAGAACCCCGCACATTCCTAATCATTTCATCTGAGAAACAGGCGGAGATGATCTTGCGCATCACCGCAATCTTTCATCCAATGAATAAATCACCAAAGATGAGCCGGTACTGTTCATCGAGAGCCTTACGACGTTCCGCCACTTTCTCTTGAATCATGAGTCTCAAACTTCCGGCATTCTTCTCCAATTGGCAGAATTGCTCGATTAACTTCTCGGCACTCAGTTCGTGGATGTTCTGAACATAATCCTGTAACCCCATATCCTGCATAAGAGACGTACACTTCTGATGGAACGAGATAGAAACGACCGGTTTATTGAGGGCTAACGCCAAAAGAGTGCTATGGAACCGCGTGGCAACGACGGCATCGGTTGTCGCGAGTTGCGCGAGTAAATCTCCCACAGACCGGACTGGATCGTCAATGATGCGTTCCTCATCATAAAATTCCAAACGACGCTTGAGTAGAGCCTTAAACTCCGCTATTACTGGCTTATCGCTGAGATCCCCGATGAGGAGACGAATATCATGGTCCCGCGCCAGCAGCCACTTCGCGAACACTACAAGCTGTTCCAAATAGGCGTTGTAAGTCGACTCACGTTTCTTATCTGAGCTTAGTTTGCCGTGGTAAAGCATCAGGCCGAGCCCCACAACGGGTCTGCAGTGTCTTTCCATCGCGCTGTTTGGCGCAATCTCGTCAACGATGCTGAAGGCGAGATCGGGATATACTCGGTCGGCCGCCGCCCCTGCGCCTATAGATCTCAGGTATTCTTTGGTCCCGGTATCTCGATACGAACGGAAATCTGCCAAGGCGAGTGCGGAATTTACCAGCCATTTGCCAGCACGACTGTCGATCGGACCGGCGCCCACGCTGACGAAGAGCAGCTTGCAGCCGCACATTTTCGCAATCAACGACCACTTGAATATGTTATAGGGGCCCCAACTTCGGAGGCCGTAAGCATCCGTAAGCAAGCCCGTTCCTGGAATAACGAGAACGTCCGTGCGTTTCAGCGTCGTAAAAGCCGCAAGGCAACGGTAAAGCTCGCTGGGCAGGCCAATCACTATAGAACGGAGCACCTTCGCCAATCGATTGCGCGGTTTCCAGGCGTTCGCAACAGGCCGGCTAATAGGCACACCTATGATGTTGTGGATCTTTGCTGTGGTCACGGGATCGGTGCAGATACAAATGACTTCAACGTTCGGCAGAAAACGACGCAGATGGTACAGAATCGCGTGGAAAGTAATTTCGTTACCGAGGTTCCCGAAATTATCAAGACCAAAGTGGCCAAAGAAGCTAAAGGTTCTTGTTCGTTGCTTCGAATCAGTACGAATGCTTACGTCGGATAGCGTCTTGCCCAACGCATCCTCTTGAACCGCGGTTCCTTTGTAACCCCAATCTCTCACGCCGGTCATGAGCGCCCGATCGGCTGATTCCCATCGTCGACTCTATCATTTCCGAAGCTCGAAACCACTTTTCTCATCTGCCAGTTCCTAATCTTTCTCAACGAAAAGAATCTCTTGATGCTCTCCAACGTGGATTTCGGATGCAGCAGCGAGTCACACAACTGTCCTACGGCCGCCTTTGCCAAGCGCGCACGACTGAAGCCAAGCCCGATATTGGCGAGGGTTTTTTCATGGTAGACCCAAAAGCCGCGGTCGCGCTCGACGAACAGGCGCCGGCCGAGAAACCTATAGTATTCGGTCAAATGACGATCGAGGCACTGCTCAAATTCCTCGGCCGTGAGGCAATTCCTTCCGTAGTTAAACAGCAAGCCTAGAACGCTTCCGTAGTGAGCCCCTGTGTCGGCGGAAACTGCGCCAATCGACTCGGGCCGAGGCCTCGAGAAGGTCAAGATTTCGTGGACGAAGCCAAGATCGGACGTGCGGAAAAGCGCAAAGCACGATTCGAAGTCCGCATACATCTCCGTTTCGACGTAGAAGGGATCACGGCTTCGAACAAGGTCTGACCGGTAGAGGACCGAGTTTTGCGAACCGAACAACAAAAGCTCGCCCAACAGGAACTGCCGAGAGGCTTCTTTGCCGCTAACCAGGGTCTGTTCAGCAGGCAGTCCGGTAATCCGGACTTGCGACCCGGCCTGTTCGTAAGCGCTCACTATTCCTACTGAGGGATAGGCCTCGGCAACCGCAACCATTGCCTCCAAGCACCTTGGGAAGATCCAATCATCGCCGAGCACTACCTTGCAGTATTTGCTTTCTGGAGAGATCTGCCGAACAGCTAAGTTGTGATTGGGGAGCATGTCTAGAAACTGCTTGTTCTCATGAACACGAATCCTGCGATCTTTTGCGGCATAGCGACGGGCAATTTCCAACGATTTATCCGTGCTGCAGTTGTTTAAGATCGTATAGTCCCAATTCTGATACGTCTGCGCCAGGACGCTTTCGATACACGCCGCCAAGTGCTGCTCCTCGTTGTAAATAGGAGTGACGACGCTCACCAGGGGCTGGATGATGTTCATCCCAAGACTCCTCTTCCATCTCTGCGGGGGCTAGGTGTGGGCTTTCTTGCAGCGCGGATCGATCTCGAGCTAACGGTGCTCAGCTACTAACTACAGGACGGGTCGCTCCGCCAACCCAGATTCCCGACTCTGGATCGAACTGTCTGGCCAACCTCGCCGGATTACCCACGATCACGGAGTACGGCGGAAAGCTCCTTGTAACGAGAGCGTTTGCCGCTACCACGCTGTTGCGCCCCAACACCAACTCACCTTGACCGCATACGATTGCCGCACCGTGGCCGATCCAACATCCCTGCTCAATCCGAATTGTGCCTCCAGGCGTGAGACCTTGTGCTTGAATCGGCAAGCCAATGTCTTCATAAGCGTGGTTGTGATCCATGATGAGTGCGCAGGCCGACACCATGACGTGCTGCTCCAAATGAATCTTATTCTTCGCAGAGATTACGCATTGGCCGTTGATGACGCAGTGATCATCGATAATGATTTTCACGCCGTCATCGGACTCGTCCAAATCGAAAGTGTTGATCCAGGCATTGTTCCTGACAATTATGGAGCTGCCAAGCTTGATTCCCGGAGCGATTCGCCTGCTCAACACGGCGGTAGGATGGATAAACAAGTTGCTGCCTGTGCACGCGAACGGATAGGTCACACTTACCCACACGCTGTAAACCTTTGTGATGGCCCGAGAACAAACGTTTAGCGGATCTTCAAAACGGGCGCGGGGTTTGCGAACCGAGTGAGACATGGCTAGTTGTCTTTAATTGCGCGGCACGAAGCGCAGTACAGTCAAACCGATTTACGATCAGGGAAATTGCCGAGCTCGAGAATTATAAAAACGAGTTCGAAGTTACGCACCCCGCGAAATTAGGGCGAATTCCCTAACCAGTAATATCTTTGCGGAAAATCGCATGAATCGATTCTCCGCCACCTACGAGAGGGGCCAAACCTAGAAGAAATCGCAGAACTGTCATGCGAACCACCCTTCGCGCCGCCCTCCAAGGAAGACTTGCGCCCCCTCGATAAGCGACAGGTGTTTGACGAACGCCCACGCTACGGAAAAGATCATCCCACACATAACGCAAGCTGGTGCCCACAGCCGGATTGCGCCGTGTCTCGAGCGACACCTCTTGGAGCCCGGCGGACTCCAACAGGAATTTGAGGGAAGCCGGCGAGTAATGAAAGAGGTGCCGGGGCAGCTCCAATCCATGCCAATAGCTTCCAAACACGCGCGCCTCGGCTGAGTCCACGTTGGGAATCAACACGTAGAAAATCCCTCCGGGCTTCAGCCATTCACGGACGCGAGCCATAACCCGCCGTGGCTCATACAGGTGCTCCAACACGTCGAAACATGTGATTACGTCGAAGGAGTCTGGAGGAAAGGGTGCTTCCAGAATATCGCCGACGAACACCTCGGCGCCACTTCGTCTTTCGGCTGCTCGCGCCGTCTCGCTGGACATTTCGATTCCATGGAGCTTCCAGGAATTCCCCCGGACGGATTCCAAGAACGACCCCGAACTGCAACCGAGGTCCAGCAGAGCCCCAGACTGCTTGTATGGCCGTAGTGCTTCGTTACGAAAACCCCACCGATCGGGCGAATCCTCGCCGGCAGACGAAATCAACCTGTCGTATGCGTCGGTATAATGCCGGTGCATTTCCTCCGGTGCAGGAGGCTGGCTGAGCCAGACCAGTGAGCAGCCAGGGCAGCGCAGCAAGGTGTACTTCTCTTGTCTGCCGTGCAAGCGGTCCGGCGCCTGTAGCCATTCCCGAGCGCCCACTTGACCGCAAACAGGACAGCGCTCACCGTTCGTCACGAGTGCATTCTTCCGGTTTGTGTCCATATAGGGCTCGGAGCACGAAGCTAAGGACGTACTGCTGTTCACGGCGCGGGCGTCTCCATACTAAATATTCTCATACGACTGAACCTTTCCTGTCTTCCTCACGTTGGCGTACAGTTCGGACAGCGAGACCAGGACTCATCCACGTGAGAAGCCATTTGACTGCGAATTTGAACGTCGGGTCCAAAAGTACCGCCCTCGAGATCGCATGGCGCGCCTTCGCATACTCTCTATTCCCAAGATACCAGTTGGTCCAGCCGCTATGGATCGCGCCCAACTGCTCCCGAATCACCGCGCGAACTTGCCTTGGCAAATTTTCGCTCAGACGCAAAAGGCCTTCGAGACGGAGCTGGCTATCCTGAAGGAAGAATTCCATCTTGTTCCAATCGGAGCTCACTCCCACGTGGCGAATCTCCGCGGGTGATCGATCGAACCACACAAGGGGGCGGTTGACATAGCAAAAACCCGTCAGCACCGCCAACCGGAACATGAATTCACTGTCTTGACTGTAGAGCAGAGTGGGATCAAAGCCCGTTCCCCTTATCAAATCGGTTCGAGCCAATAAGGACGAGAGGCAGACGACCATGCCTGCGCCACCCGGTCTCACCAGAAGTCTCATAACTTCCGGATTGACGCCCATTGTTTCTTCATGGCGATAGTTCTCTTCCGCCATTTGGAATAACGTCCGCGTCTCCGAATGGTTAAATAATCGTACGTCCGTGTAACAGGCGCCGCACTGCGGGCCAAATTGGTCGAGAGATCGAAACTGCCACTCGAGTTTTTCCCGTTCCCAGAGGTCGTCCGAATCGAGAAAAGCGATCCACTCGCCGCGAGCTTCCGCGATTCCCCTGTTTCGAGCCACGCTCGCGCCCTGATTACGCTGGAAGTAATAACGGATCCGATTTCCAAACGCGTCCCGGAGTGCTTTCCCCGTATCATCCGACGATCCATCATCTACGACGATTACTTCCAAATCGAAAAATGTTTGGGCCAGGACGCTCTGGATGGCGTTCTGTACCGTGGCGGCCCGGTTATATGTGGGGATAACGACGGATACCTTGGGGTTCATGAAAGTGCCCTTGTCACTTTGCTCGAGGTACCACGGTTCACGCAGAAAGGGGAGTGAGACTCAGCACGCGGCGGGCCGGCTCTGCTTTGTGCGCGGCGATAGTCTCTCGGTAAACGTCAAGTAGCCTGGCGCCTGCCGCAGTCCAGGTGATCTCTGGGATTGCCTTCAGAGATGCCGTGCGCAAGCGCGCGAGCAGGGCACGATCTTCATCCAGCATCGTAATATGCTGGGCCAAGGTGTTGATATCTCCCACGCGATGCACAAGTGCATTTTCCATGTGCTGGCAAGCCGCACCTGCCGCCTCCGAGACGACCACGACGCATCCGCTGGCCCTAGCATCCGAGGTGACGAGAGCACTCCCTTCCTCGATGGTCGGAAGCACCAAGATGTCGCTCTTGCGCATCAACTCCGGCACATCATTGCGATGCCCGAGGACCCGAACACTCGGATGTTCGAGCATCGGCGCGAGCTTTTCCCTATAGGCTGGCAAGAATTCTCCTGCTATGAGGAAAGTGCCGTCTTTCGACGCCGGCGAGCGGAGCCATGCCTCGAGCGCATAGTGCACGCCCTTCCGCACGGCGCACACGCCCACAAACAACATGGTCAGCCCGCGGTTGGAATCCCGCGGTTCGCTATTCGGATAGTACGCCTTCTCGTCGTAGCCGTAGATGTGCCGCGCTAATTGCTGCCGGGAATAGCCCTTATCCAAAAAGGTTTTCGCCACAAAATCGGATGGGCACAGAAGGCGCGTGGCCAAGCGATACTCCTCTTCCTCTCTATGCAACTTCTTCGCATCATAAGCGTGCTCGTGATCATGCGGCAGATTTACCCCTAAGCGGTCGCATTCCTCCTGCACGACCTTCATCGCAAAGCCCGTGTGAGCATTAGGCCTTTCCAGAACGGTCGGAATGCCCAGCCTCGAGGCTGTTTTTAACGTTTCGAGCGCCCCCAGCGGCCACGTATGAATGATGTCAATCTCTCCCGCCAACTTCTCAATCCGGCGCGCCACAATCCGGTCGTGCAGTGCCACGGCGCGCATAGTGCCGATCAATCTGTATGGAACCCGGAGTCTGCCTTTGGCAAGCGTGGGGCGCACTCTCACAGTTGGTGGAACAGGCCGGCCGAGCGACGCGGAAAACACAAGCAGGTTCGCTCCTGCGGCCGCCAAGCCATTCACTTGCTGCCAAGCCGTGTAGCAGACCCTGTCCGCGCCTAGCCGGAGCGGAAAGCTGTATAACGCCCGCACGCATTCGTTTTTGTAGCTCATAACTTTTCCTCGATGCCGACTTCTGGGCGTTTCGCTCTAGGAGGTTAATTGTTCGGCGATCATGCAAAACGCTCTCTTGTGGAAAGATCGTGCCGTGCTTACTGCTTTGCTTAACCGAGTGGCAGATAAGTCTCTGCCGTGCCGGAGGCGGATGCGAACCGCACTTCGTTCGCGGCGTGCTCCGTTGGGACGGTTACTCCGCGCGTTACCTCGCGGGTGGCCACGGCGATGCACGCGACCAACGGAAAGAACCCCATAATTAACTGCGCCATGTAATTAATCCCAAAATGCGCCACCACAGTGCCAAACAGGGTTGAACCGAAGCACCAGAGCAGCCATTCCTGCCCGCGGTCGCCATTCACCAGCTTCCTTGCCGCCCCAATCGCCCCAAAGCTTCGGCTGAAAATCGCGATATAGAAGATCAGGGTCAGCAGGCCTCCCGTCAACGCAACGGCAACAAACTGGTTGACGAGATCCCAAGTACCCCATCCCCATGTGGGGTAATCCTTACTACCGAGCAGCCACCACTTGCTGAAATTCCGTATGGTCATGTCCACTAGCATGTAGCGCTGTTCGCTGGACGAGGATCCGGTGAGATCAATGCGCGCGATCAGCGCCCACACTGGACCGTGCATCACCAAATGCAGCCCAACTAGGGTCAGCACGAGGCCCCAGCGGATGATCCGCATTCGCTTGCGCAGCGGCCAGAAGGCAAGGCCTACCAAGCTCCCGAGATACGCCATCCACGAAGTGCTCGAGTACGATGTGATGACCATCGTGGTGGCTCCGGCAAGTCCGACGCATGCTGCCAATCGAGACTTTTCTTGCGTCCACAACCAGAGAAACAGGGGAATGAGAACGCCGGCGAACGCACCGGCATAGAGACAACCCAACGTCGCCCCCGAACGTATGTGCCCGTCCCGCACAGTCACCGCAATCGGAACGCCCCCCAAGAGTCCAAAAACGTTCATATGGCTGATCTGCTCGTTGATCATACAAACGCCGAGAATCGCGCAAATGGCGGCCAACGTCTTGATCGTGCGCCGCATTGCCTCACCGTCCGGAATCAGAGATCTCACCACGAGGTAGCCGCCCAGGCTATCCAACAGAACTCCCATGCCATTGATGAATGCCTGTCTCTCCATGAACTCGAGACAAAACGCGATTACGGCACACACCGACCAGAGCACCACTACCCAATCCGCTCCGCCGAATCCGCCCGGGTACTTGTCTCCGGACGATTCCCGGAAGCTGGCCCGCCGAGCCAATCCGGCCAAAATCAATACGCGCAGGGCCGTAAAGTGGAAGCCGCCCAGTACCAAAACTTGTCCGGCCGGGATTGTGAAAAAGGCGAGCAGAAAAGGCATGATCGCCTTCCCGCGTGGCAGGACCCAAATCAACACAATAGCGATCAAGAGCCACACCGCCACCAATGGGTGAAGCGACGATTCAGGAGCACCGCCTCCAAATCTAAGATGTTCGGGTGGCATGGATCAAATTAGTAGCAGCAACTACTTTGCTTCTCAGGGGGCCTAGGATCACATTGTTTCGATGGATTGTAACTGGTTTTCCCACGTGGGACACGTTGTTTCTGGAGTGTGGATTCGACTAGGCGAAACGCCCCCAATTTCATATAGCCGCTCCGGTTTTGTTTCCCCTATCCCACTGATTGCCAGCAAGATATACCTCTACCGCTCGCTTTATTGTCGGCTCCAACTGAAAGTTCAAAGGCACCGTTCCATCATCGCCGTTCGTCTCCGCATTGGAGCAAACTGGACGAGTCTACTACTGGACCGTCACCGTCAAACCGCTTGGCGGCTGTGGGGCTTGGCTCTGGGAAGCCGAATATTGATAGGCCCCACTGTCCCAAGCAGCGCTGGCAGGCCGGGCAACCGCAGTCTGTGCGGGACATTGCATCGCATGAACTCCGGCGCTCGCGTTGTAAGCGCAGCCATCCGTAGTCCCAAATTTACAGGCGTTCGCCGCATCGGTGCCGATTGCAGGTTCCGATAAGAAGGTAGCCAGAGCTGTGCAATAGGCCTGGTGGTTTCCACCGACTCCAACCGTAGAATTACCTACTGATGTAGGCGAGCATGGACTTGTGGTATCTCTAGCACAGGTGTCCGTATCGGCTCGACCTGCGCTGCCAGACATATAACCCTGTGAATTTCCGGCTGCCCAAGTCATCGAAATGTTACTGGCATCGTTTCGTCCGATGCAACCAGTACTGTCCCACGGCGAATTCAATAGATTTTCGTTAAGTACGGTTAAAAATTGCCCACCAGTCGTGTTGCTGCCTCCTAGATGGCACGGTTGCTGGCCGCCCGAAATCGTATTGTTGAACATGAACTGGCCGCCGGCGTTCGTACAAAGCGAGTATGTTGGCGAACCGGCTATCGCCCAGAAGTTCCCATTCCCGCCAGGGTAGCCGGTGTCATACACGAGGTTGTTGAACCAATATTCCGTCATCGTGTTCGGACAGAACCACAAATTCACTTGCCCATCGGGGGAGATATTCGGATCGAGGTGCCTGTCTATGTTGTTGTAGACCACATTTGGAGTGTTCTGCGGTTGATGGAGCGCGTTGCCTGTCGAATCATTATTGCACTCCAAGACGTTCGTGTGAGAACCGGCCCCGGGATTGTGTTCGTACAGATACTCGAAAATGTTGTCGTGGATGTCATGGCACCACTGGCCGACGCCTTGGTTGGTATAGCGAACGATGCTGTCCCGCATGTGATAAAAACTAGGAAACGTGCCCCAGGCGCAACTACCAGGGCTTGAGTCCTGCCCGTCGATCACCACGTGGTCAATCGTCTGCAAGCCATTGAAGCCGCCACCGATGAGCACACACGGCTGCGAGCTGCTCGACGTTCCGGCAGTGGTCGTGGCCGTCCACCCGTGCAGATATAAGTTGACCATAAAGGTCATGCAGGCTGGAGATGTGTCTCCGGTCTGGCAACCGTTGCCGTTTCCATAAAAAACCAAGTAAGTACTGTTGGTTGCAGGGTCCCCAGGCTCGTTCGAGCACAGTCCACGCATCTCGAAATTGTCGAAGATCGCCGCCCTTGCTAGGACGACAAATTGGTTGTGCGAACCATTGGTGCCGTTGGCGATTTGATACGTGCAACTGCTCACCAGTGAAGTCGAGGTTGGATTATCGGCATTCAAGATGGGGCGCGTCCAAGAAGCTCCACTGAACCATGTCTGATCGACTCCATAGTAGATGCAGCCAGTCTGCGTTCCCTCATAGACGCAGGTTGTTTCGTTGCCGTCATGAGGGTCCATGTTCCACGTGCCACCCGTATATGGAGCGAGGCCACTATTGCCAAAATGCCAGGAGTCGCCTCCACGAAGAATAAATCCTTGACCGGCGGAAGGCGTCACGGTCGCACAGACGCCTGCGCAGTTTGGCATCCCAGGCGCGTGGAGCCAGGGTGTAGATTCTGAAGTCCCGCTATTAGTATCAGAGCCATTTGCCGCGATAAAGTAGCAGTTGCTCCCACTTACTGGAAGGCCAGATGGGCAAACGCCGGCAGCGAAAGCACTTCCGCATATCAAGAAGCAGACCACAAACAGTGCAGCGCGTAGAAGACGAGCCGTCATAACGCCTAAGCCCCCCATTGTTCGCCTATCAAGTTATCTGACGGCCAACCTAGCTGCTACTGGTCCACCGGTCAGAATTAGTACAGGTTCAGTACAGGGGGCTGGCCCTGTCGTTGTATGAGCCAAACCACTACCGTTCAAGAAATTCACGAGCCGCCTATCTTTTGTGAACGCCCAAGCGATGGGCCGTCCCCCAAAAGCGGGACGGTCGTATAGCGATATTATGCGCGAAAACACTAAGTGTGACTCCAAGTCCCGTACTTCATAGTACAAATGGTGAAGCCCCTTCGGATTCCGAGTGGTGCGTCAAAGGTCTTCTTCTTCCTCTCGTGCCACTCTAGCGTTTCGATGAGCTATCCGCACCGTTGGATCCTAACAGATGCCTCCCCGGCCTCCCGGAAGAGGTTCACCGCTCTGGGAATAGCCATCGCCAAGGCCTCGGCTTTTGTTCGTTTGCGGCACTTGTTACGTGTTCTCGTCCTGGGTCCATCTGGTGAATTTGTGGCCGAAGATGGCAAGCGATCTGGCCACGCCCAAGCGGCGAAAGGGAGTTTTCCGAAGTGAAGACAACTGCGCTTCATTCCATTCGGCCGCCTCGATGAATGCACGTCCTCCACGCTCGATTCCGAGGCTCCGAAGGATATATTCGACGAGGAGAGGGTTAATGCCCTGACCCCGATATTGAGAGAACACGTGGAAATCGAAAAGGTGAGCGTCGTCTGGCCTTAGGGGAAAATAGTAGGGCTCAATAGTGCACCCCCGCAAAGTCCAGCCGTAGCCCGCGAGCTGGTTTCCGGACTTGATCAGCCAGAGCGAAGCCCCTTTTGCAAATCGCTCCTTTATATTTCGTAGAGCCAGCCTCGGATTCCAAATGCTGGTCATTGGTTCCAAGTCCTGTTGACTCAGCTCTGCTTCACTGTTCAGCCGATTAACTTTGAGAGGACTGGAGATCGTTGACGCGGGCAACTCTTGCGGGGCTAAATCGCAATAGAAAACGACCATGCGGTTCGCAAAGAGCCCTCGCCTCATGCCCAGTCCGATCCGGCGAATCGTCCCCGAGAAACCGTGTCGCCGGCGGTATTCCCTGAGGCGCACAATTAAGGTGGAGACGCTCATTGCAGGGCGAGACCGTCTCAGGCCTCTACGGAATGCTTTCAGAAATAAGTGCCCGCAGGCACGCGCTGCTTACTTGTTTTTTGACCTCGCGGCCGGGGTCGCCCTTCCGCCTGGCCAAACTTAATGCAGCGGCGATGCTGTAACGTAAAATGTGGTGAAACAACATGATGCTTCGAATTCCCAGGACGCCCCAGAAGCCATGATGTTTGGACCAGTAATAAAGGACCGAACGTTGCTGCGCGAGAGCGAAGCGAACCGGATACGGCGCAGTGATTTTGCCGCGGTCGTGAATCGCCCGCGCACCAGGGTAGAAGGATACCTCCCAGCCCGCGTTCCAACACCTTCGGCACCAATCCACATCATCGCCATACATGAACAGGTTCTCGTCTAGCAGGCCCACAGCGTCAAAGGCTTCGCGCCGGATCATGGAAAAACAGCCGACTATGACGTCAACGGACATTGTCCGATCATGCAGAAAGAAGAACATATGCTCACCAGCGAATGCCCGCATATTCGCGAACAGCGTTGAAAGACCGGCAGCCGAACAAAAGTTGTTCCACAGCGTCGGGAATCGCCGGCATGAACTTTGCAACGTCATGTCGGGATTCAACACTCGCGGCCCTACATCCCCCACTTTGGGATGTTGATCCATAAAGTCCGCCAAAGCATCCAGACAGCCCGGCAGGACGATCACATCAGGATTTACGAGCGCGATATAACGCCCCAGGCATTGCCGGATGGCTAAATTGTTTCCTCGGGAAAAACCGAGATTCTCCTTACTCTTTATCAGCTTGACCCAGGGAAACTTGGTTTCGATCAACTCGGCAGTACCATCGGTGGAGGCATTGTCCACCACGAGGACTTCCATGCTGCGGTCCGGTGGCGCTGCTGCTAAGCTTTCTAGGCACAGCTCCAAATAGCGCCTGGCGTTCCAGCCGACGATGACCACCGAGATATCCAGAGATGTAGTTGGAGATTCCACGGGATCAGCTTAATTTCTGGTTGCCAAATGTTTGATCGCGCGGGCCAGCCGCGAAGGACCGGACGGTCCTCGAAGGGCTTGCTGCACCGCCAAGCCGGCTTTCGCCATTGCAAAAGAGACCGCGCTTTCGTATATCACCAAGGGGTTTATTTGCGAGACGTCTGTCCCGGAAAACCCTTCCTTGAAGTGATAGACCCCGGGGTTCTTTTCAGGATCGATGCCGCCAAGGTCATACCATCGGATGCCCTTTGCTTTTAGCCATTCGATAAGTTTCCAGTGCAAGACGTAGGCGCCTTTCGACTGCAAACCCAGGTCGCTGGTCGCGCCAAGTAGGTAAATGGCCGAATCACCCATCGCCGAGGCGATAAGTCCTGCCACGGGGATGCCGCCATTCTTGGCGATCAGGACGTACATACGATGCCGCTCGGGTAGGTCCTCCTGGATTCGCCCAAACTCTTCGATATCCACGGTCGTTTCGAATCCCTTGCGTTTCAACATTTGATAATAGATTTCGCAGAAGCTCCGATACTCCTCTCGTCCGTGGCCGGCGATAACTTCAAGGTTGTTCTTTTCTGAACGCGTTAGCTGGTTTCGCCACTTCACGTCGAGCTTTTTCCTCAGATCTGCAAGGTCAGGAGCTAGATCCAGGAGAAATGTCCGATAAGTGTTTTCCGGGACGAGAGGCTCTGGAGTAAACTTGGAAAACCCAGACTGAATTAGCGCAGCTCGCGGCGACCCGCCGAAAGCGTTCGGAAGAATCCGCAGGAAAAGCTTCCGCTTGTGGACGTATTCTTCCTCCAATGCTTGGGCCATGGCCATGGCAATCTCGGGACTCGGCGCTCTGCCGCGTCTTTCGCACAAGGGGCCCCATCTCAGGTAGGCGACACCAAATTTCAGGCTCGTCGGGCGTACGATCCTGAGTTGCGCGATTGCGATCGGTTCCCCATCGCGCTTCAAGACGACGTGACTGAGATTTTCTTCGTCCCATCTGACGCGGCCGTAGGACCATGTCTGATAGATACTTGCGTCGTTGAAGAGGTCGAGCATCTCCGCCCATTCTGTAGGCGTTGCGCCGTCCACTTCGACTCTCCATTTCGGATCCGGCATCAATTCTTTCCCCATTTTGAGAAGAGTAATATTCGCCTACGAAGGCCGCGGTGCGCGATCGGCTGCCGGTGAAGACGTCCGCAGAAGGCGGTTTCTAATGAGGCGCAGCCTGGGCAATACCTCAAGATCCATGAACAAAGCGCCGTCACTGTCACTTCGGGGGTTGACCCTATCAAGACGGAACGATTCAGCCCCTCGGCTGTTGGCGACACTCTCACTCAGGAAGACAGCCTCGTGTCCAGATTGCTGCAGCGAAGCCTTTAGCTCGCTGGTAAGATCTTTCGAGGAGCCGTAGGGCAGGCTAAAGGACCGCACCCTTGAGCGTGTAACAGCCTCCAGCTCCGCCTTGTTCCCCGCAATCTCCTGCGCGAAGTCCGACTGCGAAAGAGCTCTGCAGTGTACGTGACTGTAAGTGTGGTTCCCAATTTCGAAATCGAATGACGCAAGCGCACGAAGCTGGTTGCTGGATAAGTACAAACTAGATTCCTCCAGCAGGCGATGATTGTTAACTCCTGTCATTTTCTCCAGTGTTTCGAGAAACTCTTTCCTCTCGGCCAACGTAAGGGAGGGGAGGAAAACCCCAAACACTTCGGCTAGAGTCCGTAGTTCCGGGCTTTCGTTCCCCTGGACGGCCTGTGCCGCGGCATTTATTGGTTTCATTCCCAGCATGTTGGCTACATAGCAGACGAGGTTATCGGGGGCGAGCCGCTGATTATCGACAAATGCTGCATTTACGAAAAAAAGTGCGGGTACTTTAAATTTTTGGCATAGCGGCGCAGCCAGCTCCGCAACAGATGCGTATGCATCATCAAACGTTACAAGCACCGCTCGTGCCGGAAGACTTCGGCCATGCGAATTTGCCAGAACCTGATCTAGGCGAACGGGAGTGTAGTAGGCAGTAAGAAATCTGAGCGCAGCTTCGAATTCCTCAAGGGTCGTGCTCACATTTATGCCCTTAGTAAACGGCGAGTCCGAGGAGGAAATGTTGTGAAATACGAGGCAGCGCAGAGAATATGAGGGACCAAGAATGCGAGCAATGCTGAAACGTGCCGGCATCCGCCAAAATGTTTCCGCAGCTAAGTCTTTCGCCGCGTATCGATGTTTACTGAAGGACAACTTTCTCACGGTCTAGAAATGTCCGTTGCCAAAGCTCTAGGCTGAGGAGCGAAAATATTTCCTTCGAATAATCGGAACCATTCGAGTTGGCTTTTATTAGCTTTTCGACGGCATCCTTATGGAAATAGCCCCTATCGAGTGTCTTCCGGTCCGTCAGCACCATCGAAACCATATCCTTGAGGTCATTCCGCAGCCACGACGCGTAAGGCACCGGGAAGCCGGCCTTTTTTCTGTTTCGAATCTCTTTTGGAATTCTATGCGACAGCGCTTTTTTCAAAATGTATTTTGCCGTAAACCCGTTCAACTTGAAGCTCGAAGGCAGAGACGCGGCAAATTCCAATACTCGGTGGTCCAAGAGAGGTACACGGAGCTCAATGGAGTTGGCCATGGTCATCTTGTCGGCCTTGATCAGCAAGTCATCGGGAAGCCAAGTTTTCGTGTCGATGTACAGCATCGCATCCAAAGTATTTAGCCCCTTAACGTGTGCTTGCAGCCGGCGTAGAGGCTCGAGGCTATACTCGTGGTCAATCGATGAAGCAAAGTCGGCAGAGTACAGCCGGCCGAATCCATTTCGCGCATGGCGATTCCGGATGGCAGTGCGGCTGTGATAGTAATCGGGAAACGTATCCGTCATCAAAGGCACGTACTTAGCCATTCGAGGTATGTGAAGCAGCGAGTTGGCGACAGAAAGCCCTTGGGCCAGGGCACCATTCAGAGGGGAAATCCCTTTCTTGATGCGCTCGAGCCAAACGAGATTGCGATAATTACTGTAGCCTGCAAACGCTTCATCTCCGCCCTCACCAGAGAGCAGTACGGTGACGTGTTCTCTCGCCAATTTCGAGACATAGTACAAGGCGATAGCGGGCGGCTCACAGACAGGCTCTTCCATGTGCCACACATATTTCGGCATGAACGCCGCAAAATCCCGAGCCGTGATCGTGATCTCATGGTGCTGGGTTCCGAATTTCTGCGCGGCTAATCTTGCGTAGGGGCGCTCGTCAGCCACTTCCTGGCCGTCAAAACCCACCGTGAAGCTGCTAATTTGTTTCTGCGTTTCGTTCACGGCCAAGCTGAGTACGCCCGTGGAATCCACCCCGCCGCTCAGCAGGACACCCACAGGCACGTCGGCAATCATGTGCAATTGCACGGTCTTCGTCAGCAGTGCGAGTAAATTACTTTCGGCCTCTTCTACACTCATGTTCTGGCGAGTCTCTTCGAACTGCAGATCCCAGTACTGCCGCACCATGGCATTGCCGTTTTTGACCAGGAGATAGTGTCCCGGGGCAAGTTTCTGGATGCCCTTGAGTAACGTCTGCTCGCCGGGCACGTACTTGAAGGTCAGAAATCGATCGATGAGCTCGGGCGCGATTTCTCGCTTGATCGAAGGATCCGCGAGAATGGCCTTAATTTCGGAAGCGAAGACTAAAGATGTGTCCGTCAGGCAATAGTAGACGGGCTTAATTCCCACCCGATCTCGCGCCAATAGCAAGGTCTTCTTATTGCCATCCCAGATCGCAAAACCAAACATTCCACGCAGCTTCTGCAGACACTCGGGGCCGAGCTCTTCGTAAAGGTGCACGATCACTTCCGTATCGGTCTTAGTCTTGAAGACATGCCCTTTGCTTAGAAGAAAGGTATGCAATTCTTGGTAGTTATAGATTTCGCCGTTAAATATAATCCAGATCGTGCCGTCCTCGTTCGAAAGGGGTTGGTGGCCACGTTGAAGGTCAATGATGGAGAGTCGGCGGAAGCCGAGACCAATCGGGCCGGAGACATAGTACCCCTCGTCGTCAGGGCCACGATGGTAGATCGTGTCCGCCATCGCTTTTACAAGCGCGGGCGAAACGGCCTCGTCACTCCGAAAAATCAGTTTTCCGCAAATTCCGCACATATTGAGAGAGTTATGCCGAAAGACTCAAGCTCATCTCCAGATGGTTTGCATCCCACACAGACGTCTTAGTTGCTGACCGCGTATGTAAGCGACATATGACCGATCTTCCACGCGCGGCGGACGCGAAAAATGAGCCTTTAAAAATCCATATAGAAGGGCAGCCGAACCGATTACATAGGGTTTCTGCGTAATCCTATTCAGACAACTGGCCATGACATAGACGGGGTGGTACCCGGAAACGTAGCAGGCAACCCCGTGCTTCACTTTGTCGCGTAGTAGTCCCTCTTCAGAGCCTGTCAAGCGATGATGAAGAAGACACAGGTCGGTGAAGGCATACGTCTTCCAACCCAGCATATTCGCTTTAACTTCATCGATCGTGTCCCATCCTGGGGCTGGCCAAAGGTTTCCGATTACTTTCCAGCAAGCCTCCCGATAAATCTTGGTTGCGCCCCGCACATGGAATCTTGGATTTACCTCAGGTTTCAGCACTCCAGAAAGATCGTGATGGATTTCCCCGCCGCCAATGCCGAGCTCAGGATCTCGGCGGAAATATTCGAAGCACTTTTCGAAGTAGTCGGGAGCAAAGCTTAAGTCTCCATCAAGTTTCACTATGAAATCCCAGTCATTGCTTTGGAGAGCGTTGTAACCTTCGTAAAAGGCCTCCATCACGCCGCCACCGGATTTTCGAAAACCTCTGTTCGTTCGGTGTATGACGCGGACCCATGGCAATTGGGCTGCCGTTCGATCGAGGATCTCACCCGTTCGATCGGTAGAGCCGTCGTCGACAATGATCCACTCGGAAGGCCGGGTGGTCTGGCGACAGACAGATTCGATCGTGGCCTCAATGTACCTTTCCTCGTCGCGCACGGGCGTGATGACTACATATCGTGCCATTTCGCTCTCCACTATTGTCTTACTTCGACGTGTTCGGATTCCTCTACTGGAACCGAATGAGTCGACATCAACTGCTTCTTTTCGATTTCCGCAGAAATCACAGCAATTATTCGCTGAGCGCTTTTGCCGTCCCATGTGTCTGGGACCGCGCCCACCGCTTTCGAGTCGAGCTGTTTTCGGATGGCCCGGCGAATACCGTCCTTGGCCGTCCCAGCAAGGATGTTCGTGCCGAGCTGAACCGTAACGGGTCGTTCCGTATTGTTGCGCACCGTGACACAGCGAACGCCAAGGCATGTGGTTTCTTCTTGAATGCCCCCGGAATCGGTAACGACTATGTCCGCATGATCCATCAGGCAGAGAAAATCAATGTATCCCAGCGGATCAATCAGACGGATCCCATTTGCACTGGTGTGGCATGACTTCTCTTCTCGCGGACAAGTATTTTCAGAACTAAAGAAGCTTTCGAGACCGAATTCGCGAATTCGTTGTCGCGCTCTGGGATGGACGGGAAAAATGACAGGACAGGATTTGGATAGCTCCCCTAACCCCTCGAGAATGTTAAGAAAAGTCTCACGTTGATCTACGTTGGAAGGTCGGTGGAGAGTCAACAATGCATAACGGGTTACATTACGCGTTGAGCCATTGCTTGCGTCGGAAGCTCGAAGATTTAGCTTCTCCAAAATTTGAGAGCTCCTAGCCTGATGCCGGAATGCGAGGAGCGAATCGATCATCGTATTCCCGACCAAATGTGCCCGTCCGTGTGGGATGCCTTCCTCACGCAAGTTTTTGAGCCCGCTCTCCTCCGTTACAAATAACAAGTCAGCGAGATGGTCCGTAACGACTCGATTGGTTTCCTCCGGCATGCTCCGATCGAACGAACGGAGTCCAGCTTCTACGTGGGCAATCAGCGGCCTGGCCCCATGGGCATCGTATGAGATCTTAGCGGCTACCAACGCGCACGCCACTGTCGAGTTGACGTCGCCAACGACTACCAATGCATCCGGCTTCTCCCGCAGCAAGACCTCTTCGAACCTCTTCATGATTTCGGCTGTCTGGATTGCATGCGATCCTGATCCGGCTCCCAGATGCACGTCCGGCTTCGGAATGTTCAAGTCGGCGAAAAATCGGTCTGACATTGCCTCGTCGTAGTGCTGGCCCGTATGGACCAAGACATTCCCAAGGACGACATGGGATTCGACATTGCCCTCGGGACGCGGCGATGCCTCCAAGCGCTCGTTATGATTCCGAATGGCGGCAATGATCGGCGCCGCTTTCATGAAATTCGGCCGCGCGCCGACGACCGTGAGGATCTTGGCTGTCCTAATCACTTCGATATTCTCCATGAGTGAATCAAACGATCAACGGCAATACCCCGATTTGTCTTCTAAGCAAAAACTGGGTTGTTGGAATGTCTTGCGAATGCAAACAGGAGCCATCCGTATTCGTATGGCCTCTGTTCGCGCAGAATCTTTAGCGAGCGAACGTCCATGCCCTCAGCGGGCGGACGGATGCGATTCATGGCC
>Ga0206991_10043_pt1 | contig 33065 bp, 30 predicted proteins | sample Alteio_BWMinCont_9_FD_153286 | JGI IMG/M metagenome (GOLD analysis project Ga0206991, IMG submission 153286) | Enriched cells from forest soil in Barre Woods Harvard Forest LTER site, Petersham, Massachusetts, United States -... | ecosystem: Environmental > Terrestrial > Soil > Temperate forest >...
ACCGCTATCCCGACGACCTGCAGGCCAAGCTGCTTCTGGCCGGTTCTTTGATCAACGGTTATGACAGCCAGGGCGATCCACGCCCGGGAGCTCTCTACGGCCAGGCGTTGCTGCGCAATCTGCTGCAAGATTTTCCTTCCAACGCCGCGGCCAACCACTACTGGATTCACGCGGTGGAGGGAAGCGATCATCCGGAGCGAGCGCTCGAAAGCGCCGAGAAGCTGGGAAAGCTGGCGCCCGGTTCTGGTCACGTGGTCCACATGCCGGGCCATATCTTTTATCGCGTAGGAGATTATGAGCGGGCGCGGGAGGTCTTTCTCGAAGCGGCGCGCGTCGATCGCGACTACATGGACAGGCAGCACGTCAGCCTTCGCGACGACTGGAACTATTCGCACAACCTGAGTTACTTGATCGCCGACTGCGCGGAGGCGGGGCGCTATCGAGAGGCGCTCCAGCACGCCGCCGAGCTGCAGCGTACCGCGGAAGATCCGGACAAGTCGTCCAATCCCGCCTTCTACATCCTTCAGGTTGGAAGCTCCGCGGAGCGCCTTGCGATTCGATTCGGCGCATGGGACGACGCCATCCAGCAGCCGATGAATTTCGGAGTTCCCGACGCCCAATTGAGCGTAGCCGCACGGGGTTATCGCGACGGCCTGGTGGCGTATGCGCGCGGCATGAAGGCGGCCGAAGCCGGAGATCTTGCCGAGTCCGCCCGGCAGTCCGATACGCTGGATGCTTTGCTCTGGCGGCTATCACACCAGAACGTCGACAACCCAGCCAAGAACGACCTAGCCAAGAACAACCAAGGAAAGACGGATGCGCCGGAGGATCCCGAGCAGGGCCTCCGCGACCGGGTGGTCCGCATTCTCGAGACTGCCTCGCTCGATCTTCGCGGAACCCTGGCGGGCTACCGGCGCGATTTCGAAGAGATGCGGCAATTGCTGGATCAAGCTGCCCACAATGAGCGCGAACTCGGCTACTCTGAGCCGCCCCAGTATTCACGGCCGGAAACGGACTCGCTGGGCCACGCGTTGATCCGAGCCGGAAAGTATCCCGATGCTCGCGAAGCATTTCTCAAGGAACTCAAGGAGCGGCCGCGTTCCGGATTCGCGCTGTACGGAATCGCGCTGGCCTGGGATCGCGAGGGCAATCAGTCTGAAGCGGGTAAGGCTTATCGTACGTTTCTGGAAACCTGGAAGAATGCCGATCGAGATCTGCCGCAAATCCGAGCCGCGGAAACCCGGCTCAAAGCCGCGCAATAGCTACCCGCAGCGGGCCGTGTGCGGGCGATTCGTCCTAATTTCCGCCCTTTAGTTTAATCTCCGCTGTTTCGCCTTTCACCTCAACCGTTGTTCCGAAGGGCCGCGACAAGTCGGCCAGACGCTCCAGGATATAGTGCGCCTGCTCGCCGGTAGCGGGCTTCGGCAAGCCGCGTGTCTGCAGGAAGAGGTTATTGGTGTGCTCGTCCTGAGTATCCGCCTGGCCCTGCCCAATCTTATTCAGTGCCACCGGTTGGAATTTAATCGACTGCAGATTTTTTCCCTGGAATTCGACGTAGGCGACCACGCTTTCCCAGTCGATCGGTTCGTCCAGCAAGATATCTATCGGCGGCGCCTGAAAAATGAAATTGCCGAGATCGAAAAAGATAGGCCGGCCGTGATAAATCTCGACGCCATGCAGCAGAGGCGCGCCATGCATCACGATAATATCCGCGCCTGCATCCACCTCCGCGTGCGTCCATTTCTTGAGCCAGTCCGGCGGCGCCAGCCGCTCCGGCAACTCTTCCAGCATAATTGTCTGGAAGGGCTTATCGAATACGTGATTGTGTTCATAAACAATCACGAGATCGGCTTGCTTCTTGGCATTTCGGATACTTTGAAGAATGCGTTGCGTGTCCTCCTCGTTCGGCTTGTTACCTTCCACGCGCAGCTCATTCACGCCCGGCCGGGTTGCAGTGGCGGACCCTCCCGGCTCAATCAGGCCGGATGCCATCGCCACCAAGGCAACCGTGGCCTTGGGCGTGTGCAGGAAAGCGGGCGCTACCGCTTCTTCTATCGTGTTCCCAGTCCCAGCATGAGCCAGATTCAATCGCTTCGCTTCCTGGAGCGTGTTCTCAATGCCCGCCAGCTTGAGATCAAACGCATGGTTGTTGGATAGCGACACCAGGTTGAAGCCAAACGACTGCAGCGCATCCAGGGCCTCCGGGGGAGAGAGAAACCTGCCGTTCATGTGCGATTGACCTTTTTTTTCGTCGACGATGGTGGTTTCAAAATTCGTAAACATCACGTCGCCCTTCAGCAGCGATTTGATCGTCGGAACAGCGGACGGTGCGTGAACGCGAATATCGGACCGAATCATCGATTGTCCCGTCAGCGTGATGCTGAGCGCAGAGGATTGCCCCAAGAGAGATCCCCCCGCGCCGAATAGAAGGACCAGGCAGGCTGCCGCCAGCGGAAGCCGGCCACCTTTCAACACTGTTGCCATCTGCGTTCTCCTCCAAGCTGGATAATTCGAAAGACCAGCGAATGCAACGGTCATCATACATCGCTTTCTCGTTGCACGCGATTACCTGCGCAAATAGGCCAATATCATTTTGCGCCGACCATCGCTTGGGGTCCCTTGAATCCGACTTCGAAGGAGTATATGATTGTCGACCACGATGCTCGACATCTCTTCCCACGATATTGTGCTGGTCGGCGGCGGTGGCGCTGGCTTGCGTGCGGCCATTGCTATTTCCGAGACGAATCCGAAACTCAGCGTCGCGGTCGTTTCAAAAGTGTATCCCATGCGAAGTCACACGGTGGCCGCCGAAGGGGGCGCGGCTGGGGTTCATCTTTCCGAGGACAGTCTCGACGAACACGCTTACGACACAATCTCCGGTGGTGATTGGCTGTGCGATCAGGACGCCGTGGAAGTCTTCGTGAAAGAGGCTCCCCTCGAGTTGATGCGGCTGGAGCATTGGGGTTGTCCCTGGAGCCGGGAGCCGGATGGACACGTCGCCGTGCGGCCTTTCGGTGGAATGAAAAAGACTCGCACCTGGTTTGCGGCCGACAAAACCGGCTTCCACATGCTGCACACGCTGTTTCAAACGTCGCTCAAATACGACGCCATCACCCGCTACGACGAGTTCTTCGTAACCAGACTGCTGGTGGACGACGGCCGCGTTCAGGGCGTGGTGGCGCTGGAGCTGACCACCGGCAAGATTCAGGCGATTAGCGCCAAGGCCGTCATTTTGTGCACCGGCGGCTGCGGCCGTGTCTTCCGCTATACCACCAACGCGGCCATTAATACCGGCGATGGAATGGCGCTGGCCTATCGCGCAGGCGCTCCTCTCAAGGACATGGAGTTCGTCCAGTATCATCCCACCGGTCTCCCGTTCACCGGAATTCTCATTACCGAGGCGGCCCGCGCTGAAGGAGGTTATTTACTGAACAAGGACGGTTATCGTTACTTGCAGGACTACAACCTCGGCACGCCTGAGCCCAAGCCGGTCTTGCGCAGCATGGAGCTTGGTCCGCGCGACCGCCTCTCGCAAGCCTTCGTTCAAGAACAAATCAAGGGCCGCACGGTGGAGGGACCTTACGGCCCGGTGGTGAATCTCGACCTGCGGCACTTGGGAGAGAAAACCATCGAGACCAAGCTTCCTTTTGTCCGGGAGCTGTGCCTCAAGTACGAGCACATCGATCCCGTAAAGGAGTTGATCCCGGTCCGTCCCGTGATCCACTACATGATGGGCGGCGTTAGCACGGATATCAATGGGGCAACCGCGCTGAAGGGCTTGTACGCGGCAGGAGAGGTGGCGTGCGTCAGCATCAACGGAGCGAACCGGCTGGGTTCCAATTCTCTGCCGGAGCTGCTCGTGTTTGGCGCCAGAGCCGGGCGTTTAGCGGCCGAGTATGCGGAAGAACAGGATCCCCCTGACCGCCGCCTGTTGCTGGCCCAGGCGCTGGACGAAGAGGCGCGGCTGCAAGAGCAGTTTCTTCGCAAAAGCGGAGGCCGGGAGCCCATCGCTGAGCTCCGCGAGGAGATGCAGAAGATCATGGAGCTGTGCGCGGGCATTTACCGCTCGGGGGAATCGCTGGCCGGAGCGGCCGGCAAACTCCAGGACCTCCAAGACCGGTTCCGCGACATTCGTCTGGACGATCGGGGCCATTTGTTCAATACAGAACTGATTTCCGCGCTGGAGCTTTCGGGTATGCTGGACGTGGCTGAAACCATGGCAGAGTGCGCCAGACAGCGGACCGAGTCGCGCGGTGCCCACCAGCGAACGGATTATCCCGAACGGAACGATGAAAAGTTTTTGGCGCACTCATTAGCGTACCGCGACTCGGATGGCCGGCCACGGGTGGAATACGCTCCCGTGACTATCACTCGCTGGCCTCCCGGCGAACGAGTATATGGAAAGTGAATAAATCTTATGGCCAACAGGATCACTCTCGACGTCACTCGGTATAATCCGGCGCGGGACGAAAAACCGCAACTGGAGAGCTTCGAGGTTCCACTGCGTAAAGAGTGGGTAGTGCTCGACGCGCTGAATTACATCAAGGACCACCTGGACGGGTCGCTGACCTTTCGTTGGTCCTGCCGCATGGGAGTTTGCGGCAGCTGCGGAATGACGGTCAACGGCGTTCCCAAATTGACCTGCGCCACCTTCCTCTCGGACTACGCGCCCGGCCCGGTGCGCATAGAACCCATGAAAAACTTCCCCGTGCTTCGGGACTTGGTGGTGGACACGTCGGATTTCTTGGTGAAACTCGCCAAGTCCAAGCCGTGGATCGTCCGCAAGGTAGAAAAACCGTTGGACGAGGAGTACTTCCAAACTCCCGAGCAATTAGAGGCCTATAAGCAGTTCAGTATGTGCATTAATTGCATGCTTTGTTATGCGGCCTGTCCGGTTTATGGATTAGACCCGCTGTTTAGTGGGCCGGCGGCCATCGCGCTGGCTCAACGCTACAACCTGGACTCGCGCGACCAAGGGGCCAGTGAGCGGATGGATATCCTCTCGCAGCACGACGGAATCTGGGGATGCACGTTTGTCGGCGAGTGCACTCAGGTTTGTCCCAAGAAAGTGGACCCTGCGGGCGCCATTCAGCAATACAAGCTGACTGCCACCATGGAATGGGTGAAGTCCCTGGTGTTACCGCGAGGAGCCGAATAAACATCCCGGAGCCGAATAACCGATGACTAATCCCACCGAGTATCTGCCCAAGTCCTACCATGTCCGCCTGTCGACTTACTGGTGGTTGACGCGCTGGCCCTATTTGAAATTTATCCTTAGGGAAGGGAGCGCCGTCTTCGTGGCTTGGGCTGTGATCGTGACGCTGCTGCAGATCCACGCTTTGACGCTCGGGCCTGCGGACTATGCCGAGTTCCAAAACTGGTTGCGGAATCCGCTGGTGCTGGCGCTGAACTTAGTCAGCCTCTTGTTTATCATTTTTCACGCCGTAACTTGGTTTAATCTGGCGCCCAAAGCGATGGCAGTCAGGTTGCACGGGAAGCGTCTTCCCAACCTGGCGATCGCAGCGCCGAATTATGTCGCCTGGGCGGTGGTCTCCGCGGCCGTAGCCTGGATTCTCCTGCGAGGATAAAATGCACAAGAGATCGAACGAACCTTTCTTGTGGTTGCTCTTTAGCGCGGGCGGCGTGGTTTCCGCGATGCTGCTGCCGATCCACCTGTTGCTGTTCGGGCTGGCGTTTCCGCTGGGATGGCTGGACGGACCAGGCTACGAAAAGCTTTTGGACATCGTGAGGCATCCGGTCACCAGAGTATATCTGTTTGTGCTTTGTTCACTTCCGCTCTTCCACTGGGCGCACCGCTTCCGGTTTACGCTTTACGATGGTTTGCAGATCAAGCATTTAAACGAATTGATCAATATTCTGTGCTACGGTGGAGCAGTTTTAGGAACCGTTCTGGCAGCGTACCTTTTGTGGAGCATCCCTTAGAAGGATGTTGAAAGAGGTTAAGAACCGCTTGCCCAGTGCTTACAGAGCCGCGACCGTTAGGGAGTCGGTAGCAAACAACCCAACCGTACGAATTTATAACAAACAATAGAGTCATCTTCAAGTTGTTTAGGAGTTAGTGTAGTTGGCAACAGCCGTGATATTATTTTTTGGTGCCCACCGACCACATACTCGCTTTACTAACCGCCGAACGCGACAGACTCAACTCCGCTATCGAAGTCCTACAAGGAACCACCACCAAACGCCGTGGTCGTCCTCCGGGATCGAAGAATGGAGTAAGTGCCACCGCCACCGTTGCGAAAAAACAAGCCAGACGGACCTTCACCGCTGCCCAACGCAAGAAGCAGGCCCAGAGGATGAAGGAGTATTGGGCCAAGAAGAAGAAGGAAGCGGGAAAGAAATCCTGACCCTGTAGTCTCACCCCACATCCCAAATGGAGGCCATGCGACGGAACTCTCCGCACCCCCCGGTGTCCGCACCCCCCGGTTTCCTCCGTCGATCGGCGGTTGTATACTGCCCCAGTGAAAGGAAGGCCATGCCAAAATACGTGATCGAACGTAACATGCCCGGGGCGGGCGCTATGTCGCGCGATGAGCTGGCGACGATTGCCGAGAGGTCCTGCCGTGCGCTGGAGGAGATCGGATCGCAAATCCAGTGGGTGGAAAGCTTCGTCACCGAGAATAAGGTGTACAGCGTTTATATCGCGCGCGATCAACGATTGATTCGCGAGCACGCCTATCTGAGCGGCTTTCCGGCGGATACCATTTACGAAGTAAAAACGGTCATTGATCCTTCAACGGCCCGCGAGGCGCGCCAAGCCAAGGAACACGACTTGGCGAAAGAGTCGGGGATCTACTAAAGCGGCGCCCGAAGATCGCTCCCGTGGCTTCTACTTGCTGCCGCTCAGGCTCTTGTACGCCGCTTCCACGAACATATCCGTCGTCCAGAAGCCGCTGGTGGCCCCATACACTGGATCGTAGTCGCGCGTCGGCCTCGCCGCCTTCACCTGCTCCAGTGTCATGCCCCTCTTGATCATCGACTGAATGCGGTCGCGCAGAACGGTGACCATCTCCTGATAGAACACCACGTCCGCCTGATCGCACAAACGTCCATGACCGGGAATCACCATGGTGCCGCCTTCCTGCTTGCCGGCCGGAATGGTGAGAGCGATCAAACGATTCAGTGCGTCGATGATCCCTTGCAGGCTGCCGCCTCTTGCCAGGTCGATGATGGGATATCCCGTGGTGACGAAAATGTCGCCCGTGCTCACCACATCAGACCGGCGGAAAAAGACGAAGCTGTCGCCATCGCTATGCGCCGCGGGTTGATGGATCGCCTGGATTCCCTCGTCGTTGAAGTAAAAATCCTTTTCGTCGGTGAACGTATCGGTGGGCCAGGCGGCGGAGGCAAACGCCGGCTGATTGCCGTCCTTCATGCTCATCCGGTCGAGAATGGTCTGATGCGCGATCACCGTGGCGCCCTTACCCGCATCGGCGATGTCGCCCGTGACGTTCCCGCCCACGATGGTGGTACCCATTCCCGCGATCTTTTCGTTGCCACCCGTGTGATCCAGATGCACGTGCGTGTTGATCACATACCGGATGGGTCCATCGGATAACTTCCGGATCGCCGCCACCACCTTGTCGGTCATGTTCGGCAAACCGGTATCCACCACCAGCACGCCTTCCTTGCCCACCTGCACCGTGATGTTCCCGCCGGCGCCCGAAAGCATGTAAACGTTGCCCTGCACCTGCTGCGTGTGGACTTCGCCGTCATTCTCGGCAGCGGGCCGGATGGCATTTTGTTCGGTGGGCGGCGGCGTATCGGTGGCTGCTACGATTGCGGCCACATCCGTCGGCGCCGTTTTCATCGCTAGCCGGTACTCGGGATACATGGTTTCAGCGCCGCCTCGCGTAGCCGCAAACGGCAGCTTTTCCCGGTTGGCAAACTCAGCGAGAAATTTGTTATCGCCAGGCAAATGATTGGGCACCGTCCCTCTGGGACGGGGTATCTCCACCACGGCTTCGCATGGATACGGAGCGATCTCCTGGCGCGCGTCGTAAAGGAAATCGGTGGTCCGAACGAATGGCTCCGTTAAATAGTCCGGATCGTTGATGATCACCATCACCGTCAAGCGGTCGCCATGCCGGAACAAATGTTCGGTGACGGTTGCGTTCTCGCTGCGCGGGATTCCGTTGCGCCGGATCCAGCCTTCCTTCAAATGCGTGGTCGTGATGGTCAGAACGTCGCCATCCCACTTGCCCGTGGAGAATCCCTGCCAGGTGTGCGCGGCCTCCGCCGGCGGATGCGATCGACCGTCCATCCAGATGGTTCGCTCCGGCGCTTGCCAGGAAATGTGCGTGTGATAAGCGATCAGCTTTTGCGTGTCGCGGTCGATTTCCTTCGAGATGCGCAGGTTGGCCGGGCCACGCCAGGCGTAATCGGAGGGATGCGGCCGGCATTGATTCTCCGGCAGCGTGAGCAGGGACGCATCCCAGCTGTCGCCCCGCAGGCGCGCGGCGTTGTTGATGGGCAACCCGAGATAGTCGCCGATATCGGGACCCGGAATGCGTTCCAGAAAATCTTCGTCGAACTGGGGCGCCCACTCGCCCGTCGGATCCATTTGCGCGAATCCAGGGACGCTGGCTAGAATCGCCGTCAGCAAAAGCAGCTTGGCATTTCGCATCTTCACACACCTCGCGTAGTTTTTCATGCTATCACGCGTCGGTGGCGATGGCTTGCCGGAACCGCACTCTCATGAACAGAATCGTGACAATGAACAAACCGCGGCGAGGAACTTTTGAGGAGCGTACAACGAGCCAGGCGCCGACCGGGATCTATCCCCGACCGGCGCCTGCCCGTTAGCGGTTAGCGATTGATTTCCGCTTTACTCAACGAAGCTGAACAGTTCGAACAGGTCGCTAATGGCCGGACTGTTCGTCGGAACGTAGATATTCTCCTTGTTGACGGTTGGGTTTGGATAATTGTCGCGGCTGCGCTTTGACACCGGAGGCAGACTCCAGTTCCTCTCGATGAACTTGAGGATGGAGACATGATCCGAATAATCGTGCGCGACGTGCCCAGCAAGGACCCAAGGCGACACCACCAGAAACGGCATGCGCGTGCCATCACCGAAGAAGTCGAGCGGCTGAATGTAGCCGGAGTCGTAGTAACCGCCGCCTTCGTCGAAGGTGATGAAGATCGCGGTGTCCGCCCAGAGATCCGGGTTGGACTGCACACCGTCCACAATCTTCTTCACGAAGCCTTCAAACAGATCCAGTTTTGAGGAGGATGGATGGCCATCCACCAAACCGCTGGGTTTCACAAACGATACCGCCGGCAGCGTTCCATTCGCGATATCGGAATAGAGGTTCGCCGTGTCCTGAATATGCGCCGCAACCTGCGCCGGGTTGCTCATGATGGAGGTGTCGTACTGGAACGGGTTGCAAATGTTGCAGTATTCATCGGTGTTGGCCCCGATCGCCCCGTAGTTGAGCTGATACGGATCGGGCACATAGGCATTCCACTGGTCGCCGTAATACTTCCACGAGATGCTGGCATGGTTGAGCGAATCGCCAATGCTCGGCACTGAGGAGGGCGGAATCGTGAACACGGTATTGTTGGGGCTTTGGTCGGCATAGGCGTTGTTGCCGTTGCCGAAATAGCCCGGATTGTAATTGTTCAACAGGTAGTAGTGGCCCGCTTCGCAATTCGGCTTGATCGGACGGGGGAGAGATTTCAGGTACGTCACAATGGGAGCGACGCCAGGCTGGGTTTCGTCCTCGCAGTTGCTGTACGATCCGCCGCCGTAAGAGGGCGAACCAAACGAACCACCACCGTAACCATCTTCCACGTACCAATTGTTCGTGCCGGCTTGCGGATTCGGATTCTCTACTTCATCCACGATTCCCGCGTTAGGAGATTGCGGCTGCACTTCCTGGTCGTGTGGCGGACGCATGGGGTTACCGTGGCCATCGCTGAACCAGATCGCATCGCCGTGGCCCAGCATGATGTGATTGGCGCCGGTGCCGCCATCCACGGATTGATGGAAGTTGTCGCTCATCGCGTAGGTATCGGCAAGCATCTTGAAGTAGGGAGCATCGCCCTGTTGCACGTTGTAGAAGCCTAGGGCCGTTGACCCTTCACCCGTGGTCTTACCACCAGCCTCATATTCGATGTTGAAATTGGAGGGCTGTGCATCGCCATTGTCGCCCGCTCCGATGGTGACTTCCACCCACGAGAACAGTCCGTTGTCGCAACCGGCCGGATACAATGCGCTGATGCGCGCTACCGCGCAATCCTGCTGCTGCCACATCTGATAGAAGCGATGGACTGGGCTTGCAGCGTAGTCGTTATAGACAAACGTTGTGCCATTCGTCAATTGAAACGGACCCGGCGGCAAGGAATTCACGTTCGTAATGCGGGTGTCCGGTGTCTTGGACGTTAGTCCCGTGCCGCCCGAGATCAAATATTGATAGTAATTGGGGTCCAAACCGTTTTCGGACTGCTGGGCAACCGCCAGGCTGTCACCTGGAATGTAGGAATCGAACGCGCCACCCACCAGCGGCGCCGGCAGAACATTACCCGGAAACGTTGTTTTGGCCGGGCTCAGGCGGAAAAGGTCGGGGGTTTCGTCTGTGGCGGCCTTCTGCGCCGCTTCGGCGAAGTGCGGGCCGGGCGTTCCATCCGCGTTGACGATTCCTCTGGAAAGCAGGTTCCAGACGTATGCTCCACTCGGAGACTTGTAAGTGGCGAATACGTGGTCAAAGCTCCGGTTCTCGCCGATGATCACGATCACGTGCTTAATGGGGGTCTTGGTGTTCGCGTCGGCGGGTAGTCTTGGCGGAATCGCAGCACTGAGCGAACTACTGATTACGAATTGGAATAGCGCAATGGATGCCATGCCCATGCGCAGGCCATGCAATGCATTCGACGTACTTTGTCTCAGGGACATTCGTTCTCCTTGGATTTTTGGCGCTGTCTTGTATTTAGTGTGCAAGCCAACGCATTCCAGTATTAGCCGCTAGAGTTGCAATTCGATGTTCGCTTCGTGAATTTCGAATCAAAAGGAGGTTACAGCGCTTTTGGGAGTCTTCCCGCTATCGGCTGGTTCCACGCGAATCAGCCCCATCATTCCTCCATCTTCGTGTTCCAAAAGATGGCAATGGTACACGAAGACGCCAGCCGCATTCGGATCGCGAAAATCCATACGTAGTTTTACGCTTGGATACACCAACATCTTGTCTTTGTAATACGGGACGTTCACGGTATCGCGCAGATACGGCTCATTGGCGGGCTGCCCGAGATAGTCGAGCAACAGAAAGTGCAGTTGGTGAATATGGAAGGCGTGCAATTCATTCGATCGATTCTCAATGATCCAATCTTCAACCGTTCCTTGCTTCGCCACTATGTCGGGCAAGCCCGATTGCGGATCGAACAGCGCGGGCGTCTTTCCATCTACCGTGATGTAAAACTCTGTAGCGCTGTTGGGATTGTTTGGGTCGCTGAGTTTCTCGGAAAAGTACAATCTCCGCGTCCGCACCGGTGTAACATTTCCCAGCCATGGCAGGCTGGATGGAGGAGGTGGCTCTGGCGATGCGCCCAGCGTGGAGCGCGGCTCCGGCGCGCCTTCCGACGCTCGAATTGTGGCCAGGGCGCGATTGGGATCGTTTTCGCCGCCCGGCCCCGTATCCACGGTTCGCGTTACAAAAAGTCCTGTGACGCCTGTGGTAGGCCCCTTCACAACAAATTCCACGCGCGCGCCCGGTGGTACTCCCAGATGAGTTTGCCAACTGATCAAGTCTCCAGAGGTTCCGTTCTGATTGAGAGGCACACCGTCTAGCGCCACCAGCCCAAGCGGTTGGGGCTTGCGGTTGAACAGAACCGCCAGATTGAGGTAAGTAATCGCAGAGGCATTCAACACGCGCCACAGTTGCCGCTCACCGGGCTTCATTTCGATCGCGGCGGGCGGATAGTCGGGATAAGGGACGGGTACAAAATTGACCGAGAGGTCCTTGGCCGGCTTGCCGAAACCCGTACCGTTATTGGCGGCATCTCCGTCGTGATCGATGAGCATCTTGGGCACCACCGGCTCGCTCTTGGAGGGCGGCGCGTTCGGATTCAGTAAGTCTTGATCGCGAATAATCAGCACTCGTTCCGGTAATCCTGCCACTTCCTTGTTCGCACGCTCGATTCCCTCGACGACCAGCGCGCCCGACGCTCCACCCAGAACTTGCGCTTTACTGAATCCGTGGATGTGCGGATGGTACCAATACAGTCCCGGCGGCTCGTTTTGAGGGATGCGAAACCGATATTCGAACGGCGGATCGCTGGGGCTGATGGATGTTTTCACCACGTCGTCCTGGTGGCAAACCGGCGGAATGGTCAACCCATGGAAATGCAAGTTGGTCGACTTCGCAGTCATGGCGCCACTCGCGCACGGGTTGCCGCCCTTCTCGGCTTTCATGTGAGCGTGACGATGGCTGGCGGGAACGGTGGCCGGATCGGTCGCCGTCAAATCGTTCTTTAAATGCAGGATAAGAAGATCGCCCGGCTTCAGTCTCAGATTGGGCGCTTGGTTGCCGTTCGCGTCAATGTAGCAGTAACGAGTTGAGCCGTCTGGCGCAGCATAGTTGCGAATCGTCAGATCCACTTTAAGAACGCCGTCTCTGCTGCGCAAATCCTCCGGCTCCAGGACCGCGCTCCCTGGCGACGGGCGAGGGCAACTGTTGCCCGGCGGCGCTGTGGCATGCAGAAAGCTTGCGCCGGCAAGCATGATTAGAACTACTTGTCTCACCCTGCCTAGTGTCTTACGGTCACGTCAATAATTTATGAATACCGCGTGAACTCTCGATGACATAACAAAGCCATGACCAGAGGGACTGGTTTTCAGCCCGTTAACGCAAGATCGTCGCTATCGCCGTCACCTGCTCCTCAAACACGCCATTAGCTGACAGCGGTTCCAGCGCCTCTCGCATGGCGGCTTCAAAGGCCGGCTTCCGGTCGCCTAGCACCTCCGGCGACGTGGTGGATAAGGAAAGCGCGCGTCCGATCAAATCGGGAATCGTTACTTGATGGGTCTCGGTTACTTCGATGTCCTCAACCTTCCGGAATCTCGAGCCACGAAACCAGTCCCCAAGGTTGATGCGATAGCGGCTCTCGTCCGGATCCGACGACCACGCCCTGCGAATGTCGTGGAACTTGCCGGTCCCGCCCTGCGACGCTGCGCTGTAAGCCCTGGTACCGCAAATCGCAATCCAGCCATTCGCATCCACGATTCTCACCAGCACCGCGAGGGCCTCTTCACGGTCGAACCAATGCAGCGCTCGGCCGATCGTTACCGCTTGAAAGAGTCCGATGTCCATGGGCAGATCTTCGATCCGCGCCTGCAGCAGCTCGACGTGCACTCCCGCGCGAGCCGCCTCCACGCGCGCGGCTTCCAGCATCTCCGTCTCAACGTCTACGCCCACGCATGATTTCACAAAGGGAGCGAAGCCGATGGCCAGCGATCCCGGTCCGCAGCCGATATCGATGAGACTTTCCGTCGTCTCCAGTCCTTCCCGCCGCGCCACCTCTTGAAAGAAGCCCGCGGGGTAGGGCTCGCGATACCGCGCGTAAAAAGGAACAGTCGAATCGAAGCGGCCCACGTGCAGTCCACCGGAATTCTAGCAAAGCGCGAGGTGCGTTAGTCATCCCACTGATATTCTGTGCTAGGAGCCCTCATTCTCAGGATCGTTCACATCGACACCGGCCAGGACTTTCGCGGCGGGCAGCACCTATTGTTATCGCTGGCGCGCGGATTGAAGCAGCGTGGGCACGCCCAAGCGATCGTTTGCCCGCCGGACAGCCCGCTGGTTGAACGCGCCGCGAACGAAGAACTACAAGTGATGCCGTTCGGAACCGTCGGAAAGCTCCGCAGCTATATAAAGGATGAGAGGTTCGACATCGTGCACGCCCACGATGCCAAGGCGCAGACCATTTCGTTCCATGCCTCCCTCGGCCTTCCGGTCCGCCGTGTGGCCAGCCGTCAGGTGGCGTTCACGCCCCGGCATCCACTCATCCATCGCTTGAAATATAGCCGCACAACTCACGGAGTGATCGCGAATTCGCAATCGGTGCGACAGGTTCTGATCGCCGCCGGGGTTCCGGATTCGCACATCGAAGTGATCGCGCCGGGCGTTGAGATCCCTAAGGAGCTACCCAACTCGGACGCACGCGCCAAGGCGCGGGCGCACTGGGGTTTGCTAAACGAAGGTTTCGTTATTGGGCACGCCGGCGCATTCACTCATGAGAAAGGCCAGGACGTGGCTGTCGAAGCCGCGATACTACTGGCAACCAGGGTTCCTCGCGCGCGCATGCTGCTAGCCGGCGATGGGCCGGAGAGATCTAAATCACGCATGGTCGAACTGGCGCGCCAGGCGTCCGGCATGGTGCAGTTGCCCGGTTTCATCCAGGACCTGGATGAATTTTACGCCGCGCTCGACCTTTTCATAATGCCGTCGCGTTCGGAAGCTTGGGGCCTGACCGCCTTGCACGCCATGTCCTTCGGCCTGCCAGTGATCGCCAGCAACGTCGGCGGCCTTTCGGAGCTGGTAGAACAAAGTAAGACCGGCTGGCTGGTCGAACCCGAATCCCCCGCGGCGCTTGCCGACGCGATCCTAGAGGCCGCGTCCGATCCCCGGCGCCTCTGTGAATTTGGCCGCAACGCGCGCGAGCGTGCATCGCAGTTCTCTATTGAGCTGACTGTCGAACAAACCGAGCGGTTGTACCTGCGCCTGCTGGCTTCGCCAACCTCGCCTCCACTTGCCACATAGCTGTGTAGCCGCTGCCCATCACGGCCAGAAACATCGCGAGAACTTCGCTGTTGTTGAGATTCCAGGAATACCACCCGCTCACCAGCACGCTCACGATCACGGCGATTGCGGCCTGCAGCACCCATCGCTCCCCGGCGCCCGGCGGCAGGCGATACAAGGCCCGCGCGAAATCGAGTAGCGCCCATCCGATCACCCAGAGCAGCGCCAGCATGGTGGGAACACCCCGCTCGGCAGCGTATTGTAAGTAATTGTTTTCCAAATGCCCGTAATATTGCGATGCCTGCGGCTGTGACATGTCCGGCCGGATATAATCCCGATACTGCCGCGCAACCTGTTCGGCGCCTACGCCCAGCCAAGGGTGAGCCTTAATCATCTCCCAGCCGATGCGGCGCAGCTCCGCGCGATGGTTGTTTGAGTCCGTCTGGCCTTCATGAGGCCAAAGAGCGGACGCGGCGCGCTCGCGAATATCCAAAGGATTTGCGACCAACAGCCCGGCGACCAATACCGGCACAGCCGCCAGCGCCCATCGCTTCCAATACCAAATCAAGTACACCCCGCCGCACAGCGTCCCGAGCCACATGCTGCGCGTCCAAGTCAGCGCCAGAGCCGCGCTCACTGGAACCGCGGATGCCACCAGCCAAATAATCCCGCTCCGCTCCTTAGCGAAAAACACCAGCGCGCCAATCACCAGAAGCGCCATCATCAACTCCGCGCTCAATGTCATCCAATGGCCCATGAATCCGGTGATGCGGGCATCCACGTAAGAAGTGTAAAAGTTCTGATGTGCCCGCTCCGCGGCGCGATACTTTTCGAAGAACTGCTGCAACGCCCACAGGGACGAAAGCGTGGCGGCGAGCGCCCAGCCGATCGCCATCCAGCGAATCTCCCTGACTGTTCGAACCGCGCTGGTCACTAGAAACAGCATAAAGTAGACGTAGAATTTCCTCACTTGTGGTAGCCCTTCACGAATGTGCCCCAAATCGCCATGCGCAGAGGCGAACAGCGACACCAGCGTTCCCACCAGGAAGAGGCCAAGCGGCAACCAAACCGGCGGCACACGCCATCGCCCCCGCGTGACGATGAGGATGACCAGCGCTACCGCCATCAGGATCTCGAACACCCGGATGGAGACCAGAGTTGTGACGGCTGCCGCACCTACCGCGTAGAGTAGAGCGTCGTCACGCCGGAATGCGTCTTTGCCAAACGTCATGACCGATGCCCTGGTGGGGTCTGAAATGTGCCCGTCTAGTGGACGCTTAGCGACACATCGTCAATGTTCACTAGCCCGGTCCCCCGCTTTGTATGAAGATTTTCAAACGCTGTCCGAGTTGCGCGGTGCGGTCCCGCCTCGTACACAATCACATCGTCCAGGAAATTACCGGCTGCGGGAATCAGGACGCCGTGGTAGGCAAGCCTCACACCCCCCGCTTCCGATGCCCTCATGATAACAAGAGTGAACTATCGTTACGATAGGAACGTTCGGTCCCAAGTAAATGACTAACGACACCGTCCTCAACGTCCAAGACCTTTCGGTGACGCTGGACGGTCTCCCCGTTCTACACAACGTCTCCTTCGCACTGAAACAGGGCGAAGCGCTCGCTGTAATCGGCCCCAACGGCGCCGGCAAGACCGTCCTCTTCCGGGCTTTGCTAGGGCTGCTTCCCTATACCGGGCTGGTCGATTGGCGCCGCGACATCAAAATCGGCTACGTTCCGCAGAGATTCTCCGTCGATCGTTCCGCTCCGATCTCTGCCATGGAGTTCTTTCTGTTGCAATCGCCCAATTTCTGGCGGCCGAGCGCCACCTTCACCGGCCAGTTGGATCAAGAACTGAAGTTAATGGGCCTGAATCGAAGCATCTTACGGAAGGGGCTGGGAGAATTATCCGGCGGCGAGACGCAGCGTGTGCTCATCGCTTCGGCGTTGCTGCAAAAGCCCACCGTGTTGCTGCTCGACGAACCAACCGCCGCCGTAGATGCCGGCTTTGAGGATACCGTCTACGCGCTTCTGCATCGCGTCCAAACGGAGCGTGGGACGGCCCTGCTGCTGATCTCGCACGATCTCAGCGTGGTCTATCGCTACGCGCAGCGAGTTTTATGTCTCAACAAGAGCGTGGTTTGCCAGGGTCCGCCGGTGGAAGCTTTGAATCCGCAAGCCCTCGCCACCCTTTACGGCGAGGCCGGCTTCTATCATCACGAGCACTAAATGCACGCGGCTCCGCATACCTCGTTCTGGGTTGCTTTACTGGTAGGCTTCGCCTCCGGCAGCGTGGGCCCCTTCATCCTTCTGCGGCGAATGGCGCTGGTTGGGGACGCGCTTTCCCACGTGGCGCTCCCCGGTATCGCGTTGGCGCTCATCTATCGCCTGGATCCCTTCTACGGAGTCATCGTGTTCCTGATCGGCGCCGCGTTTCTGGTCTTTTGGCTCGAAGGGCGAAGCCGCGTGCCGCCCGACGCAATTGTCGGACTCTTGTTTACCGCCAGTCTGGCGATCGGAATCCTCATGATTCCGAACGAAGACGTCATCGAGTCTCTATTCGGCGCATTTCCCGCACTCTCTTTGCCGCTATTATTGGCCATCCTGTTCGCAGCGTTGGCCCTGTCCGCACTGTGCTTCTTGCTGGCCAAGCGGTTTCTGTTCCTCATCGTTTCACCGGATCTCGCCAAGGTGCACGGCTTGGGGCGCGGTTACGATCTGGCGCTGCTGTTGATCTTCGCCCTGATCGTGGCGCTCGGAATCAAACTCGTCGGGACGCTGTTAATGGGCGCGCTCACCATCATCCCCGCGTCCATCGCGAAAAATCTCGCGCAGAGCATGCGGCGATACGTGATCCTGTCGGCCGTCTTCGGGGGCGCGATCTCGGTGTCGGGCGTGTGGCTGGCCGAGCGCTTCCGCTTTTTGCCCGGCCCCGCGATTGTGCTGCTAGGCGTAGGAATCTTTGTGTTGAGCCTGCCATTCGCGCGCCGAGGGATGGCCTAGGTCTGGCTTTACGGTTTCACTCTCGTCTGATCGGTGATCCAGTTCACTTCCCACGTTTTTCCGCCATCGGCCGAAAACGATTGCTCGAAGTGCGCCGAATTCGCTCTAATGTCCGACCAAATGAACCGGACAAAGATGGTTCTTCCTTCGAAGACTTCCTGGTCGTAAAACTCGCCCCGGCCATTCTTGAATTGGCCAGTCATGGCGGGCATGCCGAGAATGCCATCCTTCTTATTTGCCCAGAAAATACTCAACTGATGCGATTCGGGGTTGTACAGGCGCAGCGTGAGACCTTCCATGCGGCCTGACGCGCCCTCCGTATTGAACTCTTCCAGGTTGGCGGCTCCATCCCACATTTTCCGCGTGACAGAAGTGCCCTCATAATCGGCCCATTGATCGGACCCCGCGAGTGGATGCAGCCGTTTTTTCAGGTGGATCTTCCAGGTGCCGATCTCGTAATCGAAATCGTGCTTCCCATCCGCTTGCGCAGCGTCGTTGCCAGCCGCCGGCTTCGCGCCATCGGAAGCTGTCGCCCCGCGAGCGGGGAAATAAAACACGAACCAAGACGCCGTAGCGAGTACGCACAGCGAAAAAACATGTTGAAGTGATTTCATGTCGACAAACTAACAGGTACAGTGGTCACACTCAATAGCCATTCACGAAGAATATGCTATAGCCACTTGGAAAGGCGGTCAGATGAAGCGTGTTCCGGACAGCTTCTTTCCACCTATTGCGCTGGATCCCTCTAAGAAGACTCCCCTATATCGCCAGCTCTTTGACTGGTTCCGGGACGCCATTGTCAGCGGCCAGTTACGGCCCGGTCAGCGCGTGCCTTCCACCCGGGCGCTCGCCGCCGAATTGAAGCTCTCGCGTTTGCCCGTGTTGAGCGCCTTCGAGCAACTGCATGCCGAGGGATATCTGCAGACTCTGGTCGGATCTGGAACCATGGTGTCTCAGTCTGTTCCCGACGACGCAAGCAAGCCGACAACCTCCGCTCGCCCAGTTCCAGCGGTTCGAAAATCTCCACGCAAAATATCCCGCCTGGCTGCCGGGGCGCTTTCCGCTCCGCCGCAGTTATGGCTCAACAGCCTCGGGCCTTTTCGATCCAGCTTGCCTGCGCTTGACCATTTTCCAATTCGTATCTGGTCGAAATTAATTGCTCGCCACTTCAGTAGGCCTCTCCGGGAACTGATGGCTTACGGCGACCCCATGGGCTGCTTGCCGTTTCGCGAAGCTATCGCCGAGTACCTTGGTGCGGCTCGCGCGGTCCGTTGCGATCCGTCGCAAGTCATGGTCGTTACTGGCTCGCAGCAGGGTTTGCAGCTCTGCGCAAAAGTCTTGTTCAACCCTGGCGACCCAATTTGGATGGAAGAGCCGGGATACCCGGGCGCTCACCAGGCTTTCACCACCGCCGGGCTTCGTCTGGTGCCGATTCCGGTAGATCGCGAGGGACTCAATGTCAAAACAGGCCTTCGACGAAGCCGGCTTGCAAAGGGCGCCTATCTCACGCCATCGCATCAGTACCCGCTGGGAGCCACCATGACCGCCGCACGACGTGTCGAGATTCTCCAGTGGGCTTCCCGCACACGCTCCTGGATTATTGAGGATGATTACGACAGCGAGTTCCGGTTTGAAAGCAGGCCGATCGGCGCCCTCCAGGGGCTCGACACAAATTCCACAGTCGTCTATCTGGGAACTTTTAGTAAGGTTCTATTCCCTGCCCTGCGTGTGGGTTACATTGTCGTGCCCACCGACCTGGTCGCTGCATTTTCCGCTGTTCGAGAAACCGCAGACATATTTTCATCCACTTTGTATCAGGCGGTCTTGACCGAGTTTATCCGTGAAGGACATTTTGCTCGCCATCTTCGCAGGATGCGTACCCTCTATATGAAGAGGCGCGGCGAACTTGTCGATGCAATCCGCTTGCAACTCGGAGGCACGCTGGAGATCGTCGGAGAAGAGGCGGGAATGCATCTGGTTGCGTTGCTCCCTCCAGGTGTTGACGATCGCGAAGTCGCACGGCTGGCCGCTCAAAATGGGATTTCGGCGATGCCGTTATCGATGTGTTATTTGAAAAAACCAGCGAGAGGCGGACTGATCCTTGGTTACGGCGGTACGGACGCAAAGGAAATTCAGGATGGAATCAGACGGCTTAAGTTGAGCATCCCCCGCCCCACTTGACATTACGACGCCACCCCTTTATTATATGACTAGTCAGACTAGTTTTTCGAGCTTCAACCATGAAATCATCCAGAGACGAATCGAATCAAGCGAGCACTGTTTGGCAGGTCCAAATGGCGAAAGCCCGTTTCAGTGAAGTATTCCGTTTAGCGCGAACTGTTGGTCCGCAACGGATAGCCCGTCAAGGCAAGGAAGGTGTCGTGATGATCTCCGATGAGCATTATGAACGGCTTACCGCTAAATCGCGCCAGCCGAAAAGTCTCGTTCAGTTCTTTCGGCAATCTCCCCTGGTCGGCGTCGAGCTCGATCTCGAACGGGATAAGGACACCGGGCGCGATATCGAGGTTTGAATGGATGTGACGAGTGGGTGTGACAGATGAGCGGGTATCTGCTCGATACCAACTGCGTTTCAGAGCTGGTGCGCCCTCAACCCGATCCGCGCGTTGTGGAGTGGGTGGATGCCACCGACGAAGCGATGCTCTATCTGAGCGTTCTCACACTGGGAGAAATTCGCAAAGGACTGGCAGCGCTACCCCAGGGCAGACGCCGCACAAGTCTGGAAGTATGGCTGGACGTTGAACTTCAAGCCCGGTTCGCGGGGAGGATTGTCCCGATTGATACAGCCATCGCCGATCGCTGGGGGTTCATCGCCGCGGACTCCAAGCGAAAAGGAAAAGCCTTGTCGGTCATCGATGGCTTACTCGCCGCCACCGCTCTTCACCACAATCTGACCGTCGTCTCGCGGAACGCCGCCGATTTTCCGAGTACCCAGGTCCTCAATCCCTGGGAGGCTTAGCTCGACTCCTGATAGTCGCCATTCGGAGCCAGTTGCAAATCAATTGCTGATTTTTATTGACCCGAAAGCGTTCTCTGATTATATTGGACTAATATGGTCCTATATCGACAAGCGAAAGTAATCATTGCAGTTGCCCTGTTAGGCTGCTCGCTCTTCGCCAGCGACGGCGGCAGCTTGTTGGGAACCATCACAGATCCCAATGGCGCTGCTGTCCCTGGTGCGCAAATCACGGCGACCGAAACCAGCACTGCCGTAAAGCAAACCATCGCAGCCGATGGCCGGGGTTTCTTTTCCTTTCAGAGCTTGCCGGTGGGACGTTACGAGGTGGAAGTGGCCGCCTCCGGATTCAAGCCTATGCGGCGCACCGGCGTTGTAATCGACGTCGACAGCAAGGTGGTACTGGACGCGTCCCTGACCATCGGAGAGCGGACCGATGCCGTGACCGTCTCCGAATCGGCCGCGCGTGTGGAAACCGTCGACACTCAAATGGGCGAAGTCATCACCGCCAAACAGATGACCGCGGTTCCGCTCATCAGCCGCAGCTATACGGACCTGCTGGCGCTTCAATCCGGTGTTGTTCCACTGACTTCAATCACCACTGATACGGTTCAGGACGTCGGCGCAGCCGCCCTGTCACCCTCCGGCGACTTGAATCCCGGAACAATGTCCATCAACGGCCAGCGCGAATTTGCCAACAGCTTTGTGCTGAATGGAAGCGACGTAGAGGAAGACGTGAACATGGGCGCGGCCATCATCCCCAACCTGGATTCCATCGAAGAGTTTCGCATTTTCACCAGCAACTTCGATGCGGAATACGGCGAGTTCAGCGGAGGCCAGATCAGCGTGGTAACCAAGTCCGGGACCAACGCATTCCACGGCGACGTCTTCGAATTCCTGCGCAACACCGACCTCGACGCGCGCAACTATTTTTCACCCACCCGCGGAGTGTTCGACCAAAACCAGTTCGGAGGAACCTTCGGCGGCCCCATCCGCAAGAACAAGGTTTTCTTCTTCGCGGACTATCAGGGAACCCGCTCGACACAGGGAATCGATACGGGCGAGATCCCTGTTCCTTCCCTGCAGGATCGTAGCGGCAATCTGAACGACGTGGCGAGTTCTCTGACCGGAACGGTGACCGGCTCGTATTGGGCCAACCAGCTTTCGGAAAAACTCGGCTACCCGGTGACGGCCGGCGAGCCCTATTACTTCAGCGGCTGCACCACTTCGGCGCAGTGTGTTCTTCCGAACGCGGCCATTCCTCGATCCGCCTGGTCCGCGCCTTCCACGAATCTTTTGAAATATATTCCTGCCCCTAACAATCCCAACGGGACGTTCTCCACTTCGTCCTACAACCAGACCCTGAATGACGACAAGGGCGCGTACAAGCTGGACGCTACCACCCGCTGGGGCCTGCTGTCGGGTTACTATTTTCTGGACGACTGGTCGCAGAACAGTCCATACCCGGTGGCGCAAGGCGGCGCGAATGTTCCGGGCTTCAATGCTCTCCATAGCGGACGCGCTCAATTAATCTCTTTCGGCGATACCAAGACGTTCAGTTCCACGGCCGTCAACGATTTTCACTTCAGCTTTATGCGCGATGCCATCGACCTTGGCCAGCCGGTGGGCGGCGTGGGCACAAGCCTTGCCTCTCAAGGCTTCGTTGTGGGTGAGAACACGCCCGGCATTGTTCCGCTGTCGCCCAAAACGGAAGGCGTAGAAAGCGTCGATTTCAATAACTTCTCCATCGGGACCAACACCAACGAGCTGAAACAAATCAACAACACATTTCAATGGCGCGATAACTTTTCGAAGGTGCTGGGAACTCACACCCTCACGTTAGGTTTCGAGCTCCACTACGATCAGGTGAATACCAATCCCATCGCGCAGTTGAACGGCAACTTCCTGTTCTTCGGCAGCGAAACAGGCGTCGACTTCGCCGACTTCCTGCTCGGCATTCCCAGCCAGTACAACCAAAGCCAGCTACAGGCTTTCTACGGCCGTAACAAATATGTGGGCATCTTCGCGCAGGATAGTTGGCGCATCAAGAAGAACCTGACGTTGAACTACGGTCTGCGCTGGGACCGCATCGAGCCCTGGTACGAGAAATACAATCAGATCGCCACGTTCGCTCCCGGCCGCCAATCCGTCGTTTTTCCTGGCGCGCCCGCCGGAATCTTATTTCCGACCGATCCCGGCGTACCCCGCACGCTGGCGCCTCCCGGAAATTTGGATTTTGCGCGGCGCATCGGTTTGGCTTACTCGCCCGATAACGGAAAAACCAGCATTCGAGCCAGCTACGGTATGTTCTACACCGCCATCGAAGCACTGGCGATCGGAGTCAGCAGCGCGAATGCGCCCTACGGAACTACTTACACCAGCCCCGCTCCACCGCTATTTGCCACACCGTTCGTTAGCGCGTCGAACGGTCAAAACATGGGCCAATATTTTCCCGTGCAGCTCGCGCCGTTGAACACCAGCGCCAGCCACCCCGACGCCAGCATCGATTGGTCGCAGTTTGAACCCATTAGCGGGATACCAAACTATGTGATGAACAACAAGACTCCTTACACCGAACAATACATGCTGTCCATCGAGCATGGTTTCGGGAGCCACACCGTGCTGAGCGCCAGCTACGTGGGGTCTCAATCGCATCACTTGCTGGTGCTCGAGGAAGCCAATCCCGGCAATCCCGCGCTGTGCCTCCAACTCAGCAACCCCGCCAACCTGGCGCCCGGCCAGACACCCTGTGGTCCATTCAGCGAAAGCAATGTATTCGTGACCGCATCGGGGCAGACGATCAACGGGACTAGAGGGCCGCTGAGGCCGAATTTCGGAAGCGACGCCCTGGAGACCACCATCGGCAACTCCAATTACAACTCTTTGCAAGTTACTTTGCGCCACACCAGCGGACCGCTCCAATTGCTGGCGGCCTATACCTACAGCAAGTCGCTCGATCAATCGTCCAATCTGGGCGAAGAAGTGAACCCGCTCAATCCGTCACTCAGCCGGGCCTTGTCCGCGTTCGATCTTAGGCAGAACTTTGTTGTGAGCTACAACTATCAGCTCCCTTTTGCCCGGCTGTTCCATGCCGGAAACCGGTTCACGCAGGGTTGGGATTTGTCCGGGATCACGCGCTTCAGCAGCGGTTTTCCGGTGACGCTGATCAACTACGGCGACAACTCGCTGTTGGGCGCGGAGCCAAACGGGATCAACAACTATGGCGTCGACGAGCCGGATGTCTCGCCGGGCTCTCTGAATCTGAATCACAATCCTCGCAACGGGCAGTCATATTTCAACTCCTCGCTTTTCAGCAACAACGCCCTCGGAACTCCGGGCAACGCCTCGCGCCGCTACTTCCATGGCCCCGGAATGGCGAACTTCGATATGGCGCTGCTAAAGAACTTGCGCATCACCGAATCGCAATCTTTGCAATTCCGCATCGAAGCCTTCAATCTTTTCAACCACGCTCAGTTCTTTGGGCCGCAAGCGGTGGACGGTAACATCAGCAGCGGGACGTTCGGCCAAGTGGTGAGCGCGGCGGCGCCCCGGCTGGTTCAGGTTGGCGCAAAGTTCATCTTCTGACTAACTCCGCCTTCAAGTATGATGAATCGGTGGCGGTGCGTTGCCGCGCGAGAAGGAGAATAAGTGAAATTCGGACAATTGCTGAACGCCTTTTGGACGATGTCGTTCCTGGCGCTGGCGGCTGAAGCTCAAGTCCCGGCCAATATCGAAGAGCAACTGGTAAAGATCGGACATATCGTCGATCCGCCCTGCACCGCGAAGCTCTATCGGCCGCTCATGCCGGCCAACGATATCTCGAGCAGCGCCGCGCCATTGTATCCCGGCATCACGGTGGTGCGCGACGCCTCCTTCGGCCCGGATCCAAAAGACGTCGTGGATATTTTTTCGGCGGACAAGGGCCCCGCATCTCGCCCCGTTTTAATCTATGTCCCCGGCGGTCCAGGCAACAAGATCGAGCTTCAGGATAAGGAAGCGAACGCGTTCTACGACAATATCGCGCGCTGGGCGACTAAGAACGGCATGGTCGGGGTGAATATGCAGCGGCATGGCGGCCAGGGTTGGGACGCGGGCGCAAAAGATATTTCGGCCATGATTCAGTGGGTGGAAGCGAATATTTCCAAATATCACGGCAATCCGGACCGCATGTTTATCTGGGCTCACTCGGCCGGCAACATGCCGCTCGGTACCTACATCGGCCGGCCGGAGCTGTACGGACCGAAAGGAGTGGGTGTGAAAGGAGTCATCTTCATGTCTCCGGCCGCGTTTGATATCGCGCCGCTCGAGCTTCCGCCCCCTCCTGCCGGTTCAAATCCCTTCGCGATGCTGGCCGATGCGGGTAAAACCTGTGGTGTAAAAGGTGGCGCATTTTCCTCCGCCGGCGCGCTTCCCGGCCGTACCGAGGGACAGCCCGGCGGACCAGATGCGCCGTTCGCGCCACCGGGAGCTCGTCCCTCAGGTGGCCCGCCTGCCGGTTTCGGTGGTCCTCCCGTCGATGCTGCTACGCGCCTGGCGCGATCCAGCCTTCCCGAGCTCAAGAAAACTTCGGTGAAAATAATGCTTGCCAATGCTGAGCTGGATCCAGGGGCCGATCCGGCAGTGAACGCAGGCATCATGCAGTTCAACCAGCTCTTGCACGACGAGCTCTGCAAAGAGGGCCCGGATCATTGCCCCACGCTACTTTACACGAAAGGCGAAAGCCACATGTCGATCGTGTTTTCGATCGACACTCCGGACCAGACCGTTTCAGGGCCGATTCTCGCATGGATGAAGAAGATCAAGTGATGCGACGCGCGGGCTAAGACGAAACTCCATTCTTGGGCTCTCCAGAGCTCGGTGGTTTGTCCTCGGTCCGGACCACCACAATGGTGAACTTCGATACCAATGCTGATATCGTGCCGAGTGCCGCCAGGACTGGCGCTATGACCGCGCTGACCGCGGCCACGGTGACCGGAATCTCGAGAAAGGTATTGCCGTGTTCATCTCTGACGATGATTCGGCGCACGTTGCCTTCGTGGATCAGGGACTTGACCTTATCCACCAGATCCCTTCCGAGCACCTGCACTTCTTCAATGAAGTCTTGAAAAGCCATATCACCTCCGCTCTAGGTTACGTGAATGGGCGTAGATTTGTTCGGCCAGCGCGAGCATGGCGAAATATCGGCGCTATTTGCAGCGGTCTGCGAGCTTCTTCTCGCGGTATTTAACGTGGCAGTGCATGCACGCCGCTGTCATCACATCGGCGGCATCAGTCATCTTGTCTTGATTCTTGGTTTGAGCGGCCGCGTAGGCCGTCATTCCCGCGTCCCGCAGCTCTTGAACGAACTTGGCCCAATCCGGATTCTTCACCGGAACATCCAGGCCGTTCGCGCACTTGCGCCCAGGCAGCGTGAGGAGGTTTGCAACTTCAGCGATCGCCAAAGCATTGTTCTCCACTGCATCCCATTTTCCGTAGGAACTCGCCAAGGGATCGGTCGCCATGCTTGGATCTTTGGCGTGCGGCACGTCCGCCGGATTCACGTCTTGCGCGGCAAAAACCACATTGGATTCCGGGTATAAGGTACCCCTCATCAGTTGGGCCAGGGTTGCTGGCACCTTCGGCGCGGGTGATTGAGCGGACATCGCACTCGCCACCCACAGCGCCAATACTGCTTTGCTCATTCGAACGTTCCCTCCGGGACCCGACTTCCTCACGGTCGCGGCTCAGTTCTAGTGGCGAATCTGAGAGCTGATGTCCTTAATCTCGTAGACCTCGCAGTTGCCTCGCTCCCGCAGAAGTCCCGCGTCGGGAAAAGTGCTGACTGTCAGTGTTCGCGGCGTCATCACCCACGGCTCCGCAAGCACCTCGGGGTCATCGACAGTGACTTCGTAGAGAATCTTATCGCCCTTCCTAGTAAGCTTCTCTATCACGTGCATTTGATCGGAATGAAAGAAACCGCCGCGCGCCAGCCATGTCGTATCCACGAACGAGATGGAGTCGAGCACCAGCGTGTCGCCCTCCCAGCGCCCCACGGTATACCCCATATACGTGGCCTCAATCGACTTCTTCTCGTCGTGCTTACGGTCGTCAGTCGGGATCACGCGATATTCACCGTAGCCGCCGCCACCATCTACATATTCCCCGTAGAAAAAGATGATGTCGTTGGCCGATTGGACGATGCGCCGGGGCGGGCCCTCGCGCGGAACACCAAGCGGTTGGCAGCTCATGACCGGGTCTTCCTTGTTCGTCCACATATCGAGCTGCTGGACCTTGTCCCAGTACTCGGGTTTGTACATTGGACGATTCGGGCCCCATCGCGAAGGCGCTTCGAACTCGAAATCCATGGTCTGATTGAGCGCCCGGGAACAGCCCTCCTGCTGCGTAGGCCCGCACCGGCGATTCCCGTAGCGCCAGTTCATGGCGTTGAAATTCCAGTTGCCCGTCAGGTCCGGGTGCCCGTTGGCCATCCTCGGCGTATCCCCGGAAGCTTCCAAAGGCTTCGGCGCTGCCGCCTGCTTCGCAGCCACTTGAATCGCCGCCTGCACGCTGGCCGGCACGGGCATCACCACATAAACGCTGCCCGTTTCCGTCTGCACCGTGGTCAAGTCCCGAACGACTGCGCCGCCGCGGCTCTCCGTGATCTTGCCCGCGTATAACACGTCCACCTTGTTCAGCGCATTGTTCCAGTCCTGATAATCGCCGTAGCTGAACTCAGTGGTTTTCGGCCCCTGCTTCACCACCACGCGCTCGGCCATGTATTTGTCACTCAGTGTTGCGGTCGCGATCGCCCCTGGAACACCCGGAATGGGGAAGGTCACCACCGGTTTACTGCCTTCCCAAGACAAGGAAGTTTCGCCCACCTTATCGACGCCGTCCTTGAGCAGTGTGGCTGGGTTGGCTCCCGGCTGGGCTGTCGGCACGGCTCCAACGATTGCGGCCTTGGGCCCTCCCTGGGGACTGGCCCACAGACGGATCAGCCGCTCCTCGACGGCGCCCGGCATCGGCGTCGCCTTCCCTTTCCCAGCAACGATCTCCGCCCCCGCTGTGTCTTCGTTCCAGGCGTAGTGGCCGCTCACAACCTCGACGCCCGAAGCCGTCTGTCCATTGGCCCGGGTGCAGGTGTATTGAACACGTTGGCCCGGCGTCTGGTAGCTGGTGCTTACTCGATACTTCGTGAGCGTGCAGGGCTGCCCGTCCACCTGAATGGCGCCCTTCCCCTGATATTCGAGCGAGGAGATGAGTTCGTGCTCATCCACGCCCCGCAGCATGCCCATGTACCAGGTCCAGTTGAAAAGCACCGCCCGCAGATCCTTAGCGCCCTTCGCTGGGCGGTAGATCACTGGGTCACCAAACCCCTGGGCCCACGCGGCGGCCGGCGCCAGCGCGCTGATCGTGAGAACGACACCGAGCGCAATCCTCGTCCCGAGGATTCTTCGTCGAGATGCCATGATAGTCAGCTCCGTCGCCTATTCGGTGGCGTTCGGGGCAGCGATCTGGATCAGGCGCCCATCCGGCATGGTCACCGTCTTCAAAAACCCCAACGGACTGCCGTCCTTCGCCGGGAGGAACATCACTTTGATGTTGTCCCCGGGGTGGAGGGCATTCGGCCCGGTTCTGCCAATTCCCCTCTGCGCCAGCGCCGTGGCGGAGCCGAGCGTCATCACCCAATCGGTTGTCGTGCCATCCGCATTCTTGACTGTGAGAGTCAGCGACCCGTGGGGATTGGAAAACTTGATACTGGCAACGGTTCCCTCCACATTCGTTTCCTTTTTCATGTCGTACACGCCCGCCAGGGAATGATGAGCCTGCAACGAAACGCTGGCAGCCATGAACCACCCAAACAAAGCCACAGATCCTAGAATTCGCTTATTCATCGATGCTCCTCTTCAAAAACGATGCTAGTCCTCAAAAATTGTGATCGGCATAGGATGCCATTCGCAGAGACCGCAAGTATATCACCCCAAAGACGAATGGCGGGCGATCTTGGTTACCCGATGGGCCGGTATGCCGCAGTTTCAACTGCCCTTAATGAACCGAACTCTGCTCGCGGCCGCTCATTATGGCTTGTGCGCCACGACCAAATCGCGTGGCGCGTCAAGTCGGATGACTTCCGCAACGCTGAACCCAGCGCCTTCAACCAAGCCGCGATATTCGACCTCGGTTCTCTCTCGGGCTCCGGATTCACAGCCCACGAGCATCGTTAGATCCTTCATCAACGTGTCCGTTGTACTAGAAAAGTCGCTGTTTAACACCTTTTCGCACACCAGCAACGTGCCGCCAGTGGGCAGGGTCTCAAAACAATTTTGGAGGATCTTTCGGCTGCTGTCGTCGCCCCAATCATGTAACACGTGCCCCAAAATGATGACATCGGCCCCCTGCGGATACGGGAGCATGAACATGTCAGCCGGAGCTGTCTTAAACCGGCCGGCGAGGTCGCCTGAGTCGATGTACTCCTGCGCCACGGCGCAGACCGGCGCTACGTCCATGACGATTCCACGCAGGTGTGGAAATCTTCGGCCGAGCTCAAGGGCGATTCCTCCGGGCCCTCCCGCCACATCTAACACACAGTGGAAAGGCGTGAAATCGAAATGGTCCGCCAGTTCCAACGCCTGGACAACGCTCATCGCATTCATAAATTGAGCGAATTCCCGCAGAGCCGCGGGATTCGAATACAAGGCGGCGAATGTTTCGTTCGCCGAGGCGCCTAGAGCCTGCTGCCAACGTGGAGCATATTCTCGGAGCGCGTCAGGAAGGAACTGCCAGAGCTGGTACCACGGATTTCCCCAAGCGGAGAACGACTGTAGCTTGACCGGGGATGCGGATGTGCAAAACTTTCCCACCTCTGAATTACGGTAGAGGCCATCCTCGCGTCCCACTAAGCCCATATCCGCCAGAGCGGCCAGGAGCCGCCGGCAGCCCTCAGGATGGATACCCACGCTCTTCGCAACATCCTCGGCGGAGATTGCAGCTTTATCGAGTGCGTCAAAAACTCCGAGCTTGCAAGCAGCAAAAAACACCTGTGATTGACAAAATGCGGTCGCGATCACGGATATGCGATTGAGCGCCTCTACCGGTTTCATGAGCGCGTTGGCTCCTCCCTTGTCGTGCAAGATCGACCCGAATCATATCACCGCTCGCCGTTCGTGCCAGAGGCCGGCGTTGGGCAGTGTCAGTACCACGGCCGTGGTATCTTCATTTCCCCCCGCCGGGTTAGCCAGAAAATACTGCATCTTGGGATTCATTATTTTCTGCAATGCCGCAGATTATCACCAGGGCGGCAAATTGGCAGGAGCTATGATCCGCCACGAAGCCGCAACCGGAGACGCACCAGCGATCGGAGTTTTCGTTATGAAGAATCTTGTCTTTTTGTTTGGCACCGCGGCACTCATCTGCGGGGTGGTCGCGATCGCATCTGGAACGGGAGACGAAGGACGAATGCCTGATCTGGATGGCGCGGTGGCCTGGCTCAATTCCCCTCCGTTGAGCAGTAAGTCGCTGCGCGGTAAGGTGGTGCTGGTCAACTTCTGGACGTACTCGTGCATCAACAGCCTGCGAGAGCTCCCGTACATGAAAGCCTGGGCTGCGAAATACAAGGATGCCGGCCTGGTGGTGATCGGCGTCCATGCGCCGGAGTTTGGTTTCGAGAAAAATCCGGCCAACGTGAAGAATGCCGTATTTGACTTGAAGGTGGCGTACCCCATACCGATCGACAGCAACCATTCGATCTGGCAGGCATTCCGCAACGAATACTGGCCCGCGGACTACTTCGTCGATGCAAAGGGGCGAATTCGTTACCACCACTTCGGCGAGGGCGAGTATGTCAAATCCGAGCGCGTTATCCAGGCACTTCTTAGAGAAAATGGAGCCCCTGGCGTGGACGAGAGCCTGGTACGAATTACCGCAGAAGGCCCCGAGGCGCCACCGGGCGAAGATGTGCGATCACCCGAAACCTACGCCGGCTATGCTCGCGCGGAGAACTTCGCGTCGCCGGAGCGGATGTCGCAAGACACACGAAAGACCTACAGCCTGCCGGCGAGGCCCACATTAAATCAGTGGGGATTCGGCGGATCGTGGAAGGCCGGCGCCGAGAGCGGCACTCTCGAATCGGCGCCCGGCAAGATTGTGTTCCGATTCCATGCGCGCGACCTGCACATGGTCCTGGGCCCGGCGAAGAACGGGAGGCCCGTTCGCTTCCAGGTAAAATTGAATGGCGCCGCGCCCGGCGACGATCATGGATCCGATTCCGGCCCCGATGGCACGGGCGAGGTTCGCGAGCCGCGGATGTATCAGATCATCCGGCAGAAGGAGCCGGTCAAAGACACGACGTTTGAGATCGAATTCCTGGATCCCGGCGTCGAGGTGTTTTCATTCACGTTTGGGTAGTAAGGGATGTCATCCTGAGATCGGAGGAATCATGAGCACCGCAACCACCGCCTCTCCCATCGAGCGCGCACCAGAGCTCCCCGGGCAAACCGTCGTCGTGATCGGCGGTAGCGCCGGCATCGGGTTCGAAACGGCGCGAAGAGCGCGCGCTGAGGGGGCCAAGGTGATCCTTACGGGCCGGAATCCTGAGAGTCTCCAGCGCGCGGCGAGCGAGCTTGACGCGCTGAGCACCGCCGCTTTCGACGCCACGGATCCTGCTCGCCTCGAGAGTTTCTTTCGTGGCTTGCCCACCATGATCGACCACGTAATGGTGACAGCCGGCCGGCCGCACTACGGGCGCATGCTCGACATGGACTTCGAGCAGGCGCAAATCGCCTTCGATGAGCACCTCTTGCTGATGCTCCAGACCGCCCGCAACGCCGCCCCAAAGGTGAGACCGGGAGGCACGCTGCTGTTCATGGGCGGCACCGGCGGCCGACGCCCAGGCATCGGCCTCGGGATCGTGTCGACAGTCACCGCTGCACTCCCCGCTCTCACAGCCAACCTGGCGCTCGAATTTGCGCCCGTCCGAGTGAACCTTATCGCCGCCGGCTTCGTCGTCACACCGTTGTCGGCATCGCTTCTCGGCGATGAACTTGAAACCCGGCGTAATCAGCTCCGCGCCACGCTTCCCATCCGCCGCGTCGTCGTACCAGCCGACGTCGCCGCGCTTGCCGTACACATCATGATCAACACGGCGCTCACGGGCGCGACCTACGACATCGACGGCGGGCAGCAGCTCGTCGCACGCTAAAAAGGCCCGCATGAGCAGCATCCAATTAACAAAGAGGAACAATTATGAAACGGATCACTTTCTTGCTTGCAGTGGCAACCCTGGCCGGCGTGGTCGCCTTAACGATACCCGTACCCGGACATGCCGATGATGCCGCCCCCGTCTACGTAACAAAAATCCCCGCGGGATACCGAGACTGGAAGTTGATCTCCGTCTCCCACGAAGCTGGCAACCTGAACAGTATCGGCGCCGTTTTGGGCAACGATGTGGCGATCAAGGCCTACCGTGAGGGCAAGCTTCCATACCCGGACGGCACGATCATTGCCGCTCTGCACTACGGCCACGTCCCGTCGGCGGAAAACAACAAGGTCTTTGGCCAGGCCCAATCTTTCGTCGCGGGCCCCGCCACGAACATTCAGTTCATGGTCAAGGACTCGACGAAGTACGCCGCCACCGGCGGATGGGGGTTCGCTACCTTCATAGACGGCAAACCCGCCCCCGCGGCGTCAATGAAATCCTGCTTCCCCTGCCACAATCAGGCCAAGGCTAGCGATCTCGTGTTCACGCACTACGCACCCTGATTCCGCGGAGGAAAGAACATGGCGAATCTGTATGAGAAGGCGATCACGGGACTTGTCGTGATCGATCCATATAACGATTTCATTTCCGATGGCGGCAAGGTTTGGGATCGCTTGAAGGCCGTTGCAGAAGCCAATCAGTGTGTTCCTCATATGCTGCAGGTCTTGGATGCTGCGCGGAAGGCGGGGCTTCGCGTGTTCTATGCGCTGCATCGTCGATATCGCCCAGGCGACTACGAGACCTGGAAGTACATTGCGCCGATTCAGAAAGCAGCCTGGTTGCGAAAGACCTTCGAATACGGCACATGGGGCGGCGAGATACGCAGCGAGTTCGAACCTCAACCGGGCGATATCGTTGCTCTGGAACACTGGTGTTCCAGCGGTTTCGCTAACACCGATTTGGATTTGCAGCTCAAAAAACACGGCATCCATAAGCTCATCATCATGGGACTCATAGCACACACCTGTGTGGAGGCAACTGTTCGATATGCCGCCGAGCTTGGCTACGAAGTCACAATGGTGAAGGACGCGACTGCGAGCTACTCGGATAGGGAAATGCACGCCGCTCTCGACGTGAATATCCCGAACTACGCTAGTGGCATTGTG
>Ga0206991_10046_pt1 | contig 32882 bp, 31 predicted proteins | sample Alteio_BWMinCont_9_FD_153286 | JGI IMG/M metagenome (GOLD analysis project Ga0206991, IMG submission 153286) | Enriched cells from forest soil in Barre Woods Harvard Forest LTER site, Petersham, Massachusetts, United States -... | ecosystem: Environmental > Terrestrial > Soil > Temperate forest >...
CTCCAAGCCGAGCAAGTCACCCTGGCCTAAACCGAGCAATAGAACAGTTTCGGATCTGGCCGTTTCATTCTCCGCAAACGCTGGAGCCGGCGGCCAGTCTTAATTTCCGATGGACGTTCCCGGCGTCTTGGCGCGTCCGTCCTGCCGCGGGAAGGTGCGGCATCCATGCAGCTCCTCTACAAAGGCTTTAACCAGCGAGCGAACATCCGCAGTTACCGTTTTGACGGCGTCGTTCCCAGTGAGCGGCCCACCAGGATCGTAAAGAATCTCGAATTTCTGCTCAAACTGGACATGACCATCCTTGCGGAGCATCGCATCCGGATTCAGGAAGCTCCTGCATTGTGCCTGGGAATTCTGCATGCCGCTTTGGCCGCGCCCGGCGCCGACACCATCCCGTTCCTGAGTTACACTATCACGCGCGCGGAAATCCTGGCCTTCGCCTCAGCCCGCGACGCGCTGGTGGAAGCCAAGGGCACTCGGCGCAAGCATCGCCCGCCGTTCAAGCCGACCACGCCCGCGCAGTGGAAGTGGCCAGGGCAATAATTTCGCGGCGATTCGTCAAATCTTAACCCGGAGTGCAGTGGTTCGCACCGTTTCAAGCATGCTGTCGACGTCGCGTTCCGTTGTGCCGTAGTGAAGAATACAGGCGCGCAAAGCAAACCGGCCGTTCAGCGTGGTGTTGGTAAGAAATGCAGCGCCATCCGCTTGTACCTGGTCCATTATTTTCTTGTTCAGCGCATCGAGCGCTTCCTCATTCCCAGCAAGTTCACGCGGCAGAACCCGGAAGCAAACGATGGAGAGTTTGCCTCTCGACCGAAGCTCGAAGCCCGGCGTCGCCTCGATCCGTTGCTCCAGATAGCGCGCCAGTGCGATCTGCCTTGCGATCAGCTGCTGCAAGCCCGACCTTCCTGCATGCGCCAGAGTCGCCCAAAGTTTTAGTGCCCGGAAGCCCCTGGTTTGCTGGAAACCGTACTCGGAAAACCAGGGAAGGTTCCCGATGCCTTTCCCGGGGTCGGTTCGAAGATAAGGCGGCACAAGCGAAAAAGCGTTCCGAAGCAATAGTCCATCCCGCACCAGGACGCACCCGCATTCCACCGGAACTGACAACCATTTGTGCGGATCCAGGGCAATTGAATCCGCGCGCTGGATGCCCGCGAACAGGGCTTCACTATTCGGGTCCAACACGCCTATAGCCCCGTATGCGCCATCCACATGCAGCCAAAGCCCGGATTCCAAAGCCGCGTCCGCCAGTTCATTCAGCGGATCGATCGCGCCCGTTTGCACGCTGCCTGCGTTGGCAACGATGCAAAACGGCTGCCACCCCTTTTGCCGGTCTTCCCGAATCGCCAGCCTTAGTTCGTCCAACGATACTCGAAAATCGTCGTCGACACCGATCCATCGAATGCACTCCGATCCAAGACCCAATACTTCGACTGCCTTCTGAATGCAACTGTGCACCTGATTGGACGCGTAAAGGCGGAGCTTGACATCCGCGCCGCAAACTCCCTGCTTCCGCACGTCAATTCCCCGTTCACCCAGCGCGCGATGCCGGGCGGTGGCCAAAGCCGTTAGGGACGCGGTGGAGCCGCCACTCACCAGCAGCCCAGCACTCCCTTCGATCGGGAAACCGAGCAACTGCTTCATCCATCGGAGTACGCAATGCTCCAGATAGATGGCTGCATGGTCGCCGCCGGCGCAACTCGGATTCATCGCTGCGGCGAGAATCTCCGTGATTACGGCCATCAAGTCGGGAGGCGAATTCACCCAGCCGAAGAAGCGAGAATGACCGTTCCCCATCGGGTGCGGGAGTATCTGCTGAGACACCAGCCGCAAGATCTCATCGCCGGAGAGCGGTGCGAGTGGCATGGGCATGTTCATGACGGCCTCACGCTGGTCTTCCGCCATTCGCTGGAAGACCGGGCGCCCGGGAAGGTCAGCCAAGTAATGGGCAGCCATGTCAACGGCTTGGTAGCCCAGCCTCCTAAACTCATGCTCACTCAACTGCATGATCATTTCCTTCCTTTTATGTTTTTTCCATTAGCCGCCAATCGGTGCCGAAGCTGTTCCGGATGCCCGGTCACGTCCATGGCGAGGTAATATTCGCAGGAACGGCGTCTGTCCGGGTTCTCGAATTCGTGCATGCAATCGCCGGCATAATAGATGCTGTCGCCTTTCTTCAGCACGAACACTTCACCGTCCAGCGTCAACCGTAGCGTGCCGCGCTCCAGCGCCACGTACTCACGGGATCCAGCATTGTGCGGCAGAAATGTCCCGGCGTTTACTCCGGGAGACAGGACCGTCCGCATAAACTCGAATTCCACATTGGGTAAGACCGGCGAGAGAATACGGCGTTCCCAGCCGGAAGGATCGACGGCGCGGTCCTGGTCGTCAGCGCGCAGTACAACTACCCGTCCTTCGCTCTCGCAGGCTAGTAGCCGCGCGATGGAGGTGCCCAGACCGGTCGCAATCTGATCCATGATCAGCACCGATGGGGCTTTTTCCCCTCGTTCCACCGCTGAAAGCATCGACCGGCTCACCCGGGCGCGCTGGGCGAGCTCCTCCAGCGAGAGGCCCCGCCGGATCCGCTCGTCGCGGATGCGCCCCCCAAGCTCGGCCAGTTGAAGACCGCTCGACGATTTCCTGGGCATCTTCTATAGAGGAATAATATCCGCTATTGAGGAGCCTTGCAAGCGGTAGGAGCCACCCTACCTGGAGAACCTCCTCACCAGACGGCGTTGGGGTAACGCTCGTGGATTCGTCGATCCGATGTGACTAATGGCGCCTCATTATTGGCGAGAGCGTTTGCAACGATAATGCGGTCGCCCGGCTCGCGAGTCCATTTCACTCGCAAGGCCGCGTTCATTACCAGTTCAGTAGCTCTCCGTGTTAATTGACGAGATCACGGTTTGGGATTCCACTTCTTGTCCCACGAGGCTCGCATTTCGGCATCTAACTGCTTTTGATCCCGCTCGAGATCCTTCGGAGTTCCGCGAACGGTATCTCGGTGCATGAGGCGAGACACCTTGCTTGCGTTCTCGCCCGGCACCCACCGAACGGAGCGACCCTTGTGGAGCACCTCGACGAACTCACCCTGTATCGCCCGCTCGACAATCTGGAACAAGTTCTTTCGAAATTCGGTGTTTGTGACCTTCATAGCAGATCTCTCCAAGGTGAAATCGGCGCCGTTATAAACGGAGCCTATGGCAACGTGAACACGTTCAGCGTCAGCCACGAAACAATCGCCACGTACTGCTTTCCGTCCTTGCCCTCGTACGTCATCGGATTCGCATTCGCCGTCGCGTCCAGCTTCGCCGACCACAATTCCTTGCCGGTCTTCGAGTCGATCGCGCGGAAGCGATTGTCGCTCACGATTCCGGCAAACACCAAGCCTCCCGCGGTCGCCGTCGGCCCCGCAAAACCTCCCGATCGTCCTGTATTCTGTCTTTGCGGGCCCAGGTCTTCTGTGGTTCCGAACGGAACCTGCCACGCAAACTCGCCCGTATTCGCGTTGACCGCCGTCAAGCGGCCCCACGGTGGTTTCTGGCAGGGCCAATTCGCCTTTGTACCGTCAGCTTGTTTAATCGGCACGGTAAACGTGTGAAAGGGCCCCGGACCGTCGACGCCGGCGCGGGTGTATTCAAGCGGTGACCCGTGTTCATCGAACGAGTATTCCACGCCGGGCTTCTTCTTTTCAGTCCAGCCCACTTGCCCCTGGTCCTGCGTGTAGGCGAAAACATAACCATCCGTGGGATCGACGGCAATGCCTCCCCAATTCGTGCCACCCGTTGCGCCCGGAAAAATGATTGTCGATTTCGGCGGCTTATCGGGATCTTGCAAGAGAAACGGCGTGTACGGACCCACGTTGTAGAACCCGCCACTCTTCGCCACCAGCGCCTTGCAAGCCGCGGCATGCTCGGGCGTCGTATCTTCGGCCGTCACCAGATCCGCGGGCTTGTAATCCATGCGTGCCAGCGGCGGTGGCTTCAACGGGAAGGGCTGCGTCGGCGAATACCATTCGCCCGGGACATCTCCCGCCTTCACTTTGCGCTCCTCCACGCCAAACACCGGCTTGCCGTTGGTGCGATCCAGAATGAACATCCAGCCGATCTTGCCAATCTGCGCAATAGCCGGAATTTTCTTCCCGTTCACAGTAATATCCAGCAGCACCGGCGCCGGCGGCGCATCGTAATCCCACAAGTCGTGATGGACGGTTTGGAAATACCATTTGAGTTTCCCCGTCTCCGCGTCCACGGCTACCACGGAATTGCCGAAAAGATTGGCGCCCGGCCGGTCGCCGCCGTAGTAGTTCGAAGCCGGTCCGCCCACTGGCATGTAGAGGATGCCGCGCTGCTCATCCACCGTCATTTGCCAGGCCCAAACGTTGGTGCCGGAGCGGCCTTTCCAACCATCGTTGAGCCACGTCTCGTGACCCACTTCGCCCGGCTGCGGCACGGTGTGAAAATCCCACAGCTTTGCGCCGGTTCGCGCATCGTAGGCGCGCGTATCGCCGGGATCTCCGACCGGCAATTCCAGGACGCTCGCGCCCACCATCACCAGGTTCCTGAAGACCGTTGGAACGCCCGAGTAGCCCACCACCATGTCGACGACGCCCTCTTTGCCGAACCCGGGATCGATCTTGCCCGTGGCGGCATTCAGAGCGATCAGATTGCGCCCCGAAGTAAAGATGATGCGCGGTGGATTCTGTTTGTCGCCCGGCCAGTACGCCACCCCGCGCGTCGACGGGCGGCCGTCGGTCATCGGGTAGCTCCACACTTCTCGGCCCGTCGCTCCTTCGAGCGCCACTACACGAGCCGACGCAGTCACGTACATGACGCCATTGACTACGATGGGCGTCGCTTCCGATCCTCCCCCGCCAAATCGCGGCGGCGGTCCTTCCCCCTTCAGTGAAAATGTCCAGGCCGATTTCAGGGTCGCGGCGTTCTTCGCGTTGATCTGGGTGAGCGGCGAATACCGCGTGCTGGCCATGTCGTAGTTGTAGGAAGGCCAGTCGCCCGGCGCCGCTTTCGTCTGCCCTGCTTTGGCCTCGGCACCCTTTCCGCAAACCGCGCAGCAAACGAGCAGCGTGTACGCGCCTAGAGACGTCTTTATTGAAAGCTTTCCCATTTGTTAGGCATGCTATCACGCCAGGCGAGCGATCTGTTTGCTAGCCTGAAAGCTTCATAATCTGACCAGCCAGGAGGTCTCAGATGCGCTTGTCTGTTCCGGCCCGCGTCACCGTCGCTTGGTCTTTGATCGCCCTGCCGCTGCTCGCACAGGACTATCTGGATAACGTGGTTGAGCATGCCCGCAAGGAGTTCAACGTCCCGGGCATTGCTGTCGCCGTGGTAAAGGACGGCCAAGTGGTTGTCTTAAAGGGCTATGGCGTACGGCGTCTCGGCAATCCGGCACCCGTTACGCCTCACACCATCTTTGGAATTGCTTCCAACAGTAAGATTTTCACTTCGGCAGCGCTGGCCATGCTGGTGGATGAAGGCAAGCTCAATTGGGATGACCGAGTTGTGGACCGTCTTCCCGGCTTCGAAATGTCCGATCCCTACGTCACCCGCGAAATGCGCATCCGCGACCTTCTCTGCCATCGCAGCGGCCTGCCGCTGGGCGGAGGCGACCTGATGTTCTGGCCTGCCAGCGATTTCACCTCAGACCAGATCAATTACCGGCTCCGCTTCGTCCCACTGGGGACCAGTTTCCGCAGCGCCTACGCCTACGACAATATCCTTTACAATTCGGCCGGTGCACTCATCCGTCAGATTTCCGGAAAATCATGGGCCGAATTTATTCGTGAGCGCTTTTTTTCGCCGCTGAACATGCGCGACAGCAAAACCAGTATTCGCGATATCGACGCCTCCACCGATGTGGTGGCCCCGCATGCTCTCGAGGATGGAAAGCTCCGGTCTCTCGAACACATGCCGCTCGACAACAACGCCCCGGCCGGCGCCATCGTTTCGTCGGTGGACGACCTGAGCCGCTGGGTGATTGCCCTGCTCAACAAAGGCGCCCTTGGCAATGGCAAACGGCTGTTCAGCGAGAAGCAGGCGCGTATTCTTTGGACCCCGCTGACCATCCTCCCGATTGCCGACCCGTCACCGGAGCTGGCCGGCGTGCAGGCGCATTTTTCCGACTACGCCATGGGCGAAGTATTGCAGGACTATCGAGGACACTTACTGGTTTGGCACACCGGCGGCTTACAAGGAATGGTCAGTATCGTCGCCATGCTGCCTGAACTGAATGTCGGTGTCGTTGTTCTCACTAATCAGGAAGAAGTTGGCGCCTTCCAATCGATCGCTAACACCGTTCTCGATCATTTCCTCGACGCTCCGCAGAAAGACTGGGTTACGGCCTATGCCGCGGTAACAAAACGCCGTACGGAGGAAGCCGAGAAGACAGTCCGCGAGGCCGCCGGCAAACGTGACGCCTCTTCGAAGCCATCCCTGTCTCTGGCCTCTTATACCGGCCGCTATCGCGACCCGTGGTATGGCGATATCGTCGTCGAGACGAAAGGCGAGGGGCTTGCCATCCGGTTTACTCACACGCCTGGGCTGGCTGGCAAGCTGGAGCATTGGCAGCAGGACACCTTTATCGCGCACTGGGACGATCGCTCTTTGCTGGCCGACGCCTACATCACTTTCTCGCTCAATCCCGATGGCACCATCGAACGCGCAAAGATGAAAGCCGTATCCCCGCTCACCGATTTCAGCTTCGACTTCCACGACCTGGTTCTGAAGCCCGTGGCGAAGGACACGCCTCCGTACTGAGCCCGCTCTTGGCGTCATGGCGCGACCGCTCGCTATGCTACCGTTGGGACCGATGGCGAGAAGAAACCGCACCGATCCGCGCCTATGAAGGAGGCGTGCTGATCGAATTGATCGTGACCCGCGATGGTGAAGCCAGCGAGGTCCATGAGATCGGGAAGCATTTGGGATTTGGTCTGGACGAAAGCGCGATCACGGCTGTCGAGCAATGGTGTTTCAAGCCTGGAGAAAAGGACGGCAAGCCCGTGCCAGTGATCTCGCACATCACAGTACGTTTTCGTTTGTCACGGTAGCTTCACGCACTTTCAGGGCATCCCCGGCGCCGGTTCAAGAGGGTCTTTACTATGCTAGGTTGTAAAAGAATGCGTTTCACCTCTGCGTTGAGAGCCTTGCTCTGGACTCTTGTCGTTCTGGTGTCCTCCGCTTTCTGCCTGTCCGCGCAGGAGGAAAGCACCAAAGACACACCAGCCAAGGGCATGCCGCCGAGAACGGCCCCCACCGAATATCAGACGCAGGCGCGAGCAGGCGCCGTCACCATCGGGGCTGAGTTCATGGGCCACGCCGTGCCCACGCCGGAACATACATTCTCTAGCGAAGACTACATCGTAGTGGAAGCGGGGCTCTTCGGGCCGCCTGAGGCCCGGTCCACTCTATCGCGCGACGACTTTTCTATGCGCATCAACGGTAAGAAGTTAGCCGCGCCCAGCGAGCCATATGAGCTGGTTTTCAAGTCCCTCAAAGATCCGGAGTGGCAGCCGCCGGAGCCACCAGAACCGAAGGGCTCGAAGAGCGGCCTGTCTACGGGTGGAGGCGGAAATCAAGACACTGCCCCGCCCCCTCCTCCCAAAATGCCGTTCCCTCTGCGCCGCGCGATGGAACAGCAAGTTCAGAGGGCCGCCATGCAAGAAGGCGACCGTCCCCTGCCCCAAGCAGGACTGCTTTTCTTACTCTACCGCGGCAAGACGGAAGGCATTAAATCCCTGGAGCTGATCTACAACGGCGCCGCGGGCAAAGTGACATTGACTTTACAGCCTTAGCGCGTCCCAAAGACGGCCCGATGCGCGAGATCCTCGAGAGAGTGTGGTTGAACAACTCATGGAGCTTTTGCGAGTTCCGCTTCCAGGCCTGCCCACTCAGTTCGAGGCAGCGAGAAAAACAATTCGTTCTGATCCACATCCCTTATGACCAGAACAGGCGCTCCCCAGTGAAATGTCGTGGTCTGGATGCCTTTTTCGCTAACATGCCTACGTAGCGCCGCTACTTGTTCGTCTTCAAGCCCCACAAAAACGCGCCCATGCCCAGGGCGGTCCTGGGTCCATTCCTCGACTTGATTCAGGATGATCTGGAACCCGAACAAGCTGACTTGAAACACAAATGCTCGGTTTTCAACTTCATGATTCCAATCCAACGTGAAGCCCAGGGTCGCCGTATAGAAAGCGAGCGAGCGCTCAGCTTCCTTGACGAAGAACACGCTTCTTCCAAAAAAGTTATCCATAGAAGTTATCCATTGGCGTCCCCATAGTACGGATAAACCGGAGCTGCAAACAGATTGCCTCGGTTCAGCAGCCACCGCGGATCCAGGCGCCGCTTGACATCCTTCATACTCTCGATCTGCTCGGGCGTATATTGCAATGCGAGCAGATGCGCTTTGCGCTTGCCAAGGCCGTGCTCTGCGGAGACCGTGCCGCCAAGGCTCACCGCGTGACCCGCGAAGTAGAGCATCAAACGCTGGCCGGCTTCGAATTCCGCCGGCGACCTCGGCAGGATGTTCACGTGAACGTGCGCGTCGCCGATATGGCCGAAGATCACGTACTCCAGCTCTTGCTGCATTAACTCGGCGTGATAGAAGGCGAGCATCTCGCGGTTGCGCGCGAGCGGCACGGCGTAATCGGAGCCGAGTTTCATATACCCGCGTCGGCGCATGGTGTCGTTCACCAGTTCAGGCAGAGCGTGGCGGAATTGGCGAAAGCGCTCTCGATCCTGGTCGCTCGCGGCGAACCAACTGTCTTGGGGCGCGTGATCGGCCCAGAAATCGATATCGCCGTCTTCCTGCTCGATCAGCAGCGCTGCAGCGGCGCGCACAGGGATTTCCGGATAATGGGGGCGTAGAAAATTGAGCGAGTTGGCGTCGAAGTACTCGATCATGCGCAGGCCGGGAATGCGGCGCCAGGCGTCCACTACATCCAGCGCCGCGGCATCGCTGATCAGGAACACGATGCCCGCGAGCACGTCGGCGGGCGCGGGTAGCAGTTGTAATTCGGCCTCCGTCACGATTCCGAGCGTGCCTTCGCTGCCAGTGAACAGATCGATCCAATCCATCCCTGAAGCGAGCGGATATCCGGCAGTGTTCTTGGTGGTCGCGGGCAACGGCAGCTCGGGCACATCGAAATCGATCTTGTCGCCACGGCGCACGTGAAGAACGCGGCCATCCATCAGCGCCACTCGCAGCCCAAGGATATGACGGCGCGTGCTGCCGTACCGGAAGCTGCGCGATCCGCTGGCGTTAGTGGCGATAGTTCCGCCGATGCTGGCAGTACGCTCGGTGGGATCGGGTGCGTAAAACTGGCTGCTGCGCGCTGCCGCGGTTTGCAGTTCTTCGAGCGATACCCCGGGGCCAACAATGGCTCGGCCAGGACAGATCTCGAGTCGCCGAAATTTTTCGAGCGAGACAGCCCATCCACCTTCCGGCACGCATCCGCCAGTCAATCCCGTTCGCGCGCCACTGATCGTGAGTGGTACCTGTTCCGCGATGATGTCGACGAGTTCTGTTTCGGATGCGGGAGTTACTACACGGTCCGCTTCACCCTGAAACCCCGACGCATCCTCGACCGTGGCCATTCCTTGTATTCCTTGTATTCCTTGTATTCCTTGTATTCCAAAGCACCGCTTACTCACGTGCGCGGTTCAGCCGGGTGCGCGGTTCAGCCGGGTGCGCGGTTCAGACCTCCAGAATCACTGGCATAATCAGGGGCCGTCGCGAGGTCTCTTTATTCAAGAACCGTTTCAAATCCGCCCGAATCTTTTCCTGCATCACGCCCCAATCGGTCCGCTCTTCTTCACTCGACGACTCGAGCGTGCGCGCCACCACCTGTCTGGCTTTTTGCAGAAGTTCGGAGCCATCTTCAAACGACATGAAACCTCGGCTAACGATCTCCGGCAGCGTTTCATTCCTCCCCGAGTTCTTGCTGATGGCAATGATCGGCAGCACGAAGCCGTCTTCGGAAAGATGGCGGCGGTCGCGAATCACGATGTCCTCCACCACTTCATCGATGGTGCCCGAATCGATGCAGACGCGCCCCACTTGCACCTTTTCGCCCCGGCGGGCGCCCGCGCGATCGATCTCCAGAGTCTCGCCGGTCTCGAGCGTGAAGGTTTCCTCGAGACCCGCGCCGCGCAGGTGAGACGCCAGAGCCGCGTGCTTGGCCAATTGCCGGTATTCGCCGTGGATCGGAAGGAAATAGCGCGGACGAAGCAGGTTCAGCACCAGCCGCAACTCTTCGACACTGGCATGGCCCGATACATGAACCGGCGGATTCATGCCGCCGTAAATCACATCCGCGCCGCGTTTGGCGAAATGGTTAATCATCCGGTAAATTCCCTTTTCATTACCGGGAATAATACGAGCGCTCAGCACGACTGTATCTCCGCGCTCCACCGACAGATTTTTGTGATTATCCACGGCGATCCGCGACAGCGCCGACATCGGTTCGCCCTGTGTGCCGGACGCCACCACTACCACCTTGCTCGGATCGGCCTGCATGATGTCTTGCGGGCGCAGCAAAATGCCGTCGGGCAGGCTCAGCAATCCCAGGGAATGCGCGATTTCAGTCACGTTGTTCATGCTGCGGCCGAGGAACGCCACTTTGCGATCGTACTCGGCCGCCACGTCCAGGATCTGCTGCAGCCGGTGAATGGACGAGCTGAAGCAGGAGATCACCAGCCGCCGCTCGGCGCGATAGAAGATCTCGTCCAGACGCGGACGAACCGCGCGTTCGCTCTCGGTATAGCCCGGACGATCCACGTTGGTGGAGTCGGACATTAAAAGCAGCACGCCGCGCTTGCCGTAGTCGGCGAAGGTGTGCAGGTCGAAGGGTTCATTGTCGGTGGGCGTGGGGTCCACCTTGAAATCGCCGGTGTGAATGATGACGCCGAGCGGCGTTGTGATGGCAAGCGCCATCGAACTGACGATCGAGTGCGTAACGTGAATAAACTCGATGTTGAACGCGCCGAGTTGAATCCTTGAGCCGGGTTTGACTTTATGCAGCTTCGCGTCCCCCAGCAACCCGTGTTCATCCAGACGCCGCTCCACCATCGCGAGCGTAAAAGCCGCGCTGTAAACCGGCATATTGATCTCGCTGAGCAGGAACGGCACCGCGCCGATGTGATCTTCGTGGCCGTGCGTGAGGATCAAAGCCAGCACTTTGTCACGGTTCTGTTCGAGATAGGCAAAATCCGGCGTGACGATATCGACGCCCAGCAGTTCCGCATCGGGAAACATCATGCCGGCGTCCACCACGATGATGTCATCCCCATAGCGGATGGCCATGCAGTTCATACCGAACTCGCCCAGGCCACCGAGCGGGATCAACTGAAGCTTGTGATCAGACATGTAAGATTCAGGTTATCGTGATTGGGGATTGGCTGTTGGAGATTGGCTGCTGGGGATTGGCAATTCGCGGTTGGCGAAAGGGGGTGGAATGGCGTGAGCGTGGTGGCGCGATGTTTTTTTTTGCAAAACGAAGCCAACTTACGGCGAAGCGCGGAGGGCAGGCGAGGGTTGGGGCGCGGAAGAGCATCGGCTTGAGAATAACAACGCGGCGGCGATTTGGAGACGCCGGTGGATTGGAAGTGATTGAGCGGGGCGGGAAGAAGAGTTGGTATGTGTTGTGATCGGCCAGATGCTACCAGATCGTTTGAATTTGCGATGTGCGAATCTTCCCGTCGCGACTGATCAGAGGGACGCGTAGCGCGGCTGCAGTAGCGGTTACAATTCGATCCGGCAGATCTGGAACCTCGCTGCGGCTCACAGATTCAAGGGCATCGGCGACCGAACGATCAAGTGGCGCCAACAGGCACGGAGTGGCCGGATCATCGAGCGCCTCGATCAGCCGGTCACGAGCAGCGACTGGCAATCGACCCTTTTCGACCAGGTAGGTTAGCTCTACAAGACAGATCGATGGGACGTGGATGAGGTCCCCGGCAGCTGTGGCCGAGTCGAGAGCATCCGTTGCCTTTGGCGATAACCGATGGTCCGCTGACAAGTACCACACTATGGAATGAGTATCCACTGCAACGGCAGGCATCAGATGTCATCCCTGGGGAAGTTCTTCCACATATCACTTTGATTCTGGTCGATCTCACCAGACGACAGCGAAATACCCAGGTCTGCCCAGAGGCCTCTTACGCTTTTGAACGGCTTCTTCTTGACGGATTCGTCTCGAAGCCTAGCCGCGTGAAGCAGGATTTCTTGTTGCTTTTCCGTCGGTAACGCCCGGACGGCGTCCAGAATCGCCTGTTCGAGAGACATACTTACACTATTATCGTCATTATTATCGTTCAGGCGGCAAGCTGTGAGACAGCCTCTCGTAGGATGCCCTGGTCTCATGCAGGCGGGACTATTCGACCCGTTTTCGGCCCGCTCCGATAGACTCCTTTGTTAAGATCGTCTCCATGCGTTTTGGCACACCACGCGCCCTGATCCCGGCTCTGTTCTGCGCAGCCGCTCTCTCTCAAACTCCGTCCGCTAAACCACCCCTCACTCTAGACGACTTCTTCAATTCCGTGGACATCCCAAACGTGCGGATGGCGCCGGACGGCCACGCCGTTGTCATCGAAACCACCCGTGCCGATTGGGCCGGAAATCGATTCCAAAGCGATCTTTGGCTGTATCGCGAGGACCAGAGCGGCGCCGGGTCGCTGCTGCAACTTACCCAATCCGGGCACGACACAAAGCCGGAATTTTCGCCCGACGGACGCTCGATCGCCTTCCTCTCCGACCGCGGAACGCCGGCGTCGGAATCCGAAAAAACAGCCCAGCTCTATGTCATTTCCGTGAGCGGCGGCGAGCCGTTTCCCGTAACTCAAGGCGAAGAAGAAGTGCACGCTTTCGCCTGGTCGGCCGATTCGCGGCAAATTTATTTTGCTACCCACCAGTGGACCAAAGAGCAGCAGGAAGCCTACAAAAAGGATTGGAAGGATGTCATTGAATTCCGCGAATCCGAGCGTGGCGACGCCATCTACCACATTGAAATCCCGGAAGCGCAGGCTTGCCTCACCGAAAGCCCCTTCAAAACCTGCGACCTCTCCACGCGCGCCAAGCAACTAGCTTCCACCCCGTGGCGTGCTAAACAACTGGCGACATCTCCCGACGGCAAACGCATCGCCTTACTTACCGATTCCCGCACCCAGCGCTGGGAGTCGCTCGACGCTTACGGGATCTATCTGATCGATGTGGCTGGAGGCGAGCCACGCAAGCTGCTGCAGCGTGAAGCGATGCTGGATGTTTTGCATTGGTCGCCCGACAGCCGGCACATTTTCTTCTCGTTCCTCAACGGTTCGGTGGAAGGAAAATATCAGGACGCCCAGGGGCGAGTTTATTGGGTAGGTGCTCCAGCTAACGCTCAAAATGACGCCACTGCTGCGGCGCTAGCCCGCTGGGCTCCGCAATTTCAGGGCTCAATCACTGGCTTCTCTGTGCTGCCGTCAGGCGGGCTGATCGCCGAGGGCCGCCTGGGAACCGAAGTCCAGCTCTACAACTCGGAAAAGCCTAGCAGCGATTTTGCGATGCGCCCCGGCTCACCCGGGACTTACGACAAGCTCTCCACTGCCGCGCACTCCTCGCGCCTCGCGTTTGTCCACTCATCGCTCCAGGAACCTACCGAAGTATGGCTCGCGGACGATCCGAACGATCTCTTGCACGCGCGGCCCATCACCTCCTTCAACCACTTATTCACCGAGCACGCTCTCCCCGAAGGCAAACCTTACCGTTGGACCACTGATGACGGAGTCACAGCCGAAGGCATGCTGATCTATCCTCCAGGACAATTCGGCGCCAAAAATCTGAAGATGCTTACGCTGATTCACGGCGGTCCGCCAGATGCCGATGGCAACCAGTTCGGCGCCGACTGGTACAGTTGGGCTGGCATGGCCGCTTCTCAAGGCTGGCTGGTTTTCCAGCCCAACTATCGCGGCTCCATCGGCTATGGCGACAAATTCACGCTCGGCATTATCACCAAGATCGTTTCCCGGCCGGGCCGCGACATCCTGGAGGGCGTCGATGCGCTAGTGAAAGACGGCATCGCCGACCCGGATCGTCTCACCGTCGGCGGTTACAGCTACGGCGGCTACCTAACCAACTGGCTGATCACGCAAACCACGCGCTTCAAAGCCGCGGTCACCGGCGCGGGCGCGGTGGAAAACGTCATGAATTGGGGCAATGACGACACTACCTTCGATGACGCCTATTTTCTGGGCGGCCTCCCCTGGAAGACGAAACAAAACTACGACGATGAAGCCTCCATATGGCAGATCGATAAGGTGAAGACTCCCACTCACATCGTCGCGGGCGCCGAAGACATTCGCGTCTATGTGGGCGAAGCTTATCTGCTGGAGCGTGCCCTGCACACCCAAGGCGTTCCGTCCAAGCTACTGATCTTCCCCGGCGAAGGCCATTCGCTGGACAAAAACCCTTGGCACGGAAAGATCAAGGTGCGTGAAGAACTGAAGTGGCTTGAGATGGCGGTGCATTGAGGCGGCTGGTGCGTGTGCTAAGTTATAGCCTGTCTTCCGGAGGGCTAAACCACGAAGTACCGCAATCGCGTTCTGGGGCTGTTGTCCCTGCTGTTGGTCATCACTTACCTCGACCGCGTATGCATCTCGGTGGCTGGGCCGCGCATGCAGGAGGCGCTCAACATCGGTCCTGTAGCCTGGGGCTGGGTGACCGGCATCTTCACTCTCTCCTACGCCGCGTTTGAGATCCCAAGCGGCGCCTTGGGCGATCGCATTGGACCGCGCCGTGTGCTCACGCGGATCGTCTTGTGGTGGTCCGCATTCACTTCGCTGACGGGCCTGGTAACGGGTTACTATCCGCTTTTGTTGACGCGTTTCCTCTTCGGAGCGGGTGAAGCGGGCGCTTTTCCAAATGCCTCGGTTGCGATTGCGCGCTGGTTTCCCCTGCACGAGCGCGGCCGCGCTTTTGGGATCACTTTAATGGCCGCACAAGTTGGCGGTGCATTTGCTCCTTTGTTAGTGGTGCCCATCCAGGCTCGCTACGGATGGCGGGCATCCTTCTACGTGTTCGGGATTTTGGGAGTGGCCTGGAGCGGGGCTTGGTACAGGTGGTTTCGCGACTCACCGGCGGAAAAGGCAGGCGTCACGCGGGCGGAGCTGGATGAAACACAGGGCTTGGTCGCCAAAGGGCACCAAAAACTCCCGTGGACCGTTGCGCTCCGCTCCAGAAACTTTTGGGCTGCGATGGGCGTGGCCTTCTGCTACATCTACACCTTCTACTTTTTCCAATCCTGGTTCCACACGTATCTGGTAAAGGCGCGCGGATACAGCGAGAATGATCTTCTGCTCTCGTCCCTGCCTTTTTTCGTGGCTGCATGCGCGAACGTTGCCGGGGGACTGGTGAGTAATTCGCTGGTCAAGAAGGTTGGACTCAAGTGGGGCCGATGCGCCATTGGCGTGGTGGGCTTGGGCTCCGCAGCACTCTTCGCCGTCGCCGTCATGTTTACGCAAAACCAGTTCGGCGCGATGGTCTTGCTATCCCTGATCTACGGTGGAATTACTTTTCAACAGCCGATTATGTTTGCGGTGTGTCTGGATATTGGCGGCGCGTTCGCCGGTGCGATGGTGGGCGCAATGAACACCGCCTCACAAATTGGATCGCTTATCTCGTCCGTGGCGTTTGGATATCTGGTGGCTCGCTCCGGCAGTTACAACGCGCCCTTCATCCCCATGGCGGCCCTGCTCGCGATGGGCGCCTGGCTCTGGCTCAAGGTTGACCCTACCCAGCCGTTGGTTCCTGTGTCGCAGCTCGACAAAACGGCAGACATGCCCGTCGCTTTTGACTGAGCCTGCAAGGCCTGCGATCGGAACCTGGGCGCTGGCCAATCCCCAATCCCTAACCCCCAACAAGCTAAACTGGCATTTGGCAGCCTCGATCAAGACCGTTGCCCTTCCGCCGGATCCGCCGCTATCGAAAGTGGCGGGCGATTTGGCCGACAGTGCGCCTCTTCGCGACGCACTGCAATGGTTCGTGCGGCAGAAGCAGTGGATCAACGAGCAGCATTTGCAGCTTTGCCGCATCGCTGCCTCCACGTTCTTCGAGCAGCGCCGCGCCGAGTGGATGCTGGCGCAGTTTCGCACGCTGGGATGTGTGGCCCGTATCGATCGCGGTGGCAACGTCATCGCGCATCCGGTGGAAAATCGCACCGGCCCCTACATCGCCCTGACCGCGCATCTGGATACGGTGCTCGCGCCCCGTAAAGACGAAGAGGTCTACGTAGCACCCGATGGCCGATTGCATGGGCCGGGCACCGCCGACAATGGCGCGGGATTGACGGCGCTGCTCGCGATCGCCCGGGCCATTAACTCATTCCCCGATCTCGCCGATGACTTTCGCAATCTGGTCTTCGTCGCCAACGTGGGCGAAGAAGGCGAGGGCAACCTGAGCGGCATGCGCTATTTGTGCCGGCAATCGAGTACGGGGAGCCGGATTCAGGCGTTTCTGATTCTGGATGGTCCGAATATCGATCACGTCACCTCGCAAGCTCTGGCCAGCCGCCGCTTCGATGTCACCATCAGCGGACCGGGCGGGCATAGTTGGAGCGATTATGGCTTCGCCAATCCGGTGCATGCGCTGGCGCGCGCCATCGCTTCCTTCACCGAGCAGCGCTTGCCGAGCAACGGCAGTCCGCGATCGTCCTACAACTTCGGCATCATCGAGGGCGGATCGAGCATCAATTCCATTCCCACCCACGCCCGCACCAAAGTGGACATTCGGTCGGAGAGTCCGGCGAAGCTCGATGAAATCGCCGCGCTGTTGACCAACACGGTGGAGCGCGCGCTCGAAACGGAGAATGAGCGCGCTACCGGCGCCAAGGTCACGGCCAAGATCAAAGAGATCGGATCGCGGCCCGGCGGAAAGCTGCGCGACGACGCCTACATCCTGCAAGCCATCCGCGCCGTGGACGCGCACCTGGGTATTCGCTCTCATCTCGACTGCGCATCCACCGACGCCAATGTCCCTTTGTCGATGGGTCTGCCCGCTATTTCCATCGGTGCCGGCGGCCATGGCGGCGGCGCCCACACGCCGCTGGAGTGGTTTCATCCCGAGGGCCGCGAGCTGGGCCTCAAACGTGTTCTGTTGACTCTCTCCCTGCTGCTCCGCGACCTGCCCGCATGACAGGCGGCAGATGAGGGAGCAGCGTCCCGCCGGCTGGCTGGTAGACGGCAGCCTGGTGGTCATGACCCTGATCTGGGGCGCCACCTTCGTGCTGGTGAAGCGCGCGCTCGCGGACGCCTCCACGCTGCTCTTCCTCACCATTCGATTCGCCAGCGCGGCGTGCGTGTTGGCAATTGTCTTCAGAAAGGACTTTCGATCGGGCAACCTGCGAAACAGCGTACGCGGCGGCGTGCTGGCCGGGTTGTGCCTGTTCGGTGGCTACGTGTTCCAAACCGTTGGGCTGCGCTACACCACGGCTTCGAAAGCTGCATTTCTCACCGGCTTCACCACTCCCATGGTGGCCGTGCTCAGCAGCCTGGTCTACCGCAGAGCGCCCCAGTTCATCGAGGTGTTGGGAGTAGCCACAGCATTTCTCGGCATGGCCCTGATGACTATCCCGAGCGACCGGCTTCAGATCGGAGCGGGCGATCTTATCGTTTCAGCCTGCGCAGTCGCGTACGCGCTCCACATATTAGTGACTGGCCGCTTCGCCGGCCAAGTCAATATGGGCGTCTTCATTACGACGCAAATCGCCACCGGAGCCGTAGTGGGCGGAGCTACCTTCTGGTGGGCTGAGCCGGTTCGCATCCGCTGGACCTTTCCCTTGATCTTCGCGCTCGCCGTCACCAGTCTTCTTGCCACCGCGGTCGGATTTTCCATTCAGACTTGGGCGCAGCGCTGGTCCAGCCCCACGCGCACCGCCCTGTTCTTTACGCTCGAACCGGTGTTTGCCTGGATCACATCCTATCTGGTGGCCGGCGAGCTGCTTTCGGGGCGCGCCGCCGTGGGCGCCGGACTGATCTTGGGCGGCGTCTTGCTGGTGGAACTGAAAGGAAGCGTCGGACGTTCACAATCATGATCATCGATCTTTCAAACTTTCTAGAGAACGACGTTCCGGCCGACCCGCCCGGCCTTGGTCCCAAGATCGAGTACATCGCCCACAAGCAGTCTCTCTCTGAGATGCTCGCCATGTTTCCAGGATTGCGCGAGAATCAACTTCCACAGGGTGAAGCTTGGGGCATTGAGCGCCTGCAGGTAACCGCGCACAACGGCACTCATATGGATGCTCCCTGGCATCACGCCTCCACCATGAACGGCGGAGAGCGGGCTTGGACCATAGACGAAATTCCCCTGGAGTGGTGCTTGCAGCCGGGGGTGAAATTAGATTTTCGCGATAAGCCGGAGGGACATCTCGTCTCGGCCACGGAAGTGGAGCAGGAATTAGATCGGATCGGCCATGCTTTGAAGCCTCTTGAAATCGTGCTAATGAACACCTCCGCGGGCGCGGCCTATGGCACGCCTCAATATATTCATTCAGGCTGCGGATTCGGCCGAGAGGCAACTCTCTGGCTGCTCGACCGAGGCGTCCGGGTTGTTGGTACTGACGGGTGGAGTTGGGATGTGCCCTTCTCTTTCACCAGAGAAAGATTCGCAAGAGACGGAGACGCCGCCATCATCTGGGAAGGCCACAAAGCGGGCCTGGGGCAAGCCTACTGCCAGTTAGAGAAGCTCGCAAATCTTGAAAATCTTCCTCCTTTCGGTTTCGTCGTATCTTGTTTCCCATTCAAGATCCGCGGAGGATCGGCTGGTTTCACCAGAGCTGTTGCCCTTTTGCCATGATCGAGGTATGCCGTATTTGAAAATCACACGCCGGTGGCTTCTTGCGCTTTCCCTGCTGCTCCCCGCGCAGTCTGCGCCGCCGGCTGCACCTAAGCCTAAGCTGGTGGTTGCGATCATCGTCGATCAGTTCCGTTACGACTACATGACGCGCTTCGACGCGTCGTATCAAGACGGTCTGCGCAAACTGCACGACTCCGGAGCGTTCTTCACTGATGCTCACGAGGCCCATTTTCCGACCGTGACCGCGGTGGGGCACGCGGCATTCATGACCGGGTCGATTCCCGCGGTTGATGGCATTGTAGGCAACGAGTGGTACGACCGCGAAACCGGCAAGATGGTGACCAGCGTTTCCGACGATGCTACGAAATTGGTGGGGGGCAACGGAGGCACAGGGTCGTCTCCAAGGCGCTTGATCGCGAGCACGCTGGGCGATGAAATCAAGGCCACGGGCACCCCTGATACGGAAGTGATCGGCATCTCGCTCAAAGATCGCGCGGCAATTTTGCCGTCCGGGCATGCGGCGAAAGCGGCCTACTGGTTCGATCATGAAACGGGGCAGTTCGTCACCAGCACTTACTACATGAAAGATCTGCCGGCCTGGGTGCAAGCTTTCAACAAGAGCGATGCGGCCAGCAAGTATGCGTCGGCGAGGTGGATACCTGTGGACGGCTTTGCGCCTGCTGCGGCAGGGTCGCTTGCCCAGCTGTCGGGCGCGCAGCCCTATCGCGTGCTTCCCGCGGTGCTCGGAAAACCCTACTACGAAGCGATGATCGCAACGCCCTATGGGAACGACATGCTGGAGGCCTTCGTGGAACAGGCGCTCAAAGAAGAACATCTGGGCCAGCATTCGGGAACGGATGTGCTGACAGTAAGCTTTTCGAGCAACGATCTGCTGGGGCATCAAGTGGGGCCGGACGCACCCGAAGTCCGCGACATGTGCCTCCAGACGGATCGCGTGCTGGGTCGATTGCTGCGCGCGGTGGAGGCGGAATCGGGGGCCGGAAATTACGTAGTGGTGTTCAGTTCCGATCATGGCGTTGCGCCCAAGCCCGAGGAATTAACCAAGCGCGGGATTCCGGCCGGACGCTTTTCTCGCGATCAGGTTTATCAAACCATCGAAATGGCGCTCACCGAGAAATATGGGCCTGGCAAATGGATTCTCGGCAGTGACGAGCTTGCGCCCTATTTCGATCACGACCTTCTGCGCCAGAAGCACGCAGTGCTGGCCGACGCCCAGGAGATAGCGGCGGAGGCCGTGCGAAAATTGCCCTATATCTTCCGCGTCTACACGGGCGCGCAACTCGAGCATGAAAACCTCTCGGGCGATCCCATCGGCAAGCTGCTCCAACGCGGCTACTATCGCGACCGGGCGGCGGATTTATTCATCATTCAAAAACCCTACTGGCTGGCGTCGAAGGAAGGCACGTCGCATGGAACGCCTTTCAGCTACGACACGCATGTGCCCATCATTTTCCTGGGCCGCGGCATTCGCGCGGGGCGTTACGACGAGAACGTCCGCACCGCCGATATCGCGCCGACGCTAGCTGCCCTGTTGGGGGTGAATACGCCCAGCGGGTCCGTGGGACGGGTCCTTCCGGTGATCGAGAAGTAGAATCGCCCCGACCGGCGCTTAAGACGAAAAAGCTCAATACGTCAGCTATTCACTCAGGTGTTTCGCCGTGCTCCCAGAACTAAACTGGGGCGGTGGCTACGAGGAAGCTAATGCGCGTGGTAGTGGCTGGGGTCATTCTAACTAGCGCCGGCTGGGCGCAATCCCCCACCATCGGCTCCTGCCCGGTGTTTCCGGCGAACAATATTTGGAACATGCCCGTGGATCAGCTGCCGGTGTCGAGCAACTCGTCCACCTATGTCGCCACAATCGGCCAGAGCACGGCGCTCCACCCGGATTTTGGGACGGTCTATGACGGCGCGCCCAATGGAATCCCGTATATTACGGTGCTGGGGACGCAAACCAAGTATCCGGCCACCTTCACCTACGCAGACGAAAGCGACCCCGGACCTTACGCGACCCCATTGACCGCGCCGATCGAAGGCGGCAGCAGCAGCACGGGAGACCGGCACGTGATCTCGGTCGACACGACGAATTGCATCCTGTACGAAATGTGGTCGGCGTATCCGCAAACGGCCAGCTGGCAGGCAGGTTCGGGAGCGATTTTCACTTTGACCTCCAATGCGCTGCGTCCCGCGGGATGGACCTCGGCCGATGCCGCGGGCCTCCCGATCTTACCGGGCTTAGTGAAATACGACGAAGTGCTGGCCGGCGTCATCACTCACGCCATCCGGCTCACGGTACCGCAGACGCGGCAGGCCTACGTGTGGCCGGCGCGCCACTATGCATCCAGCCTCACGGGCTCAGAGTACCCGCCCATGGGCGTCCGCTTTCGCCTCAAGGCCAGCTACGATATTTCGAGCTATTCCGCGCAGAATCAGATCATTCTGACCGCGCTGAAGAAATACGGAATGATGATCGCCGATAATGGCAGCGCCTGGTACATTTCGGGCGCGCCGGATTCGCGCTGGAACGACAGCGATCTCCACAACCTGGGACAGATCACCGGGGCGGATTTCGAAGCGGTGGATGTCTCTCCCATGATGGTCGACGCCAATTCGGGCCAAGCCGCAACGTGCGACCTGAACGACGACGGTGTCGTCAACGTGATCGACGTTCAATTGGAAATCGACGCCGCTCTCGGCCTTCGCGCGTGCGGTGCAGGCGATCTGAATGGCGACGGTGTTTGTAATGCAACCGACGTTCAACGCATCGAGCAAGCGGCGCTGGGCCAAGGCTGCCAGGTTGGCCCGTAGCCACTCCGCCGTGCGATAACACGGAGCCACGTGACATCGCCACGACATTTCGCGGCTCCGGCCCCTCCGAATGTGACATTTCAGTGACTTAGCAGCGGAACTCCATTTGCATCTTAAGGTTGCGAGGAGATCCGTAACCGATGAAGAAGATCCGTGTGCTGGTCGCGGAAGACGACGAAGTGAACGCAAAAGCGGCCCGCGTTATACTGGAGCAGCTTGGCTGCCTGGTGGACGTTGCAACCGATGGAACGGAAGCGGTGGAGCACTTTCGCGATCGCGACTATGATTTGATTCTGATGGACTGGCAGATGCCGCTGATGGACGGAATCGAAGCCACGGCGCGCATTCGCGCCATGCCGCGAGGACCAGCCACACCGATCGTGGGAACCACTGCGGGAAAGGCGCACGCCGAATGCTTAAAGGGTGGCATGAACGACGTAGTGCCCAAGCCTTTTCTCTTCGAGAAAATGCGGTACATACTCTCGCGCTGGACGAGCTGGATCGGCGCGCCCAAGCCGGGGCCTTGCGAAGCCTGAATTGCACACTGCTATTAGCTCGTCTACAATGAGGCCAAGCGCCTTCTACCCGAAGCCACCGGAGGGCCATGAGCCCCTCGACTGAGTCGGATCGCAATCTCGAACATCTGGTTTTTGAGATCGCGAAGGGTGTATTCGGCGAAACCGGCGAGGCTTTTTTCCGCTCGCTGGTCCATCATCTGGCGCGCGCTCTCAACGCCGACTACGTATGGCTCGGTGCGTTGCAACCGGACCGTGAGCGCATCGCGACCCTGGCGTCGCATGGGCCTGGGGGCGAAGCGCTGGATCTGGAATACAATCTCGTCGGGACCCTCTGCGCCCATGTCATCGAACAGAATGTTTGTTCCTATCCGAGCGGCGTTCGGGAGCTCTTTCCGCAAGACGAAATGCTGCGCCAGGTAGGTGCCGAAGGCTACGTCGGATCGCCCATGGTCGATTCGAACGGGCGCTGCCTGGGCCTGATCTGCGCCTTCACCAGACAGCCGCTGCCCAATCCAAAGCTGGCCGAAGCGCTGCTCAAAATCTTCGCGGCACGCGCCGGGACCGAACTCGAGCGCAAGAACTATGAAGAGGCGCTGGCGCGCGGCGAAGAGCGCTTTCGCACCTTCGTCGAGCACGCCAACGAAGGCGTGATGTGGTGCAAACTGGAGCAGCCGCTTTCCATGGATCTGTCCGAAGAGGAGCAGCTCGAGCATTTTTTCAAATATTCGTATGTCGGGGACTGCAACGATCAGGCTGCCCGAATATTCGGTTTCACCAGAGCTGAAGAACTGATCGGGGCTCGGCTCGAGGTCATCAGCATGCGCTCCGATCCGGCATTTGTGGAGCGCTTGCGCGCGGGTATCCGCTGCGGCTGGGCGTCTGCCCAAGTGGAGAGAACCTTTCGGGGCCGTCATCTCCTGATGTCTCGCACCGGAGTGATCGAAAACGGGATGCTCCAGTCGGTGTGGACCACGGCGTGCGACATCACAGCGCTCAAGCAAGCCGAGGCCGAGGTGGTGCGCTTGAACGAGGAGCTAAAGGGTCATCTGGAGCAACTCACCGCGCTGAAGGCCCAATTGGAGCAGGATAACGCGTACCTGCTGGATGAAATCCGGTCCGAGCACAATCTGGGCGAAATGGTCGGCGCCAGCCCCAGGTTCCGCGAGCTGACCGAGCGAATTCAGTTGGTGGCATCCACGTCGGCCACGGTTCTGATCAACGGAGAGACCGGAACGGGTAAAGAATTGGTGGCCCGGGCAATTCACGATCTTAGCCCCAGGAGCAACCGGCCGCTGGTAAAAGTCAACTGCGCGGCCATCTCCGCGGGGCTGGTGGAAAGCGAGCTGTTCGGACATGTGAAGGGAGCTTTCACCGGCGCCACGGAACGGCGCGTCGGCCGATTTGAATACGCCGACGGAGGCACGCTGTTCCTGGACGAGGTTACGGAGCTGCCGCTCGAAACTCAAGCCAAACTGCTGCGAGTGCTGCAGGAGCAGGAGTTCGAGCCGGTGGGATCGAATCGGACCATGAAGGTCGATGTACGGCTGCTCGCAGCCAGCAACCGGAACCTGGCCGACCTGGTGCGAGAAGGCCGCTTTCGGATGGACCTCTACTATCGGCTGCTGGTGGTGCCCGTGGAGGTTCCGCCGCTGCGCGAGCGTCGCGACGACATTCCGCTGCTGGCGGAGCATTTCGTGCGTCGTTGGTCGCGGCAGTTCGGGCGGCGTGTGGAGCGGATCTCAGATCGTATGCGGCAAGAGCTAGTGGCATACGATTGGCCGGGCAACATCCGCGAGCTCGAAAACTTGTTGACCCGCGCGATCGTCCTCTGTTCCGGCGACACGCTGGACATCCCACTCCTGGGGGAGGATTCCAGCGCGCCGCAAAACAACAATTCGCGCAGCTTAGAAGCGGCCGAGCGGAAACACATTGAGAGCGTGCTGGTATCCACGGGTTGGGTAATCGAAGGGCGCAAAGGCGCGGCAACGATTCTCCATATAAATCCGAGCACGCTACGCAGCCGGATGCGCCGGCTCGGCATCCAACGTTCAGGTAGTTAGTTTCGTTGGACCGGAGCGCCAAAGCAGGGCCATGAGTCCCTCCAGTGAAGCGGATCGCGATCTTGAACATCTCGTTTTCGAGATCGCGGAAGGTGTATCCGGCGAAACAGGCGAGACTTTTTTTCGCTCTCTGGTGCGTCGTCTGGCGCGCGCACTCGAAGCCGACTACGTATTGCTGGGAGCGCTGCAACCGGACGGCGAACGAATCGCGACTCTAGCGGCGCATGGGCGTGGAGTTGAAGCGCTGAACCTGGAATACAATCTGGCCGGGACGCCGTCTGCGCAAATGCTGGGCCAGGTGGGCGCCCAAGGCTACGTCGAATCGCCCCTGGTAGATTCAAGCGGGCGCTACCTGGGCTTGATCTGCGCCGTCACCAAGCGGCCGCTGCCCAATCCAAAGCTGGCCGAAGCGCTGCTCAAAATCTTCGCGGCGCGCGCCGGGACCGAACTCGAGCGCAAGAACTATGAAGACGCGCTCGCGCACGGCGAAAAGCGCTTTCGCACGTTCGTCGAGCATGCCACCGAGGGCGTGTTCTGGGTAAAATCGGAGCAGCCGGTTTCGATGGATCTGCCGGAAGATGAGCAGATCGAACTGTACTATCGGCACGCATATGTTGCCGACTGCAACGATCAAGCTGCCAGACTGTTCGGCTACACCCGAGCCAGCGAACTGATCGGCGCCCGCCTGGAGGCTGTGAGCCCGCGCTCCGACCCCGCGCAAGTTGAGCGCCTACGCGCGGGCATTCGCAGCGGCTGGCAGTCTTCCGAAGTCGCGAGAACGCTGCAGGGGCGTCATCTCCTGATGACGCGCCACGGAGTGATCGAAAACGGCTGCCTGCTTTCGGTGTGGGGAACAGCGCGCGACATCACGGAGCTGAAGCAGGCCGAAGCCGAAGTTCTGCGCCTGAACGAAGAGCTGAAAAGCCATCTGGAGCAACTCACGGCGCTGAAGGCGCAGTTGGAGCGGGATAACGCTTACCTGCTGGATGAAATCCGATCCGAGCACAATCTGGGCGACATGGTGGGCGCCAGCCCCAAGTTCCGCGAGCTGACCGCGCGCATTCAACTGGTGGCGTCCACAACGGCAACGGCCCTGATTACCGGCGAAACGGGGACGGGTAAAGAATTGGTGGCCCGTGCCATTCACAATCTCAGCCCCAGGCGCAATCGCCCGCTGGTGAAGGTGAACTGCGCGGCCATCTCGGCGGGATTGGTGGAAAGCGAGCTGTTCGGACATATCAAGGGAGCTTTTACCGGCGCCACCGAACGGCGCGTCGGCCGATTTGAATACGCCGACGAAGGCACGCTGTTCCTGGACGAGGTTACGGAGCTGCCGCTGGAAACTCAAGCCAAACTGCTGCGAGTGCTGCAGGAGCAGGAGTTCGAGCCGGTAGGATCGAATCGGACGATGAAAGTGGATGTACGGCTGCTCGCAGCCACCAATCGAAATCTCGCCGACCTGGTGCGAGAAGGCCGGTTTCGGATGGATCTGTACTATCGGCTGCTGGTGGTGCCGGTGGACGTGCCCCCACTGCGCGAGCGTCGCGACGACATCCCGCTGCTGGCCGTGCATTTTTTAAGGCGTTTGTCGCGGCAGCTTGGCCGGCGCGTGGAACGGATCTCGGAAAAACTGCTCCAGGAGTTAATGGGCTATGATTGGCCGGGCAACATCCGCGAACTGGAGAATTTTCTGGCCCGCGCGATTGTCCTCTGTTCGGGCGACACGCTGGACATGCCGCTGCTGGGGGCGAATCCCGGCGCGAGCGCAGCCAATCATTCGCAAACCTTAGAAGAGGCCGAACGGAAGCACATCGAGAGCGTGCTGGGTTCGACCGGCTGGGTGATCGAGGGTCCCAAGGGGGCGGCGGCTGCTCTCCAGATGAATCCGAGCACGCTGCGCAGCCGGATACGACGGCTGGGGATCATACGTCCGTAACATTCCTTATTTATCTCTATTGTCCCCTATTGACACCTAGATGTACCTATGATAACGTCTGTTTAGGGAATGTCTGAAGAGCTATACTCCGTCGAACAGGTGGCCGAGCGGCTCGGTCTGCACGTCAAGACCGTGCGCAACTACGTGCGCGAAGGGCGTCTGAAAGCGGTCCGCATCGGCAAGCAGTACCGGATCGCCCGCAGGGACCTAGAGGCGCTGACCGGGCGTCCGGAGCCAGTCCGGCGCGAGCGCCACATCGAGGTTTCGAGCATCGTGGAGATCGACGTGGTGAGCCCGGAGATGGCAAATCGGCTGATGAATTCGCTCATGGCTGCGGCGAGCGGCATTCGCGCGGAAGCAATCTACGATGCACAACGCGCCCACATGAAGATCATTCTGGTGGGCAGCATGGACAAGAATGCTTCCTACTTCAAATTCATCAACGCAATTCTGGAGTCTGAAAAATGAAGAGCATCTACAAATCCGCCGAGGGTGAGCGCGCGGTTCGCGAGCGCTACATCAAATTCCTGCAATACTGGCCCGTGCCCAATCGGCAGCTACGTATCCCGACGCGCGAGGGTGAGACCTTCGTCGTTGAGTGCGGCCCGGAAAGCGCACCGGGATTAATACTGCTGCATGGCGCAAGCGGAAATGCCGCGATGTGGCTGGCTGACGTCGCCACTTGGGCTGAGCACTTTCACGTTTTCGCCATCGACGTGATCGGCGATGCGGGATTGAGCGCGCCATCGCGCCCACCGCTGGCATCCGCAGCCCACGCGCTTTGGCTGGACGATGTGATGCGGGGCTTATCAATCGAGCGCGCCTCTTTTCTGGGCGTCTCCAACGGCGGCTGGCTGGCATTGGATTATGCCACGCGGCGGCCGGAGCGCGTCGAAAACCTGGTTGTGTTTTGCCCAGGCGGCGTAGTCCGAGCGAAGAATATTCTCATCAAGGTGCTTCCTTTCCTGCTGTTGGGCAATTGGGGGGCGCGTAAGGCGAGGGAAATGATCATTGGCCGAACGCCGGCCAACGCATCCAGGCCACACCAGCTCTTCGCGGATTTCATAGCGCTCATCTTCCAGCATTTGCGCCCGCGCACCGAGAGGCATCCGATCCTGACCGACGATCAGCTCAAACGGCTCGCCATGCCGGTGCTGGCGATCCTCGGCGGCCGGGATGTAATCTTAGATTCCCTAGCCATCCAGCGCCGTCTGGAGCAAACTCTGCCTCACGCCGAGATTCGATTCATTCCCGACGCTGGTCACTTCATTCCCCGTCAGACCCAGGCGGTCCTCGATTTTCTGGGGGTCGCCTCACGAAACGGATCATTTTCCGGACTTAGATGACCCTAATCTGCTTTGTAGATAGAGCCGCGTCATGTCGCGAAACTCACCCGGGGCGCTAGACGCGGAGTCGAAAAATGCCTGGTGCGTCGCCACCGCCTTCACGTTGAGCAGAACGACGAGAGCGATATCTCCAGCGGACTTCTTCGACAGGTTTGGAGTATGGATTGTCAGCGTTTTAGCGACGCGCTCGAGCATCGCGCTCCGGAATTCCTCTCGCTTCACTGACCAATCCTGGCCGGCATCGAGAAGTTGCATAAACGCGGGCCTGTTGAACAGCTCGAAAATCAGGGCCATGAGATCGTCGGCCAAATCCCGAATGGATAGCGCATTCACGCCGGCATCAAATCTATCGAACACGGCGTCGAGGTTTTCGCGGGCGCTCACGACGATCGTATCCGCAAGGCTTTCCTTGTTCGGAAAGAAGCGGTAAAGCGAGCCGATCTTGGTGCCTGAGCGGGCGGCGATTTCGGCCATGGTCGCGCCTTCGTACCCTTTCTCGCTAATGACGGCCGCCGCCGCTTCCAATATGGCGGCCACCCGCAATTTGCCATTCGACCGTTGCGGCGCCTGAACAGGCCGGGTTTTTTTAGAGCTTGATTTATGCGAGTGAACGCTCAAATAATATCCTATGCGAGCCTACCCTCAACTATTAGATGTTTAATACGCCCATGTCAACCCCTAGGAGCAATATGTCAGCGCAATCTCGAACGAGGCGAGGCTTTGGCCAGCGAGCTTGGACGCGGCCAACGCGCATCGCGCGATCTTCGCCCCACCTACTCTGCGTCCAAGACGAACCTCAACAACTATGCGGGCACGGAGACTGTGGAGGAGGGCGCCCGCGAGGCGGTGCGCCTTGCGCTGCTCGGCCCGGACGGCCCGACCGGTACGTTCACGCACGCAAAACTCGGAACGCTCCCATGGTGATCGTTCTGAGCCGGGAAGTAGGCGTCGCTTGACGGGCCATCTATTCCGTGGCACGATATTACGTGACACGTAGTAGCCATGTCTGATCCCACACTGCTGGTCCTGGCCAGCCTCGCCGAAAGCGACAAACACGGCTACGCCATGATGGAAGACATCGAGCGCTTTGCCGGTGTGCGGCTGGGCCCCGGGACGCTGTATGGCGCGATCACGCGGCTGGAACAGCGCGGATGGATTCGCCCCACGAAATCCAGTGAAGACCGGCGCCAACCTTACACGCTCACCGCGGACGGTCGGAGGCATCTTGAAGAACAACTCACAGAGTTGAACCAGGTAGTCAGGACCGGGCTCAAACGCCTGAGGCACGCATGAAGAAGCTGGCGCGGTGGCTCATTCGTTTGTATCCGCACTGGTGGCGGATGCGATATGCCCCGGAGTTTGAAGCGCTTTTGGAAGATGCGGCTGTCGCGCTATGCGACCTTTTTAGCATTGTGTGGTCGGCATTGGAGGTGCGAATGAAATCGACGAATTTGCCTCGGGTCGTGGACATGGCGTGCCGGGATATTCCCCACGGTTACGAACTTGAAAGCTCCGTGGAACTTCCTGGTGAGGACGGCCGCACCACTCTGGTCCGAAGCTTTTACCGGGCAATCGATCTTGGCGACACTTACATTACGCTGTCGCACTCATCGCGCGGAGGCGAGCCCGCACAGACCATCCTGATTAACGGCCGCAAAGGTGAAGTGGAGGGCGATTTTCGCACGGATGAGACCGAGATGCTGATTCTGCACATCGACGGAACCATTGAGCGCACCGAGCAAACTGTGAAGACGTGTCTCAAGTACGATCTCATCGTTGACAGGGTGCGGGAAAAATATCGCAGCGGTCTATCGGCGGAAGACATTTTCCGGCAGATCCGTGCGGCGAGTGATAATCCGTTATGGTCCTGACAAAGGAAGAGCTCATCGCGTTATTAGAGGACGAAGTCCGCATCCTGCTGCACTTGGCCGGCAAGGTGGACAAATCGAAACTCGATTACCGGCCAACCCCCACGCAGCGCAGCACTCTGGAGCTCTTGCGGTATTTGGCGATCATGGGACCCACGCAAGTTGCCGTGATCCAGACCGGAGTCTTCAATAGAGACACGCTGGGCGCCACGTGGGGTCCAGCGGAGGCTGCCTCGAAGACCATGACCTTCGAGCAGGCCGTCGCCGCGATCCAAAAACAATCCGACGAATTCGCTCGAGTGTTGACCGTGTGGTCCGATGCCGATTTCCGCGCTGACGTCGACATGTTTGGCAGGAAGTTTTCGCGCGGGACGCTCCTGGTGAACCTCGTCCTGGGCGGTTACGCCGCCTACCGGACCCAACTTTTCTGCTACCTCAAGGCCTGCGGCCGCGACGAGCTAAACACCATGAATCTGTGGGCCGGCGTGGACGGTCCGGCGTAGTATATCTGTGGCGCACGCACTCCTGCGTGCCGCGTCGGCAATCGTGCCGACGCCCGGTTCGCTTGTTGTGAATCTTTTGGCGAAAGCACGGCCGGTCGACCAATAACGGGCCCACCAAGGCGTTCACACGAGTGTGAACGCGGCACGCTGAAGCGTGCGCCACAATATAGGGGGCTCTAGGGACGATGTACTCGCTACGGCAGCGCGAAGGCGTAAATGCCATTGATCCCGCGCGGTGGGTGCAGCTCCGGCGTTTCACCGAGGAGGTTGCCGTCCAGTAGCCCATTGCCGGTCATGACGGCGACGTATTGTTTTCCGTTCACCGCGTAAGTGATGGTGCTCACCGAAATGGATCCACCGAGGATCGATTCCCAAAGTTTCTTGCCGGTCTCGGCATCAAAAGCGCGGAAACGTCGATTCAAATCGCCCTGGAAAATGAGCCTGCCCGCTGTGGCCAGAGCCGCGCCATCGGAGGGCGAGCGTCCGACATTGAAGCGCTGGATTTCGCCCGTCGAAAGATTGATCTTGCCGATGGCGGTGAGCGCGTTCGGATCGGAGCCAGGACGCGGAACGGGCTTGCGCTGCTCGCGCTGATCCGGCTGCGTGCCCGCCGCGACCATGTCGAGACAGTTGTCGATGTAGGGCACATAAAGCGAGTTCGTATCGGGATCAAAGGCGGTGGGCCAGAAGCTGCGCGTGTTATACGAACAGATGATGTGCTCTTCGCCCGGCTTCTTGTTCACGAGATCGTAGTTGATGGTCACCTTGCCGGTTTTGCCATCGATCTTGGAGATGAGAAACAGCGGGTCGTCGTAGGGAAAAGGCGTGGCCCAAAGGAACTGGCCAGTGCCACGGTCGATCTCGAAAACTCCGCCACCCTCGCCCACCATCACCGCGACGTCATGCTCTTCGCCGCGCGGAATATCGGGATTAAACCACTTCACGTATTTCGGATCGGGATTGAATTTCTCACGGACCAGGGTGCGCTCGTGCGTATAATCCATGTCCCAATCGTCGGCGGGCAAATGCTGGTAATACCATTTGAGCTTGCCGGTTTCAGGATCGAGCGCCACGGTCGAGTTGCTATAAAGATCGGCCGGCGAGGTTCGCGAAGTGCCATCCGGATCGCCACCATGGCGCTCCATGCGCGTATCGGGCATTGGATTCGCCACGCCCCAGTAAAGCGTTTTGCGGACCGGGTCGTAGGTGCCTGGCAATCCCCAGGTGGACGCGCGATTGGTGTCCTTAAAGTCTTTGCCCCAGGTTTCTGAGCCGCGCTCGCCGGGCGCGGGAACATTGTAAAACCTCCAGATATCCTTGCCTGTGAGAGCGTCCTGGGCAGCGATGAAGCAGGTGTCGCGCGTCTTGCCGCAGGCCCGGCCGGAAATCACTTTGCCTTCTACGACGATGGGGCCCGAAGTGTTCTGAGCCTCGCCCGTGCTGGTCTGCCAGCGCTGCTCGCCGGTGCGCGCGTCCAGGCCGACCACGTAGCCGTCGGGCGCGGTGTAGAGAATTACGTCCTGATAAATGGCGAGCGCTTTGGTGCGCGCGGTGCTCGCGGCAGCCGCTGGAACCTTGCGCTTGTACTCCCAGATGAGATCGCCATTGGTGGCGTCGAGCGCTTCAATGATTGCGCCCGGTTCCACCAGGTAGATCACGCCGTTGTGCACGATCGGAATGGTCTCGCTGGTGCCCGGCCCCAGGCCGCGCGTCCAGGCCATGCGGAGTTGGCTGACGTTGGAGCGATCGATTTGCTTCAGCGGGCTGAAACGTTGCGCATCGTAGGTTCGGCTGTACATCAGCCAGTCGTCCGGGCTGGGATGGAGCAGCATCTCTTCAGTCACCGGAACGAAGTCCTTCACCACTTGCGCGTGCGCGCCTGCGGCCAACAGTGCAAGTAAAACAATGCGATTCATGCTCGCCGCCATTTTATAGCATTCAGCTTTATCGTATTCATGATGATAGAATCACAGACTTCAGGAGGTCGCCTTGCGAAGCCTTAAAGAAATGCGGGGTCTGGTTGTATTCTTGATCGCTGGCGCAGCTGCAATGGCGCAGGCGCCCACGACGTTTCAGCCCGTGGGAAGCATGCGCCAGTTGATGATCGACATCATTTATCCGACATCCGATGCGATCTTCTATGTGGACCGCGAGCCGCCCAAGAGTCCGCACGACTGGGAGGTGCTGCGGACGCAGGCGCTGACGCTGGCCGAGTCCGGCAATCTGCTCATGATGGAAGGGCGCGCGCGCGATCAGAAGAATTGGATCCTGGAGTCGAAGATGCTGATCGACATCGGCGGGAAGGCGTACAAGGCCGCGCAGGCCAAGGATATCGACGGCATTCGCGCGCTCAACGATTCACTCAACGCCGCGTGCGTGGTGTGCCACTATCAGTACCGGCCCGGGTATCATCGACGCAGGCCGGTGATTGAAGTGAAATAGTGGGGCGCACTGCGGCCGGAAAGTTGCTTCGCTGGGCCGCAGCGTTTGTAGGAAATTTTCTAACGGCCATAATCACGACAAGGATCTTTGAAGCAGACTTCTCTGTCATCTATCGTGCGAGGACTGCCGGTGGGATGTTAGAGCGGGAATACATTTTCGGGGCGCTTCTGGCATTTGCATTAGGCTATTTTGTTTACCATAAGTGGCGCTCGGGGTCTGCGAAATGGGTGTGGATAGCAGGAGCGCTCTTGTTCGTGAGGGAGGCGGTTGCATACTGGCACGAACAACGATATTCAGTGCTCGCCAGTCAACCCAGCTTTATGAGCGTCGTCCGAGCCATGTTTGGACCTGTTTACATTAGTCAGACGATTTACGCCCTCGTTCTTACACGCACCCTCTCCTATTCCGCCGGAGCTTGGATTTGTTGGTCTGGGGTCCTGAAGCAATCTTTGACCGCATTAAGAAGCGGGGGCAGCCGAGGCCTGAGTTGAATTCCGTGCTCAATCAGTCTTGCGCCCAGCGCGCTTGATCCGTGGCGGCACATAG
>Ga0206991_10047_pt1 | contig 32372 bp, 31 predicted proteins | sample Alteio_BWMinCont_9_FD_153286 | JGI IMG/M metagenome (GOLD analysis project Ga0206991, IMG submission 153286) | Enriched cells from forest soil in Barre Woods Harvard Forest LTER site, Petersham, Massachusetts, United States -... | ecosystem: Environmental > Terrestrial > Soil > Temperate forest >...
CGGGCTCCCGTGTGGAATCGATAGAAGTCATCTCCCATCAATTGTAAACTATACCCCCGTACCTGGCGATGCCTGCGTGTCAGGGGTGTCACGGTCGGCGGGCACGCTATCTGTCCGAAGTATCTAAGAGTCTCTGGCGCAGCTATTGCGAAAAAAAAATGGCTGCAGAAACACGGCATACGAATGCCCGTGTCTTTCCACGAAGCCAAGGAGCCCGGCCATGTCTGACACGACTGCTCAAGTCTCAAAAACGATCGCCGCGTCCCCCAGGACCATCTGGCATGCTCTCACCACCCCGGATTTGCTCAAACGCTATTTTTTCGGAGCCGATGTCGAAAGTGACTGGACTGTCGGAAGTCCTATCTACTTTCGAGGTGAATATCAGGGTAAGTCATACGAAGATAAAGGCGAAATCCTCACGGTTGAGCCAGAACGGCAACTACGCATGTCACACTGGAGCCCCTTAGCGGGCGTCCCGGATACTCCAGAGAACTATCACGTCGTCACATTCAATCTTCTCCCCGAAGGCACTGGAACAACGGTGACCCTCACTCAGGCAAATCTGACCGGTGGTGTAACGGCGGCTGATATCGCGAAACGGGGCGAATTCGAAAAGAATTGGCGCAACGTCCTGGATGGTTTGGCGAAAGTAGTTGAAAGAGAGTGACCCATGCCATTGGTCTCAATAACTCGACTCCGGATTCGCGCGATGCGATTCCTTCCGAGCTTTTATTGGTTTACGGCGCGCGCACTGATTCAAGCGCGCCGGACTCCTGGACTCCGCGGCTGTGGTCCATTGGGTACAATCGGATCGAAGCCTACCATCGTTCACCGAGGTCGCCGACCGCTTTCGGAGTGCAGGCCGCCTTTCAAAAGTGCGCCATCCGACGCCAGCCCACAGCGCGGGGGAGGCATTGCCCGATGGACGGCCCGTCCGATGGGTCTTCACGTTATCGGGCAAGGATGCTCATTCCAACGCATCAGCCAGCTCGGGAAGGATCTAAAAGAAGGCCTATTGCTTGGATTGCATAGGCATTGGCATGGGCATCGGTGCCGGCGGCGTCGGCTTCTTCTTCCCATCCGTCTTTTTCTTCTTTTCCGTAGCCTTCGCTGGAACCTGAGTAGAATCGTGTACCTGGGTAGAGCCGGCGGTCACGGAATCCGTTTTCGTGCTGGTCTTCCCCGAATCGACGGGCATGGCCATGCCGGGCATTGCCGGCATCGGAGTGGTATGATCCATCGGCATGCTCTTTGGCATCGGCATGGCCATGTGACCCATGTTCTTCATATCGCCCATCTCCATGTGCATCTTATTCGGCCGATAGCGAAGGAATACTCCCAGCCCGAGCGGCGTTCTCGTTCCATAGTATGGACGTAATGCGTCTGGCACCACGTTGATCGATCCACGAGCACCGATGCCAAGGTCACCAGCATGACCGGTCAGAAGTTCCCGCACATACCCCAGCGCCAAGACCCCGACGTTGAACTGCCGGCCACCAAACCGCGATGTGTCGACTCCGCCCATAAGAGGGGCTAGTGCCCCTGGCAAGGCCAAGTCCGCCGCACTTTTCTGCACGTATTCCGCACGGGCGAAGATGGTGTTACGCTCATCGAGATTGAGGTTTGTCTCCACGAGCCCACTATTAGAGAGCGCCGCCTCATCGGAATTCTTGTTCGCGCCATAGATAACGGACGTCGACCAATCACCGGTGCTGCCGAAAGGATGTCCATACATCGCGGCGGCTGTCACGCGATGTTGGGATACGTCAGGGGTCAGCGCTTCCGGACTGTTGAGAAATGCGTATGACCCTTCGAGACTCCAGCGGGGATCGGGATTGACCGTCACACGTCCCGAGTACGAATCGAATCGCCGGAAATCAAAGTTATACCGATATTGATCGGGTTCACGACCATTGAACCACGAGCCTTCGACTTTGACTGTCTTCGTGAAGAGACCGGCCGTGAGCACCCCGAACGAGATGTGCGTCGCATCTTGCCAATGGTGCGAGATTGGCGCGAACGGATCGTTGGCCGCCGACGGACGGTGCATAAATGCGACAGGACCGGTCGCCGGCTCACCTGATGGCGCGGCGTACAGCTCAAGTCCGAGCTGACGAGTCAGTTGCCGGTCATACACGGCCGCCACTTCCATGAAAAGATCATGCGGGTGTTGCTGGTCGTGCAGCGGGACACCGTTGTAGGACTCACCGGTCTGCAGTAGGAGCGGGTACCCACGCGGTGTCACTGTCGCGGGGTCGAGGCTCAGCATCGTGCGGAATGTCAGACGGCTGGTCGCCGCACCTGCGGCGGTCGGCGTTCCAAAATCATGGCTCGCCATCGCCATGCCCCAGTTGATGCTACCGAATTGGACGCCCCCGCGACGGCTCCCTTGATCGTCGTATTGTACAAACCCCTGGCCGTGCAGCATCACGGCCCACCCGCGGAACGTGCGGTGCACGGCATACATCGGCGAGACGTCCGGGAGCCAACTGGTCCCCGACCCCGTGCGTTCCATCGGCTGGCCGAGCGGGCCAGGGAGCATCATAGGCTGCCCCTGCGTTGTATCCTGATGCTTGTGGCGCATGGACTGCCCCATCGACATTCCAGGCATCGCGTCCATGGTGGTATCGTCCATCGGCGGCATATGCCCACTGTATTGCGCCATGGCGGGCATCGCCGTTGCTACCGCGGCGAACGACACCGCAAGGACGGCGATACGTCGATGGATGTTCTCGGGGTTCAATCGGCACGTGATATGTCTGGTCATCATGAACTGTTTCGTTGCAGGGTCGCCACTAAGGTGCGCGTACAGCACAGCGGCCTCGGGCGGGTCGTTTGGTGTACGGCGAGAATGTGTATTGGGGGGAAGTGTCCGTCTAAATCCCGTGGGGATAACGCACCGCGGGGCACGCCACCAGGAGGAAATCCGTACGAAGGGATAGCTCCAGTGGGTGAGACGAACGGCCTTGGGCTACGCTTTAGGCGGCGGCGGCTCTAGCGAGGGAATTTGGGAGGTCAGCGCTTTGTCAGATACACTCAGGACACCTGGCTGTACCGTGGGGCCCACCCATGCGAGAGCGACCTGCGTTGCGATGGGTGTCACTGCACACGAGCCAAGCGCATGGCAACAACAGGTGCCAGTAGCACCTGGGCACGACGATTTGCCATGCGAAGAACGGTCGGAATCTCCATGATGAGGCATGGACGCCATGTCGGCCATCGCCATTGCCGAGTCGGCATTATGTCCACTCCTATGTTCGCCATGATGCGCGAGACACGTCGCCCCTCCACTCATCATGAGGTGCAGGACCAGCACCAAAGCCAGGGCGTTGTAACAGCGTCGAATCATTCGTCAGCGTTCGTCACTCATCTAAATATAGGCAACCTGTCGTTCGGGCAGGCGAGTGAACAGTCGTTTGTCTTGGTGACGAGGTGATCCAAGGTGCTAAACGTCATGACTATGCAGAACCGGCCGGTGCATCAAGAGGACTTGGAGACCGCGCTTCCGATAGTTTGCGAGGCGCTCCGCCAAGAAAAGAGGCGCTTCACCCGAGGTGTACTCCCGAAAGCCAGCTTGACCGTAAAATCCCACCAAATGCATATGCGGGAGGCAATAGCACTCCCGGAATCTTGGTATGGTCGGTAGGGTTCGCCGTGCGAATTGCTATCATCTATGTCCCGTATTTTACCAGCGCCAAGGACCATGGGAAATCGCACCATGAATCGCCAATTCGACAGGATACTGAGGCGCGAAGGTTTGTGCCAGGACTTGAACCGAGGACATGTTGGCAACTGTGAAACATTTAATCTGTTGGCTCTTCAGTTCCCACCCGTAGTAATTCAGATTCCCCGTTGTTTCCGCAAATCGCAACGAATACGGTTCGGTGACTCGCGCCTTTCCATTATACATGAATCCTACGAGCAGCCGATTCGCTCCAGCAAATCGTAGTTGTTCGAGTGTACCGCCGTGCATCTGTTGTGGTACAGCCCTCTGGCCACCGGCAGCAGCCATAGCGAGGATAGGCAGTGCGACTGATGTCCCGACAATCTGTGTCGGTTGACGTTCAGCAAGCCATTCGAGCGCACGAGCAAGGCGTTCCAATGCACCGTCAATTGGAACCGGATAGGGAAGCTGATGCGCGAGCATGTCATTCCAATCTGCTCGCAATTCGTCAGAAGCATGAACGCGATCGATTATTTTGGCAGCGGTTGGTGGTTCGAACTGCTTCGCGCGGCATTTCTGAATAAATGTGGCGCGAACAAGATCTGCATCAAGAGATTCTTGTAAGTTGTCGAGAATATAGACGACATCATATAGATCACGTGGCCGAGTTCGTTCGAAGAGCGCACGCGTTTTCTCAGCGAGTAGTTCTTCAAAGGCATACGTGCGGACACCCGTTGTATCTGGAAGCTTGTCTGAATACGGGTGGAGAACGCCACGATGCGCCGTTGGTACAATGACCGGTTCATGTTGCGTCAGGTCAAACAAGATGCGAGGCCAATTCGGGACAGCGAGTGGCCCTTGATAACCAATCCGGCCTTCGAACGTAACACGGCCAAGCTTATCTTTGCGTTCCTTGACGGTGAATTGATCTGTGCTGAACCGGATGCCGCTTAACCGGCTGGTCGTTTCCGCGAGCTCGCGAAGGATGCTCGTGATGCTTGCCGAATCGTAGGGCGCCGCAGGTAAAAGTGAGTAATCCAGGTCTTCCGAGAATCTGTACGTCTCAAGGAAGCATTTCTTGACACATGTTCCGCCTTTCAAAATCCAATGTTCCCGGACGACTGCGTGTTGGGAAGCGGCGGCGAGCAACCAGCCCAATACGTAATCTTTTTCCACCACTTCTGGGCGGAGATTCCACTCTCCTGCCCACTCGAGGATTTCCTGCTTGCCAATCATGTTTGCATCCCGATTAGGCGTGATCTCGCCGGATCACTTCGGCGTTTATCCAAAGACCCCAGGCGGTATTCATATATCCTCGGGAGTGCACCCCCGGATCGAGTTTGACAACGCCAGCCGTTCGATGTTCCAGTGTGGTGTCTCGAATAAATATCAGCGTATTTCGTGTTTGGGGATCATCTTCCCCCTCCAGGAGTCGTTCCGCCAGAAACCCAAGTCTTTTTGCCCCAGCGCCTCGTCCATGATCATTCAAAGACTGAGCGAAGGCCTGAAGGTCGCACGACGGACGCTCGGCGTATCGTGCAAGGACTTCCGCGAGATGTCGAACACCGCCGATCCATGCCGGAGCATTCGCACCATCAACCAACGTGCGTTCAGGACTTGAACATGCTACCTGTATGGTCTGTCGCCACACCGTAGCGTCCCCGACCGCGCGATTTGGTGAGACCCGAGCTAAACGGAACGCAAGACCCCCAACGACGGCGTGTGTCGAGCGAACACTCGCCGCGGTAACAACAAAGGTGTCCCGGAATAACTGCTCAGTAAGTCCCCAATGCTCTGCGGCGCTCCAACCACCGACATAGCAAGGCGCAAAGATCGCCGCGGCAAGCGTCCAAGGATCGTCATAGGGAGTTGCGGCGACAGAGGACGCTTCTAGCGGAGCGATCTGATAAGTTCCTCGCTGTACCCGACGGAGCCAGCCACGACGAGCCAAGGCAGCAAGACGTTTCGATGCGGTACGGCTGTCCAAACGCCATGCTGAAGCGGCAATCTCAGCAGTCACTATGCTTGATACCGAACCTCGAGCTAATTCTGCCAATTCATCTTTAGGCTTTGTGCTCATAAGTATATCTTGTGTGCATTATAGATAATTATAATGGACAAATGACACAAGAAATATAGTCGCCTAGTATCTGATTCCTCTAATACTCGCATAAAATCACTGATATAGGTGTTTATGGGTGAGTATATAGATGGATTTATGGGTGTATTTGGGTGATAATATGGGTGAACGGCCCCATGCTAAAAACAGACACCATTCAAATCACGCCCGAACTGCTGACGCTGGTCGCCGAGATCGACGAGTTCAAAGGCGCCTGGCGCTCCCTTGGTACCCTGGCGCCCGAACGCCTGACCGCCCTACGTCGGGTCGCGACGATCGAGAGCATCGGTTCATCGACCCGTATCGAGGGGAGCAAGCTCACCGATCGTGAGGTTGAGCATCTGCTTACTAATCTCAAAATCACATCCTTCGCCATTCGCGACGAACAGGAGGTCGCGGGTTATGCCAGGGTGATGGAGCTGGTGTTCAATGCCTGGCAGGACATCCCGTTTACCGAAAACCATATCCGCCAATTACACCGCGATCTGCTGACCTACAGCGAGAAAGATGAGTGGTATCGCGGCGGCTATAAGACGGCCTCGAACAGCGTGGCCGCTTTCGACCCGGACGGCCGCCAGATCGGAATCGTGTTCGAGACGGCAACCCCATTCGACACACCACGGCTCATGTGTGAGCTGATTGCCTGGTTGAATGAGGCACGCGAAACGCGCCGATTGCATCCTTTATTGGTGATCGGTGTGTTTACCGTTGTATTCCTGGAAATTCACCCCTTCCAAGACGGCAACGGCCGCCTGAGCCGCATCCTAACTACACTCCTGCTGTTGCAGGCAGGCTATGCCTATGTTCCTTACAGCTCGCTTGAAAGTGTCATCGAGCATAGCAAGGAAGATTATTACCTTGCGCTCAGACAGACGCAAAGCACGATCCGCACCAAGACTCCAAATTGGCAGCCTTGGCTCGGCTTTTTCCTTCGCGCTCTGCAACAGCAAGAGCGGTACCTGGGCGCCAAGGTCGAGCAGGAAAAGCTGGTCCTGGCCGTCCTGCCCGAGCTGGCCGTCAAGATTCTGGATTACGTCCGCGACCATGGACGCGTGACCATGAGCGATATGGTCCGTACCACGGGCGCCAGTCGTAACACGCTGAAAGAGCATTTCCGTAGCCTGGTGGAGAAGAAGCTCCTCATCCAGAATGGCGCCGGAAAAGGCACTTGGTATGCCCTGCCGTGATTGTAGCGGTCGGGATGAAATATTCTGCCAAAAGACGGACGAGCTGGTAACCGTCTCGGCTTATCGCTGCCTGAGTTCTTGTGTGTAAGACTCCGAACCACCACGTGGGATACTCAATGTGTCCCAGTTGTCCCCGGCGAACGCTTTAGCGAGTAGAACGATCTGCCCGACATGGTAGCTAGTATGGGTAAGGTTGCGGTACAAGGCGTCTACGACGCTGAGGGGTTGACCACGGATCGTAACGGTTCGGGATACGTCGTCTGGCGTAAGTGCTTCTAGGGTATTCAGGCAGACGGTCCACCCTTCTTCCCACCACTGCATCAGGCCGTCGCGGGTGACTAGCCGCTCGACGAATTCTTCGTCCCGATTGCGGTCAGCTTTCTCACCATCTGTGGTCAGGAAATCCGTCCAGCGGGAACGAAAGTTCCCACTGAGATGGTGCACGATGACGGCAATGCTGTTGGAATTTGGGGTGATGACAGCTGCGAGCGCGCTATCGTGGCATTGAGCGAGCGCTCGCTCACCAAGGGTTTTGTACTCGAGGTAGCGTGACCGAGCAGCGTCTAGGAGGGCGGAGGCAAGGAGCGAGTCCATCCTGAAAAGATATCAAGGGAGACGCTACCGGTTTGACCTGGCGACCTCTTGCTCCCGAAGGAGCTCTCGGGGGGCGGCATGAGTGTTCCGAAATAGCAGTGGATTTGTAGCAGTGAGACCCGGGTTCTCGAATGAAAATCAAACTTTAACCGTGTCGGCTTTGTAGCGAAATCTTGGGCGTCGGTGCCGGGGTTTTGGGGACAGTTGCCGGGGTTTGACGGGGAGAAACTGTCCCCAGAATAAGGGGGAGGGAGTCCTCGAACATGTTCTGTCGCGCGCGACAAGGTGATGCTCACCTAAACGCGCTAGTTATCAGATTGTTAGTGGCAAATTTGAGTAGTAATAAAAAGTTTTCGCAAAATATTCAGCTAAACGAAAGCTAAAAAATCGAGCAGGATATTGCCGAGCCACCTTGGATAAAACCAAGATGGCTTTTTGTATTTATATAAAAAAATATTATAGTAATTTTTTATTTGGTATAAAAAATGTATAAAAACATACGTCGATATATAATCTTGTCAGAAGACTAAAATATATTGTTTGTAACTCATTGTTATTAAATGAATTATATCATTTCATGATAATTGAAAAATATATAGTACCAATCCTTTTCGAATACTTTTTAAATACGTGACATATAGTTTCTGTTTATAAAAACGTGTGTTTCTTATTTTGTAGGAGTAGTATATAAGGTAAAAAAACACTCTATGACTTGTCTTTATTGGGTGTATCGCTCACTGCTGGGCCACCGTGTCGTTAGCAGCCACGTGACGGATGATGGAATATTGGACGTATGAATAGGGTATTGACTGGGACAAGATATGCGTTTATTGTCCTCGGAACTCTTTATACGAGGCGAAAATGGGATCTTCAGTGTTGGAGGCTGCCGTCAGCTCGCATGCGGGCAGTAACGGCGTCGGCCAGAATAGTGTTCCCCCAGAGGAGGTTGCTGTTGTGGTGCCTCCTCAGGCGGAACCGATGAGTCTGTTAACAATCGAAGGACAGGGCCTGTCATTCGAGCGCGAGGTGTCAGCCGCCGTCGTTCTCCAGATCATGCGACTTGCGCTGACTGGAGAAGGGGTAGTCGAAGAGCGACCGATGTCTCCAGGTCAATTCCGGAGCGGCTCAGACGGACGACCAGATGGACGGAAAGAGGCTCTTGCGGAGTTCTACAACCGCATTGGACCGAAGAAGTATCCTGAGAAGTTGATTACCATCGCCGCATATTTGAAGGATGTAATGGGGCGCCCCTCGTTCGCCTCCGACGACTTGCGTGGTCAGTTCCGTGCCGTAAATGAACCACCGCCAGCAAATATGCCGCGCGATTTCAACAAGGCGGTGGGAGAAGGGTGGATCGCGCCGGAGCCTGATCAGGCGGGGCTATTCTACATCACTCGATCGGGAAGTGAAGCAGTGGAAGCGGGATTCTCTGCTGATGGGACGCGAAAGGTCGGCAAGCCACGCCGCCGCCGCAGCACGGCCAAGTCGAATAAGGCTCAGGCGGCCGACGATGGCGAGTGATTTGAGCGACCAATTTCGGAAGGTGGATGTCGGCGAGTATCCCGACGTCCACCGTTTGACAGATGATTTCGATGTGGCTCTCTGGGTGATGCTCGTCGGCTTGGAGAAGCTTGGTCTTTCGGCGATGACAGGCCCTGAGATCGCCGATGTCGCAACCCACGTTTATCTGCGCCCACTGACGCGTCAGCGTATATGCAGCTTGCTCGCCAGCACAAATGGTGAGGTGATACGAAAGGCTCGCAGTAGCCCTGCCCGGTATACCTTGATGCGAGCTGGCATGGATCGCATACGGGCACAGGGTGTCAGCGTTATAGTGGTGGATCCGGCGGCGGCGCTCACCGCGCAGATGCAGCTTGAGCAGATACTCAACGTGGTCGATGGTGATGTCCTGCTCTGCGACCCGTATGTGGATGATAAAACGCTGCTTGTGCTAACAAGCATTCCCAAAGCTAGCGGTATCAAGCTACTTACCCTGAATGTGCAAGATGCCGCCAAGTTTCGTCAGCGACTGACAGCCTACAGTAAAGAGTATGGCAACCTAGAAGTGCGAGTGAGTGCCGTAGCGGATCTGCATGATCGTTACCTGATTGACACAAAAAAGATGTGGCTAGTCGGCCAGAGCCTAAATGGGATCGGCAAGAAACAGTCATTCATGGTTACAGTGGGGCCGGATGTTCGTGCTTTGACAGAACAAGGTTTCATGAAACGATGGAATCAGTCGCCTCGCTGGAACTAGATAGCGTGTCGTGCTGGAACGCTCTTTAGGGTGCATGAGGGAAGAAAACAGAGGTGCCATATTGCAATGGAATGGGCATTCTTTACTCAACTCATATGCCGGACGGTCAGGACTGCGGATTGACCCTACCTTTCTCCAACATGCAATCGGCTTTCGAAGTGCACATGATCGCCACACTGCAGCTCCTGCCGGGAAACACATCCGCGATGAATCACTAAACACGGGAGACATCGCTCATGGGGAATGCACAGGAGTCGTTGCCAGGACCGGATTTGACCAAAGGCGTTGGCGCGGGTGAAGTCGTTCAGGGGGCTGCCTTAGTCGGCCATGTGGCCGGTGATCCTGTCCTGCTGACTCGATGCGACGGCAAAGTCGTTGCCGTAGGCGCTCGCTGTCCGCATTACGGTGGTCCACTCGGCGAGGGCCTCATCGTCGGTGATACCATCCGATGCCCGTGGCATCACGCGGCATTCAGCTTGCGGACGGGAAAGAGACTGCGTCCGCCGGCGCTCGGTGATCTCCCATGTTGGGAGACGGAAGAACGAGACGGCAGGGTTGTGGTGTTGGGGCGGCGTTCCGTTCCGGCGCCGCCGGCGATCCGCGCGCCAGTAGTGGGAGCACCGACGTCCGTGGTGATCATAGGTGGCGGCGCGGCTGGCGTGGTGGCCGCACAAACGCTCCGGGAGGAGGGATACGACCGACCGATTGCTCTGATCGAGTTGGGGCCGTCAGCGCCCTACGATCGGCCGAATCTGTCGAAGGATTATTTGGCGGGGACGGCGTCCGAGGAATGGATTCCACTCCATCCACCGTCGTTTTATCAGGAGCAAGACATCGAGCTCCTCCTGAACACGCGTGTGGACCGCATCGACACCGCGATGCGACGCATCGTGCTCGGCGACGGCACGACGCGCGACTACGGCACGCTGCTAATTGCTACAGGCGCGACGCCGGTGACGCTCGACATTCCAAACCCTGGCCAACCCGTCCATTACCTCCGCACGCTCGCCGATAGCCGAGCGTTGATCGAGGCGTCGGAACGGTCGCAACGCGCAGTGGTGCTGGGGGCTAGCTTTATTGGTCTCGAAGTCGCGGCGTCGTTGCGCGCGCGCGGAGTCGAAGTCACTGTCGTCGGTCCCGAAGCACGTCCGCTGGAGCGCGTATTGGGCGCAGAGGTGGGGGACTTCGTGCGAGGGTTGCACGAAGCGCATGGCGTGACCTTTCGCTTGGGACAGACGGCCTCCGCGATCGACGCCGCTGCCGTCGTCTTGCAGAGCGGCGAACGTCTTCCTGCCGATCTCGTCATCGCCGGGATCGGTGTGCGTCCCAATATTGAGCTCGCGCAGGATGCCGGACTCGGGATCGACCGGGGGATTTTGGTCGACGAGTATCTCGAGACGAACGTCGCGGGCATCTATGCGGCAGGCGACGTCGCCCGCTGGCCCGACCGGCACACGGGTGAGCGCATCCGGGTGGAGCATTGGGTCGTCGCGGAGCGGCAAGGGCAGACCGCCGCGCGCAACATGCTCGCGGGTGCGGCCGGGACGCGCGAGCGGTTCGATACGGTGCCGTTCTTTTGGAGCCAGCACTATGACGTGACGATTGCGTACGTTGGGCACGCGACCCACTGGGATGCCATCACAGTCGATGGCGATTTGTCCGCGAATGATTGCGCCATTACATACCAGTTGGCCGGCCGGCAAGTCGCGACCGCGACGGTGTTCCGCGACCGGGTGAGTCTCTCTGCGGAGCTTGCAATGGAAGAGCGTGCGGGCAGCGTGACGCACTAGGCGCACCCGCGGCGACTCAATAAGGGACATGTAACTGGCGACCTTGTACCCCCGAAGGCACTCTCGGGGCGAGATGATCGTCGCTGCTCATCAACGAACCGTCGCAGCTCTCATACGATGTGACGGTGCTCTTACTCCGACCAAGGGCAGGATGAGACGATGTGACGCTGCTCGTCTGACACACGCCGGTGCTCGCCTCTCGACCAAGCGTACTCATCAACGTTCCGTCGACGCACCGTGATCGACCGTCGGGGGTTCCGTGACGACTGTCTCAGGTTTCATCAGACCGCACGGCACTTCGTCTTGACATGTCAGGGCTCGACGTACATCCGAGCGAGCTTTGCTTCCGCACGAGAGTGCTTCGCTCTCGCCCGTGTCTGCTCATCGCAGGCAAATGTCTGCTTCGGGCTGACGTGACACCCCTCATCGCTGACGCGTCGGGTGTTTCGGCTAACGTATGGGGCGATGTCTTTGACGCGTGGGTGGTATCGCGTGACATGACGCCTGTTGCGCTACTTCCATGGGTGCTACGCGCTGACGCGTCACGGCTCGCGGCTCACCCGTCATCGGTCGTGGTACTCCTCCGTCCCCTAGTAGCCCGTGTGTCGGCCCTCACGCATCACACAACGCCGGTCGTGCCCAACGCACAGGCACGACTGGCTGACGTATCCCCCCTTCGGGGACCCCTGCTACGACTCGTCCTACCTCTACGCATCCACATCGTCCTGAATAGGCCTCATCAGCCACGCTTAAGTGCATTTTGTTATGATTATTTGTGTATTAAACACAGAAAATGCCATATTATCAAAAACAAATAGCTATTATGGCCAAAAAATCAGTAGTTAAACAAAAAATACTGGCCAATATGCCCCAGGTATTCCTCAGCACCCGAGAAATATCTGACAAGCTGGCCAGCACCCTCAAACGTGGCGATATCCGCAAAATCGGCCCAAGGCTTTATACCACTGACATCGTATCCACCCCAGCCGAGGTCATCCGCCGGAACCTCTGGGTCGTCCTCGATCTACTCTTTCCGAACTCGGTGATTGCCCACCGGACAGCCTTAGAGACGAAGCCCACCCCGGACGGAACCGTTTTCTTGAGCGCCCCCTACACCAGAACAGTTAAGCTCCCAGGCCATTCGATCCGGCTCATCGAAGGACCAGGGCCTCTCGAAGGAGACGTCCAGTTCATCCAGAACCTCTGGATCTCGTCAAAACCTCGCGCTTTCCTGGAAAATCTCCTCTCCTCCCGCAATCGGAGTGGCGTAGCCAGAGCCGTCCCCCGCGCAGAAATCGAACGCCTGCTCGACCGGACGCTTTCAATCTCCGGCCCAGACGAATTAAACAGAATCCGCGACACCGCCCGAACCCTAGCTCCGGCTCTCAACGCCGAGTCTGCGTTCTCCATCCTGGACGACATGATTGGCACGCTGCTCGGAACACGCTCCGCCTCCGTAACAGCGCCCACCGCGATAGCGCGAGTGGCCGGAAGACCGTACGACGCGAACCGGCTCCCGCTCTTTGACGCACTCGTGGCCGAACTCAGACAAATGAACGCCATTCCCCGCCCTGAACACAACCTCAGCACGAGGGCAAAGCAAAATCTCGCGTTTGTAGACGCGTATTTCTCCAACTACATCGAAGGCACAGAATTCGAAATTGATGAAGCCATCGAGATTGTCTTCGAGAACAAAATCCCCGTGCGCCGTCCAGAAGATGCGCATGACGTGTTGGGAACCTATCATCTGCTCGTAGACGACGTAGAGATGCATCGAAGCGCGACAGCATATCTCGAGAATTTCGATGGTTTAATCGCCTTACTGAAACGACGGCACGCCCGAATGATGGAAGCGCGCCCTGACATCCGGCCCGGCGAGTTCAAGACCGAAGGGAATCGGGCCGGCGGAACGCCATTTGTCGCTCCGGAGTTAGTGCTCGGAACCCTGGAAAAAGGATTCGCCTATTTCCGTGCCTTAGAAACGCCATTTGCGCGAGCGACGTTCCTCATGTTTCTCGTGACTGAAGTCCATCCATTCACTGACGGGAACGGCCGAATCGCGCGAGTCATGATGAACGCAGAGCTGGCGGCGGCAGGAGAGTCGCGCGTCATCATTCCAACGGTGTACCGCGATTCCTACATTCAAGCCTTACGCAATTTATCGCGTGAAACTCACGTCTCGACGCTCGTTGAAATGGTCGATTTCGCGCAACGCTTCACGGCACTACTCGATTTCCACGCCTTGCCCGACACCCTCGCGCAACTCACGGCCTGCAACGCCTTTCTGGACCCCAGAGAAGATCGGCTGTTGCTACCGACTTCGCGGATTGTCATTGACCGGCTTAAGGGCGGTCAAAATCGGGGAGCCAATGAACAATCGTTCCGCCCCCAATAGCCCCTATCACAGACCCCTATATTTCCCGACGACCGGCAGACATAGGTACTTACCATCCCCGCCATGCAGATCCCAATCGAAACCTTCCGCCTGGACAACGGCCTCCTCGTCACGCTATCCGAGGATCACACCGCCCCCATCGTCGCGGTGAATCTCTGGTACCACGTCGGCTCGGCCAACGAACGCCCCGGCCGAACCGGTTTTGCCCACCTCTTCGAGCACATGCTCTTCCAAGGCTCCGAACACGTCGGCTCCAACGAGCATTTCGAACTCGTCTCCCGTGCCGGCGGCACCCTCAATGGCTCCACCTGGCTCGACCGCACCAACTACTTCGAGACCGTCCCGGCGAACCAACTCGCCCTCGCCCTCTGGCTGGAAGCCGATCGCATGGGCGCGCTTCTGCCAGCCATGACCCAGCAAAAGCTCGACACCCAACGCGACGTCGTCTCCAACGAACGGCGCTGGTCGGTCGACAACCAACCCTATGGCACCTGGTGGGAAAAGCTCCCCACCCTCACGTACCCAGAATCACACCCGTTCCACCACTCCCTCATCGGTTCCTTCGACGACCTGGCCGCCGCGTCGCTCGAAGACATCGCGCACTTCTTCACCACGTATTACACCCCCGACAACGCCGTCCTCTCGATCGCGGGCGATTTCGACCCGGCGGAAGCCCGCCAGTTCGTGAACAGCTACTTCGGCGTGATCCCGCGTGGACAAGGGAAGCCACCGCTCCCCGACATGTCGCTCCCGCCAGTCTTCGGCCGCCAGCTCCGCGAAGTCGTAGAAGACGACGTCAGCTTGCCGCGCCTCTACATGGCCTTCCGCTCACCCGTCTTCGGGAGCGACGCCTACTACGCCGCCTCCGTCTGCGGCGCGATCCTCGGCATGCGCAAAGCGAGCCGCCTGCAACGCGCCCTCGTCCGCGAACGGCAAGTCGCGGTCGACGCCCACGCCTTCACCTTCGATCTCCCCAAAGGGAGCGACCTCCTGATCGTCGACGTCACCGCCCGGCCCGGCATCTCCTCCGACCAACTCGAAGCCGAAGTCGCCATCGAGATCGACCGCATCCACAAACACGGCGTGACCCAATCCGAAGTCGACGGCGCTGTCGCGCTCATCGAAACCGATTTCGTCTCCTCCATGCAACGAGCCAGCGAACGCGCCGACAACCTCTCCAAGTTCGCGACGTACTGCGGCGACCCTGCGCTCGTGAATGTCCAATCCGCGAAGTACCGCGCCGTGACCGCCGCGCAAGTCAGCGCCTTCGCCGCGGAACGGCTGGGCGTGAACAACCGCGCCTCATTACTATACGTTCCACGCCTCACCAACAGTCTCGACAGCATCGAGACCATTGACGCCGATCCGGAGACTGTCCTCGCATGACGATCGCCACCCGCCCACTCCCGGGCCCCACGCGCGAATATCACTTTCCACGGTTCGAGCACCGGCAACTCGCCAACGGCGTCAAGCTCATCGTCGCGCCCGTCCACACACTCCCCGTCGTCACCGTTCTCGCGTTGGTAGACGCCAGCGCAATGGCCGACCCACGCGGCAAGGAGGGGGTAGCGCAGGTCACGGCCCGCGCCATTACGGAAGGGACGAGTCGCTATGACGGTGAAACGCTCACGGAACGCCTCGAACAGCTCGGCACGTCGATCGACGCCTCCGCGGATTGGGAGACGACGGGGCTGACGCTCACGGTCCTGACCGATAAGCTCCGCGACGCCTTCGCGCATTTCGCCGAAGTCCTCACGGCCCCCACGTTCCCCGAAGCATCGGTAGAACGCATCAAAGCCGAACGGATCGCGGAAATTCTCCAGATCGAGTCTGAACCGCGAGAATTGGCCGATGAAATGTTCGACGCCTTCGTCTACGCCGAGGGCTCTCGTTTCACGACCCCCATTGGCGGAACGAAGACGTCGATCTCTACCATCACGCGTCGAGATGTCCTGGACTTCTACGCCGCACGCTATCGCCCTAGCGGAACAACGCTTATCGTAGTGGGCGACGTCACCACAAACGATGTCGAGCAGATGGCGCGACAAGCGCTCGGCGCTTGGTCTGGTACACCACCAACGCCCACGACCGTCGTCGACGCTCCGGCGCGCACGACTCCAGCAATCCAGATCGTCCGCAAGGAAGACGCTCCCCAATCCGAGCTGCGGATCGGCCACCTCAGCGTCTCCCGAACCCATCCGGACTATTTCAAGATCACCGTGATGAACGCGATCCTCGGGGGTCTCTTTTCATCGCGCATCAACCTGAACCTGCGTGAAGCACACGGCTACACCTACGGCGCCCGCTCAGAATTCGACTGGCGAACCGTCGCGAGCCCGTTCCTCATCTCCACCGCCGTCGCCAGCAACGTCACCGCCCCCGCACTCCAAGAAACGTTGCGCGAAATCGACCGGATGCGTGCCGAGCCCATCACGGAGAGCGAACTCAGTTTGGCCACGAGCTACCTCAACGGCGTCTTCCCCATCCGCTTCGAAACCACAGCCGCCATCGCCACCGCGCTGGCCACGCTCGCGATCTATCACCTCCCCGACAACTGGTACGACACGTATCGCGACCACATCGGCGCCGTGACCGCGAAAGACGTCCTCACAGCCATGCAAACCCACGTGGACCCCAGAAAACTACAAGTCGTTGTCGTCGGCCACGCCGACACAATCCGCGAACCGCTCGAAGCGCTACATATCGGACCAGTCACGGTTCGGGAGACGGAATCCGGTGAGTAAGGCCACCATCGCCACGCACCGCATCTATACCGGGAAGGCCATCTCCCTGGACGTGGATCAGGTCCGCTTCCCAGACGGCTCCACCGGCGAGCTAGAGATGGTCCGCCACCCCGGCGCCTCCGCGATCGTGCCGTTCCTGACCGATCCCGATGGGGAAGATCCCCAACTGCTCCTCATCCGGCAGTACCGCTACGCCGCCGACCGCTACCTGTACGAAATCCCCGCCGGCAAACTCGATGCGGACGAAACGCCAGCCGACTGCGCCGCGCGTGAGCTCCGCGAAGAAACCGGTTGTACGGCCGAACATATCGAACAGCTGTACACGATGTACACGACCCCCGGCTTCACCGACGAACAGATCCATATCTTCATGGCCACCGGCCTCACCCGTGGCCCCGTGGCGACCGAAGCCGACGAGTTCCTCGAAGTGCAGACCATGACCCTCTCCCGGGCCCTCGCCATGATCCAACTGGGCGAAATCCAAGACGCCAAAACAGCCCTGGGCATTCTCTACGTCGCTGGCTTCAAAGCCGGGGCTTAGAGCAGTCCGACACCCATTGGTCGAAAGGGCGCTGAGCCCAATAGCTCCCCTTCGGGTGCGGAGCCGTGGCCCTTTCGACCAATGGGTGTCGAACTTGCTCTCTTAACCCCTAAGCGATGTTGCAGCATTGCGGACCAATCGTCCGTAATAGTAGGGCAGGGAATATTAACAAGCACAGCTCGGTCCAATATTATGGAAGCCTAGGGAGAGAAACCCTACATCCGTATGAGCTGTCTAACCGTATATAACCACTCACCGCTTATAGAGGAGAAACGCTGTCGAGGGCCGGCCAATACCCGACCCCCACGATTACCGGAAGTTTCGCCGTCTACACAGGAAATCGTCACCATGGCTACCATCGCACGCAAAACCAACACTGTCCTCGCCAAGGCCGAGTTCGCTGCCTCGAATACTCGAGACCAACTCCGCCTAGCAGACGACTCGGCTGTCGTCTCCGCGTTCCTGAACGGAGATGAACGGGCGTTCTCCGAGCTCGTAGAACGGTACCAGACCCGCCTCCTGAACTTCATCTACCGAACGATCGGCGATCGAGAAAAAGCCGAGGACCTCGTGCAAGAGGTCTTCATCCGCGTCTATCGCCATCTCTATCGGTTCGACCGTTCGAAAAAGTTCTCGACTTGGGTCTACACCATCGCCTCCAACCTTGCCAAGAACGAACTCCGGAATCGCTCCCGCAATCCGCTGGTCCTGTTCCAAACCATCACCAAAAATTGGCAAGACGAGGAACGCCCTCTCCAATTCGAGGACGTCGGCAATCGCCCAGATGATCTCTTCCGCAAACGAGACATCCGCGAGAAAGTCGAAGAGGCCGTCGGAAAGCTCCCTGAACATCACCGGAACGTCTTCGTGCTGAGGGAACTGGAAGGCAAGTCGTACGAAGAGATCGCCGAGATCACCAACACCAACCTCGGCACAGTGAAGTCGCGCCTCAACCGCGCTAGAAACAGCTTCGCCGAGATTATCGCCCCCTGGCTCGAATAGCCCCCCCAAAGAGCCAGCCCCAACCCCTTGGTCTTCCCTCCAGCGGCCAAGGGGTTTTTTTTGTGGACGATCCTCGTTCAGCCGTGCCAGGCCGGGAACAAATCCCCCCGGCCCTGGTACTTCTACCACGATGCACTGCTCCGACTTTCTCGACCAACACTGCGACTTCGTAGACGACACCCTCGCCGGCGTCGAACTCGTCCGCATGGAACGCCACCTCGCGGAATGTCCCACCTGCGCCTCCCGCGACACCCGCGTTCGCCGGTCGTTGATAGTTGCTCGTAACCTCCCCAGTATCGAGCCATCACCAGGCTTCTCAGCCCGCCTAGAAGACCGCCTTCGAACGACGCTAGAGCCCCCAGCCAGCTGGTCCTGCACCAATTTCAAAGCCGTCGCCTCCATTGGCGCGGTCGCCTCCCTCCTCATGCTCGGCTACGTAGCCAGCGCACTCTCCAAGGCAGGAACGCAACAGCACCAGGACATCGTCCTCCAACCGGTCATCGCCATGGCCGAGCGACCACAGCCGGAGATCATCCTCCCCCCCCTCCAGGCCCCCGCCATCATCGCCTCAGTCTCAGCCGGGATGCCCATCCTCCCAGCCGCCCTCTTCGCCGAGCAGGGACCCCTCCACTTCGCGAGCTACCGTAAGGTCCATTAGGGGCAAGAACACCGTGCCTCTGTCGAAATGGCGTTGCGGAGCCGTAGCCATTTCGACAGAGGCACGGTGTTCTTGCCCACCCCCCTTCGTCCAACGAATCCCGTAAATTGCGGGATGTCCGCCATCGCCCTGAAGACCCTCCGCGACGCCCTCAAGCGCAAGCAGTTCGACGGAGCCTACTATATCTACGGTGATGACGAATTCCAGAAAAACGACGCCGTCCAGCAGATCGTGGCGGCCGCCGTCGATCCAGCCACCCGTGACTTCAACCTCGAGTTCCGGCGTGGCGGAGACATCAACGCCGAGATCCTTGAATCCCTCGTCGGCACCCCCCCCATGATGGCCGATCGGCGCGTCGTCGTCATTCGCGACGTCAACACCCTCCGCAAAGACGCCCGCGCCACGCTCGACCGCTATCTCAAGAACCCGTCACCAGATACCGTCCTGCTCCTCGTCTCCGCCCCGGGCGCCAAAGCCGACAAGCCGCTCTCCCAGGCCACGACCCCGCTCGGATTCGACCCCCTTGAGGACAACCGGATCCCCAAGTGGATCACGCACCATGCCTCAACCCAGCTCAACGTCGAGATTACTCCAGAAGCCGCCGATCTCCTCCAGAGCGCCGTCGGCAACGACCTGTACCAACTGGTCGCGGAACTGGACAAGCTGGTGAGCTATACGAACGGGACCGTCATCACCGAGGAAGCCGTCGGCGAAGTCGTCGGAATCCGGCGCGGTGAGACCATCGGCGACCTGCTCGACAAGACCCTGGACCAGGATGCGATGGGTGCCCTCACGCTGGTCCCCCACATCCTCATGCAGCCCAAGACGACCGCCGTCGCGGTGGTCATGGCCCTGTCCACGCAGATGCTGGCGGTCGCCTGGGGCCGCGCGCGGGTGGATGACGGGCTTCCGCTGGGGCGCTTAGAAGGCGAATTTTTTTCCTTGCTCAAGTCGACCGGCGCATTTCCCATGCGTCCATGGGGAGCGGCGGCCAGAGCCTGGGCGCGCGCGGTGCCACAGTGGGGTGCCTCGGCGTGTAGTCGCGCCCTCGACGCGCTGCTGGCGGCGGACGTGGCGCTCAAGGAGACGCGTGTCTCTTCGGAAGAGCAGATTCTCGAAACCACGGTCCTGGCGCTCTGTGCGGCAGAACCGCGGCACTATCGTGCAGCATAAGAGGAGTACGGATGCGAATGCGGAATGGACTGTTGCTGGCCGGCGTCGTCACGATACTCGGCGCAACTTCTGGGGCGGGGGCACAAGCCAAAGATTCCTTGTATCACAAGGCACAGGAGATGGTCGCCAATGGTGATCCGGTGGCCGGACGAGCGCTGCTCGATTCCCTGATGCACGCGTCGTCGCCAGACTCCGTGTCGTACGCCGACGGACTCTACTGGCACGCCGTGCTCGCGCAGTCAGCCGCGGACGCGGAGCTGGACTATCGGCGGATCATCGTCGACTATCCAACGTCGCCGCGTGTCGAGGATGCACTGGTCCGGATCGGGCAGCTCGAATTGACGCGTGGGGAATACGACGAAGCACTGCAACACCTCCGCCGAGTACCGGCCGAGCATCCGAGTAGCCCACTGCGCGCCAAGGCGAGCTATTGGATCGCGCGGACGCTCTTCGAGAAGCATGATCTCCCCAATGCGTGCGCGGCCAACGCGGATGCCGCGGCGTATCTCAGTCCGTCTGACGTGGAGTTGAAGAACCAGATCGACTATCAACAACCGCAATGTCGTGGCGTCGCGGTCGTCTCGCCGAAAGTGACGCCAGACGCATCAGCCTCGGCCCCGGTGACGGCACCAAAAGCCGTCGCGAGCGCGAGTAAATCGGCGGGTGAGAAGAAGCATGCAAAAGCGGCGCCGGTTTCCGCCAAGACAACGCCCAAGACACCACCACCCGCCACGCCGGCGATCGCGCCGCCCGCTGCTGCACCGCCGGTGGAAGATCCCGTAACACCAGCACCCGCGCCAGCTGCGGCGCCGGACGCTGACCAACCGGTCGAGAAACCAACTCCGAAACCGGTCGCGGACAAGTCAGCGGATCGACCGCCTACAAAGTCGTTCACTGTGCAAGTGGCGGCGTACTACGACAGCACGCAGGCTGCAGCCTTAGCGACCAAGTTGCAAGCGCGCGGGTATACGACAGCGCGCGTGGACGGCGCGAAGGCTCCATATCGAGTGCGCTTGGGACATTTCCCGACGCACGCCGCGGCCGCGAAGCTGCTCGCCACGTTGAAGGCGAAAAAGATGACTGGGTTCGTGGCGGAGGAGTAGTCCGGTGGCGAAGCCGACGGCCACGCCACTCATGCAGCAATATCAGGAGATCAAAGCGTCCCATCCGGGTGCGATCCTGTTCTTTCGCATGGGTGATTTCTACGAGACGTTTTACGACGACGCGGAACTGATCTCGCGTGTGTTGGGGTTGACGCTCACGTCACGCAACAATGGTGGCGCGGCGGATGTGCCGCTCGCTGGGGTGCCGGTCAAGGCGGGGCCTGAATATGTGCGGCGGCTCGTGCAGGCTGGGTATCGGGTGGCGATTTGTGAGCAGGTGGAGGATCCGAAGCTCGCGAAGGGGGTGGTGAAGCGGGAGGTCATCGAGACAGTGACGCCGGGGGCGGCGTTTGCGGATTATCTGTTGGATGGGCAGCGGAATAATTTTCTCTGTTCGGTGGTGAGTCGGAACGGGCATACTGGGGTGGCGGCGGTCGATATTTCGACTGGTGAGTTTCGGTTGGTCACGTTGGAGACGGTTGATCTCGAGGCGGCGCTGGCGCGGTTGGGGCCGCGTGAAGTGATCGTCGCCGGATGTAGCGCCGACGGTGGCGACAGCGAGGGTGCTCTGTCCTTGGGCTACGGCTCCGCAACGCCGCTCGGACAGAGCACCCTCGCTGTCGCCACCTCCGACCTGATGGCTGGTGGACTTAGAGGGGCTGCGCTAACTACGGCGCGAGCTGAATGGGAGTTTGATCCGAGTTTGGCGCGCGAGGAGTTGCAGCGGCAGTTCGGGGTGATGGCGTTGGATGGGTTTGGTGTGGAGTCGGGTGACGAACTCGCGGTCGGGGCGGCGGGGGCGTTGTTGCGATATGTGCGGGAGTTGCAGCCGGGTGGGGTGCCGCATCTGCATCGGCCGGTAGTAGAGCGGGCGGAGGGGATTATGCCGCTGGATGAGATGACGCGGCGGAATCTGGAGTTGGTAGAGTCGTTGCGGGGTGGGACCTCCGAAGGGACGTTGCTCAGTGTCCTTGACCGGACGCTTACACCGATGGGGGCACGGTTGCTGCGGCAGTGGGTGTTGGCGCCACTGACAAACAAAGCAGCGATTGAAGCGCGGCTCGATGCGGTGACGGCGTTCGCGGGTGATCCGATCGCGCGAGAAGCGGTGCGGACAGGGTTGGACGGTGTGCGTGATATCGAGCGGTTGGCGGCGAAGGTTGCGGCGCGGCGGATTACACCGCGGGAGTTGCGGGCATTAGGGGATTCGTTGGCGCGACTGCCAGAGGTAGAGCGGGCAGCACGGCGGATCACCGGTGATGCGCTCGGCGCGATGTTGGCGCGATGGGATGGGTGTGCAGATCTGGGTGAGGACGTTCGAGGGGCGTTAGTCGATCGGCCGCCGTTGGTCATTGGGGATGAGGCGACGGTTCGGAGTGGGGTCGATGCGGAGTTGGATGAATTGCGCACGCTGCGTGATGGCGGGAAAGACGCGATCGCACAGATCCAGACGCACGAGCGGACGCGCACGGGGATCAATTCGCTCAAGGTGGGCTACAATCGGGTGTTCGGGTACTTCATCGAAGTGACGAACGCGCATGGGCACAAGATCCCTGATGATTATCAGCGGCGCCAGACGTTGACTGGGGCGGAGCGGTATGTCACGCCAGCGTTGAAGGAGTATGAAGAGCGTGTCTTAACGGCCGCGGACCGGATCGAGTCGCGGGAACGTGAGCTGTTCGAGGCGGTACGCTCGCGGGTCGCGCAGCAGATTGCGAGACTCCAGTGTATCGCGCGGGTGCTGGCCGAGATAGATGTGCTCTCGTCGCTCGCGGACATCGCGGAGCGTGAAGGGTATGTGCGGCCGGTGATCGTGGACGGATTCGATCTGCGGATCGTCGCGGGACGGCATCCTGTGGTCGAGCGGATGATGCCTAAGGAGAAGTTCATTCCGAACGATGTGACGTTGACGGACGATGCGCGGGTGATCATCCTCACGGGTCCGAACATGGCGGGGAAATCGACGATCTTGCGCCAGATCGGGCTGTTGGTGCTCATGGCACAGATGGGGAGCTTTGTCCCGGCGGCTGGAGCGCAGATTGGGGTCGTCGATCGGCTCTTCACGCGGGTCGGCGCGAGTGATAATCTGGTGCGTGGCCAGTCGACGTTCATGGTCGAGATGAGTGAGACGAGTGCGATTCTTCATTCAGCTACTCGGCGCTCGCTCGTGTTGCTGGATGAGATCGGGCGCGGGACGTCGACCTATGACGGGGTGTCGATCGCGTGGGCGGTCAGTGAGCATCTGCACGATCACGTGGGATGCAAAACGGTCTTCGCGACGCACTATCACGAACTGACGCAGCTGGAAGATGAGCTCTCCTCGGCGCGCAACTATAATGTGCGTGTGCGGGAGGTCGGCGATCAGGTGCTGTTTCTCCACACGCTCGACCGGGGCGGAGCCGATCGTTCGTACGGGATCGAAGTGGGGCGGTTGGCGGGGCTGCCAGCGCCGGTTTTGAAACGTGCGCGTATGCTGCTTCGTCAATTAGAAGGCGGACACCTCATGGCCAAACGGCCAGCCAAGGGAGGTGCACCGGCACCTGCGCAGCAGGCGAGCGACCAGTTCGCGCTCTTCGAGGCGTCTTTAGCACCGCATCCGGTGGTCGAGGCGCTGCGGGCGCTCGATCCCAATACCATGACACCGTTGCAGGCGCTCGAAACGTTGGCGCGCCTCGTCACGGATGTTCAGCAACCGGCCTGAATATGGTAAGTCTGTCTCGGTCGATGATGTTCAAGAGAGGGAGTGTGGTGACTGCGCTAGCGCTCATCATGGCGTGCCAGCGCCAGGCTGACGGCAAATTAGCGTTCACCTCGGATACGACACATCCCGACGTACTCCCCGTGATGTTGAACAAAGAGTTGCCATTTCATTATCCGCCAGCGCTCTACGCGGAGAAGGCGCAAGGGAATGTCACACTCCGGCTGTATGTCGATACGGAGGGTGTCGTCGTGAACGATTCGACGCACATCGTGGAATCGTCCAAAGTGCCAGCGCTCGATTCCGCCGCGATCAAGGGGACACTCGAACTCCGGTTCGTCCCCGCCAAACGACACGGGGTCCCGATGCCAGTCTCCATCCTCTTCCCAGTATATTTCCGGCACCCTGATGTCCCATCGCCGCCAGGAGATACCCTGCTCCGGAAAGTTCCGCTTCCCGCGGCATCTCTCAATCAATAATGCCAGACAAGCGACATGAGCGCCCATATCAGAATGTCCTCGAAACGATCGGATGGACACCACTCATCCGGTTGAACAAGGTCACGCGAGGGATTCAGACTCCCGTGTACGGCAAGGCAGAGTTCTTCAATCCTGGCGGCTCGGTCAAGGATCGTATCGGACTCCCCATCATCGAACAGGCTGAGCGCGACGGGCGGCTCAAACCCGGTGGAACGATTGTCGAAGGGACGAGCGGCAACACTGGGATCGGCCTCGCCATCGCGGCGGCGCTCCGTGGCTATCGCTGTATCTTCACCATGCCGGACAAGATGTCGCAGGAAAAAGTCCGGCTCCTCAAAGCCTTTGGCGCGCAAGTCATCGTGACGCCCACCGCCGTTCCGCCAGACCATCCGGATCACTATGTCGTGATGGCCAAACGGATCGCGGCGGAAACACCGAACGCGATCCTCGCGGACCAGTTCTACAATCCCGCGAATCCCGAAGCGCATTACGCCACGACGGGACCGGAATTGTGGGAGCAGACCGAAGGACGTATCACGCACTTCGTCGCGGCCGCCGGAACTGGCGGGACGATCACCGGCGTCGGACGGTATCTCAAAGAGAAGAACCCCAACATCCAGGTCATCGCGGGCGACCCCGTAGGGTCTATTCTCGCTGAGTATTGGCGTAGCGACGGCGCTAACACGATTGAGGGGACACCGTACAAAGTCGAAGGGATCGGCCAGGAGAAGATCCCCGGGACACTCGACATGAGCGTCATCGACGAATATCACACCGTCACTGATAAAGCCTCCTTCGCCATGGCGCGCCGGTTGACGCGTGAGGAAGGGCTGTTCGTCGGCGGATCATCTGGATTGATCGCCAAAGTCGCCCTCGACGTCGCGCGGCGCGTGAACGATCCAGACGCTTACGTCGTGACGTTCTTGTGCGATACAGGCGAACGCTACCTCTCCAAACTGTACAGCGACGAATGGATGCGCGAGAACCAGATGCTCGACACCGAGCGTATGACACTTGGGCACGTTCTTGGCACCAAGCTGGGAGAAGCTCCTACCGTCGTCAGCATTGCGCCTGGAGCGAGCGTGCGCCAAGCGTTGAACCTCATGAGCGTGCACGACGTCTCCCAGCTCCCGATCATGGACGGCACGCACTGCGTCGGCTCGGTGAGCGATTGGTCGTTGTCGCAGAAAAGTCTGGACAACCCCAAGCTGTTGGATGCCACTGTGAGCGACATCATGGATGCCCCGTTCCCCACCGTCGAAGGGGACCAGGTGATCGACGTCGTCGTGAAGCTGCTGTCCAAATCGAATCCAGCCGTCTTGGTCCAAGAACACGGCGTCATTCAAGGCATCGTCACACGGTCCGACATGCTGCATTTCATGATGCAGCGCTAACTCCGCAAGACTGACCAAAACATGAACATTACGGTGTTGATGGGCGGCGCCTCCGCGGAGCGCGACGTCTCACTGGCGTCCGGGCTTCGCATTGTCGAGGCGCTGCAATCGCGCGGTCACACAGTCATCGCGCTCGACCCCGCCGCCGGGGTCCTCAGCGCGAAGGATCTGGCTGACCTGCGCGCACGAAAGGTCGGAACTGAACCCCCCTCCCTCGAAGCGCTAGCCGGACTATCGAGTGAATCGCTCCGAACCGATCTGGCATCCATGCCAGAGATTCGAAACGCTGATGTCGTCTTCCTCGCGCTCCACGGCGGCCAGGGTGAAGACGGAACGGTACAGGCCCTCCTCGACATGGCCGGCGTTCGGTATACCGGAAGTGGCCATCTGGCCAGCGCTCTCGCCATGGATAAAGACCTCTCGAAGATCCTCTTTCAAGCCGCCGGCGTCCAAACCGCCGACTGGCTCATGGCGCCGCAATCGGTGGACGTCGTTGAACGGTCGCTCGGCTTCCCGGTGATCGTCAAGCCGTCCAAACAAGGGTCCACGGTTGGCCTGACCGTCGTCAAAACGCGTGACACATTCGACGCCGCGGTCGCCGAGGCGTTCAAATACGACGACGAAGTCATGATCGAATGTTTCATTCCTGGCCGAGAGCTGACCGTCGGCGTCCTCGGCGATCAGGCGCTGCCGGTCGGCGAGATCAAACCCGTCCACGAGATCTACGACTACGAGTGCAAATACACAGTTGGGATGGCGACAGAAGACTTTCCGGCCGATTTGTCGCCCGCGATCGCCGCGACGCTACAGCGGCAAGCGCTACAAGCGTTTCAGGCGCTGAAGTTGCGGGGATACGCTAGGATCGATTTCCGTTTAGATGCGCAGGGCCAGTCCTACTGTCTCGAAGCGAACACCTTACCCGGCATGACGGCCCTGAGCCTCATCCCCCAAGGTGCAGCCGCGGCGGGCATCAGCTTCGACGAGCTCTGCGAACGGATCGTTCACCTCGCCCTCGGGTAGCATCTGTAGCCAGTCGTCACTCATGAGCGCACCGCCGTACTCCACCGTCGACCCCACTCCCAGCAACGGCGTGACCCCCGCCGTGGCCTGGCTCATTGCGGCCAACGTCGGTATCTACTTCCTCCAAGTCGCCCTCTTCGGCGCCGAGAACGTCGCCAACTGGTTCGCCCTTTCGTCCCAGACATTCCCCAGCCAATGGTGGACGATCGGGACCTACATGTTCGTGCACGCGAACCTCCTGCACATCGCCACGAACATGCTGACACTCTGGATGTTCGGCCCCCGCATCGAACGGCTCTTTGGCACCCGTTCCTTCACCTATTTCTACTTCTGGTGCGGACTCGGCGGCGCCATCTTCCAACTCTTATTCATCCGGAATAGCGCCGTCATCGGCGCATCCGGAGCCGTCGTCGGCGTCGTACTTGCCTACGCTCTCCGCTGGCCCAACGAAGAAGTCTATCTCTTCGGCGCCATCCCCATGCAAACCCGCTGGCTAGCCATCTGGATGATCGCCGTCAACGCCGGCATGGCCCTCGCCACCATGACCGGCTACTCGAACAGCACCACCGCCTGGATGACACACGTCGGCGGCCTAGCATTCGCCTGGCTCTACCTGAACGCCCCGCTCGTGCCGAGCCTGGAACGTATCCGCCGTCACGTCTCGACCGTCCCAGACAACCCCGACCCCAACCCCATTCCCAGAATCCCCCGCTCCCATCGCCACACCGGCGACAGCATCGAACGAGAAGGAGAAACCATCACGGGAACCCCCCACACCGTCGAGGAAGTCCTCGCCCAGAGCAACGCCCTGATCACCCATCAGCCCTCGCCAACCGTCATGCCCCCCACCACCCCCAAAGAGCCCGAACACGCCGACGCCGTCAACGCCCTCCTCGACAAGATCTCCCGCCATGGCATGGACAGCCTGACGCCCGCCGAGCGCCGGCTTCTCGAAGACGTTTCTCGCCGCCTTCGGAATTCGTAGGGGGATGTGGGGGCGAGTCTCTAGAGGCTCTGGTGGGAGCTACGGCTCCGCAACGCTCTTCCCAGAGCCTCTAGAGACTCGCCCCCACATCCCCCTTTCGTCGTAGACCGACGCACTACATTTGTGCATGCCCAAACCCGAGCTGCTGGAAACATTCCCGAACCCCTACCCCAATCGGGAATACGAAATCCACATGGACTGCCCCGAGTTCACCTCCCTCTGCCCCATCGGCGGCATAGAGACCGACGCAACCGAACTCCATCTCCTCGAAGGCGGCGCCCCCGATTTCGCGACCATCCGCATTACCTACACCCCCGCCGCCGCCTGCGTGGAACTCAAGAGCCTCAAACTCTACCTCTGGAGCTTCCGAAACGACGGCATTTTTTACGAACGTGCCGTCAACCAGATCCTCGATGACCTCGTCGCCCACGTGCACCCCAGATGGATGCGCGTCGTAGGCGACTTCAACATCCGTGGCGGGATCAAATCCATCATCACCGCCGAACATCGTCACGGCTCCGTGTAAGACCGCTCCAACGCCGGTCGGTCCCAAGACGCAAGATCGGCCGCCGCGTCATACGTACTCTGGAGAAACTCCAGCACCGCTGTCTCCGGCGACACGCGTGTCCGAACAGCCTCGTAAGGAAGAACAAACTCTCGCAGATTCGTGTCGTAGTACCCCTCTGTGGGCCTCACGGACCGCGTCGCGTAGCCCGCCGGTTCAGGGTACACGTACGCATAAAACGCCGCTTGAGGAAACGCATCGTTCCCAGGCCAGAATCCCGCGCTAGCCACCTCGTGCGAATACGCCTCCCGCATGACCCAATCGCCAACGTGCGGAATCCCACCCGGATGCGGCGGCGCCATCCGTCCGGAAAAGCGCGACGTGGCGAGGTCAAAGCCCCCCCAAAAGAAATGCACCGGACTCGCCTTCCCGCCGAACCGCGCCCGGAACACATGGAGTACGCGATTCGCGTGCAGCAATGCCTGCCACATCCGATGCACCACCTCGGCGTCATACGTACGGTGCCGTTCATCCTCCGGAAATGGCGTCGCGTCCTCGATCTCGACAGGGACAGGCCAGATCGAAACGGTAATCCCCGCGTCGCGGAGTAGCGCCATGTAGGCTCGATAGAAGTCCGCCACACTCTGAGCGACGAGTGGAAGCGCGCGCCTCGCGCCATCGCTCGTCCGAAGCTGCAACTCGTGGCTCACAAAATCGAACTCCACTTCGACGTGCCCCCCTTGATACGGCATGAGCGACGTCGTGAGCCCGCGCGCGCTGACATACAGCGGCACCTGCCACCAATGGTTCATCATCGGCGCAAGCGCGAGCCGAGTCTTCCCCACGATTTGCGTCCACCGCAGTAACGTCTCTCCGGTATCCCGCCACGCCGCAAAGGGGAGCGCCGGCCAGAGTGCGTCGTCGTCCACGTGTTCAGGAATATCAGGAGTCATCAGACGCCGTGTGTGCACGAGCCACCGTGCATGAACGGGACGACGGCTAACTCCGTCGGTCCGGAACCGGCTGAATCATGACCTGATCGACATAACACCACCCCCAATCCTCCCCAGGCTCGAAGCTCTTGACGATCGGGTGTTGCGTCTCGTGGAAATGCTTCGTCGCATGTTTGTTCGGCGACGAATCGCAGCATCCGACGTGACCGCAGCCGAGGCAGAGCCGAAGGTGCACCCATGAACTCCCCATCTTGAGGCACTCCTCACACCCCTCGGGCGTGCGGGCCGAAACGTCCTTGATCTGATTCAGATGTGTGCATTGCGCTATCATAGCCGTCCTATCCAGCAAAAGATACGCCGGATGGGAGCGCCCCACCGGTTACCGGCCGCGCTGCCCGGATTTCGCGGAGGTCGCCTGAGGCTTGTTCGCACGGAGCGGTGTCGGGGGCGGAGTCGCCGTTTTCTGGGTCAGATCTTTGGCTGTCGCCTTGGTGGGTTTGGTGCGCGAGAAATCTGGAATGGGTCCTTTCTTCTTCATAGAACCTCCTGAAAGTTCGGTGATCCCCAACCATAGAAAGATAGCGGCCCCGGCACACGGATGGGTGCCGCCGAACTATTATCCTGCTATGCCCCAAGACCGGCACTTCCACTGGCGTTTGCCTCACTCACCATCCGCATCTGGGAGTCCCCCACGTCGTGTCGTGGTGATTGGCGCCGGAGCCGCGGGGACCATGGCGGCGATCTTCGCGGCGTCGGTGGGGGCGGACACCGTGCTCCTCGAACGCACCAAAGACGGCGGCCGCAAGATTCTGATCAGCGGGGGCGGCCGCTGCAACATCCTCCCAGCCCGGCTCGACGAATCGCGGTTTGTCACAGACTCCTCACCAAACACGCTACGCAAGATTGTGCGCTCGTGGCCGCTGCATGAACAGGTCGCGTTCTTCGAGTCTGAAGTCGGGATTGCGCTCGTCGAAGAGACGGAATCGGCGAAGCTGTTCCCCGCGTCACATCGCGCGCGAGATGTCAGAGACGGACTGCTCACCTTACTGGCCCAACGTGGCGCGCAGTTCTGGCCAGACACTCTCGTGACAGCGCTCACCCCTCTGGCCGACGGCCGCTGGCGTATCGACGTGGATCAAGCTCCCGCGATCGAGGCGGACGCGGTGATCATTGCGACGGGTGGATTGTCAGTGCCGAACACGGGAAGTGACGGTACTGGTCTGCGTATCGCGGCCGACCTCGGCCATACCATGCATCCGACATATCCCGCGCTGACTCCGCTACGAGCTGAGCCACCGCCATTTGCCGAGCTCTCGGGTATATCACTTAACGTCACACTGACCGCACGCTCGGCTGCTCACCATGCTACGGCGAGCGGCGGATTTCTCTTCACCCATCATGGGTACGGTGGCCCGGCCGTCCTCGACGTGTCACACGTCGCGACACGCTCACGAACCAGCGAGTCGCCAGCACGAGTCCACGTCTGTTGGACTCGGCTCGATGCCCAAGGGTGGGAGCATGTACTTGCGCCACATGGCACGCGCACTGTTCTCGGCGCGCTACGCACCGAGCTCCCGGATCGATTGGCCGCCGCTCTTGCAGCCGTGGCGGACGTCGACCCCACTCGCTCACTTGCCGATCTCCGTCGACAAGAACGACTTGCCTTAGTGGAGACACTCGTCCGTGGCATATTACCGTGGACCACCGACGACGGTTACAAAAAAGCCGAGGTAACCGGCGGCGGCGTCAGTCTCGCCGAGATCGATCCGCGAACGATGGAAAGCCGCAAACACCCGCATCTGTTTCTCTGCGGCGAAGTGCTAGACGCCTTCGGTCCCATTGGAGGCTACAACTTCCTCTGGGCATGGGCAACAGGGCGTGCCGCTGGTCTTGGCGCGGCTCGAACCGGCCGCGCCGCACCTTCATTGCTATAGTCACCACGAATTCGCCGAACGTGACATTGGCCAACCACTGTCTGACGTGGATATGAGATCCATAGGTGAGGACCCCTCATCGATCGTGTGGACCCTCGCTCCGGCATGGATTATCGTCAAACAGGAGTGACCATCGCCATGGACGCCCTGACCAACAGCACCACTTCGCCCGACACACGGGACTGTTACCCCATCGCGTCACACGCCAGCCGAGATCAACGCCGTCCGCGCACCGGCGCACGGCGCCCACCCCGGTGATCAGGACCGTCAACGCGCGAACCACGCCCAAAATCACACGCGCTATCCCCACCGACGCCAAATGTCACGCCGCCACCCCCAGTGACCATCACCGCCAACGTACCGACTATCGGCGCGAACCCCTCCGACTACGCCAGAACCTCACCTGACCATCGGCGCGAACAGCCGGGCTATCGCCGTGGTCATGACGCTCATCCTCGCGATCGTGCTGACCATGGCGCCGTCACGAGGTCTATCCACGCCACCCCCACTGACCATCCCCGCGGCTCGCGTGACCATGCCCCGTCACGCCCGGACTCTCGGAGCCACCTCCGGTGACCATGTTCACCATGCGTCGGACCATGGCACCGCGCCCCGATGCTGTAGCGCTCGGCGCGTGGGCTGCATCGGCACATGGCGCACGCGCTCCGTGCGTCGCGACTGACCACGCCGCGGGCGCGCTGGATCATCAGGGCCGGCTCCCGGGTCGTCCGCCCCGCCACCGACACTATGGAACAGCTTCTGCCGCAATAGAGAGTCACAGATGATTGGTGAAGCAAACTCATGTGTGCGTGAGGCGGCCGAACAGTTTGCGCGCGACTCACATATTGAGGTGAGCGGGATCCGGCAGGCGAACAACGCGTCTCTAGCATTGATGGCCCATGTCAATACGAAGCGCCGTTTGGTCTTGTGCAATCCGACAGACAAGGCGAGGCTATGCTACGCTAGACTGGCCATTTCTGAGGCCGGGATACAGCAAAAGGGGCGTTGATTTCACAAAGACGGAGGTTTGTGCGAAAAATTTGCGGTTGAGGAAACTATAGAATAGAGGGGTGCGTGTCCTCAACAATCCTGAACCCAATGCGCGATGTCTCACATGCGATCTGTGCGTACGGCTGGTTCCCGCGTGTCCCCGTCTGGCGTCCGCGGTCACGGTCCG
>Ga0206991_10048_pt1 | contig 31944 bp, 34 predicted proteins | sample Alteio_BWMinCont_9_FD_153286 | JGI IMG/M metagenome (GOLD analysis project Ga0206991, IMG submission 153286) | Enriched cells from forest soil in Barre Woods Harvard Forest LTER site, Petersham, Massachusetts, United States -... | ecosystem: Environmental > Terrestrial > Soil > Temperate forest >...
GTCGTCCTCTTTTTTGCCGGCCGCCAGTTCGGCAACTGGAGTGTGTCCTGTGCCACGTGAATTGATCACCAGAATTCCAGCGCCAAGGACAATCGATCCGATTGCGCCGACACTAAGAATGTTGATGATTAAATCTTTCTTCACGAAAGTATACTCCTATGCGGCTTTGCATTTAATGATCTATTGCGGCAGGCCATCCTAAACAGAGGCGAAGTAATGAGCACCACTGGATGTCTGGCGGTGTACCCAAGCAGAGCCTCCTTGCCAAATAGGCTCAAAGCAAAGGCAATACCACACGTTGTCAAGGAAACCGCGATGTGGATGCGCAAAATTTTCCGATTAGGTCAATGCAAGAAAGAATTACGACAATACGACCGGCGAACGCGCGTGTTCAGTCTGCTGTTCTGACAAGAATCGCTTTAGTAACAAGGAGTAGATCATTTTACGCTCAGATTCTTCAACAGACTGAGTCTGAACTGCTGGTGTCAAACTCGGGAGATTACCGCCTTCCGGCGCTTTGAAGTCGCGCGTGGAAGGCACAAATTCAAGTCGTCCTTCCATAAGCACGAAACGTTCCATCACGTTTTTGAGTTCGCGCACGTTGCCGGGCCACGTGTGATTGTTGAGCATGCTCTTGTGCTCTTCAGTTAGCATTGGTATTTGGCATTTCATTTCTTTAACAAACTGAGCTAAAAAAGTTTCAGCCAGCGGAACGATGTCCTCCGGGCGTTGTCGTAATGGGAGCAAATGAATCGGCATAACGGCAAGCCGATAATATAAATCTTCACGGAATCGTCCAGCTCGAACAGCGGCGGCCAGATCGACGTTTGTCGCGGTAATAACACGTGCCTGAAGCGGAAGTTCCTGAGTCCCGCCGACACGACGGAACGTTCGCTCCTGCAAGACTCTGAGCAATTTGCTCTGCAAATCCAGCGAGAGGTCGCCGATTTCATCCAGGAAAATCGTACCGTCCTCGGCAGCTTCGAAATAACCTTTGCGTGTGGCTCGGGCGTCGGTAAAGGCGCCCTTTTCATGTCCAAACAATTCGCTTTCTACAAGTGAAGGCGGTATGGCCGAGCAATTTACAGCGATGAAAGGTTTGTCACTGGCTTCGCTGGTTCGATGTAAGCGCATGGCAACTACTTCTTTGCCGCTTCCTGTTTCACCTGTGATTAGCACCGTGGTCGTGCGGCTCTTGGCAATTGTACGCAATCGGCGCGAAACTTCGCGCATCGGGCGGCTGACCACGGTCATTTCACCGTCATTCACGCCGCCTTCACATTCAGAAGCAGAGACAACGGCAATGCGCTTGAGTGTTTCGACGAGAATGTTTATGTCAAAAGGCTTAGGTAATGCGTCGCAGGCTCCAAGTTTAAGTGCGCGAACCGTTTCCAACACACCGATCGATCCGCTGATCACGATCACCTTGGTTTGTGGGGCTATTCTCCGTGCATGTTGAAGCACTTCAAAACCATCTTTTTCGGGGAGATTGATGTCAAGAAGCAATATGTCCGGCTGTTCGGCCTCAAGAACCGCCAAGGCACGTGTTCCACTGTCCGCATGAACGACTTCCCATCCAAGCGACTCGATGGCTTCTTGTAACAATTCGCGGCACAACTGATTGTCTTCAGCGATTAGGACACGCATAAGTTGCTCACCCCCAGATGCATTACGCGTCAAGCTGACGGTGGATGCAAAGTGAGCAATCATCATGCCATGAGTGGTGATGCAATATACGGCTAACGTACGCGCCGTTAGCCTCGAACCATTATTAATGAGCGAGCGTTTGCGACGCCTTACTGCCGAATGAAATTATTTCCGACGTAAACTCCTACTTGAAGTCTGATGCGGAAATTCCTGCCCACTAAAGCCACATTCGAGGCGCCTACTGGCGTTTGGCCCCTCGTACAACTCTGGCCTCATACTTGCAATCGGCTCACTTCGAAATGAGTTTAGGCCAAAACTGAAGATTTTTCTTCTTGTTGGAGAGAACAAACATGAGCGGCGTCCGCGGATTCGGTGCAATGGACACAAGTCTGTCCGCACTAAAGGCGCAGCGAGAGCGCATGGAAGCGATTGCTTCAAATCTCGCCAATGCGGAGAGTACACGCTCTACAAAGGGCGGACCTTATCAACGCCAGCAGGTCGTGTTTGAAGCGGTGATGAACGACGCTGTAGCTGGCAACGGTACTGGCGGAGCCGGACAAGGCGTGCGTGTTGCGGGAACATATACCGATCCGCGTCCTCCCATTAAGGTCCACAACCCAGGGCATCCGGATGCCGACGCAAATGGCAACGTTATGATGCCTGACATCCGTCCGGCAGAAGAAATTGCGGACATGATGTCTGCCGCGCGTTCCTACGAGGCAAATTCTGCCGCGTTGAAAATTACTCGAAGCATGCACCAGAAGGCGCTGGACCTGGGCCGAGGCTGAAACCAGCGGAGCGTAGCTCATGATTACACCCATTTCACCACTGCCACTCACGCTGCCGCTTAGTGAAACCAAGCCGGCGGCCACGACACCCGCTAGCGCGGAGCAAGGATTTACCGGAATGCTAAATAACATGGTCAACGACGCCAATCAGTCGCAAGTGCGCGCGGACGACGCGATAAAGGGACTGGCTACGGGCAACAGCGGCGAAATTCATCAAGTAATGCTGTCGATGGAACAGGCGCGGCTGTCCATGTTGGCCGTCGTCGAAGTTCGAAACAAGCTTGTTGAAGCATACCAGGAAGTGTCGCGAATGCCGATGTAGGCCGGGGACATTGTGGTGCAGGCATTTTGCCTGCATCCCGTGCAGGCAGGATGCCTGCACCACAATCCGATCTGAGGGACCGCTGCTGTGAATCGCGCCCAGTTTCTAAATCAATGCAAACTGATCTGGAGCTCGATGGGCGCCGGACCGCGCATCACGCTGATCTCCTTCGTGGGCGTAATGGTTGCGGCCGTTGCCGGACTTGCGCTCTGGTCGGCACAACCCGATTACGTGCTCCTCTATGGTGGTCTTTCTCCAGAAGACGCTGCAGCGATCAGTGGGCGCTTGGGCGACGACAAAGTGCCCTTCCGCTACGAAGCCAGCCGCGGCGCCATACTCGTGGCGGCAACAAAAGCCGACAGTGCGAAACTAAGTCTCGCTGCGCTAGGGCTTCCGCGCAATAAGACGGAAGGCTTCGAGATCTTTGACAAAACCTCCTTTAGCACGACCGAGTTCGTCCAGCACATCAATTTTCAGCGTGCGTTGTCTGGTACCTTGGAACGAACTATCCAGTCCATGGAGGGCGTAGACACCGCGCGCGTGATCCTGACCATTCCGGAAGACGAATTGTTCACGCGTGAAAAGAAGGAAGCCAAGGCGTCGGTGTGCGTCAAGCTTCGTCAAAACAAGTCGCTCAATGGGGAGCAGATCGGAGCGATTCGCTACCTTATCTCTTCCAGTGTCCAGAAACTCGAAGCGCGGAACGTCACGGTTACCGATTCGACCGGGCGGTTGCTTTCGAAGCCACAAGAAGAAGGTGGCACAGCCGATTTGAGCGACGAGCAGCTTGGAATGCAAAAAAACATTGAAAACAATCTCACCAACAAGGTTCAGTCGTTGCTGGACCAGGTATTGGGCGCCGGGCAGTCCGCGGTTCGTATCACCGCGCAATTGAACCTCGACCGAATCGAACGCACTTCCGAAAAAATGGATCCTGCGTCTCAGGTATCCTTGCAAGAAACAACGAGTACCGACGACACAAAGGGCGGAAGTTCCGTTCCTGCTGGCGTGCCCGGCCTTGCCTCTAACACCGGCCAGACTCCTCCGGTTGCAAACGCTGGAGCCACGAGCAATACGAAGAAACAGACGAGCGCGTCGACAAAATATCATTACGACACGATTTCCGAAAGGGTGATTGCGCCGGTGGGCACTATCAAACGGCTGTCGGTTTCGGTTCTTGTCGCGTCCAAGAGTAAACCATCCGATGCCGCGAAGGGGGGTGCTCCCGAACCGCAGGCGGTGCCACGAACTCCAAAGGAGCTCGCTGACCTAACTGAAATCGTGCGTTCAGCCGTCGGCTTCGATGTGACACGGAAAGACGATATTAAGATCGCAGAGATTCCCTTCTCCGAAAGCGCCGCCGCCGCGGCAGCGCCTGTTGCGGGTATTGACTGGCTCGAACTTGTGCAGCGTCATGCATCCGACGCTCTTGCGTTTGCCGGTATTCTAATCATGGCTTTTGTTTTCCGGCGCGTATTCAGCCGGATGCCAAAGATCGCTCCACAACCAGCATTGCAGCCTCAAGTTGGCAGCACGACGTTCAACGCTCCGTCCGGCGGACAGACAACCGTGGTGTTAAAGGACGAAATGAAACAATTGGTTTCAAAAAACAACACACAGGCAGCCGACATCATTCGAACCATGTTGAAGTAACGGGAGACAGCCATGGAAGCGACAAAGACCGCGCCTAAACCGATCCAGCTTACCAATGCAGCCAGGGCCGCCATCATTATTACCTCTTTGGGAATCGACGAGGCCGCCGCGATTTTCAAGAATCTCTCGGAAAATGAAGTCGAGGACATAACCAAGGCGGCGGCCGAGCTCGACGATGTCACCGAAGACGTTCGCTCTCAAATACTGGCTGAATTCACGGAACAATTGCGCCGCAGCGCTCCGACGGACGACCGCCTGGATATGCCGGCACTGCTATTCAAGAGCATCGGCAAGAAAAAAGCAGAGCCGCTGCTGTCCCGGATTCACGCCGCTAAACAGGGTCTATTGTTTCAGTGCCTCAATGACCTTGAAATCAAGCAGATCGCAACGGTGTTGCAGCAGGAACGTCCGCAAACCCTGGCTTTAATTTTCTCCCATCTAGACCCCAAGCGCGCGGCCCAGATTCTTGCCGCATTCGAAGCCGAACTTCAGACAGAAATCATCTTCTGTATGGGCCGCATGGATCGCATCGATGTTTCGGTCGCGACCAAATTGGATGCGGTCTTGCGCAAGAAACTCACCGGTGTTGCACGGCTCTCCACCCTTGGCGGCGCAAAATCGATCGCTCAGGTTCTCAACTGCGTCGATCGTGGAACGGGAAAGCGGCTGGTCGAATCTCTGACCTCGAAGGACGAGCAGCTCGTGAACGACGTCAAGCGACTCATGCTGCTGTTCGAGGATCTCGTATCGCTTCCCGACAAGGGTATCCAGAACATCCTGCGTGAAGTGGACATGAACGACCTAACCCTCGCATTGAAGGGCGCCAAGCCGGAAATGAAGAACTTGATCTACCGCAATCTTTCCAAGCGCGCAGCGGAACGGCTGGCCGAGGAAGGCGATTTGATGGGTCCCAAAGCACGTTCCGAAGTTGAGGCTGCACAACAGCGCATTGTTGCCGTGGTACGGCGCCTCGAAGAAGAAGGCAAGTTGACGATCAGTGCTGGAGGTGGAGGCAGCGATGAGCTTGTCGCCTAAGGGACATACCATCCAAATTGGGCGTATCGTGCGTTCGGTCGAATGCATTGTTACCCACCATCTAACACCTGGTACGCGGGTGGTTCCTGCCACGGACGATCCCTTTGAACGTGGACGCAAGCAAGGCCGGGAGGAAGCACTTCGCGAGATGGCGCCCACAGCCGCGGCCTTGCAACAAATGCTTGCGGCTTTGCAGCGGGAATCGCGGGAGATGACGCAAGCCATTGATCGCTCAACAACCAGACTGGCGCTGCGAATAGCGGCAAAGATTATCGATCGCGAAGTGACTCACGCCGATACGGCCGCGCAGATGATATCCAGCGCATTGGCGCAGGTGCCGCTCAACGGTCAATTGACGATCCGCCTCAATCCGGCCGACGCGGAAAACCTGGAACTTCTCCGTGGAAAATCTGCCGACGGCAGACCCGCGCTTCCGGAAGACGCGATTCTCATCGCCGACCCGTCGATTCAACGCGGTGGCTGCACGATTCAGGGGCGCTCCGGCTGCCTGGACGCGCGAATCTCAACGCAACTGGCGCAGATCGATCAGGCATTGCGGCCACCCAAAGACAGGGAGGCTGGCGATGTCTGACCGCAGTGCTTTGGATATCGATTCGAAATTACGACGCGTGAACGAGAGTGGACGCTACGTTCGAACCGGCACCGTCAGCAGAGTCACGGGGCTTACCATCGAAAGCCAGGGACCGCTTGCGGCTCTCGGAGAATTGTGCCTCATCCACATGCCCGACGGATCGAAGCGCCCTGTCGAGGTCGTCGGCTTTAACCCGAATAGCCTGTTTCTAATGCCGCTGGGCGAACTCGAAGGAATATCTCCAGGCCTCAAAATTACCGCCGAGGGACGGGGAATGGCAGTTCCGGTCGGCACCGCATTGCTCGGTCGGGTTGTGGATGGACTGTGCAGACCGATCGATGGCAAAGGTCCGATTGAACACGACACCCTGCAGCCGCTTGCCGCCGCGCCTCCGGATCCGCTGCTTCGTCCGCGCGTCAAAGAAATCATGCCGCTGGGTGTGCGTTCGGTTGACGCATTCTTAACCTGCGGCCGTGGGCAGCGCATCGGCGTGTTCGGCGGAAGCGGCGTAGGAAAAAGCACGCTGTTGGGCATGTTCGCGCGCTGGGCCAAATCGGACGTGAATGTCATCGCGCTGATCGGCGAGCGTGGCCGCGAAGTACGCGATTTTATCGAACGGGATCTTGGTGAACAGGGCATGCGCCGCTCGGTCGTCGTCGTGGTGACTTCCGATCAGCCGCCGCTTCTGCGCATTAAGGGCGCGATGACCGCCTGCGCAATTTCCGAATTCTACCGCGACCGCGGCAGCCACGTGCTGCTCATGATGGACTCGATCACCCGCGTCTGTTTTGCGCAGCGCGAGATCGGACTTGCCATCGGCGAACCGCCCACGACGCGCGGATACACGCCTTCCGTGTACTCGATGCTTCCGCGGCTCCTGGAACGCTCCGGAACGTCCGAACGCGGATCGGTCACGGGTCTCTATACGATCCTCGTCGAAGGGGATGACATGAACGAGCCGGTGGCAGATGCCGCCCGTTCGATCCTGGATGGGCACATTATTCTTTCGCGAGAACTAGCGGGAAGCGACCACTTCCCCGCCATCGACATTCTGAATAGCCAAAGCCGTGTGTTTACCGATATTGCATCGGCCGCGCATCGCACGCAGGCCACGCGCGTTCGAAATCTGATGGCCACTTATCTTCGCGCGCGCGACTTGTTGGACGTTGGCGCGTACGTGAAAGGAAGCAATTCGCAAATCGATGCGTCCGTGGAGGCGTGGGACAAAATTCAGCAGTTCCTCCGGCAGGTTCCCGAGCATCATGCGCGGTTCGACGAAACGTTGAAAAAATCTGGCTCAGGTGTCGGCCGTTTGAGTAAAGGCCTGGAGATTCGCTTGTGGCAAGGAAACATAAATTCCGCCTTACGCGCTTGTTGGAGCTGCGCGATCGCGAAGTGGATGTTTGCCGCAAAAATCTTGCGCTGGCGGCCAGGCGGCTGGCCGACACTGAACGAGACGTGCAGAAAATTATCGGCGAACAAGACACTCTCAATCGCCGATGGCAGAAGGAATCCCCAGCCGGATTGAAGGCTGCGCAGGCGCAGGAATTTCAGGACTCGATGTTGTGGCTCGGCTCGGCCCTGGACTCTGCTCGTAAGATAGCGGCCGCAATGCGAGTGAAACACATCGAGAGCCAGGACTTTTTGGAGCGGGCAAAAAAAGAAACAAAAATCGCTGCAGAAATTGTGCGACCGCCTTCGGGAGCGTTTTGAGCGTGAGGAACGCAGGCTGGATCAGAAAGAGTTAGACGAACTAGCGACGGCACGTTGGCATGGAGACGAGTTGCGATGAGAAGGTCTTACTTAACCCTGCGCTGCAGAGGCGGCGTGCTTGCACCGGTTTTATTCGTCGTCGGTGTTATTGCCGGCTTTGCGGCATGCGCGGCTCCTCGCCATTGGAACATCGACGTATTGAAATTTATGCCGATTCAGGCGCCCGAATCGGTAGATGCAAAACAAGATGCGGAAAAACAACTTGCCGTGCATGCCAGTGGGGATGTCAGCCAAAATGAGATCAAACTGCGCGCGATGATCGCCGACGTTACAAAGCAACGGACACTTCTGGAGGAACGCGAGAAGCCGCTCGCAGTGCACGAAGCACAGATCGAACAACAACGCCAGGCGCTTGAAGCATTGAAGACGCAAATCAACCAGGCAGAAGTGGCAGTCAAGAAAGAGATCGCAGATTTTAAAAAAGAGCTTGTTGAATTTAAAGGGGACGAAGCGCGCAACGCAAAAGAAATGGGAAAAACGTGGGCGCTGATGGAACCAGCCGGTGTGGCGAGTGTGATCAAAGGCATGGATCTGGAATACGTAACCAAGATTTTGGCGACCATGACCGCCAAGCAGCGCTCTCCCATTCTTCAAGAATTGAGCGCGCCGCCGAATGAGAAACTTTCTGCCGAGCTTCAGCTCAAGTTCAAACAGATCCATCAACCCACGGCGCAAGAGGAACCGCCCACGGAGGCACAATGAATAACGGCATAACGATAGCAATGAATCTTCCAAGGTTGGCGAATCGATCCTCGGATGCAGCAAATGGTTCCGCGAACCCTAGTGGCCACGCGTCGTTTCTGAACGTGTTGAATTCCATTCCCGCCGGGAACGCAAAGAGCGAAACGTCGCCGGCGCCGGATTTGGAATCGGCGTTGGTGGCAGCGCTAACCGCGCTTAAGGCGGCGCAGAACGGATCCAATGCGCAGATTCCTGCTTCCGGCGCCGAGGATCATGCGTCCAGCGCAATAGATTCAAATACAACGTCGGATTTGTCCGGCACCTCAGTGCCACCCGATTTGGAATCAACGCTGACGGAAGCCCGTACCGCACTCCAAGCGGTACTACGAGAATCCATGGGGCAGATGCAAGTGCCAGGCGCCACCGCGAACGATGTTCCGAAAGATGGCAAGTCCGCGACTGAAACGAAACCCAGCGATTCCAAAACCTCACGAACAACTAAAGGAAAAGCCAACGTTGAACGGACGATGCCGGTACCGGCTCTTTTACCCCTAATTAGTTTGCCCACCAAGATTGAACCGACATCTATAAACCCAACAGATTTGGCTTCATCAATACCAACATCTGGCCAGGGACTACCAGCAATGGGCCAAGATGAACGTGGAAAATACGGTGAATTGGAGCCAGCGCAGGCAGGATTAATGACGGGTAAAGGGGTTAGTATAGATCGCCAACCAGAGTCATCGATTCCGTCGACGGATAATTCAGTATATGATGTAACGTCAAGAATTACAAATACATCGGTATTTTCAGAATTTCAGGAAGGACAATCGAACTTAAAGCCAAAAACACAGCAAGTCGCCGGCAAAGATACAATTGAGACTGGCGTTGCCAAGGTTACAGACGGGATGCCTGTGGTACGTTCCATTGGCAATACTGGATCTAATAAGAATGCTGGAGATCCTGAGATATCGATCAAGACCTTGGCGACCAATGACAAGACGGTGTCCGTTGCTGTGGGTCAGAACGATGCCTCTGCTCTGGGGGCTGGCAGCAAACGGCAAAATTTACCCATCGCTGGCAGTGGGTCGGTGCTCGGCCATGCAGAGACTTCCGTTGCCGATTCCGCTTTCAATCAAATGGCGCCGAACGTGGCCCCGCAAACGTCCGTGGATGGCAACAGCGCGGTGGCCGGCTCATCCGCAAATGCTTTGGTTCGAGCCATATCCGAAGCAATTCCGAAACCCTTGCAGGCAACCTCAATTGAGATTCGGCCGGAAGGCTTTGGTTCTATCCATATCCGAATAACTCCAACGACGATAAACGAAACGACAACATATCGGATCGACATCCGTACCTCCGATCCATCGGCCCACGCTTTGCTCACCGATAACTTGAAGGATCTTCGGCAGAATTTGAGCACGGAGTTCGTTGCGGTTCGGAAAATGGCACCTGTGCCGGCTGCGCCTAGATCGGATTCCGGCTCGGCCTTCCAGGAAAATTCCGGGCGGAATGGTTCGCGTCAGCCGGCGTACAGTTCTCAAAACCAGAGAAGAAACAGCAGTCAAGATGGGCAGTTTGAACTGCCTGGAGAAGAAGGCTAACCGGTTTATTTCATCACATCTATGAAACAGCACGACAGAGTGTCGAATGCGGTCATGGGTGCTGAAATATTCGGGCTAAGGAGGTTGCAATGAGCACCGTTAACAGCTCAACCACCGCTACATCGTCGACTCAAAATGTGGCATCGTCGTTGACCCAAAGTTTGGATCCAACCGCATTCTTAAAGCTCTTCACGACGGAGCTCTCCAATCAAGATCCAACGAAGCCCATGGATGATTCGACCTTTCTGAACCAAATCGCGGAGATCTCTCAAGTGCAGACGATGGGTGAGCTGCAGCAATCGTTGGGCGGTCTCACGACTTCGTTGTCGTCATTGGTAAATTCCAGCCAGATTAATGACGGCACGGGCATGTTGGGAAAGACCGTGCAATACACCGACGCCACAGGAGCGTCCCAACAGGGAGTGGTCAATTCGATGGCGATTAATTCGGATGGCAGCATCAATTTGTCGATTGGAGGAAGTACGGTTCCCATGACATCCGTACAGCAAGTTTTTCCCACACCTTAAAACGTGAACAGTCGGGCAGACATTTCGGCTGCCCCTTTTTAGCAGACAAGCAAGTCTGCCCTACTGTGGACAAGGAGAATCTACCATGGCGCTCATTTCACTTTTCACGGCCGTCTCGGCATTGCAGGCAAATCAGCAGTTTATGGATGTGGTGGCCAACAATCTGGCCAACGAAAATACAACTGGATTCAAGGCCAGCAGAGTTTTATTTGCGGATACCCTGTCGCAAACCCTCAGTGCGCCGTCGCTCAGCGGCGGAAACGGAGCCCAAATCGGGCTTGGTACGTCAGCGAATACCATCACCAGCATCTTTAGTCAGGGCTCTCTTCAGTCAACGGGGTTGCCAACGGATTTAGCCATCGAAGGCAATGGTTTTTTTATCGTCAAGGATCCAACTTCCCTCCAAACAAGTTATACACGCGCAGGCGCCTTCAGTCTGTCACCCTCTAATGTGGCTGGAATCCAGGGTTACCTTGTTACGCCGACGGGTCAGCGCGTGCAGGGCGCTGTCATCAGCTCTCCAGCCACAAGCGCGAACGATGGAGACGCGCTGACCGATGTCTCCATTCCAACCCAGGCCGGCGGACCACCGGCTATCGATGTTCAAAACTACAGCATCGACTCGTCAGGTGTGGTCAATCTGCAGATGGCGGATGGCAGCACAATTCCATGGATGCAACTATCGCTGCAAAACTTCTCCAATCCCGAAGCGCTTCAAAAGACGGGCAGTAATCTGTTTCAGGCAACGCCACCCGCCGGTCTGCTGTTTCCGCCGGGCGGTAACGCCGGCACCGATGTATTTCAAACTGCAGGCACGCAGGGTCTGGGAACCTTTACCCCTGGATATCTTGAAAGTTCCAACGTCGATCTGGGCCAAGAGTTTTCAAACATGATTACCGCTCAGCGCGCGTTGGAGGCCAACGCTCGTATCATCACGACGTCCGACGAAATTCTCCAGGATCTCATCAACATGAAGCACTAGTTCATTTCCGCGCACGGTGCATTGAATATTTATTTTTGGGGATAAACAAAGTGGCCGGATGAACGATGAGGGACTCAGAAATGTCTTGTCGGTTTCACGCGGCACTTGATGCCACCAGAGGGGATTGGCCGCCGCAAACGAGGATCAGTTCGGTTAGCAACCAAAGGAGCATGCCATGCTAGGGATAGCGAAACTTCCACGTCTTGGTGGACTAACCAATCTGGTCCTGTTTGTTGCAGCGGCCTCAGTCTTTTTTCCCGCGGCCAATGCTGCTGCGCCGGCGATAACCAATATCACGTCGACGAAAACGAATGCCACGTACGGTGATGGAACCGTAATCGACATTGAGGTGACTTTCAACGGCCCGGTGGTTGTCACGGGTAGTCCGACCATCGCGCTCAACGTAGTGGGCGGCGGTGGCGGAGCCGTCACCTATGTTTCATCAAACGCGAACAGCCCGGCCAACGGTCAAACCAAGCTGACTTTCAACTACACTGTCGCTCCAGGCGATACGACGAGTGCCGCTCATCTGGATTGTTTTAGCGCGTCCGCATTAACGCTTCCTGGCGGCGCTACCATCACGTATGGCAGCGGCACTTCCATATCGTCGCCGATTGCAACGCCACAGGGAACTTCTACTGCCGGCGCACTTGCGAAGAACAAAACGATCGTTGTCGACGGAGTTCAACCCACGGTTACAAAAGTTTCTTCGGCATTGCCATCCGGCACGTATAATATCGGCGATGTGATCCCCATCGACGTTACGTTTAGCAAGAAAGTATATGTGACAAATCCCTCATCGCTTTCCCTGGGAATCGCCGCTAGCGTCACTACAGACGCAAATTATGTCTCTGGAGCAGGCACAACCGATCTGATTTTCAATTATACGGTGGCTGTCGGAGATCACTCCGTCCGCCTGGATTGTTCGAGCACCAGCGCGCTGACTCTCAACGGAGGGACCATCACGGACATTCCTGCTACCTCCAACAATGCGATACTGACGCTTCCAGCTCTGGGGGGGCGCCAATGCGTTGTGGGCTGCCAATCTGACGATCAGCAGCACGCCGTCGGGCATCAACTTGTTACCCAGCAGCGGACCTATAGCCGGCGGCAATACGGTCATAATCTCTGGCGTAAACTTCCAGGGTGTAACGTCGGTAACGTTCAACGGTGTGTCAGCTTCGTCTGCAACTTTCGTAAATTCGAATCAAATCAATGCGGTGCCAGCGGCAGTTGTATCGCCCGGAGGTCCGTATAACGTTATTTGCGTGACGTCAAATGGAAGTTTCACACTGACAAGCGCCTATACATTTATCGCAGCGCCAACAATAACGTCGATTACACCGGTTAACCAAGGTCCGTTTGCCGGTGGAACGGCTGTAACAATCAGCGGCACTAATTACGGAGATAGTGCGAGTCCCCCGAATTCGTATGTTAGCGCGGTGCTCTTCGATGGCTTGGCGGCGTCCAGCGTAGTGGTGACTGCTTCCGGTACACTGACCTGCGTTACCCCGGCTTCGTCTTTGGTTACGAGCAACGGAAACTATCCGGTAAGCGTTGAAGTCATCACCACGGGCGGCACGGCAACACAAAACAACTACTTTACCTATGTACCGTTGCCAACAATCACCAACCTCTCGCCCGTCATCGGACTTGCCACCGGCGGAACGTCAGTTTCAATCAATGGCACCCATTTCACCAATGCAACTTTTGTATATTTTGGAAAGATCGTAGTAGGAACCACATCGAATCGGGTCGTACCCACCGTGACCACCGATGGCAATCTAACTTGCACTTCGCCTGCTCATGTTGCCGGACTGGTCAGCGTCAGCGTCGTAGCTCCAGGTGGGACTGCAACTTTGAACAATGCCTACACCTTTGAAGCCGTTCCGACAATCAGCAAGGTCACGCCCAACACAGGACCCACTGCCGGTGGCCAGGCGATATCCATCACAGGCACCAATTTCATCGGCGCGACACTCACGTTCGTGGATAATATAAGCCACACGACTATCTATCCAACATCGGTCGTGGTAACGGCCTCCAAGATTACCGCCGTGACTCCCGCGAATGCGGCTGATGCCGTGGATGTCGTGGTTACCACACCTGTAACGGGTGGTACGGCTACCGATGCTTCTGGATATACGTACTTTGTTGCGCCAGTGATCGACGGATACATCGGTAACACATCGTTCCCGACTACACTGCCTGATGCTACTAAGGGCACGGCATACAGTGAAACCATGCAGGCAACCCAAACTGTGACGAGTTGGACTGCCTTGGGTCTGCCTGCAGGTCTCACGATTGTGAAAGCATCAGGTGTGATATCGGGTACACCTACGGCGGCGGGCGGATACTCGGTCACAATCACAGCGACGAATGGAGGCGGATCGGATACCAAGACCTTCTCGCTGAATGTGATCGGCACTGGCACAAGCGCGCCAGTGCTACAATCGGCGGCCACGGCTTTCCCCAACCCAGCTACAGCGGGAGAGTCTGTATCGTTCCAAGCCGCAGCCAGCGATTCGGACGGCGACAAGCTCTCGTATACATGGTATTTCGGAGACGGTACTATGGGATCAGCCGCATCGACAACCCATATCTTTGCGAGCGAGGGAACCTACACCGCGACCGTGGTTGTAAGCGATGGCCTTGTTGCGAATGACGTACAGAGTTCGATAACAATCATTGTCAATACGATCTCGGTAAAAACATGCAATATACGCTTCTCCTTCTCAAGCGCTAACAGCGATACGGTCGCCGTAACGGGAACGATGACAGGATTGTTGAACTTCAACCCTACCAATCAGTTGGTTGTTGTGGAACTGGGAAATTTCACACCGTTCACGGTGATGCTAAACAAAAGTGGCACAGGTGTAGCCGTAGCTCCCACTGCGGACAAGAGCAAGACGTTCAAGCTCCTTGGCGTATTGAAAAATGGCAAGTATACAAAAGATGCTGTACCATTCTCGATGTCGATGTCTAAACAGGCGTTGTTTGCCGACCTGACATTGTACGGATATCAGAATGTGACCATTCCCAAGACGGCACCAAGATCGGTGGAAGTACCGCTAACCTTGACAATAAACGGTGGGGTCTACTTGCTCGAAATGAAGACGAGCTACACTGCGACATTGGGCAAGACTGGTACAGCCGTAATTCGCAGGTAAAGAGTCAGGCTTTCAGCAGTCAGAGGCGGGCACAGGTGTGCCCGCCTCTTCATTTTGGATCGCCTGAGGCGACAATGCTGTATGCGGGTGGCAAAATTTTCCGATAAGCGGACAGGATTCAGTCAAAACATCGGCCCGTGTTTTGCGCTCCAACGTTTGAAAGATTTCTTTTGGGTGGCACGGGTGCCACCACTCGTGCAAGTGAACGAGGCGGAGTCAAAATACCGTGACTATTCCTGGTTTGATAGTGGTTTTTGGCGCAATGCTCGGCGGCTTCTTGATGGCCGGCGGCAATCCAATGGGATTGATTCAGCCGGCGGAGTTTATCACCATCGGTGGAATGGCGTTTGGCTCAATGGTCCTTTCGACTCCGATGAAGATTCTGAAGAAATGTTTCGGTAAACTTTCCGGAGCGTTTAAAGGCGGACACTTCAATCGCGAGGTCTATGTCGACCTGCTGGTCATGATGTTTCGCCTCTTCTCGCTGGCGCGCAAAAACGGCCTCCTTTCATTGGAGCCGCACATCTCGGAACCGGAGAAGAGCGACATTATCAGCAAATACCCGCGCATTCTGCATAACAAGCTGGTCATCGAGACGATCACCGAAACGCTGCGCCTGGTCGTTGACGGCAGCGTGCAGCCGGAAGAGATCGACAATCTAATGGAAAGCAGCATCGACACGTTCGAAGCCGAAGGGCACATGCCCATTAGCGTGCTCCAGGCTGTCGGCGACGGCTTGCCTGGAATCGGCATCGTCGGCGCCGTGCTGGGGATCATTATCACAATGGGACATATCGACGGAAAACCGGAAGAGGTCGGCCATCATGTCGCTTGCGCACTGGTTGGAACGTTCTTGGGCGTCTTCTGCGCGTACGGCGTGCTCAATCCCATGATCGCATCGATTTCGCAGCAGGAGGCCGAAGAAGCCAAGTGCTTGAATGTGATTCGAATCGCCGTCAGTGCGTACGTCACCGGTTCCAGTCCCAGCATTGCCGTGGAGTTTGGGCGGCGCGCGATCTATTCGTTCGACCGCCCGGGCGGCGCCGATATCGACAAAGCCTGTAAGGCCGCTGGAGCGGCATGATAGAGGTGTCTCATGGCTGAAGAAGCACAGCGTCCGATCATCATTATCAAGAAGAAGAAGAAGGGTGGGCATGGCCACCATGGCGGAGCGTGGAAAGTAGCGTTTGCCGACTTCATGACCGCCATGTTCGCTCTTTTTCTAGTCCTATGGATTCTAACGCAGAGCGTGGAAGTCAAGGCAGCCGTTGCCAGCTACTTTCGCCATCCCACCGATTACGAAGGAAAACCCGATGGAACCTTTCGCGGCAACAATGGATTGTTGGAAAACCGCCAGGGCCGACTTGATAATCCTACGAATAACCTCGATTCAACCGAATCGAAGAGCCTTATTATTGGATCCGACGGACAAGTCGAAAGACCCATGTCGGTCTCGGGCGGGTTGTCGCATAAGGCCGCCGAACCAGGGTTAAGGAAGGCGGAAAAGGTCGAGTCACCTTTAGAACAGGAAAAGGATGAGGTTCGCACATTCATGAAGGTCGCCGACGACCTATGGATGGTCCTGGGCATGGATCCGTCGTTTGACCGGATTAAAGACAACATTCGAATCCAAACCATCGAAGATGGGCTTGTCATTCAGCTTGTAGATCAAGCCAAGTCTCCCTTATTTGAAGACGGTAAGTGCGAATTCAGATCGGCGGTAAAACAGGCCATTGGGATTCTCGCCCAATCGTTGTCGAAGCGTCCCAATAACAAGATCGAGATAGATGGTCACGGTACGGAATTGGCCATGGCCTTTGGCGAGAAACAGAAATGGCTGGCAAGCAGTTCTATGGCCGACCTGACCCGGGCGGAATTGGAGCGTGACGGATTGAAGCCGTTTCAAATCACAAAAGTTGCCGGTTGTGCGGATACCCGTCCGCTCAATCCAATTGAGCCGGGCGATCCGATCAATCGCCGCATTTCGATCCTTGTGAGGCCGCAGCAATGGACGCCGGAACGGTATTAACGAGTTTTGAATTTTGAGTTTTTAGTTTTGAGTTGTTCTCAATCCGTTCGACTCAAAACTAAAAATTCATTATTTAAAACTACGTTGCTCGCAGGGCACCGAGGGAGGAGGAAATATGGCTGAAAAAGAAGAAGCTCCAGCAGCGGCGGCTCATGAGGGCGACGCGCATCCGAAAAAAAAGAAGTCCAAGATGCTCTTTTTGGGACTCGGTGGTGTGTTAGCTGGAGCGGCGGGATTGGGAGTCTACATGTTAGTCCTCAAGCCCTCGTCGGCGGAGGCACAAGCCAAAAAAGAAGAGCATCCACCCGAAGCAGCGCCTGAACCGAAAAAGGATGTCATCAAACTGCATGTGATCTCAATGTCGAGACCGGTCATTGTGAATCTGCGCACCAGCCATGGAACTCGGTACTTAAAAGTAAACCTGGCAATGGAAGTAAATTCGGCGGAAGTTGACAAGGAGCTGGTTCCAGAACCCAGCCCGCCGATCCTCGATTTTCTCATTGAAAAGTTCAGTAACGTGGACATCCCCGATGTCGACAACTCGCCGGGGCGCACACGGTTAAAGCGCGAAATAAAAGACGGGATTAATGAGCTGCTCGATCTCGAAAAGAAAGGTTCCATAACAAATGTTTACTTCACCGAGTTTGTGATCCAGTAGGAGCAAGTCGTGGGAAACCTACTGTCAAAAAATGAAGTCGACGCGTTGATGCACGCGATATCCGTTGGGCAGATTCCAAAGTCCAAACGGAAGTCGACGAAAGTCGCGCTTAACGAAAAAGCACGTGTCTACGATTTCCGCCATCCAGCTGTGTTTGTCCACGGTCATTTGCATTCTATACAGACTGTTCACGAAACCTTTGCTATGAACTTTTCATGTACGCTCGCGGCATATCTCAGGACCAGCGTTAAAGCCCGTTGCATGAGTGTTGAACAGGCGTCTTTCGGCGAGTTCCTGGAACGATTGCCGGATCCTTGCGTGGCCGCCAACGTCGCGCTCAAACCCTCTCAGTGCCGCTGTGTGCTGGCGATCGATTCTACTCTGGCGATTGGGACGGTCGACCGAGTGATGGGGGGCGGCGGCGCCGCCAGTCCGGTTAAGAAACCCTATACCGAAATCGAACAAATTGTCATCGGCGAGCTTGTCGACTTGGCCATTCACGATCTGGAGCCGGTCTGGGCCCGCTTGCTTAAGTCGTCGTTTGCACTCGAAAGCATAGAGTTCAGTTCGCAATTCATCAAAGCCGCAAGCCCGGAGGATGCGGTTGTGACGGTCGCGATTGAGGTGGCCTTCGGCGAAACGCAAGGGATGCTCAGTTTTTGCTACCCGTTTCAAGCGATGCAGCCGGTTATCGATTGCATTAAGGCTAAGCCTCACAGCGTCGAAGAGCCGAAACCGCAGACGACAAAGAACCGGACGTCCATGAATGCATTTGTTTCACAGGTGCCATTAAAATTGTCGGCGCATCTCGGAACAACTCAGATCACAATGAGGGACTTGCTTCAGATTAAGCAAGGTGATGTGCTGATGCTGGACCGGGCCATCAACCGCCCGATCGAATTGGAGGCCGGAGGCCACGCCAAGTTCCTCGGACACTTGGGAACTTGCAATGGCCATTCCGCCATGGTCATAGAACAACGGATTGAATAACCCGTGTCATTTGTGGCGCAGGCATCCTGCCTGCATCACAGCAGGCGGGACGCTCGAACCACACAGGAGAGACCGAGATGAGTGCAACAGCGGTGGATACCTTGAAAGCGTTGGTCGTGGATTCCGATCAAAAACGCTCGGCCGAATTATCCGAAGTTCTTAAGGGATGCGGGTATTCGACGCAGCTCGCGGTGGACGCGAAGTCCGCTAAAGCCCTGGTGGAAGCCGAGGAATTCAATGTCGTGCTATGCAAGGACCAGCTCGCGGCCGGGACCGCCGTCGACGTTCTGAAAGAGCTGCGAGAAGCGAATCCGCAACTGCCTTTCGTCGTCATCGCCGACGACGCACAATCGCCCATTGTCGCAGAGGCGATGAAGGCCGGCGCCAGCGATAGCTTTACGACGCCTGGCGATTACACAGCTCTATTTCCGAAACTCGCGGCACTGCAAGCCGCGGTTCCAGGCAAGACCGCGGTTCATCCGGTGCAGCTACCCGAATTGCAGGCGACAACCAACCGCTCCGAAGCGGCCAACGTTGAGCTCATTATGGACGTCCCGGTGGACGTGAAAGCCGTCCTGGGCACCACGACCATGCGCATTGCCGACTTGCTTCAACTAGGCACCGGCAGCATCGTCGAGCTTGATAAACGCGCGGGCGAACCGGCGGAGCTCTTCGTCAACGACAAGTTGGTAGCCCTTGGCGAGGTTGTTGTCGTCGACGACACATTTGGAATCAGGATTACTGAGGTAATCGACGCCAAACAGCGCGTGCAGGTACTCAGCTAAACTCACGTGGATAACAAAAGTGGTTAGTGTCTAGTGTCTAGAACTTTTTTAGTTGCCTTTACCATAAATACTAGCCACTAACAATTAGCCACTTTTTTTAGCCATGCAGGTCCTTAAGATCCCGCTCCAGAGTATCGCCGCACGCCGCGACTCCATATGAAGCTGCCGAGTGCCAGCAGGGTCGCACCGACAATTGGCGTCAGACTGGACAGCGTGCGAAATATCTCGCCCTTCGAAAGCATTCCGGCAGACGGATAGAACGCCACAAATCCGAAGGGAATGACCCATGTGAGCAGGATGCGGATGAACGGACGATAGATATTTAATGGATAGCGCGCAAAATTGAAGAGGTTGTAGACCGGCGGAAGAATCGACACGCGGTCCTCAGACCAGAACGAAAGCGACGTCAGCGACAAGAAGACACCCGTCAGCACTCCCCAACCGCCCAGGACGCTGGTCGCAAAGTAAAATGCCGTCACAAGCGACCACTCCGGTCCGACCCTGTGCCACGCGTAGCTTAGGACGACGATGCCAAGGCTCAGGTCGGCGAGGAAGTCGAAACTGATGCCTTCAATAATCAGTTGAAAAAGGCTCGACAGCGGACGCAGCAGCAAACGATCCAGCTCGCCCTGAACGATGTATTTGTCGGAGAACATATAGAAGTTCATGGCAAACGCGTCGAACAGCGCCATCGGGATCAGTGAAAAACCGTAAATGAAAAAGACTTCGTCCTGATTCCAGTCTTTCAGCGCATGAAAGTTGTTAAAAAGGAATTTCAACGTTAATAGGCCGGCCAATTGTTGCATCAGCGCGGCGAGGCATTCGACGAAAAAGTCGGCACGATATTCCATGCGCATCTTCAGCGCCTGGACGAAATAGAAGACTCCGATGCGCAGATGATTGAAAATTCGGGTCATTCCAAAATCGTAACAGCAACAGTCCATCTGGCCATTGCTCATCGAAAAAATATCAACTGAGATCGCGAAATGTTGAATTATGAACAACTTAAGGTGGAATCATACTCCATCGCCGCGCGCAAAGAGCCAGCGCGAAAAAAAAAATGCGAATGTTCCTCCAGGTCCTTGAATCGCCGGAGTGCCGAAAATGCTCAATACAAACGCACCACAGCCCGCGCCTAACGCTGCCAAAGCCAGTACGCTGGCGTCGTGTGCCTTGCCATGCGCCCAAGCATTCTCGCTGGTCACCGGCGGCGGAACCAGCCGCGCGAACGCGGTGCACGCACAGCCGATCCAAGTCGCGAACAGGAAGATCACCGCGAGCAGTCCGAATACACCCAGTTCGACGGTCACCTTCTCCAGCAGCCCGAACGTGAATGGTTCGTGGGCGCCCGTATCGAACATGGTCTCGTTGTCGGTTGCTCCATTGGGGCGCGGGTAGGGTGTCTGATAAAAGCGATCAATCTCGTGCTGATACTGCCCCGTTCCGACGCCTTTCATCCAGCGTAGCGTGCTGCTTTCGTCATTGGGATTTGACGGCGATCCAAGCAAATCGAGCGCTGCCTGGTAACGCTTGAGCCGCGCCGACGGAATTTTCTGTCCGTTCTCGCCCACGTAGAGCGACACACCTTGAAGTAGTATCTTCGAATTGTTTCGCGGCAACTTTATGAGCGCCGTAATCACAACAACGAGAAACATCAATACCACAAGCGCCGCGCGATTCTTTCCACGGCAAGCTGAAAGCGCACCGGCCACGGCAACGATCCCAGCCACGGCTCCTAAAAAAGCCACCAGCCGAGAGCGTTACAAAGAGCGATAGTGCCGCAACGCCAAAGGCGATCGCGCGCACTGCGCTATCGCGATCCAGCACCGCAAATGCGGCCGCCGCCGGAGCGATCAGCGCCACCTGCGCGCCGAGAATCCCTCGGTATTCGTACCAGCCGCCCAATCGAATGTTCGTTACGCCGCCGAGATCCTGCCCTTTATTGGCCGGATCGAACGGCAAACCAGGGGGACCCATATATTGCCTGAGCGCCAGCAGCAGACAAACCGCGACGCTTCCACCCAGAATCAACGCCAGCCGTCGGTATTCCGCAGGTTCATGCGCGATATTTTCGAAGACCCACACGGCGGCCAAACCGAATACCACCGATGCCTGTATGCCAAAGCGCCAATCGCGGAACGTATCGTTGGAAGGAAATTCCTCCGTCCACAGACAAGAGACAACTGCCAATGTGGCCCAGAGCACACTGGCTAGCGGCGGAGTTCTAAACGAAACGATCGGAAACCGCATCCGGTCCCGCCAGAGATCATAGAGCAACAACAGCACCAGAACGGGGAGCAATAAATAGAGCGGCGAGAGATAATGTTTGTCCTTGAAATGGAAAGTCTTCTCCACATTGAAGGCCAACGGCATGGCCGCGACCGTCACGTACGCCAGTCCGCGCCGCCACGCTGGAAAATCAGGCTGATCGGTATTCGTTGGCATGTTCACACCATACTCACCGGTGGGAGGGATCGAAAGTTACAATACGGATGAGCACGGGGAAAAGAGAAGAGAAAGATGTTATTCTTTGGCCGGCAAGCCGATAAATTATAGGATTAGGAAGTGTTTGATAGAGGTTGATGGTTTCATGCGCCACCGAAGTCCCGATGCTCTGATCAATCCCGATACCTTGGCTTGGGTGCGCCAGCAAGGCGGCTATTCACAGGCAGACATGGCGCGAAAAGCCCAGACTCATCCGGACAATTACCGCGAATGGGAACAGGGGGAAGCCCGCCCGACCATGTCGCAGTTTTATCGGTTGGCGCACGGGGTTCATCGTCCGGTGACGTTTTTTTTTCTTTTCCGTGCTCCCGGCGTCCGAGCCCTCCCTTCCTGACTTTCGCCAGCTTCCGAAACAGGCGCAGAAGGATCTCTCTCCAGAAGCGCGACTTGAACTGAGGCTTGCCCGCGAACGGCGCGCCGAATTTATTGCATTGGCCGGAGAACTAACGAGCGCTGAGACTTTGCGGACTAAATGGAACTATGTCGGTTCGGCGAGCGCACGCACACCCGTGTCCAGCCTTACCGCGCACGCAAAAAAAATTCTCGGCGTGAATTGGCCTCCTTCTCAGCCTTTCGAAAACGGCTACTCGGTTTTTAATTTCTGGCGCGAAGCCTTCGAGCGCGCGGGCATTTTGGTTTTTCAATGTTCGGTCGATCCCGACGAATTTCGTGCCGCCGCCATCGTCGAAACGCCCTTTCCGGTTGTGCTGATTTCCAGCAAGGATCCCGTTTCCGCGAGAGTATTTTCGTTGCTCCACGAATTGGGGCACGTTTTACTGGGCGAGAGCAATCTCTCGCTGGTGTGGCAGAGCAATCGGGTAACTGAAATTTTCTGCAACCGGTTTGCGGCCGAAATACTGATGCCTGAGCCGATTTTGCGCGCTGATCCCACCGTGGTTTCCATGAAAGGCAGAGCCGTAGAGGATGGCGATCTTCGGAAACTCTCTCGCCGATTCGGCACAAGCATGTATGCGATGGCTGTCCGTCTTTGCGATCTCCAAATACAGAACCGACGCATACTCGATGCGTTCAAGCCGCAGTTTTCCAGAGAAACGGTACGAACAGGCGGTGGCGGAGACTACTACTCCAATCAGGTGGCGCGCCTAGGGCCGCTCTTGATTCAAACGACACTCCGGGCGGTGGAGGGCGATAGCATTACGCCCATGGACGCTTATCGCATTCTCGGAGTAAAGCCTAGCTATCTTGAAAATTTACGCATGGCTATCGGAACGTAGACATGAATTATGTTTTCGATACCAACATTTGGATCGATCTCGATTGGAGAAAAATTCCGCGCGATTCATTTCCTGGTTTATGGTCGAAGATCGAGTCGGCCATTGATGGCGGCCAGATTTTCACCATTGACATGGTCTACAATGAAATCCATGCCACCAAGAAGACGATGACAGACTTGCAAAATGGATGACGGACAAGTGGAATGTAAATGCGGATTTTGTCATAAGCTCGACCGAGGAAGTGCAGAAAATTGCTATTGAACTAATTGGTAAACACAAACTCGAAAGCAATGCCGATCCGTTCCTGGTAGCGGCGGCAAAGCTATACGGTCTCACCGTGGTATGCGCTGAAAGGAAGATGAAGCCGGCCGAGAAACCCCGAATTCCCAACCTATGCGCGGAAATCGGAGTGCCGTGCATTACGTTGCTTGAATTCATAAAAGCAAACGGTTGGATCTTCTAATATTCGCATGGCTTGGGTCCAGCGACAATTAAGAGTGTCAGATTCGCCTGGGCAGTAGATGCCGCCAAAAACGGCCCGATTTACCGGCCAGTTCAGTTGCACGACAAGGATCCCAAGCAGGAGCGTTTTTACAGGTCATGGCATTTTTCGTAATGCTCAATTATTTCGTCCAAGGTCAATGCTCGCCAATTTTCTCTATGATATTGCAAACAATAAGTGGCCACTTCGATCATACTCGGACTTTGCGCTCCTAAGACGCCTTTGAGGTACTTGTGAATATCGGTCATCATTTCACCTGCATTTGGTTTCTTTGCCAACGTCTTGCTATGCTTCCGCATGTCATTCCTCCACGCCGTACGCGGCATTTCCATTTCGCGGCCGACTCTAACTTTCTGCTTTACCTTGATCGGATTCGGTCATTAGTACCGGATGAGCTTCATTCGACGCGAGTTCGACCAATTGTGCGGGCAGGGCCTTATTTGGTTTCACACCCAATTTTTTGAGCATCTCAGCCTGACGGATGACATTACCACTGCCCTCACTGAACTTTTTGCGAGCTTCAACATAGGTGTCCTGTGCTTGCTGAATTCGTTCGCCCACCTTTTGGAGATCAGCGACGAAGCCGACGAGTTTGTCGTAAAGCTCCGCACCACGGTTTGAAATGTCCTTCGCATTTCGGCTCAAATCTTCCTGACGCCACAAATATGCGATTGTCCGTACGACGAATAGCAGCGTGCTTGGACTGACAAGCAATACGTTCTTGTCCCAAGCTTGTTGGAATAGTTCGCGATCGTTGGTCACGGCGAGCATGAAAGCCGGTTCCAATGGAATGAACATGAGTACGAAGTCCAGCGACTTCAGGCCATATAGCGACTGGTAGTTCTTCTCGGAAAGCCCTTTAATATGTGCACTGATCGAAGACATGTGCCGCTTGAGTGCGGCAGTACGTTCCTCCTCATTTTCGGCGGAGGCGAACGCCCTATAGTCTGGCAGAGTCATCTTGGAATCCACCACTACGTGGCGGTCACTTGGCAGATGAATAACCACATCGGGGATGACGTGAGACTGCCCGTCCTCGCTCTTAATACTTCCTTGACGTTCGTAATGCTGACCCGCGTGCAAGCCGGCCTTCTCCAACACATCGTCGAGGATAATTTCGCCCCAGTTACCTTGGGCTTTACGGTCCCCTTTTAGTGCAAGGGTGAGGTTCTGTGCTTCCTGGCTCAAGGAATTATTGAGTTGGATGAGCTGCTTGACCTGCTCGCTCAATGCGCTTCGGTCTTTGCCTTCGTTGATGTAGACCTCTTCAACTTTGGCTTGGAACACTTTAATTTTTTCTTGCAATGGATTGAGAAGCAGACCGAGGTTGGTCTGATTCTGCTCGGTGAATTTCTTGCTCTTTTCATCAAGAATTTCACTGGCCAGTGCCTTGAACTGATTACTTAACTGTACACGCGCGTCATTAAGCAAAGTAAGTTTCTCTTGAGTCTGCGTCCGCTCTTTGTCTAGTGTGGTGTTCAGTTCGGCGATTTTCTCTCGCGCAGTTAAGAGTTGCTGATTTACCTGCTCAAGTTCGGTTAATCGCTTCTCTTTGGCGGCCACGTCGGTGGTCAGGCGACCGTTTGCCACGCGGCAGTCGGATACGTCCTTTTTGAGGTTTTCCGCCAATTCAACAGCTTTTTCCTTCTCAGTCTGCACGACAGCCAGTCGGTTTGCGCGCTCGGAAAGCTGGGCGCACTCCCGACTTGATTTATCCAAGTCTGTCTGAAGTTTCTTTGCGTCGTCTTCCTTATCCTTCAATCGTGTCTTCAGGCCTGTAATCTCTTGTAACGCAGCCTTGAGTTGTTCGGCGAGCGAGGTCCGTTCAACGTCACCGGCGGCGCGGCCGTGCGCATCGGCCAGAGCCAGTTTGTTCCTAAAAAAGATGAGCCAAGCCATCAAACCGCCTACAATTAAGCCGATTGCAAAAAAGAGGAAATGAGCGGTGGACAGTTGCATGGTAAGCCTCAATGCCTAGTATGAAACGCGCATCAGGCCATTATCCATACTTGCCTTGATTGCGCGTGCTAGAAACCCAATTGTGTCAGTCTAAAGGCCAGCGCCATCGCGGCAAGATTGTTCCAAAGCTGTTTTCGACGTTTCTTAAACAGTTTTTTGGGTTCCAATCTATCAAAATGCTTATTTGCCGTGTTCTGAGCTTCCCCAGATTTACCAGCAACTGCTGGAATTGATCGGCAGCGCGCTGGTACCAATTCAGGAACGCTTGCCCGTACCGAGATGTGTGATCATCAATAACAATCGTTACCGGAAGCTGAAAGGATCACGCGCACAGTGGAAAACAAAAAACTATGCAACTTAACCACGCAGCATTGTCGCTTAGCTCAACCACCAGCTAATTTCTCGGAACCCTCCGGGTTCTCGGTGCCATGGCTTCGATATTTTTCGTAAGTCCGAAGGTGTACCCAAGTAAAAAGAAGTTTGTGTTCCGTTGTATCTTTTTACTTTTTACTTTTAACTTTTTACTTCGTCTGTCTGTTCTACTTGCGCAACCCTAATTCGCGCGTCAGCGAACGAAGAAATAGCTCGGCGTCGGTGACCAAACCGATGGCTTGCAGAGAACCTCTGTCGGCAAGTTTTGTTACGACGGCTGGATTGATATCGACGCAGATCATTCGCACCGCCGCTGGCAACATGTTTCCCGTGGCGATCGAGAGCAGCGTTGTGCTCACCATCAGCGCCAGGCCCACTCCGGGAAGCTCCGCGCGCATGGCGTCTTGAGCTTTGGGCATTTCGGTGATGACGTCGGGAAGCGGGCCGTCATCGCGAATCGATCCGCTCAACACGTACTTCACGTTGTGTTTGACGCAGGCGTGCATCACGCCGCCGCTCAGGATTCGTTTTTGGACGGCGGCGCGAATCGATCCAGCGGCGCGGATTCGGTTGATTGCGCGCAGATGGTGCTCGTGCCCGTGCTCGACCGGAGAGCCCGATTTTAGCGAGACGCCCAGACTCGTCCCAAACAGGTTCGATTCTATATCGTGCGCGGCCAGTGCGTTGCCGGCGAATAACACGTTGACGTAATGGTGTTCGATTAGCGTTTGGAGATGCTGTCCGGCTCCGGTGTGTATGATCGCCGGACCGCCGACGAAGAGTATTTTCTTCCGCTCGGCGCGCATTTCCTTCATCAAGCGCACAATCTCACGGATGATGAGCAGCTTCGGCTTTTCGCTCGATACGGCGCTGGCCATAAATTCGAACGCGCGTTGATCCGCGGGTTTTGCGGGAAGCTCAACGCGAATGCCCGAGTGGCCGGTAACGACCCATTCTCCTTTTTTTTACGCGATGCATGCGCAGGCCGCGAGCGCTCTTGTGCCGTTGGTCGACGACGATGGCGCAATCCATCTCGGCGTTGGCGACGCCGATCCATTTACCGTTCAGCATGACCTCGGTGGGCAGATTGGTCGTGGCGTAGAAGTCGTCCGGAAAGATGCCATCGCGCGGAGCGCGCTCGAGCGTGGCGTCTTCGCGGCGGGCCAGCAGCGCGCCGCTGCGGGTAACCAGTTCCAGGACACGTTCGAGGAGCGTTCGATCCTGTGCCTCGACGCGCACGCGCGCATAGCTTTCGTCGCGGCGTTTATGGCCCAGCTCAAAGGATTCGATCTCGTAGTCGGCGCCCACGGCCATGATTTGGTCGAGAATCTTCTCAAGGGTATGCGAGTCCATGATATGGCCGCGGAGCTCGATCGTTTCGCTGGGCATGGACGGGAGCTTTCTTCACTGCGGAGTCGCTGAGAACGCGCAGAGGCTCGCGGAGAACGATTTTAAGATTACAATCATTTATCGGTCTTGGGTGGCGTATCTGTTTTCGGCGAAGCTTTTATCTCGGCATCGGCTTTTGGCGCATCCGGCTTCGGTGTCACTGGGTTTGCCTCGGCAAAGGAATCGTCCAGCACGTACTTCTTTTCGCGCAGCTTCAAAAACACCAGTTCATGGATACGCTCTTCCCATTCCTTGTGGCGAGAGTACAGATACTTATCAGTCGTGATCGTCACGCCGAATACCGGCATCGCCGAGTCCTTTCCGCGGCTGTCGATGCTAGCCTTGATCCTGGAATAGTCGATATACGGCGCTTCGAGATAGGTCACTTTTCCGTCTTTGTCATCGCGATCGGTTCGCACCACATCGCTCTCGTGGACATTTGCCTCCTCGGCGATGGCTTGAATCGCGGCCGTGGTCATCCGTTCGTGAGTGACGGTGTAGTTGCGATCCGTGGAACAGCCGGAGAGCAGCAGCAGAAAAACAAACGTACAAGCAATCGTGGCGCGCATGGTGACAATGTCCTCGAATTTTCTACCGTAGTCCGGGGGACGAACGAATTAAGCTAACGAGCGAATGTTTGAATGCAAGTTGATCGGCCCAATGACAAAACAGCTATGTCATGTGACAAGGAGGGATTTATATTCAATGCACAATGTTTGTGGATTTCTCTTCCGAATAGACTTGCCGTATAAAAGCAGTGAGATTTGCATGTGTGAGTGTCAATATTTTCATAAAAAATAGTGCGTTTTATGTAACTTCAATTCCAGAAAAGACTAGCAATTTCAAAAATAGTGCAAGAAAGCTTCAAGGCACTCGTTAAGTCTCTGACATCGGATTGTGTTGTAAATGGAGCGCGGGTGTCCCGCGCCCGCCATTTCGATGTGTTAAGCAGCGGGACGCCCGTGCTCCATAACAAGCGGCTTTAACCTGGTAAGGAGAGAACGCAATGCGGAATTTGTTGACGAACAAGTGGAAGCTGGCAACCTTGGTGGCCCTTGGCCCGGTCCTGTTCAGCATATCGAGCGCTCACGCGAGCTTTTTGGATCTGGCCAAAGAAGCCGGGTTCATGGAATATGTTTTGATTCTAGTTTCGATCACTGGATTTGCACTCTGCTTTCAGGCGCTGGTGACGTTGCGCGCACATTTGCTGCGACCGCCGGAACTGGCCAACGAATTGATCAATTGCGTTCAGGAGGGCAACTTGGACGGCGCCGTCGAAGCCGCGCAAGCCGATAGCTCATTCCTCGGCACAGTGGCCTTCGCTACGCTTTCCAACGCTCAATACGGCAAAGACGCCATGGAAGGCGCAATGGCCGACGCGGGTGAAATCGAAGCCGGCAAGTTGCTCCACAAGGTCGGCGTGCTCCAATTGATCGCCGCTATCGCGCCCATGCTTGGACTGACCGGAACGACCGTCGGCATGATCGTAACGTTCAATATGATCTTCGAAAAAGCCGATTCCGTGACCATGGTCGATATGGCCAAGGGTATCGCGATCGCCTTGATCTGCACTTTTACAGGACTGATGGTCGCCATTCCGTTGCTGGCCGTTTCGTACTTCCTCAAGAGTCGCGTGCAGCAGGTTGTGTTGGAAGTCTCCAACGATTGCAATGAATTGGTTCGTCTGGTCACGTCTGGCGAGCAAGCGGAAGCGTAAGAAACATACGAGCCTAAGAGCCAGCGGAAAAAGCCGTTGTCTCTCGCAGAGGCGCAGAGCCGCAGAGAAAAAACCAAACATAAAATCTCTGCGACTTTGCGCCTCTGCGAGAGACATTAAAGAATGCCACCCGATCCGCGGGCGGAAAATCTCCAAAGATGAACACGAGCTTAGCGCTCGTTTCGAAAAAAAGGAGCAGTCCACATGGCAATGAGGAAAGCCGACACCGTCCAAGTTGAAGTCGATATGGTTCCATTGATCGACATCATCTCGCTACTGCTGATGTTTCTGGTGATGGTCGGCGACATGGCTCAGAGCACCACGTCGGTCAAGATGACGCTGCCTCGTGCCAGCGAGGCTAAATCCGATAAAGAAGTCGATTCGCATAACCGCCTTGTCGTTCAATTGGAGAAAGACAGCAATGGCAAATATTGGGCGAACATCGAAAAGAACCGATTCGAGCTTGGGCTTGGGAATGAGGGTGTTAGAGGGCAGGTAAATGGGACGCTGATAAAGTTCTTGAATGACCAGATAATTAAACTTAAGGCACACGGCGACATTAAGGACGAAGATCTTGGCGGAATCAAGTTTCCGGTAAAGCTCCGCATACCAGACGATGCTCCTATGAGGGAAGCGGAACGTTTGATCCAGACTATGGCTCAGGCAAAACTCGTTAACGTTCAATACGCGTCTCAGGTCAATAAAGGCGACAAGAAATAGGCGTCGTTGACATAATAAGGAGTCGAGACAATCATGGCACGCAATAGACGGCGCGTAGGTGGCGGCGATCATGACGTATCCTCTCACGGCGACCGTCCGTGGGTGTACTTCATGGTCGATTGCTTCTTTCTAATTACAGAATTTTTCGTCATCATGTTTAAGTTCAAGTCGGAAGAAATGGTGCTGCCACAGCATTTGCCGCCTGGCGGAACAGTTCCGAACCCCAGGCCGCCGCGCGACACTAAAGAGCAGTTGAATATTCGCGTCTACAACGAGGGCGGCAACGCGCGTTACGCGTTCCATGAAATTTCGGTTTCGGCAAGCGAACTGGCTGATAAATTGGCAAACGCGGTAGGCGCTGGGGGCGGCGGCGATAAGTTCTCCGTGCGCGTGTCATATGACGCGGACGTAAACTGGGGCGCGGTGATGTCGGTATTCAATTCCTGTACCAAAGTTAAAATCGCCGAGTGCGGATTGATTCCGCTGCGCGGAGACAAAGCCGCGCGTTGATCGATCGGGAATGTTTTTGTGAAATTCGGAGATGGAGCACGTCTAATCTCTCGTCGCCGTGGCAGTTTCGTCGTCCCATAGGGACAATTCGATTATAGCCCAGCGATTTATCGCTGGGTTACGGCGTGCCCTTCGCAACAGTCCCGAAGGGATGGCTGACAACGGTAGCGATCTCTCAGCCGTTCCTATGGAACTTTAATCCTGATCATTTCGTATACCCAGCAATGAGTTGCTGGGCTATTATCATACAGTCCCTACGGGACGAAACAGCGAGCGCAGCGTGTCAAGCACCCCAACGCCGAGGCACTGATTTTAGACCTCGTCTGTGGATCGAACTGCGCTAGACTTTCCTCTGAACGGTTTGTTACGAAAGACGCTTTATGATTATTCGAGCTCTCCCACTTCTGGCCTGCATGCTGCCGTATTTTGCATTATTGAGCGTCGCTCAATCTGGTGAATCTGCATCGGAGGCGACCAGCGAAAAACCAGCCGCGGCTGCTGACGACAAAAAGGACACCGAAGCGAAGAGCGATAATGCGGAAGCGCCGGCCTTTGGTCCGGTCGATCCCACGCAAGTCACCGGGACGCCGCCAATCTATCCACTCAAAACCGACAATATGAAAGAGATCTACGATGGTTACGACGAGCAAGATGACCAGATGAACATAGAGCCGCGAGCCAAAGCCGACATTTTCAATGCGCTGTTCGCCAGCTCACAGGAATATCTAGTCCGGGCCCTCAATTCCAAAATCACCTACAAAGATATGATGCTGCACGCGGAGGATTATCGTGGTGAAGTTGTGAATATCGCGGGAGTTTTGCGGCAGATCGAAAAGATGGACTGCGATGAAACCAAATACCGGGTTAAAAACTATTGGAAGGGTTACATTTCTTCCGGAGCCAAAGAAATTAAAACCTTTATTGCGCTCGAACCGCCCGGACCGGACATCAAGAACGGCGTGGCGTTGAGCATCACTGGGATCTTTATGAAGCGGTATGCATATTTAAACAATGAGCCAGGAGATAAGCTGACCATCACACCATTGGTGATCGCACGGAAAGTGGAGCGGTCGAAGGCCTTCGAGCAGCCTGCCACGGTGTGGATGAACAGCCCTATCGGTATCGGTATATTTTGTTTCGTGGGGGTGGTATTTGCGGTGTACTTTTATACGCGAACTACCACTAAGGCCCGCTATGCCAATCGCTTCACACATATGAAAGAAGAGCGAAAAGGACCTCAAGGAAATTTTCCAAGACCGGGGTAGTGGTTGATTTTGGATTACGGATCCAGTGGACGCCCTGAGCCAAGGTTCAACGCCAATCCAAATTCCCAAATCCAAAATCCAAAATCCTTCCGTCCTCCACCTTACCGCCGCCGAGAGCATGCTCTTTCCCATTTTGCGCGATCAACTGCGCCATCTATCGCAAGCTGGATTTCAAATCCACACCGCCAGCATCGATGGCCCGCTGGCGCACCGGATTCGCGACGAGGAAGGCTTTCCCTGGACAGCCGTGCCGTTGACGCGCGAGATCGCGCCATTCTCAGATTGGCGTGCACTGAAATTCATCGAACACTTCTGCCGCGATAAGAAGTTCGACATAGTTCATACTCACACACCCAAAGCAAATCTCGTCGGACAGTGGGCGGCTCGTCGAGCGGGCGTGCCCATTGTTATGCAGACTCTGCATGGGTTCTACATGCATGAGCGAATGCCGTGGTGGAAGCGGCGCATGTGGAAGACCATTGAACGCTTTTCGGCCAGCCATTCGGATTATGTGCTATGTCAGAATCCAGAAGA
>Ga0206991_10049_pt1 | contig 31783 bp, 33 predicted proteins | sample Alteio_BWMinCont_9_FD_153286 | JGI IMG/M metagenome (GOLD analysis project Ga0206991, IMG submission 153286) | Enriched cells from forest soil in Barre Woods Harvard Forest LTER site, Petersham, Massachusetts, United States -... | ecosystem: Environmental > Terrestrial > Soil > Temperate forest >...
AATTCCCGACACGCCGGGCATGGCTAACTACGTAGTTTCCCGGCGATGGAAGCCAGGCCAGCGCGAGGGATTTGAAGTGGTGAACGGATCTCTGACGACCTTTGTGAAAAAACTAAAACGCCGCAGCGGGAAAGACATCTATCTGGGCGGCGGGGGCGAATTGGCCCGCAGTTTCCTGCAGGAGGATTTGGTGGACGAACTTTTCATCGGCCTTGGTCCTCTACTGCTGGGGGATGGCGTTCCCGGATTCCCTGGCAAGTTTCCACAGCGCGATTTTAGTCTGATCGAATGCAAGTCGTATGCGAACGGATCGGTCGGGTTGCGCTATGCACGGAAGCGGACTACGAAGAGCCGGTAGCATAAATGTGGGAGGGCATCGCACATATGCCGAAAGTTCGGGTTGCGGGATTTGGTGTTTCACTGGACGGTTTCAGCGCGGGTACGGAGCAGAGTCTGAGGGATCCGCTGGGCAGGCGCGGTCCGGAGCTCTTTCAGTGGTTCTTCCACACGAAGACATTTTGCGCGATGCACGGGGGGGAAGGCGGATCTCTCGATGTAGACGATGAATTCGCACGGCGAGCCATGGAGGGCTTCGGGGCTTTTATCCTGGGACGAAATATGTTTGGGCCGGTTCGCGGTGAGTGGCCCGACGAGTCATGGAGGGGATGGTGGGGAGAGAATCCTCCGTACCATGCAGACACGTTCGTGCTGACGCACTATGAACGCCCGCCGCTGGTGATGGAGGGCGGCACCACCTTTCATTTTGTGACTGGCGGAATTGAGGAGGCTTTGCGGCTGGCGAAACAGGCGGCCGGGGAGAAGGATGTGAAGATCGGGGGCGGTGTTTCCACGGTGCGGCAATATCTGCAGGCCGGGCTGATCGACTCATTGCACTTTGCACTCTCTCCGGTTGTGCTGGGGCGAGGGGAAGCCTTGTTCGCGGGGCTGGATCTGGCGGGGCTCGGATTCTCTGTCGTGTCACGCACGAATAGCGATAAGGCCACGCACTTTTTGCTCGCGAAGGGCTAAGGGCAAACGCTGAACTTCGCAGGTTGGTCCGTCCTTTGTCGGTCAGGCAAGACAAATGGACGGGCCAATTTCATGCAAAATACTGAGAAAAAACGCCAAAAATGAATTTGGATCGGGTGTAGAATTTCTAGTGGCGAAACGACAATCGCGCACAAGGAACGATCATGCGAAAGCTAAGTCTGCTGGGAATTATCATTTTCGGATCGATGGCGGGTTGGGCCGCTGACTATGTCACGGACGGCTCCGATCCCGCCCGCACCGGCTGGGTGAAAGACGAGAAGGTCTTCAACAAAACGAACGTGAAGACCATGAAGTTGCTGTGGAAGGTCAAGCTCGATGGCGCGACGCGGCAGATGCACAACATGTTTCCGCCCACGGTCATCGAGAAAGTGACGACATCCAGCGGGCCGAAAGAGATCGCGATCGTTTCCGGTATTTCCGACGACTTGTGGGCTTTCGATACGGCCACCGGCAAACAGATCTGGCACAAACATTTTGAAAGTACGTACGATGGCGGACCCGGGGGCAGCACGCTTTGCCCGGGCGGTCAGACCGATGTTCCCGTCATCGGCCCCGGTAGCGGTCCCGGAAAATACACCTTGTATACGGTCAGCTGGGATGGCCGCCTCCGCGAAGTCAATGTGGCGGATGGCGAGGATCTCGCGGTGCCGCAGAAATTCATGCCGGCCAATGCGAAGCCGTGGTCGCTGAATCTGGTGAACGGAGTCATCTATACGTCGAATTCGCAGGGGTGCGGCGGAACGGCGAACGCGTTTTTTGCCTTCGATCTTGCCACGAAAAAAGCCAGCGCCTTTGTGCCAGGGGGCGGCGGAATGTGGGGCCGGCGCGGCGTTGCCATCGGTCCCGATGGAACTGTCTACATGGGTACGGGCGACGGAACGTACTACCCGGAAACCAAGACTCTCGGCGACGCGATCGTGGCCGTCAAAGAGGACGCCAACCAGCAACTCCAGCTCACGGGCTGGTTCGCGCCACCCAATGCGAACTGGATGCATACGCGGGATCTGGATATTAACGTCAGCCCGGTGCTGATCGATTACAAAGGGAAGCACCTCATGATCGGCACCAGTAAGGAATGCCGTTTGTGGCTGGTGGATCGCGACGCGATCGCCGGGACGGAGCCGCCGTTTGACAAGCATTCGGAAATGCTGGATCGAACTCCGCTGATCTGCAATCCCGCGGTGCGCTATGACGCGGCGGGGGTGTGGGGTGCGATGGCTACATGGATCGATCCCGCCGGACAGTTATATGTTGCGGTGCCATTCCTGGGGCCGATGAGCGATGTCTATCACTCTCCGATCGAAATCGGTAAACCGGAACTGGGCGGCGTGGCGGTTCTCAAAGTCGAAGAGAATGCGGGTAAGTGGCATTTCACTCCGGCGTGGAGCTATGGCGATATCGATCAGGGTGACGAAGCGATCTATTCGAACGGCATCCTGTTCGTGAACGGAGCGGGCGAAGATACATACCAGTCGAACCCGGACGTGGCGTGGAACGAAGCGCCGCGCAAACCGGCGGTGGGTGGCAACAACCAGACTGGCAACCGTATTGGAAATTCGCGGCACGCGACCATTTACGCGTTCGATTCGGCGAACGGCAAACTGCTGTGGTCGAGCGGCGATCAGATCACGTCATGGAATCACGGAAGCGGAATGACTGCGATCAACGGGAAGGCTTATATCGATACCTTCGATGGCACGGTCTACTGCTTCGGGATCGCGAAGTAGCATCGCTAAAAAGCAATCGGGAGAGGTCATGACAATCATGGAAAACACAATGAAGAAGTTTGCAGTCATTGGCGTGGCATCTGCCGCCGTCGCGGTCGGCGTAGCGTGGGGCCAGGGTAGAGGCGGCGGCCCTCCTGGATGGACCACGAGCCGCGCGGATGCGCAGCGTACTGGATGGGTCCGGACCGACGCGGCAATCTCGGTGGCGAGTGTGCAGACACCCGACTTCGGTCTGCAGTGGACCACGAAAGTGGGGCACACGCCGCGTGAATCGATCAGCGAGGGCGTGAGTGGCAACACCGCGCAACTGGACCCGGCGCCGGGTAACGTTGCCGGCAGCGCGAATAATTTGTACGCCTATGAAATAGATACAGGCGCGATTGCGTGGACGAAGCATTTCGATGTGCCGGCTGCGGCAGCTCCGACGGCCGCATGCCCCGGTGGATTGACCGCAGGTGCGACGCGCACGACCGCGCTTACTCAGATGGTGGGGGGGACAGTTCTCGGTGGACGCGGCGCCGGCGGCCGGGGAGCCATCGGAGGAGTTGGGGCGCCTGGTGAGGGGGTTCCGGTTCAACTGGTGGTGCGTGCGGGACGCGGCGGAGCGGCTGGATTTTCGGGTGGCGGAGGCGGGGGCGGCGGTGCTGCTCGTGCCGGCCGTGGGGCATCCGGCGCTCAAGTGGCTGTCCTTCCTGCACTTGGGGTCGGAGGCGCTGCCGGGGCATCCGGTCGACCACCCGGTCTGCGCGGCGCTCCCGCCGATACTTACGTTGTTGCGAGCGATGGCGTGCTGCACTCAGTAGGACAGGCACAAGGGAAAGAACTGAAGAAGCCGATTCCTTTCCTTCCGGCGAATGCCAACGCGACCGAACTAATCTCTGTTAGTGAGCCTTCCGGAGAGATGCTGTACACGTCCACAATCAACAACTGTGGAGGCGTCCCGAACGGCGTGTGGGCGCTGGATCTGACGACTGGCGCGGTGAATTCCTGGAAGTCGGGCGCGAGTCCCGTAGGAGAAATTGCGCTTTCTTCAAGCGGCACGCTGTATGTCGCGATCGGCGAAGGGACCGCGGGCGCGGGTGGTTATTCCAATGCGATTGTTGCACTCGATCCGAAGACGCTCACAGCGAAAGACTGGTTTACGATGCCTGGCGCAGCGTTCTCATCCACTCCCGTGATCTTCACGCAGGGCGGACGCGAACTGCTCGCTGAGGCCACGAAAGACGGGCGCGTATTCCTGCTGGATACCGCATCGCTCGGCGGCTCGGATCATAAGACTGCGCTCGCGACGTCGCAGGCCACCACGACTTCAAAAACGTGGGTGCCCACCGCGCTCGCAACGTGGGAGGATGCTTCGCAGACGCGATGGCTGTTGCTTCCAGCGGTGGGCACAACCAGCGGCATTACGGCGTTCAGGGTCGCGGGCACTTTGCTGCAGACGGGCTGGACATCGGCTATCGCATCACCCACCGCCCCTATCGTTGTGAATGGTGTGGTGTTCGCGGCGAGCAGCGGTTCGGCGACTTCGCCTGCCGTTCTGTATGCGCTGGATGGCGCAACAGGCAAAGCTGTCTGGAACAGCGGCAAAAAGATTCAGTCTTTCGTGAAATCGGCCGGACTGTGGTCGATCAGCGGACAGGTCTATGTTGCGACGAATGACGCGATGATTTATGCGTTCGGCACGTCGATGGGCCGGTAGTCCAGGTGGAGCAGACGGTTCCGTCTGCCTGCAATTTTCAAACCGGCAGGCCAAACGGCCTGCCCCACCTTGCCTGTCACAGCAAAATAATTTGTGTTGAATGAAGAGCTTCCCCTATGCGTCGCGCTTTCGGAAGGCGGCTTCTCCGGCGTCTGAAACCTTGACCCACTTCTGGTCAGGCGAGGCCTCGGCGTCGTAGCTGTCGTGCCAGTTCCACCACTTGTAAGGCTTGGTCTGAGGGTAGCCCTCTGGCGAGTCTTCCCATGTCTCCTGCCGCCCGAGCGCCGTTATATCGAGGTAGCTCCAGGTACTTCCCATCGCTTCGTCGCCGCGGTTGTTGATGAAGTATGTGCGGAAAATCCGCTCGCCGTCGCGATAGAACACATTGTGCCCGTGCCATTGATCGACGCCGAAGTCCAGGTCAAACGAGTCTGTGATTGTGTACCAGGGGAGGTCCCAGCCCATCCGCGCTTTGAGGCGCGCGATATCGGGCTGCGGCGCGCGGGAGGCGTAGGCGAGGGTCGTGTCGCGGGCGTTCAAATGGGACAGGTCGGAGACCTGATCGGCGCCGAGGGAACAACCGCGGCAGGCGTGATCGGGCCAGCCGAGCACTCCGGGCTCGAAGAAAGCGCGATAGACGATCAACTGACGGCGGCCCTCGAACAAACCGAGCAGGCTTACTTTACCTTTGGGTCCGTCGAACTCGTAGTTCTTTTCGACAGACAGCCAGGGCATCCGCCTGCGTTCGGCTGCGAGCGCGTCACGAGACCTGGTCAGGGCCTTCTCCTTCACGAGGAGCTGTTGCCGCGCATCTTCCCACTCCTGCCGGGTCACGATCGGGGGAGTTTTCATCTCTATACTAGTCGTCATCTTATTTCTCCTTTGTTTCCTGAATCGGATCGGGACGAGCCCCTCTGAAAAACTTTCTGAAATTACGGATGCACACTGCCAGAATTCCTCCCGTGGATCCAGCGCCTGCGACCATCACTGCCGTGTTTGCGATGCATACCGGGCACATAATTTCCCTCCACGAGTTAAACTTAGCGCAAAATGCTGAAATGCGGGGAGTGACAAGCGTGACGGGATTCCAAACGTGGATTCGCTGATTACAGCCGCGGCGCGTGCGCTGGCTTCCGGCGATCCACTGGGCGCGCTGAAGCGCGTCTCTCTGCGCGACGATGCGCCCGCATTAGCACTTCGCGGCATTGCGATGGCGCAGTTGGGCGATCTGGTGCGTGCCAGGGCTCTCCTGCGCCGCGCCGCCCGCGCGTTCAGCCCGAAAGAGGTTGTCGCCCGCGCGAGGTGTGTGGTCGCCGAAGCCGAGATCGCATTCGCCTCCCGCGACCTGAGTTGGCCGGTGAAGTCGCTGGAGGCGGCTCGCGCGACACTCGATGCGCACGGCGACCGGCTCAATGCCGCGCACGCGCGGTACCTCCAGGTGCGGCGACTTCTGCTGATCAGCCGCCTTGAGGAGGCCGAGCAGTTGCTTGCGCAGCTCGATCCCGCGAAGCTGCCCCCAGTGTTGAGGGCCGTTCACGAGTTGGTTGCAGCCGGGGTCGCGCTGCGGCGGCTCCAAACCGGGGCGGCACGCGAGGCACTTGCCTGCGCACGGCGTGCTGCGAGCCAGACGGGTATTCCTGCGCTGATGGCCGAGGTGGAGAGTGCGTCATTGATGCTGAAGACGCCTGCCGCGCGCCTGATCGCCAACGGCACAGAGCGGACGCTACTACTGGAGGATGTGGAAGCGCTTCAGGCATCCAAAGCGCTCGTGGTCGATGCGTGCCGTTACGCGTTGCGTGCCGGGGGCAAGGCTGTGTCGCTGGCAGGCCGTCCAGTGTTGTTTGAGCTGGCACGCGCACTTGGTGAGGCGTGGCCGGAAGATGTTCCGCGCGATGTCCTGCTGGCGCGCGCATTCGGCGCGAAACTCACGGACGAATCGCATCGTGCGCGGCTGCGTGTCGAAATCGGGCGGCTACGCGGAATGCTTAAGCCACTCGGGACAGTGAGTGCTACGAAGAGTGGTTTTTTACTAACGCCGCGGCAGGCGCGCGAAGTCGTTGTACTCGCACGGCCCGTGGAACATGAGCATGGGGCGGTGCTTGCCTTACTCTCGGACGGTGAAGCCTGGTCGACCTCGGCGCTGGCGCTGGCATTGGGTACCAGCCAGCGCACTGTGCAGCGCGCGCTCGACTCGCTGGCGGTCGCGGGGAAAGTGCAGGCGTTCGGCCGCGCGAGGGCTCGCCGCTGGATGACTCCGCCGGTGCCAGGATTCACGACGACATTGTTACTCCCGGCTCCGCTGCCGAGCGACTAGGATGAAATTATGAAGCGAGCAGCGGCCAAAATCATTCGCGAGTACGGGCCGTTTCCGGGGACCGACAGGGTTCATGGAGTCACGCACGACGGCGAGCAGGTTTGGTTTGCGTCCGGAGACAAGCTGAACGCTTTCGATCCGTCGGGCGGCAAGCCGGTTCGCTCCATCGAGGTTCCCGCGCATGCAGGAACGGCTTTCGATGGCAAGCACCTGTTTCAGATCGCGGAGGACCGGATCCGGAAGATCGATCCGGAAACCGGGCGGGTACTGGCTACGATTCCGTCGCCTGGCGGTGGGCGCGATTCGGGACTCGCCTGGTCCGAAGGCACGCTGTGGGTGGGGCAGTATCGGGACCGCAGGATCCATCAGATCGATCCTGAAACGGGGGCGATTCTTCGCACCATTGAATGCAGCCGCTTCGTCACCGGGGTTACCTGGGTGGATGGAGAGCTTTGGCACGGGACGTTGGAGGGGGACGAAAGCGACCTGAGGCGAATCGATCCCCGGACGGGTGAGGTCCTGGAACAGCTCGATATGCCGGCTGGTGTCAGCGTGACGGGTTTGGAGTGCGACGGCCGCGATCAATTCTTTTGCGGCGGTGGAACCAGCGGTAAGGTGAGAGCGGTTCGGCGGCCACGGTGACAGGGGTCATCTTGCAATACGGCAGGTACACTCCAAGGTCGTCATCTGCGCGGCGAGATAGCGGCCGCAGTCCAGGAAGAGGTCTCCGAACCCTGCGGCTGTGCGCTGGATGTCGGCGTTCGCTACCGGACCCTTTCCCAATCCTGCTCCGGGATTTGTGACCAGCGCGACCGTCGCCAGACACAAACCTGCCTCGCGATAAGCGATGGCTTCGCGAACTGCCGTCATACCGACAACATCGCCGCCGAGCTTTCGGTAGGCCTGAACCTCCGAGGCCGTTTCATACCGGGGGCCATCGACTCCTACGTAGCAACCCGAAGCCGATACCGGGTAACGATGCTGGCGACTGAGGTAACTGAGCGCATGCGTTCTCAAAGGCTGACAGTAAGGGAATGAGAAATCCTCAAACCTGATGTCATCACCGGCGGACGGCGTCCCCGTTGTCGGCACGCGATGCATGTCGATGAACTGGTCCGGAATCAACAGCGATGGAACGGCGATGTTTGCATCGAGGGCGCCGCATAGGGCGCTCGATATCACGTGCGTACATCCTGCGCGACGCAGTTCACGGGCAAGCGCATCGTAATTCACCGTGTGCGGATAGCGAAGGGAGGACGTGCGAGCCGCAACGAGAAACCGGCAGCCATCCGACTCCATCCAGCTTAATGGAAAATCCTCACTGCACTCCCGCGGATGAAATTCGGACCGAGTCCGCATAGAACTGAGGAGTGAGTAGCTCATCACGACACAGAGATTCTCGGGACTCATGTTGTGGGGTGGTTCACTTCAGGGATTATAACGAAGGCGATTCCCCTTGCCGCTCACGGCTTGCGACCGGAGAAAAGTAGATAATAGAATTCATGCAATCCACACGACGGGACCTTGCCTTGCTGCTGCCTGCACTCGGGGCGATGGTCGCCACTTCTGCAAAATCTGCCGACCTGCCCACACTGAAATCGGTCACCCATACCTTTGAGGACTTGCCCGCGCGAACCAGCGGCGCCAATGGCAAGAACGTGACGCACGCCATTTTCGATGGCCTGACGCGGAACGGTTACCGGATTGAAGCCCATGAAACTGAGTTGGGTCCGGGTGAAGAGCCGCATCCTCCCCATCACCACGTGGATGAGGAAATGATGATGGTGGTGGATGGCGCGCTGGATTTCACGGTGAACGGAAGGACGACCCGGCTGGGGCCGGGCGGACTCGGATTTGCGGGCTCGAACGATGAGCATGGCGTGAAAAATCCTTCCGCGAGCGTTCGGTCGCGTTATTTCGTGATTGCTTTCGGGCCGGAAAAATAAGTCAGCGCCGGGGCCGCTGTTTAGCGGAAACGGACTTCACCACGGTGTAACCGTTTGTCCCGGGCATGGGTGTTTTTCCGAGCTCGAGTGCCGCCTGAATCAATGCCTCGACTTCAGCCTGCGCGAGGCTTTTGGCGTTTTCGAGCCGGAGGAAGCGCGTTTGTTTGCCGGAGCCGCTCAGGACGCCGAGCGGGTCACTGAGTCTCGCGCCCTGAATGAAACAAACGGAGACGCCTTTTGCCTGTGCGACCAGGGAAAGAACGGCCTCCGATGCGCGTTCATTCGGGCCGTATCCGATCACGAAGAAATTGTAGTTGTCATAAACCATTTCGATCGCGCCGGGCAAGCGCCGCCTCAGCGCCTTCCGGATGGAACGGATCTGCCGCGCCACCGTGGCGTCGAATTTATCGATAAAGGCGCCGACTTGTTTATCGACGCCGGCGGATTGCCTGGCCGGAGGCACTTTCACTGATTCATAGTACGATCTCCTAACACTCGGCCGGGGCCTGCGTCATAATCCTGATGACCCTGTTCGCCGGAAGATCGGTTATGGTGCTCCTGCTCTGCGGGATGAGCGGGATTGTCCAGGGGCAGTCTGCGCCTGTCTCATTTGACGTCATTTCGGTGAAGCCGAATCCTTCTGACCAGAATGTGAGGGCGAATTTTCCGCTCGGACCCGGTGATGTCTATGTCACCAATGGCGGGTTTTTCACCGCGACAGGTTTTCCGTTTGTGACTTACCTTTTCTTTGCTTACAAGGTGCTGGGCAACGACTCGCAGTCGATTCAGGCGCAATTGCCAGGTTGGGCGACCACCGACAGGTTCGACATTCAGGCGCGAACGGATGGCGATCCGGCCAAGGATACGAAGCCTCAGATGAGATTGATGATGCAGTCGCTGCTGGCGGATCGATTCAAACTGAAAACGCATTACGAGACCAGGCAGGTGCCGGTATTTGCGGTTCTTACTGTGAAAGTCGGAAAGCTGGGGCCGCAACTGCAGGCGCATCCGGCGGATGCGGAGTGTACAACCGTCATCCCGAATGCGAACGGCGCGGCTGCCGGAGCGGTGGCAGCGAACTCCGTTCCCGGCGGCTATCCGCTGCAGTGCGGCGGCATGCTGCTGATGCAGCCGAGCCAACCCGGCCGGATACGCGGGGGAGCACGGAACGTGACGATGTCTTTTATCGCCAGCCTGTTGACTGGCGTGGGCAATCTCGGCCGGCCCGTGCTGGATCAGACCGGGATGACCGGTACTTTCGATTTTGTTCTCGAATGGGTGCCGGATCTTTCAGCGGGCGGGGCGCCGGTTGGCCCGGATTTTCAGCCGGATCCCAATGGGCCAACATTCGACCAGGCACTCAGGGAGCAGTTGGGGCTCCGGCTGGAATCTACGAAAGGGCCGAGTCAGTTTCTCATCATTGACCATGTAGAGAAACCTTCGGAGAACTGAGTGGGCTTACTTCTTCGGGACGATTTTCACTTCGAAGAGGTTTGGCCAGAGTTTGCCGGTGACGAAGAGGCGCTTGTGTACCGCGTCGTAGGCAATTCCGTTGAGTACGTCTTCGGTACCGTTGCGATACATCGGGCTTAGCAGGCCGCTCATATCTATCCAGCCCGTGATTGCGCCCGTCGTTGGTGAGATGCGCGCGATACGGTCGGTCTGCCAGATGTTGGCGTAGAGCTCGCCTTCCACGTATTCGAGCTCGTTCACATTGCTAATGGATCGCGCACCGTCATGCACTTTGATCCGGCTCCGTTCGGCCAGCGTTTTCGGATCCCAGAGGCGGATCTCGTTGGTCCCGTCATCCATATAGACTGTGGTCGCTGTGTGTGTGAGTGCCCAGCCTTCGCCTTTATAGGTGAACTGCCGCAGCAGATGAAAATCCTTCAGGGAATAGATGAAACCTACCTGCGTCTGGTAGGTGAGCTGCGCGATCTGATCTCCGAGGATGGCGATGCCTTCTCCGAAATACTGATCGGCCAGAGGGATCTGCTGGACGACTTCGCCGGTTTCGAGCTTTACTTTACGCAGGGTGGAGCGGCGATTGAGACCGGTGCTTTCGTAGAGGTATCCGTCGTGATACTCGAGGCCTTCAGTGAAAGCCGTGCGGTCATGCGGGTAAACGTGGACAATCTGATAGGTGTACTGCGGTACCGCTACAGACTTCGTCTGGGCCAGCATGAAAAGCGTGACTAAGAGTCCGCCTAAAAGAGTGGGAAGAAGGATTTTCATCTTGGTGTGGTTGGTCTTTGCGCGGGCTTGCAGCAATCGGGCGGGCACGTGGTTACGCCGTTCTCCATAGCCAATTGCACCATCTGTCGAATCGCGCTCACGAAAAGCGGGTGCGTACCCACAGTGACGGCGCGGACGAATTCAATGCCGCGCTCGCGGGCGATTTCGGCGGCTTCGGTATCGAGATCGTAGAGAACTTCCATATGATCCGACAGAAAACCGATGGGCATTACGATCAGGCGTTTGTCGGATGTCTGGCGGATGTATTCGCCGATGTCGGGTTCGAGCCACGATTGGCCGGGCGGTCCACTGCGGCTTTGGAAGGCGAGGGTGGGCGAACCAGGCGCGGCCGCGAGTTCGTGCACCTTTGCGCAGGCATCCCGGAGTTGCTGTTCGTAGGGACTGGATTGCGCCATGGATAACGGGACGCTATGGGCGGTGTAGACGACTGTGGCCCCGGGAAGCTTTTCGAGCGCGTCCTTCAGTCGGGCTGCTGCCGCGGCGATGAAGCCTGGATGGCCGGAGAAGGGAAGCAGCTTGTCAAATGAGGCCCCGCCAGCGCGATCCAGATCTTCGCGATATTGGCGGCAGCCGGAATAGGAGCCGTAGGCCGAGGTTGCAAACGCGATGGCATTGCGGATGCCGTCGGTCTTCATGCGTGCCACGGTTTCGGCCAACATGGGGTACCAGTTGCGATTGCCCCAGTAGATGGGCAGGTTCAGATTGTGGGCTGCGAACTCGGCCTGCAGGGCCGCGATCAGCTCGCGATTCTGTCCGTTAATAGGGCTGACGCCATCGAAATGATAATAGTGTTCGGCGACTTCGAGCATGCGCTCGCGCGGGACGTTGCGTCCGCGCAGCACGTTTTCAAGGAAGGGAATCACATCTTCGCGTTTTTCCGGACCGCCGAAGGAGACAAGCAGAAACGCGTCGTATGGAGCAGGCATGGGGTGCGGGAATGGGTAGCGGGCAGGTCAGACGTTTTCGAGCTGCGCGTCGTCGAGAGCCCGTTCGAGGAGGCCCGCGATACGGGAGGACTTGTCTTCGATGGAGCGGAGCTGGGCTTCGGTCGAGCGAAGCTTGTCGGCAAGATGAAGGCAGGCGAGGACCGCGACACGCGTGGAATCGCCCGTACCGGCGCGACTGGCGATGTTGGACATCAGCTCATCGATTTCATGAGCGACCATTTCCACTTCGCCGGGATCGCCATCGGCCAGCAGAGTGTAGCTTTGGTTGAAAATGTGAACGCGTACAGGCTGCTTCGGCATGCGAATGCTCTACCTAAATTCTACGCGTTCGTCCGCGGTGGATGGGGAAGGGCGCTTACGCAGTGCCCGGCTTCTCTTACGCAGTGCCCATCTGGTCAATGTGTCCGAGCAGTTTTTCGAGACGTGAGCGGACCTGCTGGCGCTCTTCGCGCATGGCTTCGAGTTCGGCGGCGAGCTTCGCGCTGGAGTTTTTCGCTTCTTCAAGGTCAACGCGGAGGGCGTCGGTGATCTTTTGAGCGTTCTCCATCTCGATGGCAGCTGCCATCGCTGCCTCTTCCTTCTCATCCGCTACCGCTTTGGCAATAGCTTCCTTCTCGGCTGCGGCTGCTTTGGCCGCCGCGTCCTTCTCCTCGCGGAGACGGTGGACGAGGGCTACAGCCTTCTGGATACGCTCCTCAAGATGATCGAGGGGATCGGTTTCCTTCAGTGTTGGCGCCATTTTCGTTTGAGCGTGAAAGCTACTTCTTCGCGGCGGGCGCAAAAGCTGCTGCAGCTGCGGCACCGGCGAGCGCGGTCTTCGCCTGCTCGATGAGCAGGGTGAACTGCGAACCATCCGCCGTGGCGGTTTCGGCCAGAACCTTGCGGTCGAGATCGATACCAGCCAGCTTGAGGCCGTGAATCAGAGTGCTGTAGGTGAGGCCGGCTTCGCGGGCAGCTGCGCCGATACGCACGATCCACAGCGAGCGGTATTCGCGCTTCTTCTGTTTGCGGCCGGTATAGGCGAACTTGAGCGCGCGCTCGACCGCTTCCTGTGCGGAACGGTGAAGTTTGCTCTTAGTGAGGAAGTAGCCCTTGGCAAGGGCAAGCGTTCTTGTGCGGCGGTCAGACCGCTTGGTACCACGTTTAACTCTGGGCACGTTTGTCTCCTGATTGGTTTATCTAATTTGGCGGCTATCCGGGCACGTGCGGTGGCACCGTTCGCTCGCTCGATCATCCTGCTGAACTGAAAGAATTCAGTCTAGTAGGGGATCATCCGCTGCAACTTCGCCTGATCGGAAGGATCGGCGACCACTGAGGTGTGCAGCTTGTTTTTACGTTTGCGCGACTTGGACGTGAGAATGTGCCGGGCGAATGCATGTTGCCGGACAACTTTCCCAGACCCGGTTTTTTTGAACCGTTTGGACGCACCTTTGTGTGTCTTTAATTTAGGCATGGCTTTGATATTTCGGGAACTTTAAGAATAGCATAGGGGTTGGGTGGATGGCAGAGTTGGAGTTAGCGGAACCTACACCCGGCGGCGGAGAGAGGCTGGAATGTCGCGTGATCCCTGCGTCACCGCTACTATTTCGATGGGGCTGCGCTCTGCCCGGTAGATGACCAGGTACTTGCCGACTGCCCAGAACATCACAGGAAGCGGAGTGATGTCGGCAGCGATGAATTCCCAGATGTCATCGAGGGCAAACGCGACAGAATCGCCAAAGACGTCATTGCTCACCCGCGGGACTTTCGTCGCTCTCCGGACCTGCGTTGCAGCCGTTCCCGCACGTCGTTTGGACTGACGGATTCCCCTCGATCCAGGGCCGCCAGGCGGCGCCCCAGTTCTTTGTTGAACTCTGCCAACTGGGCTACCCGCGTTGAATCGTGCTCTTCGAGAAGCCGCAGAGCTTCCCGGACGACTTCGCTCGCCGAGTTGTACCGGCCAGAGGTTACTTTGGCCCCAACGAACTTTTCGAGTTCCGGAGTGAGGGAAACATTCATAGAAGTTGATGCTCGTTCAAAACCATCGTATCAGATAGCGAAGATTGTCAATCTTCGCTATTTCAGGGACGCTGGCTGGTCGTGAGATTAGGAAAAGAAACAAATCCCTGTCCGATTCGTCAGGATAATAGTCTCTATGGGGAAATCACTTTTGGTCCTGATTGTCATGGTTGCGGGAGTCTGCGCCCAGGCTCCCTCCCCGCACCCGGCTTTCGAGGCGTTTGAGGTTGCCACCATCAAGCCTACTCCTCCCGATTGGAATGGCGGACGGTTTATCCGGATGCAGACGGCGCACCAGCTGGTGGCGCGTAATCATTCGATCAAGACTCTCCTGGCGGCAGCCTATAATCTGAGCCCGCATGCGATTTTCGGGGTGCCCGAATGGGGAGATTCCGATCATTACGACATCCTGGCCCAGGTTCCGGGTGACATCCGGCCGAATCTGGATGAGCAGATGGCTATGCTGCGGAAGTTATTGGCGGACCGGTTCGGACTGGTTTTCCATCGGGAGCGTCGGGAGATGCCGGTGTACGCTTTGACCGTCGCGAAGAATGGCCCACAACTGAAACCCACAAAGATTCCTGACGACGTCACTCCTGCAGGCCCGCCAGCTCTGGCTTTCGTGATTGCACCCGATGGGGTATCACTGCCCGCCGTGAGCGCAACCGTGGGGGAATTCGCGTCTGTGCTGCAGCGGGCCGCGATGAATCGTCCGGTTGTGGATCAAACGGGGCTTACGGGGCGCTATGACTTTCTACTGGATTTTCTGCCTGACGAAACGCAGTTCGGCGGGCTGGGGTTGAAGCCGAATCCGGATCGCCCAAAGCCGGATTTGTTCGCAGCCGTTCAGCAGCAGCTGGGGCTCCGGCTGGAGGCTACGAAAGGGACTGTGGACACCCTCGTCGTCGACCGGTTTACGAAGCCGTCGGAAAACTGATTCGGATCGTGCCCGCCGCGAAAACCGTCACTGCACCGACAGCAAAGCGCTGACATTGTTAGACGTCGAGACCCCCGAGTTCGGATTGTTGGGGATAGCGCCCACGATCGCCTGAAGACTCAGGTCACCTGAGGGAGCGTTCGCCGGGATCGTGATGTTGATCTGGTCCAGACCCGCGCCTATCAGACCGGAGAATGCGACGGGCGCCGGGAGAAAGTTCCCGGGACTATTCGAGAGGTATATTTGTACCGTATTTGTGGTCTTGGCCGCGCTGCTGAAAACTTTGCCGGCCGGCACCGACGGACTGGTTGGGCCAAATCCCACACCGTACAGCACGACGCTCTCTCCGCGCTTCGCCGGCCTTGTCGGAAAGCTGAAAGCGCCAACGGGCCCCGCCAAATCGTACGTCCCTCCACCATACGCCCCGCCGCCGTTCGGCGTGAGGATCACGGCGGCGGCATACGAACCTCCGATGAGGCTGAACGACGGAGAAATGCTCTCCATATCTACCGAGGTAGTCACGGTGCCGTTCGGCGTGTTCACAACGACAGGCACACATCCCGATGCCGTGTCGTCGGGCACCTGAAGATTAATTTGTCCCGAACTCACGAACCACAAATACGCGGGCTTGTTGTCGATGGTTACAGTAACGCCCCCCAGCGAGGTGGGGAAGTCGCCGTTCCATTGAACCGTCGCGTTGGCCAGGCTACTGCCATAAATCGAAATCCAGGAACCGGATTCAACGATTGGAGTGTTGCTGTAAACAGGAACGATTCCACTGGGGGTCACGTTCGCGAACGGGATCACGGACCCCGCCAGCGTAAGGGAGCCGCTCATTGTGTATGTGAAAGTCTTTGAGGTCAGCGCCACCGTGATTGTCGCCGTTCCTGTGCCGCCCTTGCCGCTATAGGCTCCGGTACCGCCAGTGACCGTGAGTGCGCCAGTGAGGGTGCCGCCATTTCCGCCCTGGAGGCTGGCTGGAACCGGTGCGGCGAAGAAAATTGACACGCTGTCCGTGGCGTTGAGTAGTGCCTTGAACGAGAACTGGATTAGATTGGTGCAGTTATCGTTCGAAGAGTTGCCGGTGAAGCTCAGCGCGGCCGCCCCGCCCGGCGTCAACGTCCCCGTGCCGCTTCCAGTGAAACCACCACCGTTACTGGCGCTGTTTCCTGTACCGCTGAACGAGAGCGAGATCGTCTGGCCCATGGCCGTACCGCCGGATGCCAGGGCTGCCAGCAGAGCCATCAGGGAAAATCGAAGGAATCGGTGTCTCATCGGGAAGCTCCTTTTGGAATTCCCCAAAGTAACACGTTTGTCAATCGCCGGGAACCCCTTTCAGTTCCCGGACGGCCGCTCCACCTGATCTATCACGAGGTATTCTTGTGGCCCCTTATCTGGTACGAGTTTCAACCCTATTTGCTCCAGCGCGGTAAAGATCGACGGGCCAGGCGGAATATCGGATGCAGGCTCGGCTGCCGCGGCGCCATTCAGGAACCGTTGGGGCGTATTCTCGTCGGGCAGATATTCCAGATGGATTCGAAAGAGTTCCGTGACACCGGTCTTATCGATCACATGACGATCCATGCTGCTGGAAAGCGATTGCGCGAACCATCGGAGAGTGCCGACCACATCGTTGACATGGTTCGGTCCCTTTCTGTCGCCCATGTTGGTATTGCACGGAGGTTTCGGCAGCGCCAAATCGGAAAGTGAGAGATGCTTCGTGAAATCGGGAGGCGTGCAACCTTGTTCCATCGGCTTCAGCTTGAGGCTGCTTTTCGCCACTGTCAGCGCGTACATCGGGACCTCCTCTGCCGCCCGATGAGTTTTTAACTGAAACCTGTCTTCCAGAAGCGCCTGCAGCATCGGGCCAGTCATCAGCTTTTTGGCAGGAGATACGGTTTCGGTCGGTCCATTCGCAACAGCATCGTCGGTTTCCGCTTCAATGGTGTAGAAATCTGAATGCGTCCAAGCAGGGCCTCCGCGGACGGGCCGCACATAGGCCAGGCCGTTCACATTGATGAGCGGATCGTTCACGGTGTACGCCAGCTTGACGAGCGCATCCACGCTCATGCAGTGAATATGCAGCCGGCCGGGAGACGTTCCGTAATTTCCGCCACCGCTTCTACCACCAGGGACAGTGGGGCCGTTATCCGAGGGGCTGCATAACTTAATGGAGGCAACGTCGAATTTAGGGACGAGCGCGCCGTGAATGACCTGGATGCCGCAGACTATCAGCGCCATGCTTTGCCAGCGAATGGTCATGGGGCTTCGACGCAGTCTGCTGTCCGTCGGTTGCATCTCCTTATACACTGGTTTACTGTGAAACTCCGATTCGCGGTTGCGGCGCTGCTTTTCGTCTTCTTGTGCTACGGCGAGGACGTACATCCGATTACTCACCGCCGTATTGCCCAGGTGATGGGCCCAGGTGGTGCGGACTGGCTGGTGCGGCCTGAACGAGAGGCGGAAGAGCATCCAGATGACGCTCTGAACGCGCTGAAAATTCCCAAAGGCGCGGTAGTCGCCGATATCGGGGCCGGGGTTGGTTATTTCACATGGCGGCTGGCGGCGCGGGTTGGGCCTGCGGGTGTTGTGTACGGCGAGGATATCCAGCAGGAGATGCTCGATCTTCTTACGAAGAACATGCGCGACCGGAAGATCACCAACGTCCGGCCGGTGCTGGGGACGATTGACGATCCGAAACTCCCGAAGGAGTCTCTCGACCTCGTGATTCTGGTGGATGTGTATCACGAGTTTTCGGAACCCGAGAAGATGCTGGATCGGATTCGGGAGTCTTTAAAACCGAATGGCCGGCTGGTGCTCCTGGAGTATCGCGCGGAAGATCCCAAGGTTCCGATTCGTCCCGAGCACAAGATGACGGTGGAGCAGGTGAAGGCAGAGGTTGTGCCGGAAGGCTATCGATTCGAACAGTCGATCGAGACTTTGCCGATGCAGCACCTCATCATCTTTCGTCGCTGACGCAGCATCCGCCAAACGTAGCATCCGCTGGGCAGCGGGCATATTCAACAACCACTTGCTGACGCGCGCGGCTCGGTAACAGATCGGTTTTACCGAGCCGCGACTGTGAAGGAGCGGTAGCAGTATCGAAACAGTCCCCTACTTCCGCGAAACCGAGTGAATCTCGGCGACATACCCTCCTGGAAATCGAACCATGCAGGCAAGCCTTTCACCCGTCTCATAGGCATCCACAAGAATAGTGGCGCCAGCCGCCTTCGCCCGGGCGAGGGTGCCGGTAAGGTCTGCGACTTCATATCCCGTCATCTCGCGCCCATAGGGGTAAACAAGGTGGCCGTCCGTCACCAATACAACCATCTTGCCGAACATCGAGTCAATTCGAATCCTCCGGAAGTATCGGTCGGCCGCCCGATCTCGATCCCAGGCGCGTGCGCCACATCGGAGACGATCTTGCCGTGAGAGAAGGCAAGGAAGCTTCGTGTGAAAGCCGTCACCCTTTCCGGCGACACATAAACCCGGTTTTCCGGAATCGTCTGAAGTGCCGGATACGATGGCGGCGTCGTGTGCCAGTAGAACTGCATGTTCACGCCGCCCGGCCACTGGATGATCGCATCCCGTCCGATTGGATCGTTGAACGGAGCCACCAGCACATCGGCCCCTGCCGCGCGGGCGGCTGAGATCGCCGCGTCGATATCCGTCACCAGATAGCCCGTACGTTCCGCTCCGAACGGATAAGGAACAGGCGTCTTGAAACCAAACACAGACAACAGGCCCACAGGAGTCGCGACCGGTTGCGAAATCGTGCTGCTCGGAGTGGGCGTTACCGTGACCACGCCTTGTTTGCCGGCGGACCCAGCAAAGGTGGCCACGAAGCTGGCGACGAAACGATCAAAATCCTCTGGCGCCACGTATACATGGGTCGAATCGTATTGCGGTCCCACTGCTATGTTTGCGGTTGCGGCATGGGCGATATTCGGCGTGGACCAGGGTAACAGGACCATGGGAGTCGCTCCCCAGTTGCGAAAAATCGCCGAAGCTATCGCCAGGAACCTGATTGAAACACGCATGGAGTTCTTCTCTCTTTGCATTATCGTCGGTCTTCATCATAAAACCTCTTGCAAAAGAACCACGTCCATAGTAGATTAACAAACAGGAATAGTCCTACGCGATGCCGTTGCCCAAATTGACCAAACTCGAACTCCAGATCATGGAAGCCCTGTGGACCCGCGGTGCGTGCTCGGTCCGCCAGATTCAGGAATCGTTTCCGGCGCGGAAGCGGCCAGCCTACACAACGATTCAGACGACGGTCTACCGTCTGGAAGTCAAGATGGCGTTGCGCCGGACGGGAAAAATCGCCACGGCACTAATTTTCGAGGCGGCCGTTTCACGTGAAGCGGCGCAGCGCAGGCTGATCGATGAATTGCTGGGCCTGTTCGGGGGCCGGAGCAGGCCGATCATGGCGCACCTGGTGGAATCCGGCTCGCTCACGCTTGAGGAGGTGCGGGAAGCGGAGCAGGCGCTGCTGAAAATTGCGGGAGAGGAGAAGGCAAAATGACTTTGCCGGATCTGATACCGGTTGCCAATCATCTCTGGCAATCTACCTTGTTTGCGGCCCTGGCCGGTCTGCTGACACTGGCGTTGCGAAAGAATCCCGCCCGCGTTCGGCATGGCGTGTGGCTGGTTGCTTCCATCAAATTCATACTCCCGTTTTCACTGCTCATTGCGCTCGGCGGGCAATTCCGGTGGTCGGCTAAACCCGAAATAAGTAGACCCGGCGTGGCGATTCTGATGGACAAGGTCAGCCAGCCGTTTACGGGTTCGGAGCCATTGTTAGCTGAGCCATCGTTACCTTCAGCACCAACAGGCCAGCCGATCGCGAACGCCCTCCCGGTGATCCTCGCGGGCGTCTGGCTGTGCGGATTCCTCGGCATCGCCGGTTCGTGGTGGATTCGCTGGTTGCGCATCCGCGCGGCGGTTCGGGCAAGTTTGCCCGTGGACGTCGGGCCGTCGATCCGGGCAGTCTCCGCTCCGATGAATATGGAACCCGGCGTCTTCGGCGTTGTCCGGCCGACTCTGGTGCTGCCAGTAGGCATTCTCAACCGTTTGACGCCAACTCAACTAAAGGCCGTGATTGCACACGAGCTTTATCACATCCGCCATCGTGACAATCTCGTCGCGGCGTTTCAGATGTTGGTCGAGACAGTCTTCTGGTTCCACCCGTTGGTGTGGTGGATCGGGAAGCGGATGGTGGCAGAGCGGGAACAGGCCTGCGATGAGGAAGTGCTGCGCGATTTGGGTGAGCCGCGGGCTTACGCCGATGCGATTCTCAACATCTGCAGGTCGTACGTGGAATCGCCGCTCGTGTGCGTGTCGGGGGTGTCGGGAGCAAATTTGAAAAAAAGAATCGAGGACATTATGGCGAATCACATCGCAGTGAAGTTGAATGCCGGAAGACGCTTGCTATTGGCCGGAGCCGGAGCGCTGGCTGTTATTGTGCCGGTTGCAATCGGACTGCTGAATGCGCCGCCGATTCGGGCACAGGCACAGCCTGCAAAGGCAATAGCGTTCGAGGCCGCGTCGGTGAAGCTTCTTGTTGCGCCCGACAGAGGCACTCTTCGGCCGCCGATGGCGCTCCCGGCGGGCGGAAGATTTGTCTCAAAATTCTGGCTGTCCTTCGTGATTTCTTTTGCCTACAAACTTCCGTTCAATGACAACCCCCGGCTTGCGGGAGTTCCTGCCTGGGTTCGCTCGACCGCTTACGATATCGAAGCCATCGGCGCCATCCCTGCTGGCTTGTCAGTCCAGGCTCGCGAGGATCGGGTGAGGTCGATGGTTCGGACACTCCTCGCTGATCGGTTCAAAATGGCGATTCACGTCGAGACAAAGACGATGCCGGTCTATGAGCTGACGGTGGCCAAAGGCGGGCCGAAGCTTGAAAAGGCCGACATCGCGGAAAAGGACTGCCCTGAGGTGTCTGAAATGGCCGCTGGCCCTTCGGTTGCCACTTCCGACCTGTCGTGCCATGTGTTCGCGGGTAGCCAGGGGCGCGGCCTCCATGCACGTGCCGCTGACATGTCGGACCTGGTGAGTTTCGTGGCAAATTGGACTGGCCGCCCCATCCTGGACAAAACCGGAGTCAAAGGTGTGTACAAAATCGAGACGAAGGGTTGGCTCCCGATGATGAGTCAGCCTCCCGCGCCAGGAACGAAGGCAGAGGACGGGTCGGATATGGCGGACGTACCTACGTTGTTCCAGGTGTTTGAGCGGCTGGGGCTGAAGATGGAAGCCCGCAATGACAAGGCGGATGTGTACGTAGTTGACCATATCGAGAAGCCTTCGGAGAATTGATAAGCGGCGCTACCGCGGGACAGCCGCCCACTCCCGCGTGGCTCGAATGTTCTGATGACGTTTCGTAGTACCGGTACCCGGTTAACCGCACGTATGCCTTTTTACACCAACCCTTACAGTGGTTCGGCTGTACGATTGCTACCGTCAGGACATGATCCACGTCTGCGAAGACGAAAGATGCGAATGCCGCATCCGGTTCGATGCTGCTATTGGTCTCCTCACGCTTTCGTCCGCACGGATGAAAGACGTTATTTTTTCAGGTCCGGACGAAGCTGTCGAATCGGCCCATACCGCCCTTCGTCTCGCCAGAATGCGATTTCTGGAAGCACAAGCCGATTGGCGTGAGCTTTGTTCGTAGTTCCCCCGCGGTAGGCCGCCCGGCCGGGAGGTCTGTCCTACGGCACAACGTAACCGCCGGGCGTGCGAAGAGTGATGTCGCCCAGCCGGGCTTGCGCTTCCGGAGTAAGTTCCACCGAGATGTTGCGGATACTCCTGGACGTTCCGCCCGGCATCCGGTAGTTGATCCTGTACCTTGCGCGAAGACTGCCCAGGAGTTCGGCCAGCGGCACATTCTTCGGATCCATATAGCGGATTTCTCCGCCGCTGGCCTGTATGAACGGACGGACGTCCGCCCCTTTTGGCGGGTCGTTAGCCTTCACCAGAAGGCCGCTCAAAATGATATTGGTTTGCCATAACGCGTCGCGGGCCGCGCTATCCGGGACTCCGCGAATGCCCTCATTGCCGGTCAGGATCACAATCGCGGTGGCGGCGTCGGGCCGCGCGTGATCCCGCAGGTAATTCGCGGTGAGCGCGATCGCGCCATTCAGATCCCTGGGGCCTTCGCCTGGCTGAATTCTGCGAATCGCGGCGGCCACCAGGTCGCGGTTGAGAGCCAGGGTCATTGTCAAATTCAGCTTTTCGCCGAACAGAACCACGGCCACGCGATCGTGCGGGTCCAGCCGTGACAACGTCCGCTGAGCGGTGGCATTCACCTGCTTCATATAGGGGGCCATGGCGGGGCTGGCATCAAAGAGCAGGACCACGTCGAGAGGCTGCTCCTCAAACGTGAGACCGGTAATGGCCTGCGGCTCACCCTGGTCGCGAACAACGAAATCCGCCTGAGTCAGGCCGGGTACCGGCCGATCGTGCGAGAGGACCTGTACCGGGAGTGACACCATCGGATCCTCGCGGCGCAGGACGTCGCGCAGTGAAGTGCGCCCTGCATCCGGATTGACAGGAACGGTCAGGGCGTCCGGGCTTCCATACTTCCAGTCTTCGGGATTCGCCGGCGGCCTGAATTCATCGGTATTGAACGGCCGGGCGAATTTATCTTTCGGGCCGGCGACAGCCAGCATGAGGCTCAGGTGGTAGCGCGGTCCCTGAAAATACGACAGGCGGATCGAGTGAATCCCGCCGCTCAATGCAACAGAATTCTGTTGACACACCGTGGCGTGAGCACCGTCGTTGTCGATCGCCACCTTGCCATCGAAGTAGAGTTTCGATCCGTCGTCGGAGCAGAGGCTGAAGAAGTATTTGCCGGGGTTGGCGATGTAGAACCGGCCGGTGAAATCAATGGCGAACCACTCGATGCGATCGGTAATTCCTGGAAAACCTTCGGTAAACTCCCGCGGGGGAATGTACAGGCCCCTGGCGTAAATCGTTCCGAGCGGCTCGAGCTTGTCGAAATTCGGGAGGCTCGAACTGTTGAACGGAATATGGTAGATCTTGCCGGTTAATCCTCCCGGGATGACTACCGTTGTCCCGAAGGTCGCCAGCGGGCCTTCCTGCCCGCGGCAAACCGCGAGTGACAGGCAAACTGTAGCGAAGACCCACCGCTGCACAGGGAATACGCTACCACATCTCAATTTGGGCGAGGGATGGACTAAATGGGCTGTCTCAGCGATATCGTTACCGCTCCTTTGCCGTCGCAGCTCCGTAAACCGATCTGTAACTAAGCCGCGCGTCACTCCCCTCTAAGACCGCAACTAACTGCGCATTCTTGGCGTGCCGGCGCGCATCGGCAACATGCCCCCGTCCCGGTCGTCCATCGGCTGGAAGAGATGGCTCTTCTGGTGCCTTCGCGAAATCCCCGCAACGGTGGCGGACTCCGCCAACCTGATCGCGCTGGTCCTCCTCAGGCGAACCTGAATTTTCCTCCTCCGCGACCTCCGCGAGAAAAACCAATAGGAGGCTCTTGCAAACAGCGAAGGCAGGAGCAGCAGGCCCGATTGAACGCCCCGATGAAAACCCTCGCCTAAGTGAGATCGCAGGCTGCCCCTTACACGCTTACGCCGAGCGGTTACCTACGGCCAGGCCGCCGTTACAGAGTATCCCGGGCGGATCACGCGCCCCCCGGAAAGAGGGTAGCCGGTTGCAACTGCAGTAAGCCGCGAACCCGCTCAGATGCGGTATCCTTGCGGGATCGCCAATTAATTTCCGTTGGCCGACTGTATCGATAGGAATGTCAGCAATCGGGCAGCGAATAGATACTTGCTTATGGCCATGGCATCGCACAGCTCGATTCCGTTTCGGCTTATGGCCGTGATTTTTGTGCTGGCTGTCCTTTATCACGCCGCAGCCCTCTCTATTCCTGCGTTTGCGAAAGCTGCCTACCCGGCCACGTATCCTCCGCTGCGGCATGTAGCTTTCATAATCGTGAACAGCCTGGCAGCCTTCCTCTTTCTGAGGCGGCCACGCTGGTTTATCTGGCCGTACCTGGTCCTGACCGCGCAAGTCCTGCAAGGCCACGGAGTACGACTCCGGCAGACGTGGGTGGATGCACGTCAGATCAACTGGATTGATGTCATCGTCGTCTCGGGAGTCCTTCTCGGATTAGTTCTGCTTTTGCGGGAACGCATAGACCAACGCAATAAGGGATCTGCCGGATAACCATCCGGCCGCTGAGCAACGATCTTTTGGCCCCTGACCGCCGATTCGCTTCGACGCACAGCATGCAAGCCGCAACGCGCTGGCTCGTCTCTGTAATCCCTGACCTGTGAACATCGGGACGCGCTTTGTCCGAATCACGCGCCACTCGGAAATAGGTCCGATTCCAGCATGCAGGAATCATGCGGGATTCCACGCCGATTAGTTCCGATAAACGCCCTGGCTTATCCGAGACGCTCCCGCCAATAGCCCGGACGGCGGCGAGCGTGAGCAATCGCAATGATCTCGACGCCAGCGGCTGCGCTGCGAAAAACGATCACAAAAGGAAATCGCCGCAGAACCATTCGGTGCGTGCCAAATTCGTGTGCGGGATACTTCCCCGGATTTTCGCTGATCAGATCGATTGCACGATCAAGCTCATCCAGAAACATCCCGGCTGCCCGCCTGCTTCGTATCGCATACCAATCGACAGCCGCCTCGGCCTCTTCCAGCGCAGCAGGGTGGATTTGCAGGAACCCGGGGCTCACTGCTCCAGCCGGTCGCGAAGGCGCGTCCGGGCGACGCTCCAGGAGATCAGTTCCACGGTTCCATCGTCAATCTGCTTCAGCCGAAGCTCGATCTCCCGCTTCCACGCCTCTGTCGCACCTTCGTCGACGGTGGCATCAAGGCTCTCAATCAGAGAATCGATCAGCGCGGAACGCGCCTCCTGTGGCAAGGCGAGCGCGTCGCGAAGCAGTTCCGCAGGATGGCTTTCCATGAATCGATTCTACCGCGTGGCACTTGGTGGTCTTGGACAAACCTGAAGCAAAGGATTACTCCCGCGAACGCCCTTTTGGGGAGCCAAATCCTCGTAAAATCGGCGCATTTCGCAGCCGGCGAAATCTTAGTCACAACGATTTCGAAAATATTTTCTTCGCCCGCAACTACCTGAACAACCTTAACTTACACAGCCACCCACCTGTTTTCGACCCCCTCTGCACCCCCTGATTTCTTGACAGAGTGTGCTAGGTTTCACACAGGAAGCGGATCTTCACCGACCGCTTCTGACAGTTATTTCCTGGCCAGGAAACGTCGAGTTGAGGTGAAACTGGACTCTCGGGCACCTATTGAGGGGATAACGGATCGTGCGTAACAGGCTTTCCGACGAGAGAACTTTCAGGCTGGCCTGAATAAGCCCAAGCTCAAGCGTAAGACGTAGAGCCGGTACCAGAGGGCGGAACATCTGGCGCACGTCGTGTGGCGTTGCGTGCGGATGAATATCGAAACCGAGGGCTATTCCTGCGTAAACCAACTCAATAACACGCAGGTCCATGGTCAGGTAGATGCCGTCCAATTCATGAGGGGCAGGATACGGTGCGCTAACAAAGCAACCCCCTGCCCCTACGACGTTCTTTGATAATTGAATATTTTTTTACGCCCAGTCGGCCATCGCAGTGGGAAAGCTGTACTTATCCCGGCGCGCCGCAATTGCAAACGAATCCCCCTGGTCATGGGCGAAGTGTGGCGTTTTCTCTAGCGCTGCATGAAGTCGTCAGTGTGGGTGACGAATTCCGGGTATGCGCCCGCGCCTAACTCGGCGAGATCCATTCCCTGGCGCTCAGCGTCCGGTGCTGCGCGCAAGCCCATGATCCGATCCAACAGCCAGTTGATTCCAAACGTCATCGGGAACACGAATCCGATCAGCGTCGCGACGCCAATCACCTGAGCCAGAAATTGCCCCCCACCAGGAAATCGTCCGAGCGCGCCTCCCGCAAGCAATCCCCAGATCCCCGCAACCGCATGAACGGAAATGGAGCCGCCGGGATCGTCGATATCGAGATGGATTTCAAACAACTCAACGCAAAGCGCGACGATCGCACCCGCCGCCAATCCAATGAAGAGCGCCGCCGCAGGAGGCAGAAATGCGCACGTTGCGCTGACCGCCACTAACCCGCCCATCCATCCATTCGCCGTGAGCGACGAGTCGGGTTTTCCGAAGCGCGAGCGCGTGATTGCCGCTGCGCCGAGGCCTCCAGCCGCAGCGCCAAGAAACGTATTGACCGCGATCAGCGCAAGGCGGCCCGGTTGCACTCCGGCGAATAGTAGCGCGCCTGCGGAGTTCAGCCCAGTCCAGCCAACCAGCGCGAGAAAACAGCCGAACAGGATATAGACCGCGTTGTGGCCGGGTATCGCTGAGGGCATTCCGTCATAGCCGAACTTGCCGCGGCGCGGACCGAGGAGCCACGTGACGGAGAGAGCCGTCATACCGCCCACAACCTGAATCGTGCCGCTGCCGCCTAAATCGACGTAACCCATGCCGAGTCCGTAATTGCTGCCGAGCTGTGCCAGCCAGCCGCCCCCCCACGCCCAGTGCGCGAACAACGGAAATGTCCAGCCCGCCAGGATCGCAGTGGAAATGCAGACAGCGCTCAGGCGCCAGCGCTCACTACCGCTGCCGAGCGGAATCAAACCAGCCAGCCCTGCGCCGATCATTCCCATCCATGCCGCGAGCAACGCCGGTGACCCGTCAAAAGACAGGCCCGCCAGAAAAGGCGACACGGTTCCGATAAAACTCCACGGCTTACCGCCCAGGAGGAAGGTTCGCGACGAGTCCCCCGCAAACCCCTGCCAACTGTGGCCGCAGATCACATAGACACAGGCGGCGACAGCCATCACGCAGAGCGCACCGGTCATGGTGTGGGCAGCGCTGCGGGCCCGTCCCAAACCGGTATTCAGAAGTGCAAGTCCGGCGCAGGCCAGAGGCGCAATCAGCAGGGCAACGATACAGAGAAGGGTCTGGGAATCAGAGAGAACGGGACTGGCCGCCACGTCAGTTTCGCTCCGGCTTTGGGGCGATATGGGCCCGAACTACCAGCACCAGGCCCAATAGTTCAACTGCCATGCCGGCGAAGACAAAGCCCGAGCGAGCCGGGTCTGTCTTGAGTAAAACGATAGCTGAAAGGACGAGGATCCAACCCGTCAACAGGAGGAGAAATCCAACCGGAGTCAGCAAAGTTGGCGTTCGGGAGGCTTCTGCCATAACGGTCAAAATAGCACAACTACCCCTATTTCGTGCCTGTGAGTGCTTTTCGCTACCCGCCAAATACAAAATATTGATTACAGAGATAAGAAAAATGAGTTTCCTTTCTAGTGGCTACACCGCGAGGATAGAGAGATAGCAAAACAGCGTTTGTTCTGCCTGAAGTCCGGGAACGGTCCCGGTAAGAGAAATTTAAACCACACCTACTGCAAGGAGCAAGTAAATGGCGGATAAGACTACTTCTTCGGAAATGCAACCGACTCTGGGCCTCACGGGCCTGACTATGAATGCGATGGCGCTCATCGCGCCAGGCGCGTTCCTCTGGCTCACGTTCGCGATTCAGGGGGCCACCGGCAATACCGCGCCCGCTATGTGGATCGGGATTGTGATCGCCCTTCTTCTTTGTCTGGCTACCGCGGTTTGCTATGCGGAACTGGCGAAATTGTATCCAGGCACAGGCAGTTCCTATTACTTCGCCGAGCAATCGTTTCTGAATCACGAGAAAGTCTGGAAGCTGGCGCGTCTCGCAAAGTTCGTTGTCGGCTGGGGCTCGCACCTTTACTACTGGATCTATCCCGGTGTGATGGTGGGGGTCATGGGCGTCCTCTGCGGCTATCTGGTCGGGACTCTTTGGCCGAGCTTTATGAGCGCCTCGAATCCAGGGCCGATGTTTATGATGACCGTCGCCGTCGTATTCTCCTTCCTCATCGCGTGGATCGCGCATCGCGGGATCAACGGATCGACGGGCGTCAGTATCGCCATCAACGTTGTCCAGATCACCGCGCTGCTCGTGTTTGCGGTAATGGCTTTCAGCTATCGCTCCAGCCATCCTGCGGGAACCGCTGCGTGGCAGTTCGATTCGGCTTCGGGCGACGCCTATCAGTATGAATTCGCCACCGAAAAAGTTAAAGACGACAAGGGTGTCATGCAGGACAGTATCGTCCGTGAAAAGGATGGTACGCCCAAGCCGCAGCTCGATGCTGCCGGTAAACCTGTACCGTTCCTCGTTAAGTACCCCGCGGCCGATGAAAAAGGTAATTTTATTTCGCATCCGGAGCCGGGGTCTGTAGTCGGAATTCACAATGCAGGTTTTGCTTTTGTGCAGGCGACAGTAGCCATCCTGATCCTGGTGGGATTTGAATCGGTGACCGCCTTTGGCGGCGAAGCGAAAAACGCCAAGCGCGACGTCCCCAAAGCTGTGATCATCTCGCTGCTTGTGCAGGGGGCGTTTTGTTATCTCATCGAGTACTTTGCGGCGAATTACTTCCTGAGTAGCGGGTACCCGATGACGACTGCATCGGGATCATCGGCGCCGATCGGCGACATGATGGTGATTCTAGGGAATTCATTCTTCGGCGCAGGTGGTGGCCGCACGTTCATGTTGGTCGAGGCCTTCACCGTGTTCCTCGCCATCATTGCGACAACGCTCTCCTGCATGAACACCGGAGCGCGCGTGACGTATGCGATGGGTAAGGATGAGGAAGTGCCCGAACATTTCGGCATGCTCCACTCCGAAAACCTCACTCCGCACCGTGCCATCTGGGTGCTGGCCGGCATCTCGGCTGTTGTGGGCTGCATCTCGGTTTCGATGCTGTTCGGCGATGCTCCCGCGCTTTCGGATGCGACTCTCAAGGCACTGCCGCAGGGTTTCTTCTCCAGCTTCGGTTATCCCAGCCATGACACGATGGCGGCAATGCCCAACAGTCTGCTTACCATGACCCTGGCTTCTAACTTCGGAACCTTCATCCTGTACGCCCTGAGCTGCATTATTTGCCTGGTGGGCTATCACGGCCGGCCGGACTTCAAGCCGCTCAAGCATCTGATCATCCCTGTCTTCGGACTCGTGGCGAACCTCGCCTGTATGGCGTTCTATATCATTGGCCCGTTCATGGGATTCGGCACCAGCAAGGAGCCGTTCTGCGCGCTCGGTATCGCGGCTGTCTGGGCGATATACGGCGGCATCTACTTCGTGTCGTCGAGTAAAAAGAAGGGCAGAACGACGATGGTGACTAACCGAGCCACGGCCTGACACACTCTTCCGGAGGAGTGCATTGACGAACTCCCTCGCAGCCGCCGCGTCGCTGCTGCGAGGGAGTTTTTGTGTTTGCGGCGCAAAATGCGATTATGGGTCTTGAGTACCGCTCCTTGCAGTCGCGGTTCGGAATGAAGTCTTGTATTATGAGCAGCTCTTTGCTGAACCGCGACTGGAAGGAGCGGCACTGAAAACGCGGTGTGCGCATTTTGTGCCGGAAAGTAGCTAGTGTAGTGTGCCGCCATTCAGAGCCGCGACTGTGAAGGAGCGGTTGTCAAATACTACGAAGCTGCCGGAAATTCCATGCTGGATCTCGAATACTGCGAACTGACAGACGAAGGTAACGTTCGCGATCACAACGAGGACTACTTCGGCCATTACGTTCCCGCATCGCCCGATGAGAGTCGCACTCACGGCTGGCTTTTTGTGGTTGCCGATGGCGTGGGCGGTCATGACCGGGGTGAGGTGGCGTCTCAGGCTGCCGTTGAATCCGTTGTCGAAGGATTTCGCAACGCTCCCCGCGGAGAGGCCCACACGGCTTCTCTTCCGCGCATTGTTCAACGCGCCAATTTGAAAGTCTATGAAACCGGGAGGGCGGCGAGCCCGGGCGGGGTCAACATGGCGACCACGATCGTGGCCTGCGCGCTGCGGTATGACCGCGCCGTGATCGCGCACGTGGGCGACTCCCGGTGTTATCTGATCCGGCGCGGGATTGCCCAGCAACTTACACGCGATCACACCGTGGTCGCCGATCAGATGCGGCTCGGAATTCTGAGTGCCGAGGAGGCGGAGCAGTCGGAAAAGCGCCACCTGCTCAGCCGTTCACTCGGCGCCGATCTTTTTGTGAACGTCGAGATCGATGATCATCAGGTGCAGCCGGGCGACGCGCTGTTATTGTGTTCGGACGGGCTGTATGGGTCTGTCAAAACGGGGGATATCGCTAACCTTGTAGCGTTTAACCCCGATTCGGCGGTGGCTGCGGCTAAACTGGTGGAGTTGGCTAAGGAGCGGGACGGCGGGGACAACATCACCGTCCAGTTGATCCGCATCCGCGATGTTGAACGGATGGGGATGTACCGGGGAAGGCCCTACAAACTGCGTTGACGCATTCATGACCGCACTCTCCGTTGGCAATCAACTGGACCACTACCGCATCGACGAGCTGGTTGCTCGTAGCGGTATGGCATCTATCTTTCGCGCTATCGACCTGAACAATGGAAAGCAAGTCGCGATCAAAGTGCCGCATCCGGAAATGGAATGCGACGCAGGGTTGTTCGACCGTTTCAAGCGTGAAATCGAAATCGGGGTAAAGCTGGACCATCCCGGCGTCATGAAGGTTTTCGACGGCGAGAAGCGCAGCCGGGTCTACATGGTGATGGAGTGGGTGGATGGCAAGTTGTTGCGGAAGATGCTCGGTCCGCACCACAAGCTGCCGGTCGATCAGGTGGTGAGCCTGACGGTCCAGATTCTGCAGGCGCTCGACTACATCCATGCCAATGGTGTGGTGCATCGCGACCTGAAGCCGGAAAACATCATGGTGGGGCCGGCGGGGCGGATCAAGCTGATTGATTTCGGGATCGCGGGGAATGAGGGCTCGCGGCGGCTGACGTTCGCGAAACTTTCGAATGTGATGGGAACCCCGGATTACATTTCGCCCGAGCAGGTGAAGGGTAAGCGTGGGGACGGCCGCAGCGATCTTTACTCTGTTGGCGTGATGTTGTACGAAATGCTGACGGGGAAGATGCCGTTTGAAGGCCCGAATCCGCTCGCGATTATGAATTCACGGCTGCTGAACAACCCGGTTCCGCCGCGCGAGGCGGATCCGTCGGTGACGCCGCAAATGCAGGAAATCATTTATCGGGCGTTGGAGCGGGATCCGGCAAAGCGCTATCCGGTGGCGCGCGAGTTTATTCATGATCTGGAGCATCAGGACCAGGTTGGAGTGGAAGATCGCCCGGAGATGCACGACTGGAAGGTTCAGAAGACCGGTATCGGGAAAAAGATCCTGAGCTATGTCGGTCTCATTTTGATTCCGGTGGTGATTTTCAGTCTGCTGCTTTGGGTGGCCCGGAAGGCGTAATTCCCGTGATCAGCCGGGCGCCTCGGTTGAAGGTGAAGTAGGCGAAGCCCCACTGGATCGCGATCAGGATCCGGCTCTCGAATTCCACGATGTAGAGCAGGTGGATGAACAGCCACAGCAGCCAGGCCGGGTAGCCGTGGAAGTGGAGTTTGCCGATCATTGCCACGGCGCGGTTTCTGCCGATGGTGGCGAGACTGCCTTTGTCGTGATAGTGGAAAGGGGCGACGGATTGATTCCGAGATTTTGCAGCGATTAGTTTCGCGGCATAACGTCCCTGTTGCATGGCTGCCGGTGCGACTCCGGGGACTTGCGCCCCGTCCTGTGTGATTTGCGCGAGGTCGCCTGCGACCAGGATTTCGGGATGGCCTGGAATGGAGAGATCGGGTTGGACGGTGACTCGGCCAGCTTTATCGAGCGTCACGCCAGTGCGGTCAGCCAGTATTTTCCCGAGAGGCGAAGCCTGGACGCCGGCGGCCCGGTCATGACCGCCCACGCCATCGGCAACCACAAAAAGCCAGCCGTGAGTGCGACTCTCATCGGGCGATGCGGGAACGTAATGGCCGAAGTAGTC
>Ga0206991_10051_pt1 | contig 31098 bp, 29 predicted proteins | sample Alteio_BWMinCont_9_FD_153286 | JGI IMG/M metagenome (GOLD analysis project Ga0206991, IMG submission 153286) | Enriched cells from forest soil in Barre Woods Harvard Forest LTER site, Petersham, Massachusetts, United States -... | ecosystem: Environmental > Terrestrial > Soil > Temperate forest >...
GGTGGAATACAACGGCCGGCGCCTGGCGAAGTTGAACCTGCCGCCCAGCAGCATCGTCGAAGCTTTGCAGGAATATGACCGCCTGCTCACGCCGATGCTTCGCAAGCTGCTCCCCAACGAATACGCGAACTTCCAGTGGGTGCGCGAGCAACTGCATTTCTGCGTCATTCTAACGCTGAACAACGCCTACTACCAGGTCCGTGAGGCCGAAACACAAGCCTTCTACGAGCTGTTCCGGGTAGAGCTGGAATCGCGCAATCTGGATGAACTTCTGCGGCACTTTCTGGAAGCCTTGCTAGAGGTATGCCACGCCGACGCCGGCCACTTATATTTGCTAAACGACAAGCGCAGCGCTTGGGTGTTGCGGGCCCAGGCTCAAACGCGTGGACAGAACAAGCCGGCTATGGTGGAAGTCCCTAACGGCCGTGCCCGGATGCGAACGTTGGCCCATTCGCGCCAGGTGGAGATGAAAGACGGCGGGGCGGGCGCGCTACTCCTGGATCCCGCCTGGAAGGACCGGTTTCAGACCGTCTGGTCCATCCCGCTGGCCACCGGTGGCCGCACCGCGGGCGTCATGCAATTTGGCTTCTCGAAATCCTACGAGTGGCTGCCGCGCGAGCAGGAATTGCTGGCCGCAGCCGCGGAGCGCTGCCTGATGGCCGCCGAGAAGGCTCGCCTGATGGAAGACTTGGCCGCGCGCGAGGAACAGGTCCGCCAGCTGGCCGAACACATGCTCCACGTGGAAGAAATCGAGCGCCGCCGCATCAGTCGCGAGCTGCACGACGAAGCCGGCCAGTCGCTACTGTGTATCCGCCTGCAAATAGAGTTGCTGGAGCAGGCCATCCCCTCCGAGCACGCCGAGTGGATCCGGAAGCTTCGTGAGGCGCGGGACCTTACCGAACGCACCATTCTCGAAATGCGGCGCCTGATCGCCGCCTTGAGCCCGGCGGTGTTGGAGCAGCTCGGCCTGGGGGCCGCCATGCGGCAACTGGTGAACCGCTTCCGGCGTCTCAATCCCATCCGCGTCAAGTTACTTCTGAGCCGGCTGGGAAGGCTGCCGCAACACACTGAAATTATTGTCTATAGGCTAGTTCAAGAATGCTGTAACAATATCGCCAAGCACTCCGGCGCCAGCAGCGTAAACATTTCTGTCAGTTCGGCCGATGGATGGGTCAGACTGGCCGTTGAGGACAACGGAGTCGGGTTCAGAGTCGAGGAAGCGCTGGCTCGGAAAGATTCGTTTGGGCTTTCTGGCATGAGGGAGCGCGTTGCCCTACTCGGTGGCAGATTTGAGATTCGTAGTTATCCCAAGAATGGGTCCGGAAACGGCGCCAGCAGTGGGATCGGTATCGGTAGCCCTAGCGGGACCGGTATCAAGACTGGGATCGGGAGTAAAAAAAGAAGTTCGGTTGATCGTAAGAGAACGGGTCGGGGCACCAAGATTTTGATCCGTCTTCCGGTAGCCAAGCAACCGCCGGAATCCAGTTCGATCGAGCCAATCAACGCCAAGCCGATGGGGGCCAAGCCACTGGGAGTACGACCCGCGCGGAGAATTAGAGCAGTCGGAGCGTAGGCCCGGCGGGCTCCAAACCGCAGGCGGAAGCTCAAGCTTAGGAAAGGGATTCGAGACAGTAACTGGGGTACACGTTATGGCCAAGACTCGCATCATGTTGGCGGATGATCACACGCTCTTTCGCCAGGGCATCAGAACCCTGATTTCAGCGGAAGCCGATATGGAAGTGGTTGGCGAAGCTTCCAACGGCGGCGACGCCGTCGAGAAAGCAGCCGAACTCCGTCCGGACGTCGTTCTCATGGACATCGGAATGCCCGGCCTCAGCAGTTTCGAAGCCACCCGGCAAATCAAGAAGAACCGTCCCGAAACGAAAGTCCTCTTTCTGACCATGTACGATGACGAAGACTACCTGGTGGAAGGCATGGAAGTAGGCGCCAGCGGTTATGTCCTCAAGGACAGCCCTTCAGCCCAACTGGTGGCCGCCGTCCGCGATATTTGCCGCGGTGGAAGTTACCTCAGCCCCCGCATGCTGTCCCAGTTGGTCGACGATTTCCGGTCGCGCATCAAGTCCGCCAACCGGCTGCCCCGCTTCGCCACGCTCACCACGCGCGAGCGCGAAGTCCTCAAGATGTTGGCCGAGGGGAACTCGGTGAAAGAGATCGCCTGCGACCTGAACCTGAGCGTCAAAACCGTGGAAGCTCACAAATTCAATCTGATGCGCAAGCTCGACATCCACAACAAAGCTCAGCTGGTGCAGTACGCAATCCAAAAGAAAATCATCAAGATTCCGAACCTAGCCTAGCCGGCCCGAGCGCCGCGCATCGTGTCCGCGCGCGCTACCATGAAGTCGGTGTGAACCGGCCCATCCTCACAGTACCCGTCCAAAAAGTCGAAGGCGATTCCTCCGCGCCATTCCAAGACTTGCTGGCCGTCGAAGAGCCGCTCGAAATCCGCCTGGGCGACAAGTCGATCTCCATCACGATGCGCACACCCGGTCACGACTTCGAATTGGCCGCCGGCTTCCTTTTTAGCGAGGGCATCCTGAACGACGCCGCGCAGATCCGTGAAATTCACTGGTCGCACATCGAAAACGGCAACCCGCGTCAGCTCGGCAACTCCGTCACGGTGGAACTAAACCCCGACGTCGAAGTTGACTTGGACCGCCTGGAGCGCCATTTCTACACCACTTCGAGCTGCGGAGTTTGCGGCAAAGCGTCCATAGAAGCAATCGAGATGCAGGGATGCCCCCTGCTGCCGCGCAACGCACCCAGAGTTGAATCGAGCATCGTTCATGGCTTGCCGGAAACCCTGCGGCGAGCTCAGCCCGTGTTTGACCGAACCGGCGGCCTGCACGCAGCGGCGCTGTTCTCGCCCGATGGAACGCTCCAACTCTTGCGGGAAGACGTGGGCCGCCACAACGCGGTCGACAAACTGATCGGCGCCGAAATGCTCGCGCGCCATACACCACTCGGGCGGAGTCTCATGTTCGTGAGCAGCCGCGCCAGCTTCGAGCTAGTCCAAAAAGCGCTGATGGCCGGTATCCCGATCCTGGCCGCCGTCGGCGCGCCCTCCAGCCTGGCGGTGGAAACCGCGCAGCGCTTCAACTTGACCCTGCTCGGCTTCGTCCGGGACAGCCGTTTTAATATCTATTCAGGAGCGTCCAGAATCCAATGAAACTCCGCATCCATGGAAATTCTTTGCGGCTGCGGCTCAGCCAATCGGAAGTCGCCCAGTTCAGCAAGACCGGTTTTGTCGAAGACAGTATCCAGTTCGCCCCGGGCGCCAGCTTCGCTTACGCGCTCGAGTCCTTGTCCAGCGTCAGCGCGCCCCGCGCGCTCTATGCCAACGGTTTCCTGCGCATTCAAGTTCCGCGCACGGAAGGCACTAATTGGGCCTGTTCGGACTCCGTGGGCATCTCGGGCGACCAATCGCTCGAAGCGGGCAAGCACCTGTCCATCTTGATCGAAAAAGACTTTCAGTGTCTGCACGGGGACGATGCGAGGGATCCCGACGCGTACCCCAACCCGCTCGAAGAAAGCTTCCGCTAAATGGAAAAGGGCGCCGATGTTGTCGTGCGCCCTTCGCCGCGTCGTTCGGAATCGACCCTGGAGTTGTGACGTCTTAGTCCCCTTCTCATCGGGGCTCGCGGATCTCCAAAACGACTACCTTCGTGATGCTATCACGAAATCTTCTCCGCAATCGACTTCGCCTGCAGGAACTGCAGCAGGTAATCCGGACCACCCGCTTTCGAATCCGTCCCCGACATATTGAAGCCGCCAAAAGGATGAGCGCCTACCATGGCGCCGGTGCATTTGCGATTGATGTACAGGTTTCCCACGAAGAACCGCTCGCGGGCCTTGCGGATCTTGTCTTTATTGGTGGTATACACGGCGCCCGTGAGCCCATACTCGGAATCGTTCGCCATCTCGATGGCATGGTCGAAATCGCGCGCCTTCGCCACCGCCAGCACAGGCCCAAAAATCTCTTCCTGGAAGATGCGCGCCTTCGAATCGATGTCGGCGATTACGGTGGGCTGCACGAAATAGCCATCGCCGGGAGCTTTCCCGCCTCCTGCGATCAGCCGGCCTTCCTTCTTGCCGACCTCCACATATTCCAGAATCGATTTCATGGCGCCTTCGTTAATCACCGGCCCCATGTAATTTCCAGGATCTTCCGCCGAGCCAACCTTTAACCCAGCCACTTCGGTCTTTAGCTTTTCAACGAACTCATCGTAAATGGCCGCGTCCACAATCGCTCGCGAGCAGGCCGAACATTTCTGCCCCTGGAAACCGAATGCCGACCACAAAACGCCCTTCACCGCGCTATCGACATCGGTCTCGCGATCCACCACGATCGCGTCCTTGCCGCCCATTTCCGCGATGACGCGCTTGATCCAGATCTGCCCCTTGCGCGGCTTGGCCGCCAGCTCGTTGATGCGCAGCCCAACTTCTTTCGATCCTGTGAACGCGATGAAGCGCGTCAGCGGATGCTCCACCAGGACATCGCCCACCACTGCTCCGCTGCCTACCAGCATGGAGAACGACCGAGGCGGAAATCCAGCGTCCAACAAAACTTCCGCGAACTTCGCCGCAATGGTCGGCGAGTCGCTCGACGGCTTGATCACTACCGTGTTCCCGGCCACCAGCGCAGCGGTGGTCATCCCAACCATGATGGCCAGCGGGAAATTCCACGGCGGAACAATCACGCCCACACCCAACGGCAGGTAGAACAATTCGTCTTTTTCGCCGGGCAATTGCACCAGCGGATCCGGCTTGGCCAGGCGCTCCATCTGGCGCGCGTAATACTCGCAGAAATCGATCGCCTCGGAAACGTCCGCGTCCGCTTCCGGCCAGGTTTTACCTGTTTCGTAAACCAACCACGCGTCGAACTCAAACTTGCGTTGGCGGAACAACTCCGCCGCGCGCAAAAGAATCCGCGCACGAGTCTCCGCGGGCACCGCGCCCCACTCTGGAAAATACGCGTGCGCCGCCTCCACCGCTTCACGCGCCATCGCCGCCGTCGCCTTATTATGAACGCCCACGATCTGGCTCGGCCGCGAAGGATCCAGCGACTTCAGCAAGTCCCCCGTCTTCTCGCGCCGCCCGGCGATCAGAAGCTCGTATTCGCGTCCTAACTGCGCTCGCACCTCACGCAACGCGCGTTCCATCGCCTCGCGATAGGCCGGCTTCGAAAAATCGGACACGGGCTCGTTTCGAAATGCTGCCGGCGCCTTCACCGGTTCCGCAATCGTACTCATTTCTCCATTACCCCTTCAAATTGGACGCTGTGCTCTCGACGATCTTGCGGCCGCGCTCGAACATATCTGCCGCTTCGTCCGCCAGCTTGCGCCCGCGTTCGTACATTTCGCGCCCGCGATCCAGCAGATCGCCGCCGGAATCGGCCAGCGCATCCCGGCCCTGCTGCGCCCTGCGTGTGAGATGCCTCCGGGTAGTTTCGCCGGTCGCCGGAGCATAGAGCAACGCTACCGTCGCGCCAATCGCAATTCCCGCCATGAACCACACTGCTTTGCTGCCGTAATCTTCCGCCATGAACCCTCCTTATTCATTCTAGCGCCCGATGCGAGCCCCAATACTCTAGAATCAAAGCGTGAGTCCCGAACCTGATCTCGTCACGGTATATCGCTCCATGGATGCGGACGCCAAAGAAGACACCGAATGCCTGGTCGACCTGTTGACCGACGCGGGGATCCACGCGGTCTTGCTGGACGATACAGCGCCCGGTGTATCTAAGGGCGTCTTCGAAGTCCGGGTGCCCGCCGCCGACGCGGCCCGTGCCGAAGAGCTGATCGCCGAGAATCCATTGTCTGACGAAAGCGAAGAACTGGATGACTCTCCGGAACTCGACCTGGAAACCATAGCCAGCTCGGCGAGTGAAATGGACGCCCTCAACATCAAGAATCTCCTGGATTCGAACGGCATCGCAGCCGTGCTGGTGGGCGATTCGGTGCTGCCGAACTTTCCTTTCGAAGTCCGCGTGGCTCGCGATCAAGTGGAGCGCGCCCGCAGCCTGATCGCCGATGCGGAAGAGATTGGGCCAGCCGCCGCCGAAGAAGCCGAGCGCGCCTCCGAATCCTGAAGCGAGCTTCCCAGTGGCCCGACGTGGCTAGCGCCAGTCCTGCGCACCGTGCCAAATGCGAAGGATTTCGACTATTTCGTCAGTATAACGGTACACGACAACGTAAGGCGGGCTTATGAGTTCGCGCGTCCCTCTTACCTCTCCAGGCCGACCCATTCGCGGGGAAGGTTGCCAGTTCCTCAATCCGACCAATGACAGCGCGGGCTGCATTTAGTGCAGCCGTCGGATCGTCTTTCCGGATGTGTTCAACGGCGGCTACAAGCTGGTCCGACGCTTCGGCGTCCACCGAACGCTCTTCACGAATGGAACAGTTGCTCGATGCGGTTAACAACCTCTTGGTGTTCTGCGAACTCGCCACGGTCGGCTTGGTCGATGCCGTTTTGCACTCCTGCGATGAAGCGGGCCTGGTTTTCAAGCATGCGACTAACCGTCTCCTTCACTAGTTGCTCGGCATCCTTGCCATTGGCCGAGGCCACTTGCTGGAGCCGCATTTCGACATCGGGCGAGAAATGTACTTCCATAGCCCAAGGGTAGGGAGGGTAGGAGCAGGTGTCAAGCGTGAAGGCTTCTCGCGACCTGACCCATCGAATCGAGATCCGGCTCGCCCGCGTGCAAGAACCAACGGTCGATCACGACGTCGCGCACAAACCAGCGGGCGCCCAGCAGCCGCCTTCCCACCGCGCCGATCCAGGCCGACGGGAGATGCTCGCCAACGCGCGACGCCCAATCGTTGCCGGACGTCCCGAAGCGCCCTGCCAGCAGCGTTTCATAAGCGCCTAAGGATTCACGCGAGTAGTTTCCACGCGCCTCGATGATGGCTTGCGCCGCCAGCAAGCCCGATTCGATGGCTGGCCGGATCCCTTCGCCGCTCTGCTTATAGGCTAAACCCGCCGCGTCCCCGATCAGCAACACTCCATCGTCTGCCAGCTTGCGCCCGGAGACTCCATACAGGAGATAAGCGTGGCCCAGCAGCGCCGACGGAACATCGAACGAAATCCGACCCACCGATTTCAAGAAACCTACGAACCGGGCTACGTGTTCCGACAGACGGTGTTGGTCCATTCGTCCCAGGCCAATGTTCAGGTAATTGTTCTTGCGAAAGCACCAGCCGTAGCCTTTGATATCGGCGCAGAAATAAAGCTCCGGAGTCTCAGGGCGAACGCGGCACCCCGCCTGTTGCCCTTCGTCCATCTCGAACTCGGCCTCTTGGGCCACTACCGCGTTCTCTCGCGCCGGTTTGGCGCCGGTCAGTTTAGCTACCGGGCAAAAATGCCCGCCCGCTCCCACCACGACACGCGCACGAATGTTCCCGTTGACAACCCAGCCGCCGTCTTTGCGCTCCAAGCTTGTTAGCGCCACACCCTGGAGCAGGCGCGCGCCCGATCGCCTCAACAGATAATCGTCAAACTCGCGCCGGCGGATCCCGTAGCTCACGGTTTTGTTGTAATCGATATCGAGCGCAGGTCCGCCAACCCAGCCGATGCGAAAGCCGGTGATCGGTTGCAGCACGCGACGCGGCGCGTATTCGGCGGGATCGATCCCGAGTTCGCTCAATACCTGTGGCGTAATCCAGCCGCCGCAGATCTTATCGCGCGGAAAGGTCTGGCGGTCGAGAATCGCAACGTCGAGCCCGGAACCCCGCAGCCGCCGGGCGCACGACGAACCCGCCGGGCCGCCCCCCACGATCAGGACATCGCATGCTTCCATTTGACCTTCTCGCGGACCTTCTCCACCACCGGCTTCGTGTCTTCAACCCCAGCGTCTGTATCGGTATACCAAGGGTCGCGTGTCCAGTACATCGGCTGGCGCTGGGAGCCGGTGAAGACAATCTGGAATAACTGCAAATGGCCGATGCGAAACGCCGCGATCGATCCAGCCAGGTACAGGCGCCACGCGCGCACGAAGCGGGAATCGTACATTGCCGCCACCTCATGCCGGGATTTATCGAAGCGCTCCAGCCAGTGCTCCAGCGTTTTGGCGTAGTGCGCACGCAAGTTCTCCACGTCCAGAACCGAGTAGTTCTTGGGGTCTAACACTCCCAGAGATTGCTTCAGCGATGGAACAAAACCGCCGGGGAAAATGTGCTTGCGAATCCAGCGGCTGAAAGCGGCGGGGTAGTTTCGCCCGATGAAATGCAGCAGGCCGCGGCCGGTGTCGCCGATACTGCGGTGAATGATCTCAGAAAGCTCCTGGTAGTGACCCAGGCCAACATGCTCCAGCATGCCCACCGACACAAACACGTCAAATTTTCCCGTGATGGCCCGATAGTCGTCTTCGATGAATTCCACGCGGTGGCTCAAACCCTCGGCTCGCGCCCGCTCGCGCGCGAAGGCAATCTGCTCGTGAGAAACGTTGTACGCTTTCACCGACACGCCGTACTCCCGGGCCATGTGCAGCGCCAGCGCTCCCCAGCCGCAACCCGCTTCCACCACTGTCTCGCCGGGGCGCAACCGCAGCTTGCGGCAAACATGCTCCATCTTGGCAATTTGCGCATGTTCCAGGGTCGAGGAAGGCGTCGGGAAGTACGCACAGGTGTAAAGCAGTTGATCGTCCAGCCATAGCTTGTAGAAATCGTTCCCCAGATCGTAATGGCGGTGGATGTTGTTGCGCGATCCGTGCCGCGAGTTGTCCTGCCACCAGTCCATCCATTTCGACGCCGTACGCGAATACCAACTGCGGGTGGCCGGCGAGCGCTCCATGGCCTGATAGACCACCTCGAGAAAGCGCACGAGATCACCTTCCACTTCGATCCGGCCGTCCATAAAGGCGTCCCCAAAGCTGACTTCCGGGTCGCGCAGCAGCGCCGCCAGGGTGCTGCGATCCTGAATCACCATGGTGGCTACCGGGGCACGGCCGGGGGGCGAAACATCGGCGCCTCCCTTGACGCGAAGACGCACCGGCGCCGAGCCGGTAACTTCAAGGATGCGTGAAAGCAGCCATTTATCAGCGAAGCGTGGCAGAATCGCCATGTGCTCTGTTCCTCCGATTGGGCAAGCCAAGCGTACAGGCTATTTAGATGATGTTACTACTCGCGCTCAGGTTTTGGGGGCTGGCTGGCTTTGCGGGCCGCCCCGGAGAACTCCCTCCGATAAGACGACAGAAGTCGATAGGTGGACACGAAAAGTCCATCCGCACGCTACGAACCTGTTCGCACGTCGTTTTGTAGGGAGCACTTTCTTCTATGGATTGTGAAATTTACACAGTCTCCTGCGCCTTTTTTCTCAATAAGTTGCGTGAAGGACCCAGTATTCCGGCATGGCTGCAAGAGTTGCGGCGTGAGGCGATAACTGGAAGGGCTCGGCAGATGGTTAGGCAAGTGCTAGGTCAGTGGGTCGGCCATCCGCCCTGAAAGAAAAGAGCCCTAGCGTTAAACATATTTCGCAATACTGCCGTTAAGTACGGTTACAGGAGTCAGCTAACATGCGCGCCGAAGTTCTACCAAGTGGAATTCTGCCAAACGAGATATCCGAATCGCGCAATACCGTCCCTTCCACTGACAACTCGGTCAGTTCCCTGGCCCGGTTTGCCTCGAGTTCGGGCGATTTGTTCGGCACTGCCCAGGCCCAGGCAGGCAAAACCATCTTCCGGCCTAAATGTTTGCTCTCGGAATCGCTGAGAAAAGGCGATGGCGTCGGTCCCGTGGTGGCTCTCGACGAGCAGGGCTGCAAGTTGCTGGTTGTCACCCTTGGAATCACCGACGTAGTGGAGCGCACCAGTTTGACGGTTTCCATCTGGGGTTCCTCGGATCAAGCCCAATGGGGCGGCAAACCGCTGGTCACTTTCCGGCAGCGCCAATATTGCGGTGTCTATTCGGTTCTGCTGAATCTGGCAATGCATCCCGACGTGCGCTACTTGCGCGCCCAGTGGAACATGAACCGTTGGGGACGAGGTGAACGTACTCCGCTCTTCGGCTTCGAAGTATTCCTGGAAGAATCCGGAGCGCGCCTCACTAGTTCGGCTCTGGCTTAATACACCACTCCCTCGGATGGGACGATCGGTTCGGGACGGCTCCGCTGTCGGATTACGCTACACTCTAACTTTCCATGCGTGAGCAAATCTCCCCTGCCGGGAGCGTCAGTGGCTCCATCCAGCTTCCCGGCGACAAGTCCATTTCACACCGCTATGCGATGCTGGCGGCGATTGCCGAAGGGCCGACCAAGATCTCGAACTATTCGTCCGGCGCCGATTGCCAGTCCACGCTCGCTTGCGTGCGAGCGCTCGGCGCTGGGGTTGAATCCAATGACGGTGTAGTGTGCATTCACGGCCAAGGCCTGGATGGACTGCACCAGCCTGCCGCCGCCCTGGACGCCGGAAACTCGGGCTCGACCATCCGAATGCTCTCAGGAATCCTGGCCGCGCAGCCGTTCGTATCGACGATCGGCGGCGACGAATCTCTGTCCAGGCGTCCCATGGAGCGCATCATGAAGCCGCTCGCGCAAATGGGTGCGCGCATCGATGCACGCGACCATCGGTTTCCGCCGTTGACGATTTACGGCGGCAAACTTCGCGCTCTGGAATACACGCTGCCGGTGGCGAGCGCGCAGGTAAAGAGCTGCGTGCTTTTTGCCGGGTTATTCGCCAAAGGGCGGACCACCGTGCATGAACCCTTGCGCACGCGCGATCACACCGAGTTGGCATTGCGCGAATTCGGCGCCGACGTAGACGTGGAGCGGCTGTCCATCACGCTGACGGGGCCGGCGAAGCTGCAGGGCCGAGAGCTGCGAGTGCCGGGCGATCTTTCATCGGCCGCGTTTTTTCTGGTCGCCGCGCTCCTGGTTCCCGAGTCGAGCCTGACCATTCGGGGCGTGGGATTGAATCCCACCCGTTCCGCGCTCCTCGATTTCCTGGTTGAGATGGGCGCGCAGATTAAAATCCTGGATGTCACTGCATCCGGAGGCGAGGTCATTGGCGATGTGCTGATCCGCAAATCGAGCGGCACTGCTGGAGGGCGGGATGGTGTGCGGGGCGGAGTGCTCGAAAAAGCTCGCACCGCCGCGTTGATTGACGAGATTCCGGTACTGGCCATATTGGGCGCTGCCAGTGAGGAAGGGCTGATCGTGCGCGACGCGTCCGAATTGCGCGTGAAGGAGACGGACCGTATCGCCACCATCGCCGAAAACTTCCAGCGCATGGGACTGAAGATCCAGCTTCACCAGGACGGCTTCGAAGTTCCCGGACGGCAGCGGTTTCATGCCGCCGAACTGGATTCGTTTGGCGATCATCGCATCGCGATGGCGTTCTCCGTCGCCGCACTGGCGGCCGATGGTCCGTGTGCTATTTTGGGCGCGGATGCCGCCTCCGTGTCTTTCCCCGAATTTTTCGCTACACTACAGCGAGTCGCCCAGTAAATCTTCGGAGCAAATCTGAATGGCAGTTGCCGACCTAACGCTGGAAGGTTTGGTTCACGATCTGAACAACGTGTTTCAGACCATCGCGGAGAGCGCGGAGCTGTTGGAAGACGATCCCAAGTGGGAGAAGCTGGCCCACACACTGCAGCGCAGCGCCGGGCGAGGGCATCGGATCGCACATAGCATTCTCGAAACCAATCGCTCCGCCATCGAGCTCGCTCCGATCATCGAAAATGCCTCGCAATTCTGCCAGGATTACCTGGAGTGCGCCAACGGGCCGAAGATCGATGTCTGCTCCGAAATCGACGCCGAGTTTCGCTTAAAGGGAGACGCAGCCGGATGGGAGCGCGTTTTCGTGAACCTTTTCCTGAATTCGGCGCAAGCCGGCGCGAAAAACATCCGAATCCGCGCGCACGCCAGCGAAATTGTGGTGAGCGATGACGGGCCAGGCATTGCGCTCGAGCTGCTGCCCCGAATCTTTCAGCCGCGCGTCTCCACGAAATCGATCATTTCGGGATTGGGGCTGTACGTGGTGCAATCGATTGTGGAGCAGAATGGCGGCTCGGTTACCGCCACGAACGGCCCGAGCGGCGGCGCGATCTTCACCCTGTGTATCTGAGCCGCGATTTAGGGAGCCGGTGCTCCTGGTCTCACCTATGCTCCTTGGTCTCACCCAATCGGTAGGCTTCATCCAAAATCTCAACCACGTGGGCCACGCGCTGCCCCTGGCCAAACTTCTTCACACCGGCTCTCAGTTGCAGCATGCATCCGGGATTGGACGCCGCGATCACCGGAGCGCCCGTCGCGTTCACGCTGTCCATTTTTTTCTTGAGCAGCGCCATCGCCATGCCCGTGTGAACCACGTTGTAAATTCCCGCGCTGCCGCAGCACAGATCCGAAAGTTGCATCTCCCGAAGCTCTAGCCCTGGGATGGACGCCAACAGTTTCCGCGGCGCGGAACGAATCTTCTGGCCGTGCGCCAGATGGCAGGAATCCTGATAGGTGACGGTGAGCGGAAGCACGCGCATCGGGGGATTCAGCTCGATGGAAGCGAGAAACTCATTCACATCTTTCACCAGCGCCGAAAAACGACGCGCCTTTTCGGCGTACTCCGCGTCGTGCTCCAGCAGTTCCCCATATTCCTTCAGCGTTGATCCGCAACCGCCCGCGTTGGTAATAATCGCATCGAAGCCGCCATCGACGAGAACATCGATATTCTGCCGCGCCAGCTTGCGCGCCTCGTCGCGAATCCCGGCGTGCACGTGCAAGGCGCCGCAACAGCCCTGATTGGCCGGGATCGCCACTTCACAACCATTCTTCTGCAACACGCGCACGGTGGCTTCGTTCAAACGCGCGAAACTGAGGTTCGCGATACATCCGCCGAGAAACGCCACGCAATGCCGCCGCTCACCTTCAGCCGGCAGCGTCTTGCCGTAATAAGCGAAGAAGAACGGCGTTTCAATCTCCGGGGCCAAAGCCTCCAGCTCACGAAGCCGTGCCGGGAGAAAGCCGGGCAGGCCGGTTAGCCGCTTCAAGCCGCTGGCCTGATAGAGATATAGCAAAGCTCCCGCGACTTCGAGACTAAATCGGAATGGAAGCAGCTTGCGAAAAACCATCCAGCGAAGTATTCGCTCGCGCCACGGCCGCCGGATCTTGCTTTCGATTTCGGCACGCGCCGCTTCCACCAAGCGCCCATATTCCACGCCCGAGGGGCAGGCCGTCTCACATCCCCGGCAGGCCAGGCAAAGATCGATGTGCTCGATGTAGGAGGGACTGATCGCGGCGCCGCCTGAAACCTGGACCATTTGATAGATACGGCCGCGCGGCGAGTCCATTTCCACGCGGAGTTCGCGATAGGTGGGGCATGCGTTCAGACACAGTCCGCAATGCACGCAGCGGTCGAGATCGGATTGTTGGGGTTTATCGAATGCGCTTATCGAAGGCGATGACATCAGATGCGGCCGTACAGTCTGCCGCGGTTCAAGAGACCTTGCGGATCGAACATTTCCTTGATCTTCTTCATCATCGCAAAATCGCTTCCTGGTTGCGGTGAAAGCTGCGGCCACAGGTCTCGACCGGGTAGCCCGCCGCCCTCGCGAAAAGCGGGCGGAGCGAACTCCACCACGCTAGTGCCCACCGCGGAATGCCGCAAATCGAGGACGTTGTCGAAGTAGCCATAACAAACACCCGAGCCCGCGCGCGCCGATGCGCGTTCCGGGAGGGACTCCAGTACTCGGCCCACATCGGAGAGCACCGAGGAAACACGCAGCACGGCGCCATTTTCCCGCGTCCGGAGAAACAAAGGAGTCGCTTCGCGAATGCCCCGCCACAGCGCGTCCTCATCGGACCTTTCCACCACTCGCATACGCGATAGTTCGCGCGAGTAGCGATCCAGAACCGCCGGACTTCCGCCCGCCTGGATCGCGAGTTGATAGCGTCCGGCTGACTTCACGATGTCGATCGCCGCCGGCTGCAGCCTGCTCTTCAGTACTTCGTCGCGAGCCGACATGACATCGGCGATCTGGTCGAAATTCTGAACGAAGGTGCGGGTTGCAGGCGGCATCGGATAGAGGCGAAAATTCAGCGTCGCGAGCGCGGCCAGCGTTCCGAACGATCCGATCATGAGCTTGCCCATATCCAGGCCCGCGACGTTCTTCACCACCATGCCGCCGGTCCGAATCAGCTTCCCTTCCAGCGTCGCGAAGGTCATGCCGATCACCATGTCGCGCGCGCTGCCATACAGCCGCCGGCGCGGTCCGCTGGTGTTGGCCGCGATGATGCCACCCACGGTTGCCCGATCGGAAAAAGGCGGATCCAGCGGGATCATCTGCCGATGCTCGGCCAAGATGCGGCTCAGTTCGCAATAACGGATGCCGGCGCCGACGCTGATGGTAAGATCGCGCGGTTCGTATTCGAAAACCTTGTTCAGCGCCGCGGTGGTGATGGTGACGTCGGCCGGCGTTATGGGGCCGCCCATCCGTTCCTTGGTGGAATTTCCAACCAGCGCGATCCGCTGCTTTCGCGAGCTTGCCTCGGCCAGACACTGCGACAGTTCCTCGGGGCTGACCGGAACGATGGTCATGAATTAGCTATCCTATCAGCCGCATTCGCCTCTGCGAGAATAGACCTTCGGTGATCAACTTCGGCCCGAGCGACTTTCTCGAACTTGCGTTAGCCGCGCTGCTGGTTGCAATGGCGTTTGTTTCGCGGCCCTGGGTGGAACCCTTCGCGCGCAAGCTGGCTCCGAAGACCGGCTGGTCGATGCTGCTGCTGGCGTTGCTTCCGGTGGCACTGCGGCTCGCGATGCTGCCTGGTCATCCCCCGCCCTCGCCCTCCGTTTACGACGAATTCGGACATTTGTTGGTCGCCGACACGTTGTTGCACTTTCGCCTGGCCAATCCACCGCATCCATGGCACCAGTTTTTTGAGTCATTCTTTGTCCTGCAGACACCGGCGTACGCATCGATTTATCCGATCGGGCAAGGTTTGACGCTGGCAATCGGCCGCGCCCTCTTCGGCCTGCCCTGGGCCGGCGTCCTGCTGTCTACCGCGGCGATGTGCTCGCTCTGTTACTGGATGCTGCGCGGCTGGACGACGCCGGGCTGGGCGCTCGCGGGTGGCGTGCTCGCGGTGATTGAATTTGGACCGCTCTCTTTGTGGATGAACAGCTATTGGGGCGGAGGGCTCGCCGCGTGCGCAGGTTGTCTGGTGTTTGGAGCTCTACCGCGGCTGCGCGGCCGGGGTCGCGCGCTCGACGGCGCGCTCCTGGGATTAGGGATTGGCATTCACTGGCTTTGTCGACCGTATGAGACCATTTTTCTGATTCTCAGTGTCTTGATATTTGTGCTGTCAGGATGGCGATCGATGGCAAGACCGGCGATCGCCGCGGCAATCGTGATGCTTCCTTTTGGGGGAGTCTCGCTCCTGCAAAACAAACAGGTGACCGGCAGTTGGACCACGCTACCTTACTCGCTGAGCCGCTATCAGTACGGCGTTCCGGCTTCCTTTACCTGGCAGGCGAATCCACAACCTCATAACGAACTCACGCGCGAGCAGCAATTGCAATACAAAATGCAAATGTCGTTTCGCGCAAGCGGGCCGGAAACCATTCAGAGCTACTTGCTACGGCTTGGATATCGCGTGCGTTTCTATCGATTCTTTTTTCTCGCCCCGCTGTACGTGGCGCTGCCGTTCTTCTTTTTGAAAGTTCGCGAGTTTCGCTTCTTATGGGTGGCGCTGACACTCTTGCTCTTCGCACTCGGCATCAATTTCTATCCTTTCTTCGAAGTCCACTATTTGGGCGCGCTGACGTGTCTCTTCGTGCTGGTTAGTGTGACTGCGCTCGACCGGATGAACAACGATGCCGCGCGCCTGATCGTCTATCTGTGCATCGCGCACTTCGCGTTCTGGTATGGCCGAAGCTTTTTCGATGGCCCCGTGTCTGATCGCCATGTTGCTGTCGATCGGCAACTCACCGAACGGATGGGCCCGCAACTGGTGTTCGTGCGCTACTGGCCACAACACATTTTTCAGGACGAATGGGTTTACAACGCGGCGGATATTGACGGCGCGCACATTGTTTGGGCGCGCGACCTGGGAGCAGCCGAAAACCAGAAGCTGCTGGACTATTATTCGTACCGCACCGCGTGGTTATTGGAGCCAGATGCCACGTGGCCGAGGTTGACTCGCTATCGCGTAGAAGAGCCCCCAAAAACTCCGCCGCCTCCTCCCGCCCCGGTGCCTACGAAGGCGCCGCCGCTGCGCTTCGAGCAGGTGCACTAAGACATGCCATTCATCGGCTTTAGCGCGAGCGATGTGATTGAGCTGATTGTGACGCTGGTATTGGTGGCGCTCGCCTGGCGGCGCTGGATCGAGCCATACGGACTGCGCCTGGCTCAAAAGCCTGGGTGGTCGATGGCGATTCTGACTCTGCTTCCTATCGCGCTCCGGCTCGCACTCCTGCCGCAGTATCCAATTCCAACGCCAAATGTTTCAGACGATTCGAGCTACCTGCTGATCGCCGATACGCTCCGGCATTTTCGTCTGGCGAATCCCGCGCACCCGCTGCACCAGTTCTTCGAAACGTACTTCGTGCTGCAGGAGCCATCTTACGCCTCGATCTTTCCGCTCGGCCAAGGCTTACTTCTGACGATTGGCTGGGCGGGCGTTGCTCTGAGCGTCGGTGCGCTGTGTGCGCTGTGCTACTGGATGCTGCGGGCGTGGGTTACGCCGGGATGGGCGCTGGTGGGCGGCTTGCTCGCCGTCATTGAATTTGGCCCGCTCAGCCAATGGATGAATAGCTATTGGGGTGGCGCTCTGGCCGCGTGTGGCGGTTGCCTTGTATTCGGGGCGTTGCCGCGCCTGCACGGTGGGGGTCGCGTTCGCTACGCGACGCTCCTGGGGTTGGGGATTGGGGTTCATTGGCTTTGTCGTCCGTACGAGACTATTTTGCTGATCCTGAGCGTACTGATATTTTTGATGCGAGATTGGCGATTGTTGGCGAAACCCGCACTATACGCGGCAATCGTTTTAGTCCCCGCTATCGCGTTGTCGTTGTGGCAAAACAAGGAAGTAACCGCCAGTTGGACGATGCTGCCGTACCAACTCAGCCAGTATCAATACGGCGTCCCAACCACGTTTACCGCCCAGCCGATTCCGACACCCCACCGTCCACTGACTCGGGAACAACAACTTGATTACGAGCAGCAGTCGCAGGTTCATGAGATGGCGGGCAATTACTGGATGCGCTGGGTGAGCCGGCTCCGCTTCTATCGCTTCTTCTTTCTCCCACCGCTCTGGCTGGCGCTACCGGCGTTTTTACTGTGCTTGCGAGAATTCCGATTTGCGTGGGTTTTCATGACGGTTCTCCTATTCAGCCTGGGAACGAACTTCTATCCGTATTTTTATACCCACTACATTGCGGCCTCGACTTGTTTGTTCGTGTTGATCAGCGTGGTGGGACTGGAACGTATTAGCCGCTGGAATCTGGAAGCGGCGCGCATATTGATATTCCTTTGCGCCGCTCACTTCCTCTTCTGGTACGGGCTCCACGCCTCCCGCAATAACGAACTTTATGTTGCGATGACACCCTTCGAAAACGTGGACGCGATCAATCACGGCGATCCGGAGGGACGCATCGCGATCCGCCGGCAGCTCGAAGCCGCGCCCGGCCGCCAATTGGTCTTCGTGCGGTATTGGCCGCAGCACCAGTTTCAAGAGTGGGTCCATAACGCGGCCGACATCGATGGCGCCCGCATTGTCTGGGCTCGCGACCTCGGCCCGGACGAGAATCAAAAGCTGCTGCGCTACTATCCAGATTGCACCGCGTGGCTATTGGAGCCGGACGCGCATCCGCCCCGCCTGCAGCCCTATCCGCGCTGACTTACCAGCCGGTCTGTTCCATCCGCTCCAGGATTACGGCGCTGTATTCGTTCATTCGCTCCGGTTTTCGCTTGAGAGGCGCGGGAATGATAGCGGCCAATCGCGCGGCTTGCTCGCGTGTCATCTGGGAGGCATGCATGTGGTAGTAATGCTCGGAAGCAGCCTCCGCTCCATAGATTCCCGGCCCCCACTCGATCACGTTCAGGTACAGCTCCAAAATCCTGTTTTTGGTCAGAAACGCCTCCACGAGCGGGACCAGCGAAGATTCCACGCCTTTACGAACAAAAGAGCGCTCGGTTGTTAAAAACAGATTCTTGACTAATTGCTGTGTGATGGTGGAGCCGCCGCGCCCCAGACGTTGGCGCTTGACATCGTCTTCCAGAACTTTTTGCATCTCGATCCAGTCGAATCCGTGATGCTGCCGGAAGCGGCCATCCTCTGCCGCGACAACGGCGTGCTGCAAGTTAGGCGAAATGCTCGCCAGCAAAACGAATTCATAGCTCTTCTTGTACACGTGATGCGCGCGCAGCGCCTGTACGTGGCGCTCCATCTGAACCGCGGTGGTCCAGGGGTTGATCCAGCGCAATAGAACGATGCCCGCGCCGCACAACGCATACAGCCCGACCACCAATGACACGAATCCCGCCACGATCCTCCGTGGCAACTTCGACCTCTTCTTCATTTCTCTACTGCTATCATCGAACTTCTGCCATGACATCGGTATCTTTTCTGCAGTGCAGCGTGTGTGACAGGCGCTACCAGGCTGGCGAAGTCCACACACTTTGCGAATGCGGCGGTCCGCTGCTGGTTCGGTACGATCTCGAAAAGGTCAAGACGACCTGGAGCCGCGAGTCGCTCACCGCTGCGCCTGCGTCCATGTGGCGCTACGCACCCCTGCTTCCGGTCCGCGATTCCAAGCATATCGTCTCGCTCGGCGAAGGCATGACACCGCTGCTGAAGGCGGATCGCCTCGGTGCCAGCCTCGGCTCCAATGATCTTTGGGTTAAGGACGAAGGGATCAATCCCACCGGTTCGTTCAAGGCGCGCGGCCTCTCGTGCGCCATCTCGATGTGCGTGGAACTTGGCCTCGGCAAGGTGGCCATCGCGTCCGCGGGCAATGCCGGAAGCGCGCTCGCAGCCTACGCCGCCGCGGCCGGAATCGAAGCGCATGTCTTCATGCCGCGCGATGTGCCGCAATCCAATTACACCGAATGCCGCGCCTACGGGGCGCATGTCACGCTGATCGATGGATTGATCAGCGACTGCGCGCGCATCATCGCCGAGCGCAAGAACGCCGAAGGCTGGTTCGATATCAGCACGCTCAAGGAACCGTATCGCATCGAAGGCAAAAAGACCATGGGGTTCGAAGTTGCCGAGCAATTTAGCTGGACCTTGCCTGACGCCATCTTCTATCCCACCGGCGGCGGAGTCGGCTTGATCGGAATGTGGAAAGCTTTTGCTGAGCTGGAGGCGCTGGGCTGGATCTCAAGTCAATGTCCCAAAATGATCGCGGTGCAAGCGGCCGGTTGCCAGCCTGTGGTGCGAGCGTTTGAAGGCGGTGAATTGAAGAGCACGTTTTGGGAAAACGCACATACGGTTGCCGCCGGCCTGCGTGTTCCGAAACCATTGGGGGACGCGCTCTCGCTCGCGGCCATTCGCGCCAGCGCCGGGACTGCCATCGCGGTGACTGATGAAGAACTGCTGGACGCCAGCGTGGAGCTCGCCGCGGCCACCGGCATTTTCCCTGCGCCCGAAGGAGGCGCCTGCGTCTCTGCGCTGAAGAAACTCCTGTCCAACGGTTTTTTGAAGCCTGACGAGCGCGTCGTGCTTTACAATACTGGAACCGGATTGAAATACTTGGAAGCATTTTCCACACGATTTCTCCGGACTTCCCGTTCGGAGCAGGATAAACTCGGCGGCTTGATCACGCCCCGTTAGTATCCGTTTAGCGTCCTTTTGCTTTTGACACTGCCGCTTGACTTTTGGGACACTATAAGGGTGTTTTGGGAGTCAGCCCTTCCTCCCGGCTTCGGCCCTGCTGGTGTTTTCGAGTCCGCGGTCGCGAACCTGCCTCTTCACATGCTTCTCAAGAAATGACGTCAAGGAGCCTTGTCAATGAAACTATTTGTGGGGAATCTCCCCTATGCGGCTACTGAAGCCGACTTAACGGATTTCTTCTCGCAAGCGGGTGTCGCCGTCGACAGCGTGAACGTGATGCGCGATCGTTTCACCGGCGAGGCTCGCGGGTTTGGGTTCGTTGAAATCAACGACGACACTGCTGCCAACCGTGCCATCGAGGCCTGTAACGGCCGCGACCTGATGGGCCGCGCGCTGGTTGTCAATGAAGCGCGTCCGATGGTTCCGCGCGAAGGCGGAGGCGGCGGTGGACGGGGTCCTGGAGGCGGAGGTGGACGCGAGCGCCGCGGTGGGCGTCCCGGCCGCTAAGATCGGGATTATCCTCCGAGCATTTTCGCGATAGCGTCTGCATCGTTCGGAACCACCACCGGACGATTGCCCAGGTTTGCGTCGATCTTCCGGCCATCGGGATCTTTGAGTTCGCCGGTGTGATAGCGATAAATGTAGTCCGGATCTTTCAGAACATTCCCTGTCAGAACCGCAACCACGTCTTCGTCCGAGCGCATTGTGCCCGCCTCGGTAAGCTTTCGAATTCCTGCCAGCGTGGCCGCCGAAGCCGGTTCACATCCGATGCCGCATTGTCCGATCACGGCCTTGGCATCGGCGATTTCCTGCTCGCTCACTTTCTCCACCGTACCGTTGCTGATGGTCACCTCATGCAGCGCTTTGGGCCAGGAGACCGGATCGCCGATGCGAATCGCGGTGGCGAGCGTGCGGGGTTCCCCAACGCTTCGGAATTCGCCTTTGGTCTTCACTAATTCGTAGAACGGAGCGGCGCCTTCCGCCTGGATCACGGCCAGCCTCGGGATCTTGTGGATAAAGCCGAACTGGCACAATTCGCGCAACGCCTTTCCAAAGGCCGATGTGTTGCCAAGATTGCCGCCGGGCAGCACAATCCAATCGGGCGGATTCCAATCGCGCTGGTCGAGCATTTCGAAGATGATCGTCTTTTGACCTTCAATGCGAAAGGGATTGATGGAATTGAGCAGGTAAATACCCAGCCGGTCAGCCAGCACGCGCACCAGCGCGAGGATTTGATCGAAGTTGGCCTCCACTTGAAAAGTGCGCGCGCCGTATTCCAAAGCCTGCGCCAGCTTGCCGTACGAAATATTGCCGTGCGGGATGAAAACGATGGAATCGAGGCCCGCCGCGCTCGCATAGGCCGCCATGGACGCGGACGTGTTTCCCGTGGAAACGCAAGCGACGCGCGGGCGATCCAACCGAATGGCCTGTGTAACGCCGCACGTCATGCCGTTGTCTTTGAACGATCCGGTTGGATTGAAGCCCTGATGTTTGAACCTGAGGCGATCCAATCCGCCGTATCGTGCGGCGCGCGGCGCATCCAGCAATGGGGTATTGCCCTCGCGCAGTGAAACCACTTGATGATGATGGCCATCGAATGGGAGCAGCTCGCGGTAACGCCACACGCCGCTCTGTTCCAGCACATCGTTCGACGTGCGCCGCGTGCGCCAGAGCTTCTTCCAGGCAGCTGCTTCCACCGGCGCTGCGGCGAAGACCACTTCGAGCAGGCCTCCGCAGTCGGGGCAATTGTAGATGGCTTCATCAATCGGAAAGCGCGCGCGGCAATGCTGCTCGAAACACGCCAACTCAGCTAGCATGATTAAAGTATCCCCAATATGGTCTCGGTTTGTCTTGAGAATGGCGAGGTTTTGGTGCGCAAACAGCCGCGCCCGCGCCGCCCGGAAGGATTCGCTTTAATCCGCCTGCTCTATGGTGGAATCTGCAACACCGACATTGAGCTGCAACGCGGCTATTACGGTTTTCGGGGGACGCCGGGACACGAGTTTGTAGGTGAAGTGGTGGAGGCTGAGGACCGGCGCTGGATCGGGGAACGCGTGGTCGGCGAAATCAATCTGGCCTGCGGGAAATGCGCGTGGTGCGCGCGCGGACTCGGACGCCATTGCCCTACCCGCACGGTGCTTGGAATCCTAAAACAGCCTGGAGCATTTCGCGAATTCCTCACTCTGCCGGAGCGAAATTTGCGGCGCGTGCCGCGCGAGATTCCGTCTGAGGAAGCTGTTTTCGTCGAACCGCTGGCAGCGGCCTGCGAGATATTGGACCAGGTGCGCATCCCACGCGGCGCGCCGGTGGCGGTGCTCGGCGACGGGAAACTTGGACTGCTGGCCAGCCAGGTTTTGCAAGCGCATGGCGCTCAAGTCCATCAGTATGGCCGCCACAAAGACAAGCTGCGGATCGCAGAGCAAGCGGGCGTGCGCACCGAAATCGCGAAGAAGCTTCCGTCGGCTAAGTACGAATTCGTAGTCGAGGCGACAGGATCGAGCGAGGGCCTGCGGCAAGCCGTGCAAATGACGCAGCCGCGCGGAACCGTGATCATGAAATCGACCGTTCACGGATTGGTATCCATTGATTCGGCTCCCGTGATCGTCAACGAAATCACGCTGGTTGGCTCGCGCTGCGGCCGCTTTGAGCCTGCGCTACAGTTGCTCGCCAGGCATAAGGTGCGCGTGGATGCGATGATATCGGAGGTGCTGCCGTTGAAGAGTGCGGCAGAGGCATTTCGGAAGGCCGCCCAGCCAGGAGTTTTGAAGGTGCTACTGCATGATTGAGACAAAAAACCGCTCGCTGACGCGCGCCGTTGCTTGCGGCCTGGTCGCGGTTATCGTCGCCGCTGCGCAGACGCCCGAGTATGGCTATCAAGTGATCCACACGTACCCGCACGATCCCAATGCTTTCACGCAAGGGTTGGAGTATCGCGCGGGGGTTTTGTACGAGAGCACTGGGCTAAAGGGCCGCTCCTGGCTGCGACGGGAGAAGCTCGAAACCGGGCAGGTCTTGCAGCAGATCGATTTGGATCCCCAATATTTCGGTGAAGGTATTACGGTGATGAATCAGCAGATCGTGCGCCTCACCTGGCAATCCGAGATTGGATTTGTGTATGACCAATCCAGCTTCCATCTGAAGCGGTCGTTCAAGTACCCGGGCGAAGGCTGGGGACTCGCCAATGACGGAAAGAACATTTACATGAGCGACGGTAGTCCGCAGATTCGCATTTGGGATCCGGTCACGCTGCAGGAAAAGCGCCGCATCACGGTTTATGATAACGGCCAACCGGTCGCGAATCTGAACGAGCTGGAATGGGTGAACGGTGAAATCTACGCGAACATCTGGCAAAAGGACGTCATCGCGCGGATCTCGCCGGTGGATGGCCGAGTACTCGGATGGATCGATCTGGCGGGCATCTTGCCGGCCGCCGATCGCACGGGACAGGAGGATGTTTTAAACGGAATCGCCTACGATGTCTTGGGCAACCGGCTGTTCGTCACCGGTAAACAGTGGCCCAAGCTGTTCGAGATCAAATTAGTGCCGGCTCATCGGAAGAGCCGGTGAACGCTATCTTTTAAATTCGCATACCAGGAGCGCTTCGCGTCGGACTGGTCCGTGGCAGACGCGTTGGACGCTAACTTCGGCGCATCCGTCTTCGCTGCTGGATCGTAAAGCTCCCGGCTCACCATGTGAATGCGATAACTGTCGAAGGTGTAAGTCTTGCGATACAGATGGCCGTCGACGCCTTCCACCACCACGGAGAAACTCGGCATGGAACCGGCGTTGGTCACTCGAACCGGATAATGGCCCACCACGTTTCGTTCGATATAAGCCGTCTCGTAGCGGTGATGCCTCAAGCTCCACACGAATACTCGGAAACTGTCGAACTCGTACGGTTGGCCGCCTTTGACGATGGTGGTCCAGAGCCAATTGTTTTTCACTGAGTCGCCATCGTGCACTTGGCCCAGAGGGAAATACGAAGTAATGCGATGTCCTTCGGCATATTGCGCCACTTCGTCAGGAATCGCCATGCTGATTGGACGCGTCAAAACCCATCCCACTTTTCCGTCTGGAGTACGGACCAAACTCCAGTCGTCCATCGGAACTTCCACCACGGGCGGCGGGGGCGGCGGCGCAGCCGAGAGAGGATCGGGCTCCGATTTCGGCACCGAAAGCGCTACCCAATTTTCCGGAGGCTTCGGCGCGGACGGGCGCGGCGGCGGCTTGATCCGGGCCGGAGTAGCGCTCGGTTTGGGCTTCTTGCGAACTGGAGCGGGTTTCACCGGCGTGGGCATCGATACGTCGTCGTGCTGCACTCGCGGCGTCAGCTTGTGCCCGATCACGTCGACTTTGCCATTTTCCGGAATCTGTCCAAAGCTCGGAGAAGTTCGGCTGGGCTCGGTGTGCATGTTCAGCGACTCGAATACGGTAGCCTGTCCTTGCGATTGAGCGTGAGAAGCATCCTGGGCCATGTCGCGCAGCCGGGCCATTTGCTGGGGAGTGAGAAGCTCCCGCAGGTCGGTCCAGCCTTCGACGCCATGCTCGGTACGAACCTTCACCAAGCGGTGCCGGTACTCGACGACGGAGAGTTTGTCCCCGTGCTTGACGGTGGCCGAAACGGCCGACTTCAGCGCCAATTCCTGCCGTAAATTCAGCGTGCTGGGGCCGACATACGCGTCGCCGAGAGAGGCAACCGGGCGCGGCTTATCGGAACAGGAGACGAGGAAGGCTACCAGGCAAGAGCCCAAGCCGAATGAAAGTACAGCGCGAGTCAATATCACGAGCGCTAGCTTCTACTGCTAGTGTATCAGTAATGCCGGATGAAGTTGCTCGTTCGCAAGTTGAATTTTATTGCCCGCGATGTCAATCGGCCGTAACCGATCCGCTAGTATGCGGCGATTGCTCAGCCATCATTTGCCGGCGTTGTGGCGCGCCGTTAGAGCGGATAGACGAGTTGGGAATCGGCTAAGGAATCCAAGTACGCAAGAACTTGACGGGATTCGCCGGCTCGATATCGAACGGCTGGCCGCCGGAAGGGACCAGCCAAGCTTCGCCTTCACGAAACTGCCGGCCGGCGATAGTTCCCATGCCGCTCACGAAAATAACAATGTGAAAGCGTTCGCGTTCCGGCTTGTACAGCAATTTCGATGAAGTGCGCGCCAGCTCGGTGTGGAAATATTCGCAGTCGATGGGGAGCATTACGGATTTGGCTGAGGTGGCTTCCGTGGAAGCAACTTGAATCGCTTTGTCTAAATGAAGTTCGCGCGGGCGGCCGTAGTCGTAGAGCCGATAGGTGACGTCGGAAAGTTGCTGGATTTCGCATAAAGCGATCCCGCCGCCGATGGCGTGGACGGTGCCGGCCGGAATCAAGAACGCATCGCCCGCTTGAACATCCAGCCAGTTCAGCAATTGCTCGATCTCGCCGCTGATGGCAGCCTCGCGCAGCCGCTCCTTGCCGATGGATTCGCGAAAACCAATCGCGATGCGCGCACCGGGGTCGGCCCGCATCACGTACCACATCTCGGTTTTCCCGAGAGAATCTTCGTGGGACCGGGCGAAGCCGTCGTTGGGATGGACCTGCACCGACAGCCGATCGGAGGTGAACACGAACTTCACCAGCAGCGGGAGATCGGCCTCGAACCATACTTCGCCGATTTTTTTGTCAGAGACCGGAAACCAAGGCAGCAGATCCGGCGTGCCCCACACTTTCTCGAGGAACCGCGTGGGGAGCCGGAATGGTTGGTTATCGCTCACGAATAAACCGGTCGATCCGATCGAGCCCGCGTTCCAGTTCTTTCATCGAGGTGGCGTACGAAATGCGAACGTGCTCGGTGGTTCCGAACGCCTCGCCGGGCACCACGGCCACATGCGCCTCAGACAGGAGTTTCTCCGAGAACTGCAACGCCGAAGTAATCCCATTGCGGAAACCGACCGAGATATTCGGATAGGCGTAAAACGCTCCGCGCGGCTCGGCGATTTTGACACCGGGGATAGCGCGCAACCGCTGCACCACAAAATCGCGGCGCCGGCGATACTCGGCGAGCATGATCGGGATGGAATCCTGCGGACCGCGCAACGCCTCGATAGCCGCCTTTTGCGCGATCGACGTGGGGTTGGACGTGGTGTGGCTCTGTAGCTTCAGCATGGCGTCGATAATCGGCTTGGGCGCCAGCGCAAAGCCGACGCGCCAGCCGGTCATGGAATAGGTCTTCGAAAGCGACCCGGCGATGATCACGTTTTCCTTCGCGCCGGGCATCGCGGCGATCGAGAACGGCTCGCTGTCGTAGAGAAAGCGGCAGTAACATTCGTCGGTCATCAACTGAACACCGCGCTTCACGGCGAGATGATAGATCTTCTCGAATTCTTCACGGCTCAATACGCCGCCGCTGGGATTGCCGGGCGAGTTGATGATCAGGAGCTTGGTCTTGCCAGTGATTTTCCGCGCGATGTCGTCGGCCGTGAAGGTGAAACCATTGGCCTCGTCACTGTCGACAAAAACGCATTTGCCGCCGGCATAATTCACAACATCCTTGTAGGTGACCCAGTAGGGAACCGGAATGACCACCTCATCGCCGTCTTCAATGAGGGCCTGCATCACGTTGAAGATGGCGTGCTTGCCGCCGACGGTTACCAGGCACTCCGCGGGCGTATAAGCGGTGCCGTAGTCGTCGTGATGGCGCGCGCAAATCGCTTGTTTGATCTCGACCGTTCCGCCGGTGGGCGTGTACTTGGTGAAGTTGGCGTCGATGGCGGCGATGGCCGCTTTCTTGATGTTGTCAGGCGTCGGGAAATCGGGCTCTCCGGCGCCGAAGTCCACGATGTCGACGCCTTCGCGGCGAAGCTTGTCGGCGTCGGCGGCGACTTTCATGGTCGAGGATTCGCTGATGAGCGAGATGCGGTGGGCGAGGGTTAAGGTTGGTGTCATGAAAGAATACTATTCTCCGGATTCTTCGAGGAGTCTTCTCTTTAGTCTAACCTCGATTGAGGGCGGCACGAGACCTCCGATGCTGCCGCCCAGGCGGATCACTTCCTTCACCAGGCGCGAGCTGATGAACGAGTGAGCCTCGCCGGCCATCAGGAATACGGTTTCGATTTCGGGACGCAGCCTGCGATTCATCAATGCCATTTGGAGTTCGTATTCGTAGTCCGACACCGCGCGAATGCCGCGCAGGATAACGCTTGCGCCGCGCTCGGCGGCATAATCGACCAGCAGGCCGCCGAAGGAACCGACATCTACGTTGGGAAGATCCTGCGCAACTTCGCGCAGCATATCGATGCGCTCTTCAAGACCAAACAGCGGCTGTTTTTCATCGTTCCGAAGAATGGCGACGATCAGGCGGTCGAACAAGGCTGATCCGCGCTCGATCAGATCCAGGTGGCCGTTCGTAATCGGATCGAAGGAGCCTGGGTAGAGCGCCACGACTGTGGCAGGTTTCGGTCTCAAGGGGGCAGTGTATCAGATTGAGGGATTGCCTCTGCCATGGCTTGCCCGAGGCACTCTCGTCACTGCTTGAGAGCCGCGCCGATGGAGTCGAGATCGGCGATTATTTCCGGGGGAAGCTGCAGCGTCGCAGACTTTAGATTCTCACGAAGATGTTCGTTGGAAGAAGTGCCGGGGATCAGTAGGATATTGGGCGAGCGCTGAAGAAGCCACCGAAGCGCGACTTGCATTGGCGACGCCTGTAGCGCTGCCGCCGCTCGGTCGAGCACTGAGGACTGTAGCGGAGTGAACCCTCCCAGCGGAAAAAACGGCACATAAGCTATGCCTTGCTGCGCGAGGTTGTGGATGAAGCCCTCATCGTTCCGGCGTGCCACGTTGTAAAAGTTTTGCACGCAGACGATCTCTGTGATTTTCCGGCCTTCAGCCAACTGCTCCGGACTGACATTGCTCAGTCCGAGCTGACGAATCAGCCCCTGATGCTTGAGCTCGGCGAGTACGGTCAGCGGTTCTTCGATGGACCCTTCCGACGGCCCCATGATTCCTCCGACGCGAAGATTGACGACAGCCAGCCTGTCGAGCCCTAGATTTCGGAGATTGTCATGAACGGCATCGATCAGTTCCTGACGCGAAAGAGCATGATTCCAGGACGCGTCTGGTCCCCGGCGAGCCCCCACTTTGGTGACGATCACCAGTTCATCCGGATAGGGATGGAGCGCCTGCTTAATAATCCGATTGGTCACATGGGGACCATAATAATCGCTGGTATCGATGTGGTTCACGCCCGAGGCAACTGCCTCTCGCAAAACGGCAATGGCAGCGCCGGTATCACGCGGCGGTCCGAACACCTGCGGACCGGCAAGTTGCATCGCGCCATAGCCCACGCGGTTCAAGGTCATCGATGTATTCGCAAGCGTGAAGGCGCCGCCAAGATCGATCTGTTTCGTCATTCTGTTTCTCCTATTTCGCTGGCGCTTCCTCTTTAACCTGCGATTCCTTTAACAAATCCGCCAGGTAATGCCCCCATACCGCGGGCAGCGAATGCGTCCCATGCCCCCGGGTCTGATCGCCGACCGGAATCAGAACATACTTCCCGCGCTTCACGCGCTTAATTTCGCGCTCGAGAATTCCCAGCTCCGGCGGATTCACTTGATCGTCAGCCGAATTCACGGCGTAGAGCGGCGCTCGGATCTGTTCCAGGTGCGGCGCGGGATTGTAGTCTCGCGAGCTCTCGAAATGATAGAGCATATCGTTAGGATCGGGCCAGCGGGGCTGCGGGCCGAGGAAGCGGGTAGCGAAAGCCTGATCGGCCTGCTCGCCCGTGGGCGTTTGTTTCAGCAGTTGGAGCGGACTGGAAGTCATCATGAAGAGCGCGAACTCCGCGCCCAGCATGCCTTTCAGCGGCTTGGTGTAATCGCCAGCGTTGAAATCGGGATCGGACCGAATGGATTGAATGATCATTTCGCGCATCATTCGGTTCCGGCCACCGATTTCGACCGGTGCGGAGGCAAGCGGCATCAACGCATCCATAAAGTCCGGATACATATAGCCCCACATCCAGGTGTGCATAGCGCCCATGGAAGTGCCCATGACCAAGCGCATGTGGTTTACGCCCAGTCCCTCGGTGACCAGCTTGTATTCCAGCCGGACCATATCTTCATAGGTGTAGTGCGGAAAATTCTGGTGCAGGCCATCGCTGGGCTTGCTCGATCCACCGTGACCGATGGCGTCGGGCAGGATGATGAAGTATCTCGTCGCGTCTAACAAGCCGCCGGGCGGGAACAGGATGTCCGCGAATCTCGCCGACAAGAAACCGGCTCCGGTGCCGCCCGTGCCATGCATAATGATGACCGCATTGCGAACCGTCCCGGCTGCGTCTTTGATCGGCGTGCCTAACGTTTGGTAGTGCAACCGCAGCTCAGGGAGCATCTGGCCAGTGACGAACTTGTAGTCGTGAATGATGTAATCGCCCTGGACCGGGTCCGGATAATTGGCGGCGATGGCGGAAGGCGCGAGAATGACCGCAACGAGCAGCCAGCGCGCCAGCATGAGAACAGAGTACCGCATCCCCGGGATGAGACCCAGTCTCCGGAATCCTACGATAGACTAGGACTCGGTCTGGCAACGTGGACCGATGGTGAAAAGGAGTTCTTGATGCGACAGGTGATGCTTTCGGCTGTTTTCGCGTGCTCTGCCCTGGGGGCTTTCGCCGGCTCGGCTGCGGCGCAGACGTTTCCCTACGACCACATTCATGTGAACGTGCCCGATCCGGCGGCGGCGGCCAATTGGTACGAGAAGTACTTCGGCGGCCGGCGAATCACGGAGGCGCCGGACCGGCTGATGTTCGCCAGCACGCGCTTTCTGTTCCTCAAGAAGGCGGATGCGAAGCCGAGCAGCGGAAGCGCTATCGATCACGTGGGCTTCTCGTTCGCGGACCTCGACGCCAAGATGAAGGAATTCGAAGCAGCCGGCATTAAGATCGTCACGCCGGTGCGCGACGTGCCGGGGCTGTTCAAGCTCGGATTTGTCGAAGATCCATGGGGCACGCGCATCGAAGTTGTGCAGGATCCGGAGTTGCTCGGGCTGCATCATGTCCATATGCGCGGGCCGAACCCAGACGAAGTATTCAGTTGGCTGCTGGCGAAGTTCGGCGGAGAACGCACCAAGCTCAAAGGGCGAATTGACGCCGTCAAGTATAGTGCGCCCGGCTTCAGCGACATGTGGATCCTGGTGCAGAAGGGCGACGCTGAGCCAAGCGAGGGGCACGCCATCGATCACATCGGCTGGCGTTCCAAGGGCGCGCTGGCTAAAACGATCGACGATCTGCGCGCCAAAGGTGTGACCATTCTCACCGAACCGCGCCCGCTGACGCTCCCGAACGGTCCAGCGATCAACTTCGCCTACGTGGCTGGACCGGCCGGAGCGAAGATCGAGATTGTCGAGCGTCCCGGACTCAAGCCCGGCGACTAAGGGTGTCGCGCCAGCCCCGGCTCGGCTCAATTCCCATAGAATAGGAATCTCGATTGAAGCTTCCAGGAGACTTGTATGACACGGATTCTGACTTCGTCAGTGGTTCTTGTGCTGATCGCCGCGCCTGCGTTTGCCCAGCGCAAAGCGACCATTGAAAACGTTCCTGAGATTCCATTCACGTCGGCGCCGAACTTGTTGAAACTTCCTCCGGGCGAGTATCTCGGCGAATCGGTTGCGGTAGCGACCAACTCCAAGGGCCATATCTTCGTCTATCACCGAAGCGCGAACACGCGGTTGTTTGAATTCGACCAGAGCGGCAACTTTGTCAAGGAAATCGGCAGCGGGTATTACGGCTTCGAATTCGCCCATTCAGTGCGGGTCGATAAGGACGACAACATCTGGACCGTTGATGAGGGCACCAACATGGTTACTAAGTTCAGCCCCGTTGGCAAAGTCCTGATGGTGCTCGGCCGCAGGCCACCGGCAGTCCTGGGCGCGCAGGCTTACCCCACCGGCCCGAACCTTCCCGCGGAGAAGTATATTTTCTGCCGGCCGACGGATGTGGGCTGGGACCCGCAGGGCGACATTTTCGTTTCCGATGGTTACTGCAACAATCGTGTCGTGAAATATGACAAGGACGGCCGCTTTCTTGCGCAGGCGGGCAGCGAGAAGGCGGGCAAAGCTTTGGGAGAATTCAATCTGCCGCACGGCTTACAAGTGGACGGGCAGGGGAATGTCTGGGTGGCCGATCGCTCCAACTTTCGCTACCAGGTGCTCGACAATAACCTGAAGCCCATCCGGGAGATTACGAACCTGGGCGTTGGCTGGACGGTGTGCATTTCGCAGGGCCCCCACCAATACGCGTTTATGTCGAACTCAAACCCCAACGGAAACATGCCGGGATCCTGGGA
>Ga0206991_10052_pt1 | contig 31021 bp, 20 predicted proteins | sample Alteio_BWMinCont_9_FD_153286 | JGI IMG/M metagenome (GOLD analysis project Ga0206991, IMG submission 153286) | Enriched cells from forest soil in Barre Woods Harvard Forest LTER site, Petersham, Massachusetts, United States -... | ecosystem: Environmental > Terrestrial > Soil > Temperate forest >...
CGGTCCGGCCGGCGGCGACGGAGGGAAGGGTGGTGATGTTGTCTTTATGGCCACGCACAACATTGACACTTTGCTGCCCTTGTACCGCAAGCGGCGCATTGCCGCGCAAAACGGACAAAACGGCACCAACAAGAACTGCTCGGGAAAAGGCGGCAAGATCGTCATCCTCGAAGTTCCGCTCGGCACACTGATAAAAGACCAGGACGGCAATCTGCTCGAAGACCTTGTCGAAGCCGGCCAGCAATTTGTCGCGGCGAAGGGAGGGAAGGGCGGGCGTGGGAACCAACACTTTGCCACGTCCACCCACCAGACTCCGCGAAACGCTGAACTTGGAGAAGATGGAGAAGAACGTACGCTCCATCTCGAGCTCAAACTGATCGCTGATGCCGGACTGATCGGGCTTCCGAATGCCGGCAAGAGCACACTGCTCAGCCGCATCAGCGCCGCGCGGCCGAAGATCGCCGATTACCCGTTTACGACCAAGCAGCCCCAATTGGGAATCGTCGACGGTGGCGACTTTCGCACCTGCGTCGTCGCCGATTTGCCAGGCTTGATAGAAGGCGCTCACGCCGGCGCCGGTTTGGGTGACGAGTTTCTCCGGCACGTCGAACGGACCAGTTTACTGGTTCACGTCGTCGATTCCGTTCCGCTCGACGGTAAGGATCCGATCGACAATTACCATCTGATCGAGAACGAACTCAAGCAGTATTCCAAAGCACTCTACGACCGCCCGCGCCTGGTCATCGCAAATAAGATGGATATCGAAGGCGCTCGCGAGAATGCTCAACGCATGCGCAAAAAACTAAAATGCGAAGTGTTAGAAATCTCCGCGTTCACGGGCGAGGGCCTCAAGCAGTTCATCGAGCGGCTTCTGACGGAGACGGCGAAGCTCAAGAAGCAACAACCGGCCGGCGCGATGCGTTAATGGCCTCAATACTATCGACAATGTGGAGGAATGTTTATGCCGATGCTCCATAGCGAAGCGACTTGACTAGGCCGCTCTAACCCTCAAAATGCCATGTCTTATGGATCAAGAGTGGAAGATTGCAAAGTCCGGCGCTTTATGCTGCGCCTGCGACACCCCGTTTAACGTGATCGGCGGTGAGCCGCCGCCGCGGAGCTATTATTCGGTGCTCCTGCAAAAACCCGACGGGCTCGTTCGCCAGGATTTCTGTCTGGATTGTTTTAAAAATAAGCGGCCCGCCAATGTCTACTACTTCTGGAAAGCAATGCCTCCTAGCGAGGACACCGCCGCTCGCCGACAGCCTGTGGTCGACGTGGAATACGTGCTGGAATTCTTCAAGCGGCTGGAAGGGGATGCCGCGCCTCAGCGGATCGCGTTTCGCTACATTCTGGCGCTGATGCTCTCGCGCAAGAAACTTCTGATTCCGGAAGGCAAAGACGGCAGCGAAAACGGGATGGAAATTCATGTTTTTCGCGAGAAACGTGGCGGAGCGTCACACCGTGTTTTTGCTCCGGAGTTGAATCAAGATGAGATCGCCGCAGTGTCGGATGAGCTTGGCGCACTGCTTGGATTGCCGTCGAAACAGCCGGCGTGTGACACTGGCATTGCTGTTCTGCCCGTGCAGGAAGAAGGAATAGGTGGACAGACCTCGATGGTAAGTGTCGACACAAGCGCCACGGTTGGAACGGCGGAGAATAGAACCGACACCGAATCGATTCGGAGAACTGCGAAATGAAGATATGGAAGCACCATGCAGAGAGACAACCATTGCGGTCTGCACAGGATGATCAGACGAAAATGCCCGCTCTTCTTCGGTTTGTTTTCCAGATCGCTCTGATTCTTGCTGCGGCTGCTATTGTTGAATCCTCCGCTTATGCCGCGCAAGCCGAAGAAATTCCCGATGACGGCCGCGTCTCGCTTTATCGCGGAGCCCGTCCGCGTGACGGGGGAAAACTATTTTTTCTGTGGAAACAGATTGAAGGCCCATCGGTAACCATCGCCGACCCAACCGCCTCACGCGTGGAAAAGGACGCCGAAGGAAAGGAAAAGTGGATCAGTGAAACCTATTTCGTTCCTAAAGAGCCGGGAAAATACCGATTCGAACTGAGTGTCAAAAACGAAGAGGGGATTGAAAGCAAAGTCATCGTTGAACGCGAAGTGCTGGCTCCCTCGCCCCCGCCGGTGGCGGTCGCGGGTGCCGATCAGAACAAAACTGTTGGGGAGATGGTGCGCCTTAACGGCCTCAACAGCAAATCAGCCGATGGAAAGGCGATTGCGCAATGGGAATGGCGTATCGTTCAGTCGCCGCCGAAGTTTCAGCCTGATGCCAAACTTCTTAAGGAACGCGCTTGGGATTTCAAAGCCGAAGAGGCTGGCGCTTATCAGTTCGAATTGCGCGTGAACGACGGAAAGCGCTGGAGCGAGCCTTCTCGCATGGTTGTCGCGATCAAACCCGTCAGCCTTCCTCCAATGATTGACGAAGAAGATCCCGGAATAAAGAAAGTTGAACTACAGCCGGGTCCTCCAGTCGTCACTCCTCCCAAACGCGTGGTCAAAGCCATCGCCGCCTCGGGGCGCGAGATCAAGCTCGGCGAGGCCCTGTCACTCGATGGGTCGGCTTCGTCAGTATCCGAAGACGATAAACCCGAATTTTATTGGAAACAGACCAGCGGGCCATTAGTCAGGCAGTTGGCGCCGAATCAAACCCGGCCATTTTCGGAAAAACGGTCCGACACGAATAATTATCCGGTCTGGAACTGCACACCGGCGCAGGCCGGCGAGTACACTTTTGTGCTCAAGATCACGCTTCCTGATGCTCCCAAAGGCGACGCTGAATTCGAGAGCGAACCGGTTGTCTACAAAGTCGCCGACACAAATGCGACGACAGCAACCGAAGTCAAGCCGCCTCCGGCCGTTGACGTCGTCCTGATCAGTGCCCACATCTCGGCCGACAAGGTTCAGGCGGACGCCGGCGACACGGTCCGGCTTGACGGCTCCAAAAGCAAAGGTCCCGACGGCTCGGCGTTGAAATACGTCTGGGCTCCGGTGGAAGGAAAGCGTTATCCGAAGTCCTGGTCTGGCGTTGACGGCCCTCAGGTGGAATTTACGGCCGATGAAGAAGGTGAATATGCCATTTCGTTGATTGTCAGCGATGGCAAAAATCAAAGCCCCCCCGATCAGATCGTCATTACCGTTGGTCCTCGGAATCTGCCGCCCGCCGTAAAACTGGATGCGGCATACGAAACAGTGCTCATTCCGGATATCGAGGAGGCCAAGAAGAATCCGCTTCAAATCAAGGCAGCGGTAACCGATCCGGAGAACGACAAGTTCGACGTGCTGTGGAGTTGTATCGATTCTCCGACGAAACCGGCGCTCAAGATTCCCAAGGAGTTTGCCACGTTTCAGACGCTCGCCTTCGTGCCGCGGAGCAAGGGCGTATACGTCTTCCGAATTACCGCGACCGACGCCAAAGGCCACAGCGCTCACGCCGACACGACCGTAACGGTCAAAGGCATGGCCGAGCAGTCGCCCACTGCCAAGATCGATGGTCCCAAATCGGCGACCCTGGGCAAGAAGGTTACGCTCGATGGCTCACGATCGTCAAACCCGCAGAAAGGCACGCTGACGTATTACTGGAAGCAGGAAGAAGGACCCACGATTCCCGGCGATGCGCCAGGCCGCAAGCAGAAGTATTGGGATTTTACCACCAAGGAGCCCGGCAAATATGTGATATCACTGGAAGTTTCTGATGGGCCCAACAAGAGTCAGACTGATAAATTCGAATTAGTCGTCGCAAAAGAAATCCACCCACCCATTGCCACTATCAAACATCCCGGAAAAGAAAAGATCGGGGAGGGCGAAGAGATTATTTTCGATGGCGCCGAGTCGACGCAAACCGATGGTGACAAATTGGCATACAAATGGACGAAGCTGGACGGCACAGCCGAACTGAAATTGGATGGCAACGACCAGCCCCAACTGCATGTCACCGGCGTTTCAGGTGGCACAGCTCGGATTCAACTTATGGTTAGCGATGGAACTTCGGAAAGCGCTCCGGCGATCGTGCAATTGGTTGTCGACAAGGCGCACGCAAAGCCCACGGCACACATTAGTGGGCCGGCAACCGCCAAGGCCGACACGGTTGTGGTTCTTAGTGGAGCAGAAAGCACCGGCGAAGGCGAAATTGTTAGCTACGTATGGTCGCAGCCGACCGATGGTGGCCCTAAGACGGGGCTTTCCCGTCGCGACTTGCGCAAAAAAGAGATCACGTTCAAGCCCGAGCAGGCTGGTACGTATGTTTTCGATCTGATTGTCGTCGACAAAGATGGCACCAAGAGCGAGCCCGCTACGCATTCCGTGGAAGTTAAAGGTATTGTCCGCCCGCCGCACGCGATTGCTGAGTTGCTCGATAAGAACGAGCCGGCAACCGTTGGCAAGGAAGTGAAACTGAGCGCACGGGGCAGTGTCGATCCGCAAGGCGGAGCGCTCACGTATAAATGGAAGCAAAAGTCCGGAACGCCGGTCGAGTTGCCCGCAGATGCCGGCGAAGTCATCACCATCGTTCCGCCCGAACCAGGGTCGTATGTGTTCGAATTGACTGTAGTCGCTGGCGAGAACGAAAGCCAACCGCAGGAAGTGTCGTTCGTCGTCCAGGCGCCCAACCGTCCGCCGGTCGCCGCTATCGCCGAGATCGCCTCGTGTGAGCCAGGCGAAAAGATCATTCTCGACGGAAGCGGATCGAGCGACCCTGATGGCGATAAACTTGAATACCGCTGGAGCAAGGTCTCCGGTCCGGATGTGAATTTCGGACACAGAGGTGATCATGTACCGAAGACGGAAGTGAGTCTGCAAAAAGAAGGCGAGTACGTCTTCGAGCTGAAAGTATTTGACGGTAAAGTATGGAGCGAGCCGGCGCGAGCCGCAGTCAAGACCCGCGCTGCCAACGTTCCGCCGATCGCGGCGTTTGCGCAGCCACAGATCCGCACCGAAGAGAATATGGAGACAATTCTCGATGCCTCGGCCTCGACCGATCCCGACAACGGACCGCGTCCGCTCACCTTTACGTGGCGACAGAAGGATGGGCCGAAAGTCGAGCTCCATACAGACGACAGTGCATTCGCAAAGTTTACGCCGGTGAGAACGGGCCAGATGAGCTTTGAAGTTGTGGCCAACGACGGTAAAGCCAACAGCCCGCCCGCGGTTGTTCGCGTCGAGGTGCTTAAGTCCGGAACGTTGCCAGTGGCCGTGCCGAACTCTAAACCACCAAGCCCCGCCAAGGTTTCGCATCGGGAAACGCGCGACAACGTGCTGATCCTCGACGGCACACAGAGCAAACCGCGCAATAAACCGCTCACCTACCAATGGAAGCAGATTGGCGGCGACGACCTGCACCTGCCACCCGACCGCCTGAACAAAGACCGTGTCGGCCTGCTGGTATTCGTAGCCGGTGCCTATAAGTTCTCACTGATTGTCTCAGACGGTCAAAATACGAGCCAACCGGCAATAGTCGAGGTAAATGTTGTCGACGACGGTGCTGCGCAGCCGCCGCCGGCTGATTCGAAGAAGACCGAGGGAACGCCTGAGAAAACACAGATTCAGGTGCCGGAGGGTCCGCACAAAGACGGCGCTCTGCTTCCGCCGCCCAAGGATGCGAAGTCGATCGAAGTTACGTCGGCCTCCGACGACATAAAGGAGAACGAAAACGCGGCACTCAAGAATTCGCTTGAGGAATTGGCAAAGAAGCCAGGCGCCGATGCCGAAAAGACCCTGATTACAGCGCTTTCTAATTCTGATAAGGAAGTTCGCGCCCTCGCCGCCGAGGCGCTTTATAGCCGAGGAGTCAACAGCATCCCCGCTCTGATTGGCGCCTTGGACAGTGCCGACCCTCTCGCCAAGAGCGAAGCCTATTGGGCGCTAAAGGAACTCACTCACGAAACCTTCGGATCTGAATCCGAAAAGTGGAAAGATTGGTGGGCGGCACAACCCGAGGCAGCAAAGACATCGCGCGAATAAACTGACCATCTGATCGCTATGTTGAACGATGTGTCCATCCACAGCGTCACTTCCTTTCACCGTCGTCGTCCACTCTTCTGGCTCGTCCTGATTTTCTGCTTCGGAATCGCTTTCGATCAATGGATGACACCCGGTTTGCCGGCGATCGGCGGATTCTGTCTCGCTAGTATTGCCGCGTGTGCCGCGTTCTTGTTTTTACGTCAAGCGTCAGTCAAATGTCTTTGGCCGTGGCTCTTCGGCGGAGCGTTGGCGTTGTCCGGCGGCATGCTGCTCCATGCACTCCGCGCGCGTATTCCAGACGCTAACGATATTTCACGGCGAACGCCGGCAACGTCGTCGTTTGTGTTTTTGCGCGGGACCATCATCGAGACGTCGCGCGCACGTGGATCCGAGCAGCTTATCTGGACCCTGGACGTTACCGCGCTTGGTCCGGATTCAGACAACTTGTCTGTGGCATCCGGACGGGTACAGGTACGCATAAACGACGAGACACGAGTGTTCGGTGAAGGAGATTGCGTCGAATTGCTCGCCCGTCTTGAATCGCCGCCGGAGATCACCCTTCCGGGCAGTTTCGACTACACCGGATTTATTGAAAATCAGGGCATCCGACGCGCGGGCATCGCGTCGGCAGAAAGCGTTCGCCGCGTCTTCGGCACGCAATGGTATCGCCCCGACCTCGCTCTGCGCCGTTTCAGCTCCGTGCTCGTCGATCGCATCGAGCGCTTGCTCCCTTCTCCCCTCGAAAAGGAGGGTCTGGGAGGATCCTTTCGTTCGTACGATGAAGAGGTATCATCATCGCAATCCGGTTTGCTCAGCGCTCTTCTTTTCGGCCGGCGCGACCGCGTCGACTCCTCCGATCGCGAGTCTTTTGCGATCAATGGCACCGCGCACCTGTTGGCTATCGCTGGCTGGCACCTCCAGTTTATCCTCTTTCTTTTCTGGCGCGCTCTTGGTTGGACCGGACTTTCGCGGCGGAAATCGGCGTGGCTTGTGATCGTCTCGGTATGCGCTTTCTGTGCGCTGACAGGAGCGGCTGTTCCAGTCGTGCGCGCCACGGTAATGACCGTGCTGTATCTTTGCGCTCCAGCATTCGGCCGCGAAGCCGATCCCCTAAGCGTACTTGCGACGGCTGCATTTGGGATTCTGTCGTTCTCACCAGACGAGCTTTTCACGGTCGGCTTTCAACTTTCGTTTCTGGCAGTGCTGGCGCTGGCGACGATTTATCCTGCGCTTGAAGACGCATGGGCATCGTGGCGGTTGTCGAGAAATCCGCTCCGTCTTGCCGCATACGGCGATTCTACGTCGTTGCCTTGGCTCGCCCGTTTGCGCGAGCGCTTCGCTGAATACAGCCGACAGACAGTACTCGTGTCTCTGGCGGCATGGCTCGGGACGGCGCCGGCCGTCGCCTGGCACATGGATCGCTTCTCGACGCTCAGTCTGGCCGTCAATCTTATCGCGGTGCCAGTGGGCGGAGTCTGTATGGTGTTGGGCCTTGCAATGCTAGCCGTTGGTGCGGTTTCCGTCGCCGCCGGAACGGTCATCGGTTATCTGGCATTCTTTGGCGTTGCCACATTACAGTGGATCAACGCCGCCTTCGCGTCTGCGCCAATCGCGTCGATCGATCTTCCTTCGCCGGCCATTCCGGTGCTCGTCGTCTACGCGGCGATTTTGGGTTGGGCCTGGATTGAACGTGGGCGCGCGGCGACACTTTTTCGCCTAGCATTGTTGCTGCCCGCCTGTTTTTTGGTTTTGAACGCGGGATTATTTTTTCGAGATTCCGCACCGGTGCCGCGCGTCACGATCCTCGATCTTAGATTCGGCCGCGCCGCGTTAGTCGAATCGCCCGGCGGCGGAGCGGCGATGATCGACGCCGGTGGGCCTGGCCAGGGACCTCGCATCGCCGAAACGCTTCGGCGCTATGGGATAGCGCGATTGAATTTGCTGGTGTTAACCGCCGATGAACCTGACGCGCTGGGTGGCGCGCTGGAATTGGTCCGGCGTATCTCCGTCGCGCGCGTAATATTTCCGCGCTGCGCGGCCGCCAGCGCAGTGCGTCGTGAACTCGAACGCGTCCTGACGCAACGTGGCGTACCGTACGGCGCCCCTCGTAGTTTGGATGCCTCGTCCGGTCCAAACGTTGTCCCCGATCCTGACGGGAATTTGACGCTACGCGGTCCAGGCGACGTGCTCTGGGAATTTTCTGACGACGGTCCACCCACATCCGCTCCAGCCGCTGCCGAGACAGCCCTCTGCCTGCGCCTTTCTCTTCCCGGTACACGGATGCTCTTTGTCACCGCGCGCTCAAAGTCTGCTATTGATCGTCTTCTGATCAACGCACCAAATGGTGCACTGGAAACCGACATTCTACGTCTGACCTCAACCGGCGCTGCTCACTGGCCATCCGAACTTTCGCAACTAATTGGCAGAAGCAAGTGCCGCACGATCGTTGCCGGGTCCAGCCGGGCGCCCGATGAGATCTCCGGATTCGACATCGCCGCATGGGCCGCCGCACACGACCTGCGCCTGCTTTCGCCTCACCAGGATGGCTCAATCCGCATTCAAGCTGATGTGAGTGCCAATGCCGAGCAAGTTGTTCAAGCATTTCGCGGCGGCGTTTGGAAGCCGGTGGATTAATCCGGGCGACCTGTCCGGTGTGATTAACTCTTTAGCTTGATTGCAGGAGATTGCTTCGCCTCAATGTCAAATATCTCGCGGTTTGTAGGACTCTTTCATTCCCTGCGATCGCGCAATTTCCGTCTATTTTTTATTGGGCAAGGCTTGTCGTTTATCGGTACCTGGATGACGATGGTCGTCACGTTTGCAGCGGGCAACATGGGCCGTCGATCGGACGATTATTTGGCTACGGAACGAATCTACTTCTTCGCCTGCCCGCCCGACCCGGCCTTCGCTGTGTAGAGAACCGTCACCGAATTGGTGAAACTAACGCCGTCCAACGTAAGGATTACGTCAAGTGTCAAGGGGGCACCCGGCTTGCCTACTGTCGCGTTGGTGAAGCCGAAGCTCTGAAGCGCACTGAATAGCGGCGTACCCTTGACCGAGAGAACAAATTTTCCGCTCTTCAATGTTAACTTGTTCGATTTATCCCCGCTGCTGAACGTCTTCTTCAAGCTGCCAATTTGCAGTGTGACGCTCTTGGCCGAGGTGGGCCCGCTCAGTGTTCCGGAGAACTGGAGCGAGTCTTTGCTGCCGCCGCTGAAGGCGAACTTTAACGCTGCCTTTTGAATATTGAGCGCGTCGGTGCTCGCCGCGGCGTTGACGGCGACATTCACCATATCGCTGATAGTCGACGTGCCGTCACTGACGGTGACAGTGACCGTGTAGACGCCGGCAGTGGCGTAGGTATGCGCGACAACCGATCCAGCGCCGGCAGGGGAGCTGTCGCCGAAGTCCCAGGAGTAAGTGACCTGATCGCCGTCGAGATCACCTGCGATTGCAATGAGCGTCACGGGCTGCCCAGCCACTCCGGGGTTGGGCGTTGCGAATGGGCCTGAGGCAATAAACGGAGGCTGTGGCGGGCCGACAGTTCCGCCACCACCACCACCTCCTCCTCCGCTCGTGTTCGGACTGATTGTGAAGGTCTGCGGCGCCGTCGTGCCGCCGCCTGGCGCAGGGCTGGTGACAGTCACGTTGACCGATCCGACCGTTGAAATATCGGCGGCGGTGATCGCGGCGGTCAATTGTGTCTGGGATACGAACGTCGTCACCTTTGGCGCGCCGTTGAAATTGATCGTCGATGTACTGACGAAGTTGGTTCCAGTTACCGTGAGATTGAACGCCGCGGCGCCAGCCGTTGCCGATGTGGGCGCGAGGGAGGTAAGCGTCGGAACGGAATTGCTGGAATTGATCGTGAACGTGACGTTATTAGAAGCTCCGCCGCCCGGTACCGGATTGGAGACGCTGACCGTCGCTGTTCCGGACGTGGCAATATAGGCGGCGGGTACGGTGACGGTAATGATTCCCGCGCTAAGGGTCGACGGTGTCAGGTTCGTCTGCCCGCTCCAGAGCACTTGCGCGCCCGCGACGAAATTGCTTCCGGTGATTGTCATCGTGAACGATGCGCCGGCGGGGGCAGCGACCAACGGATTAATGGAGGTGACTGATGGCACTGGATTATTGGCGGTATTGAGATTTACCAACGTGGCTGTATATGCGGGACTCAAACCAGTGGTCCCGTTGCTGGTTGTTGCAAAGGCACCGGTTACGGTTGCCGCCGTCAGGATGCTGAAGGTGTTGCCGCCAGGAGCGAAGGAGTTAAAGAGCGCAACGTTGAGCGTGCCTTTGAGCGATGCGGTTCCGGTAACGGTAACCTGGTCGAACTGCGTGCCGGCTGTCGTTCCGCCGATGGCGATGCTCAGTGCGCCGCCGGCCGCCTGCGTGTAGTTGCCGGTGATGGCAAGCGTTCCCGCGGCGCTGGCACCGGCAAGTGTAATCGTTGCCCCGTTGGTAACATTGCCGCTGACCGATCCGACGCCGGTCAGCGTTCCGCCATTCAGTTGGATCGTGCCGCTCAAATTTCCGCCATTCAATTGCGTCGAGCCGGCGCTTTGAATGTAGTTTGAACCAAGGTTCAGCGTTCCAGTTTGAGTAATGACAGTTCCGGCGTTCAATACGGAATTGCCGGCAAGGCTGTTGGTTCCGGCCCCATTGATGCTGGTCAGCGTGCCGGCGCTGCCGATGGCAATCGTGCCAGAGCCACCGATGTTGGTTGATGTGATATTGAGCGCCGCATTGCACGTCAGAGTGGCGGACGAACTACAGTTGCCGGCGTTTGAAAATGTCACGGGACCGTTGGCCGTGATGTTTGCTCCAATGCCGGTTGCAACAGCAACGTTCATTTGGGCACCCGCGGCGATCGTTGTTGGAACATTAATGTTGGCGCCGCCATTCGTGGCGCTTGGGGCGCTTAGCGTGCTTCCCGAGGGAATGGTCAGCGGCCCGGTTCCGTTGATCGTGCCGCCATTCGTCGGAATGCCAATCGTCAGCGTGCCAACATAGTTCAGAGCGCTGTTGATCGTCAGCGTGCCGCTGATCACGAAGTTGCCTTCCAATATTCCGCCGCTCACATTTGTGAATCCATCTTCAACAAGCACCGATGCGCCGCCCGCCGATGCGTTTATCGTTCCGTTATTTGTGCCGCCTGTGCCGCTCATGATTAACAGTTGTCCGCTGTTTACCGTGATCGCGCCGTTGTTGGTAAACCCACTGCTCTCGAATCCGTTCGTGCTGCCCGAAGTCTGGCACTGAACGGTGGCGGCCGAAGCGACGATCACCGAGCCGGAATCGGAGAAATACGCCCCGTTCGACAATGACGCTTGTCCATTGATGGTGACTGTCGAACTGGGACCGAGGGCCAACTGCGTTCCGGAGGCCGTCAGCGGTCCGTTGGTTGTAACGTTCGCGTTAAATTGATAATTGCTGCCTGTGATGTTGAGTGCGCCGCCAGCTTGTATATTCACGGGGCAGTTGAAAGTCATGCCGGAGCTTGAGAATGTAATAGTCGCGCCACTGGCGCATGTCAGAGTTCCAGGCCCGTTGAATGTTCCGCCGAACGTAAACCCTCCCGTTAGCATAGAGCCTGAAAGAATCGTGAGATTGTTATTCAGCGTAAATACGCCTTCAACGTCGAGCGTTCCCGTCAACGAGCCGCTGACGTAAACAAACCCCGAAAAGAAAATCGCCTTGGTGCCCACGTTTGTGGCAATGACGTTGCCGTTATTGGTTACGCTGTTCAACGCTAGATTTCCGGTGTTGACTGTTATGACGCCATTATTAGTAACGTTGGGACTGACCGTATTGGAAACCCCGTTGGCATTGTCGCTGGTTAGTGAAGTATTGATGATCCAATCACCCATTCCGTAAATACTATTGATCGCATTGAGGGTCGCCGTGGCGCAGGTCAGTGTGAACGGAGACGTAATGGTCGGCGCGCCGCCATTGGAAACGTTGAAAGCCGTTACCGTGACGCTTGAACTCAAGGCTGGGCCGTTGTTAACGGTGCTGATATTCGCTGTGTCCCCGGCGCCCGGCACGCCGTTGGGAGTCCAGTTTGTGGCTGTGCTCCAATCCGCGCCGTTGATTCCGCTCCAACTATATGTTTGAGCCGAAGCTGCACCGGTAAGAAAGGAGGTCAGTACGGTACATTGCAACACAAAAAGAATTTTTGATTTACACAAAGCAGTCTCCTCCAAATGATGACCTCAAAGTTCAATCTGATTTTGCCGGGCGGCGGATTTCAATTCGCCGCATTCGTGAGACCTCCGGAATATTCGGCCGTCGTCGATATGATCTCACATAGCTGAAAAGCAACGCAAAGTTAGCTGTGTGAGCCTCTGGAATCAAGATCATTCATGGAAAACCGATGCACGTGTGTTGGCGCGCCGTGATCGAGTCTGGAACGTAAACTGACACCCTGCTGAAGTCGCTGGATCACTTTCCAGCTTTGCTTCTAGAAGAGCCTCATTGGCAAAGACGCGGAGCGGCGAAAACAAACAGTATTTGACGCGGTCAGTTCGTTTTTTCTATGTCAGAAGTCTTTGCACATGCCGAAAGAGAACCGATGTGGAATACGATTTAACCAATACAGCCAGAATCTGGCGGAGAGGGAGGGATTCGAACCCTCGAGGGAGTTGCCCCCCTGCCGCCTTAGCAAGGCGGTGCATTCGACCACTCTGCCACCTCTCCGTCGATCCTTAATTCCAAGGCAGTGTATCGTGATTCTCTTTTACTCCATCTTCAAGCGCTGGCAAGAGCGAGGATGGGCATTTTGTTGGCGAAATATTGCGAGCGGTTGTATAGACTCATGCGCATGCCAGAGTTCGAGAAGAAAAAGAAGTCTGAGTCTCAAATGATGACCGAAGGTTGTCTATTGCTGACACTTTTTACGATCATCGGTATCGTAGTGCTCGTTTTCGTCATTCATCTTTATAACATTTGGCGCGGCACGAAATGACGCATCCAAGCTTTCCAGTCGATTCGCTGCGGCTCTTGTCGCCGCACCCCTTTTTAGACGACGCGCTTGCCTAATGTAAAACATCTACAAGACCGCCTGCGAGTCCGTCTGGAAACCCAAAATAATTAGGAATACGGTTTGCGCTGTGATACACTCTAGGATGTTTAATCGACGTTGATCGGGTTAAAATGTCCCTTTACAGTCGCAATTGAAGGAAAAATTGACATGCCTACGTATGAATACACATGCGCAACCTGTGGCCACGACTTCGAACGTTTCGAGAGCATCACCGCCAAACCGAATAAAGTTTGTCCAAAGTGTAACAAGAAGAAGGCCGAACGGCGCATCTCGGCGGGCGGTGGATTTTTATTCAAGGGCAGCGGATTCTACATCACCGATTATAAGAAAAGTTCCGGGCCGAAAGAATCAAAACCCACGGCCGAATCGAAGCCCGGCGAGTCGAAACCCAGCGAATCCTCCCAAAGCGGGGAAAAAACATCGGGCGACTCAAAGGCTAGCAAATCCGAGAGCAAATCAGAAAGTAAGTCAGAAAGCAAAACGGAGAATAAATCGACGAAACCAAAGGTGGCCTGAACGTTTTTCACTACTCATTTCTCAGCGCAACAATCGGATCGAGCCGCGACGCGCGCCAGGCGGGATAAAGTCCAAAAAATACTCCGACGCCTGCCGAGAAGACAACTGCCACACCAATCGAAATCATGCTCAGACTCGGCGGCCATTTGAAGTACGCGCTGACACCCGCTGACAATCCCAGTCCGAGCACCACACCGATCGCCCCGCCCACGGCACTCAAGACCACGGCTTCAACCAAGAATTGGAGAAGGATGTTCAGATCGGTTGCGCCGACGGCCATACGAAGCCCGATCTCGCGAGTGCGTTCGGTCACCGACACTAGCATGATGTTCATGATGCCGATACCGCCGACGAGCAGCGAGATAAAGGCAATTGCCGATAGCAATGCCGTCGCTGCAAGCATTACTTGATCGACGACGGATGCGATCTGACCGAGATCCTTGGTCTCAACATCGCTCTTGGCTCCGGCAGCCAAATGGTGACTCTGGCGGAGGGCAGCCTGTATCTCGTCTTTAAGCTTCTCCATATCTTCTCGCTCCTTTGCCGCGACGTAAATCAATCCGAGCTTGCGCAATCCGGTTAATCTGTCCTGCACTACCGAGATGGACGCGAAAACTATGTTGTCCTGGTCCTGTCCGGTAAGAAACGCGCCCTTCGCTTCCAATGTGCCAACAACCTTGAATGGTTGACGATCGATTCGAACGATCTGGCCGACTGGATCGAGGTTTCCGAATAGCTGATCGACAACCTTCTTGCCGATGACGCATATTTTCGCACCCGCATTGACGTCAGATTCGGTAAATGCCGTGCCTTGTGCCAGTTTCCAATTGCACATCTCCAGATAGCACGGCCAAACGCCTTTAATTACAGTTTGAGTATGCTGATTTCCAAAGACGATCTTCGTACCTGTTTCCGCATAGGGTGAAACGCCGCTGGCGGAGGGGCAGTCTCGCTCGATGGCATCAACATCTGACATTTCAAGCGGCCGCCATTTCGCGGCCGGGTCTTCTGCATCTGGATCGTATCGCGGAAAGACGAAGACTAAATTTTGCCCGATAGAGCTCAGACTGCCTTGAATGTATTCGCGCCCGCTGATGCCGATGTTCACCAGGGCCACCACGCACATCACGCCGATGATGTTTCCGAGCATTGTCAGCGCCGAACGTAATTTATTGGCCATCAGCGCTTGAAAGGCCAGACGCAGCGGGGCGATCATAGAGCAACTCCCGTAAAATGTAACTGTGTGGCACGGCGGTCAAAAGCAAGGCTGTCCATGGCACACGAGTATCTCAGCCAATAGTGGCATCCACGGGAAGCTTTTTCAATTCGCTCGCGGCATCGATCGGAGTTTGCTGCGTATCGCTGACAAGTTTCCCATCGCGCAGAATCAATCGGCGCGAGGCACACGCCGCGACATCGGCTTCGTGAGTCACGAGAATGATTGTCAAGCCACCGCGATGCAGTTGCTGCAGAAGCGCTAGCACTTCCAAACCGGTGCGTGTATCCAGATTGCCGGTCGGCTCGTCGGCCAGCAGCACTTTAGGCTTGTTTACCAGTGCTCGCGCAATCGCAACACGCTGCTGCTGGCCGCCGGAAAGCTCGGTCGGACGCCGCTTCAATTTGTCCGCCAAACCGACGCTGACGAGTGCTTCGGTGGCGGCTGTGCGACGCTTGTGGCCGGAAACGCCGCTCAGGTATTGCATGGGAAGTTCGACATTTTCCAATGCTGTTAGTCGCGGCAGAAGCTGAAAGCTCTGAAAAACGAAACCCAGCACGGCCGACCGTATGTGTGCCAGGCGCCGTCGACTTTCGTGCGAGACATCGATGTCATTGAGGCGATAGGTTCCGGTCGTGGGTCGATCCAGGCAGCCGACGATGTTCATGAGCGTCGACTTACCGGATCCGGATGCGCCCATGACAGCGGCCGATTCGCCGCTTTGGATCTGGAATGAAATTCCTCGTAGCGCGCGGACGGAAGCCGGTCCGCCTTCACCGTACGTTTTCACCAGGTTCTCGGCGGAAATAACGGTGTTTCGTGGCGCGGGCGTTTCTCCGGCCGGCATGAGCGGAGCGCCCATGCTACGATCAGTCGGCGTCGAGATCAATGGCCGTGGCCTCCGTTTTCTGTCCGACGACAACGCGGTCGCCTTCCTTGAAATCTCCGTCAAGCAACTCGAACTTGTCTTCGTCGCTTGCACCCAACTGAATTGGGTGGGGGACGAGTTTTCCATCGGCACCCACGGCGTAAACCGTTCCGCGCATGGCACCTTTTTTTAATTCCTTCAAGACTGCAGACGCATCGACCGGAGTCGCGGATTCCGGCGGCGGAGTAAAATGCAGGGCGCTGCTGGGAAGCAGGAGAACCTTTTTCCGTTGCTCCAAAACGAAGTGAAGACTGGCGGTCATGCCAGGCAGAAGTTTTCCGTGCGGATGCCCATCGTCCGTTGGATTCTTTGCCGCGATCAGAACGGGGTACGTGACCAGGTTGGACTTCGTCTCCGATTGAAGCCTGACCAGAGTCACTTCCCCCGTGAACGTTTCGCCGCGGTACGCGTCGACCTGAAAACTCACGGTCTGCCCGGAAACAATGCGGCCAATGTCGGCCTCGTCCACCTGGGCATTGATGCGAATCTCGCTCAAGTCGGATGCGACCTTAAACAAGTCGGGGGTCGTGTATGTCGCGGCGATGGTTTGTCCTGAGTCGACGCCTTGTTCCAGAATTACGCCGTCGATGGGTGAGACAATAGTTGCATAACGGAGATTAGCGTCGGCCCGGTTGAGCGCGGCTTCGGCCTGCCGCACGTCTGCGTTGCCCTGCTCTTCTTTGGCATCCAGTTGCCGGCGATCGGCAACGATCTGTTTTTCGTCCACGTCCAATTGTTCGCGGTCGATCACGCTGGTATCGTAATCATGCTGCGCGTTCTCTTCTTCAAGCACGCGCGTGTCCAGTTCCAACTGGCTGGTTGCTTGTTTGATCAGTGTCTCCTCGTAACGCTTGCGATTCTTAGTGGTGAGGTTGTATGCTCCGAGCGCGCGTTCGACGGCGATGCGTTTTCGTTCCCGGTCGGCTTTTAATCGCTCTTCGCGAATACTTAAGCTTACACGATCGACTTGCAATATGCGTAGCGCGGCCTGTTTCTGATTCAGCGAAATCGCGAGTTGGCGCCGGTCTTCGTTGAGAAGATCAGTGTCGAGCAGCGCCAGAACGTCACCTTTCTTTACGAGATCGTTGGCGCCTTTGCGGACTTCCTTAACCAAACCTGAAATCTGCGATCCGACTTGAACGGTTTGCGTCGGCGAAACGGACCCGGTTGCAGTCACGGTGACATCGAGATCGCCGAGCTTGATCTTCGCCGTCTTCCAGTTAGCTGGCTTTTGGGCTGCGTTTTTCGCGTGCACAAAGGCAGCCCCGCTAGCCAGCAGAACGATGACCGCACCCACAATCAAAATCCATTTAAACATGTCGTCACTACTCTGGCAGGCGCACCATGATGGGTTCTTGAATACTGGCCATTTTCGAGAAATTCCAAATTCGTTCGAGCATCGGTTCGGTGATCTCCTGGCCCGCCCCAACCAGAAGTTGTCCGTTCGACAACTTAACATCGGCGACCAGCACCTGGCCGATGCGCAATTGTTTGACAGCCAAAGCAACACCCTTTCGCGCCGCAAGGACGGCAGCCTTTTCCGCCGCCAGACACGCTGCGGCACTATCGAGTATCGCGGGATCGTACCATCCGTCCCGCTCTCGCATCCGTTTAAACGCTTCTTCCCGTTCAAGGCCGGCAGTTTCCAATTGAGAAAGATCGGAGAGCACTTTGAGGATTCTAGCGCCTTGCGGAATATCCGCGCCCTTGACGGAATCGGTGGGAAATCCGAGGCCGTTGAACTGTTTCTTGTGATAGAAAATGACACGAGCCACTGAATCCATTCTTGGAATGTTCGCCAGAAGGTTGCGCCCGATCTCCGGAACGCGGTCGAACATGTCCTGCTCCATGCCATTGAGCTTTCGTCCGGTGCGCGTTTTCACCGCGACATCGGGCGGAAGACTCACAAAACCGATATCCGAAAGCGTCGCCGCAATCTCCAGTTCCCAGCTATTTGCCAGGTTGCAACCCGTGGCAAAAATCTTTACCAAAGCACGTAATTTGAGCGCGTGTCCGAACGATTCCGGCGCCACGATGGACAGAATCTCAGAGAGAATCTTGATGCTTCCATTCAGCGTATGTTCCAACAGCTCGCGCTCCGCTATGATTAGCTTGTATTGCGTAATCCCAGCCTGGATTGCCTGCGCCAGTTGTTCCGTTGGGCACGGCTTGATTAGAAAACGGAAGATGTTGCCCTGGTTTACAGACTGAATGGCGTTGGTAACGTCCGCGTTTCCAGTCAGGATCATGCGTACCGTGTCCGGCCATTTTTGTTTGACGCGGGAGAGAAACTCCACGCCGTCCATCACGGGCATGCGCATGTCGGAAACGACTACGGCGAACGGGCCATCGCGCTCCAGCACCGCAAGGCCTTCTTTGGGCCCTAATGCCACTTCAACGGCAAAGTGCTTGCGCAAATTACGTTGGTGAGCGGCAAGGATATTAGCCTCGTCATCGACGCACAATATTCGTTCTGGCATCAGTCAGCTCCATAATGTTCGTTGCGCACGGATTTACGCCACACGCCGATCTGTTGGTCTACGTTGGCCAATTTGAGGTATTCCCAATCGAGTTCCAGCGGAATACCGATGTTCAAAGAAGAGTTATATTCGTGAGCCAGCACATTAGCCACATGAACGGCGGTCAGCGGCGAGAATTCCATGTGAGTGCAAAGCGACGGACTATGGTGCAGAGCAATGGCCTCAACAACCGGTACAGGCAGTCCCCACAGGCCGAGAAGGTAGGCGCCGGCGTCGGCATGCGTCGCTCCAAACTCCTCGCGCTCTGCATCGCTAAGTTGAAGCTTTCGTCCGGATGCACTGGCGACGACGGCGCTGTATCGATCCGGAAAATTCACGGCCAGCACAAGCCGGCCGACATCGTGCAGTAAGCCCGAAACGTAGGATTCATCGACCATCTTCTGCGAACAGTTCATCAGACGCGCGATCGTCCCTGCATACGACGCCGTGCGCAAGCTATGCGCCCAGAGCGCGTCCATCGGAATGCCGGATGAGCGGGTTTCGTCGAGCTTTGAAAATAAATGCAGGCACAGCACCAGCGATTTGATCGTGTCGATACCGAGAAAAGTGGCGGCCTCGACCACGCTCGAAATCCGGTGCTTGCCGCTGAAAAACGCGGAATTGACAAGCTTCAGGAGCTGGGCGCTCATCGCGATGTCTTTGGCGACGATTTCACCGACTACTCCTGCCGAAGCGTCGCCCGACTGCAGCGCTTCCGTCACCTGAACATATAACGTTGGCAGGCTGGGCAAGCGACCCAATTGAGCGACCAGCGTCTTGATTCTTTCATCTTTCAAGGATTCGCCCAGTGCCGATGCGCGGTTGATGGTGGCTCGCAGCGCATCCGGTTCGCAGGGCTTCGTCAGATACTGATGCGTCGACCCCACGGAACGCATCACCAGATCCTGGTCGTCGTGGCCGGAGAGAATCAGACGGACGGTCCTTGGATAACGGGTCATGACTTCATTCAGAAGTTGCGCGCCATTCATGCCCGGCATGCGCATGTCCGAGACAATAACGTCAAAATCGCCATGCGACATCAGCTCAAGGGCTTTGGTGCCGCTTTCGGCAAACACCATGTCCCATTCGTTGCGCATCCCGCGCATCGAACGTTGAAGCCCCTGGAGCACAAGTGGGTCTTCATCGACAAAAAGGATCTTCTTTTTCAAGATGACTCCACTAAACCCGTATGAACTCTCCGCTTTGCAGCGCGCCATTCGGCGAATGCGGTGTTCCACGATTAACTAGCGGCAGCCGGACAATAAATGTTGTGCCCTTATTCTCGACGCTCTCAAAGCGAATGGTGCCACCGTGCTTGTCGCAGACGACCGAACGGGAAATGGCCAGCCCTTGTCCAGTGCCCTTTCCCACGTCTTTAGTTGTAAAAAACGGTTCGAAAATACGCGCTTGAACGCTTTTGGGCATCCCTCTGCCAGTATCCGCGATGCGAATCTCGACGTCCTCGCCATCGCGTTTCGTGCTGATGGTGATCGTACCTTTTCCCTCGATGCCGTCAACCACGTCGCCGATCGCCTGCGCGGCATTGACGACAAGGTTCAGAATCACTTGGTTGAACGCTCCTCGCAGCACAGGAACCGGTGGAAGATCGGCGCTGAAATCGGTCTTTACGTTGGCCACATACTTCCATGTGTTGCGCGCCACCGTCAGTGTTGTCCAAATGGCATGATTAATATCCGTATTTGTCTTTTCCTCTTTGCTTGGATGCGAGAATTCCTTCATCGCTCCCATGATTTCGGTGACGCGCTGCAGGCCTTCCAGCGACTGTTCGATGGCAGCGGGAATTTCCCTCGCAAGATACTCGATATCGGCCGTCTTTTCCGCGGCTTCGATTTTCTCAAGCTCACAAGCGCCGATCTTTCCGTCGCGCGCGGCCGTGGCAAATTCGGCATACGCGGCCAGGAGCCTCTGTATTTCCGCAAACGATTCCTTAACGAAGCGCGTATTGTCGCCTATGTACTGCGTGGGCGTATTGATTTCATGTGCAATGCCGGCCGCGAGCTGCCCGATCGATTCCAGCTTTTGCGCTTGGCGAAGCTGAACCTCCATCATTTTCCACTCACGTTCAGCCTGTTTTTTGCTCGTGATGTCTCGCGTAAAAAGCCGAATATGGATGAATACGTCATTTTCCCAGAGAATGTTGGCGTCGATCAGAACATCTTTGACCACGCCGTCCTTGCATTTGATCGGCGCTTCGAAATCATGCAGCTTGCCATCGGCTCTCAGTTTCGTACTTATCACGTCAAATTGCTGTGTATCGGTGAATAGCGTCCTGGATTTTCCATCCAGCGATTCCGGCGAATAACCGAATGTGTCCATCGCCGTGCGATTTGCCCGCAACACCTCACCTTTCGCGCTCAACAATTGGAAGCCGACGGGCGCGGTCTCGAAAAAGTCGCTAAGTTGGCGTTCGCTTCGGTCTTCGGCTACCGTAAGTTTTCGCGCTTCGGCTTCGCTCCGGCGCAGCGTCTCTGCCGCTTCCCGAGCGGCGGTCGCTGCCGAGTCCAATGCCTGATTAGCGTCGTCGATGTCGCGAATATGCTGGCGAATGATTCGGAGGAGAACCGAGGCAAGCGTCACTAATGCCACCGCACTGACGGCGCCGATCCAGAACGTTGTGTTCGATGCGGTCGCAATGGCTGCATCGATTCCGCCAGTATCTAATCGCGCCGTTCCATTGTGGATCGCCGTGGATTCAATTTTCCGTACCTTCTGGAAGGCGGCCGTTATAGACAAAAAGACGAGCGCTCCGCTGGCCATGCCGACGAAGGTCAGTGCATATACGAGCCAGGCAGCCAGCGAGCCCGACCGGCGCGCTTGGACATTCACGTCTTTCATTTTTGCATGTCTCGCGCCAGGCGGACTTACGGTATCTTTCGTCTATTAGCATTTGTCTGTTAACAACAATCGGCGGCCAAATCCAAGGCAAGTCCGTGAGCAGCCCGCAAGAAGCCCTCCGGTAGCTCATCGGCGTACACGCTCAATAGTTAAGGGGGCATCCGGAAATTATTGCTTATACACAGGCGAACGTGCCTGCCCAATGGCCATACACATAATGTGAACTCCGCGCGCTTGGAAACTAGGAGCTGAATTTTGGATGGACACTGGATCGAGGAGCTAAACTAATTTTTTCCAGCAACAGGAAAGTTGATCTTGCGAATTCCGGCGAGGCGCAGTGCCGCGTAGACCTTCACCATCGTGCCTTGACGCGCATTGGAATCGGCTTTTAGTGATACCGTCTCGTTTTCGTGGCCCTTCAACAACGCGGGCAAGTTTGTTTCGATTTCGGAGAGTTCGAGCGTCTTACCGGAAACGTAAACTTTTCCGGCTGCGTCAATCGTGATGGTGAAAACAGATGGAGCCGGACCGCCGCCTGGCGTCCCGCTGGCGTGGGGCAACTCGACATCGACGCCTTCTTTCATCGACGGGGCGGTAACAATGAAAATCACAAGCAACACCAGCATCACGTCGACCAACGGCGTGACGTTGATCTCGGAGAACGCCCGGCGCCTGCGCCGTCGGCGCCAGGTTTTGCGTCCCGTAGTTTCGGCTGCAGCCGAGTTCATGCTCATGTCGGCGCCGCCTGTTTAGCCGTGGCTTGAACACCCGGATTATGCGGCTCGCCCGGAGCGGCAGCGGGTGGAGCGAACTGGGTGGAGATTGCATTGAGAACGGGAGCGTACGCATGTGCCGGGGACGCGGCCGCATTCGGCGCCAGGCACCCCGTCGCGCGGATTAATGCCAGCATGCGATCCATGAACCCGTCAGTCAGGTCTTGAAGATCGTCGATCGCGGCCAGGAACCAGTTGTAGGCCATCACCGCCGGAATGGCTACGGCCAGCCCCGCCGCGGTTGCAATCAGAGCGGAAGAGATTCCCGGCGCGACCACGGCGATGCTCGCCGACTTCATGGTGCCCAGTCCACGAAATGTATCCATGATGCCCCACACCGTGCCGAACAGACCGATAAACGGCGCGGTGCTGCCCACCGTGGCTAGAAACCCAAGACCTTTCTGGAGCCTGCCGAACTCTGCCATCGATGCTTGCTGCATGTTTTGGACGAGCATTGCGTCCGGATTTGCGTCAGTGTTGAGCGCAATCTGCCGCGGGTCGGAAATGACCGAGCAATTTCCGCCTGGGCGCCGATTCTCCAACGTCGCCATTCCCGCTTTGAAGATCGCCAGCAGAGGCGAAAGCCCCACGGTGTGGCTGGCCGTCATCACCGATCCAAACCGGTCGGCTCCATCAAACAATTCGAGAAAGCGCTGGCTATTCCGTCGCGACTGGATGACATCGTAAAGCTTGATGAAAAAGAGACACCACGAGACCAGCGAGAACGCCGTCAGCAAATAGAAGACGGATTTCTCAATACTGCCCGACCCACTGACCGTGTTGCTGACCAAGGTCCAAAGATTTTCGTCCATAAACCGATCATCCGATCATTGCTCAGCAGTACATTTGTCAACGTTGATTGAACAATGAGCTTAGACGCGCGTCCGGGAGTCTCCTTTAGAATATCCAAAAGTTTTAGAACAGCATGGAAAAATCGCAAGAAATTCGGAATGGCATGGTGGACTCACGACGACTATTTCCGCTGTCTGGCGGCGACACGCGCTCCCTCGATCACGCCTTGCGCGGCGGCGTGTTGGTTGGCGCCGCAAGAGAATAAACTTTCTTATCTTTAACACAAATAATATTATATTGCCCAAGATGGAAAGGACACTGCTCGCCTGGATTGGCAACACCGATCTCAAAGCATCCCGGGGTAATGCCGACGCCGGCGCTGGACCCATTGGACAAGCGGCGCAATCCAGGCAATTCAAAGGTATCGTTTTACTTTCCGATCACAACGCCGATGCGAATCGCATTTATAAGAAATGGTTAGAATCCAAAACATCGTCTGCCGTCGATATTCGCGAAGCAAAGCTTTCCGGCCCAACAGAGTTCGGCGAAATTTACAAACGTTGTGTGGCGGTTGTGCAATCTCTTATCCAGAACGGCGTATCGCCGGACACTCTTTGTTTTCATTTGTCGCCCGGCACACCAGCGATGGCCGCAGTCTGGATCATCCTCGCCAAAACGAGATTTCCGGCCGAACTTGTTGAATCTTCACTACAACAGGGCGTCCGTACAATCTCAGTTCCGTTTGATATTTCGGCGGATTTTCTACCCGATCTTCTACGTAAGCCAGATGGGGAGCTTGTCAGGCTCGCCCAAGGTTTACCGCCTGAAGCGCCGGAATTTGATAAAATCATCCACCAATCGAGAGTAATGAAAGAACTTGTGCTGAAGGCTCGACGCGTCGCACCTCGCAACATACCCGTTCTCATCGAAGGAGAATCTGGGACGGGCAAAGAGCTACTCGCTCGGGCAATTCACGCAGCTAGCCCGCGCCGGACAGGCCGATTCATAGCCGTTAACTGCGGCGCGATACCTTCGGAACTGGTGGATTCTGAGTTCTTCGGCCACGAAAAAGGGGCTTTTACAGGTGCGGTGGGTATCGGCGTTTGACTTATATGAAGTTGGATCGCGGCATCGTGGCCGTGTCGCCCAGCAGCACATACCGAGTGCTGCGGGAAGCGGGCTTGCTGGACAAGTGGAAGGGAAGGGAATCGAAGATGGGAACTGGATTCGTACAGCCGTTGAAGCCGCACGAACACTGGCATGTGGACCTTACCTATTTGAAGCTGAGAGGAACGTTTTATTATCTATGCTGCGTGCTGGATGGATTCAGCCGGTCGGTCGTTCATTGGGAAATTGCGCCGTCAATGACAGAGAGCGAAGTGGAACTGGTGCTGCAAAAGGGGCGGGAGAAATATCCAGGTGCCAAGCCACGAATCATATCGGACAACGGCCCGCAATTCATCGCGAGAGACTTCAAGGAATATATCCGGATGACAGGAATGACGCATGTGAGAACGAGTCCATACTATCCGCAAAGCAACGGCAAGTTGGAGCGCTGGAACAAAAGTTTCAAAGTGGAAGGGTGGCGGCCACGCTTGGTGGAGACGGAGGAACAGGCGCGCGAGTTGACAGAGAAGTATGTGAAGCATTACAACAAAATGCGGCTGCACAGCGCTATCGGATACGTCACACCGAAAGACAAACTGGAAGGCCCGGCAGAAGAAATCTGGCAGAAACGCGACGAACAGTTAGAAAATGCGCGAAAGCATAGGGCTGCGGAGCGCCGTCGCGGCTATGCCAGGCAAATCGTGGATTCTCTTGTGGATAAGTGGTCGGTGTCCAGTTTCAACTGAAGCAGAGCACAAGAAACTAATGGCGTCCACGGAACCCGAAAACAACCTCTACGCTTCGCTTATGCAACGCGCATTTCGTGGCGGGCTCTAATTTTTTTTTGGAGTGTACGTTTCTGACCGGAGAACTTTGATGATCCACGATCGCCTTATCACGGAGAATCATCTTGACGAATTTGTCCGGGCAAACGCGGAGATCTCCAGAGGGCTAATTCCCGAGCTCATTTATCGTCTTGCGTGTCCGTCGGCGCCAAAGGCTACGGTGCGGAGATTTCCTCTAAAAGACAGCATTAGTCAGCATGGCCCGGATGGCGAACTGGACAGTGAGGACGGATTTGAGCCATTCATACCAAAAGGGCATAGCATTTGGGAAATTGGAACCGGCCTGAATGCACATACCAAGGCAACCTCGGATTATAACGACTCCGTTACAGCAATTCCGACCAACGTTCGAAAAGAATCAACGTTTATCTTCGTGACACTCCTTTCAGCAAGGCGAGACTGGGAATATTCGTGGAAAGATGATTCTCAGGCGGATTGGCTTGCAGACAGGCGAAAGCGGGGTGATTGGAAGGACGTTCGCATTCTTGACGGAACGAAGCTCATTGATTGGGTGGTTCAGTTTCCAGGAGTGGAAAGATGGTTAGCACACTCTATGGGGCTGCCCACCGTCCAAATTGAAACCTTAGAGCAACATTGGTTAGTCTTGCAAAAGATTGGCGATCCCCCACCACTGTCGGCCCAAGTGTTTCTCATGAATCGGGGAGCCGCGTGCTCAAAATTGAAAGACCTGGTTTTGGGTAATGCGCAGGAATTGAAGTTGGATACACACTTTCATGATCAGGTTGTAGATTTCATCTCAGCCTGCTTAAGCACGTTAGATGAACCTACTCGTATGAGTTCGTATGGTCGCTGCCTCATTATTTCTGGGAGCGACGCGTGGAATGCAATGGCTACGCTCAAAACGCCGCTCATTCTTATTGCAGATTTTGATCTCGACAACGATGCGGCAACAAAATTACTAACGAAGGCCAAGAGAGCTGGACACGCAGTAATCTACGGCGGGTCTCCCGGTGGTATTCCTCATCCCAATCGCGCTTCGATTCCGAGTCCCAAAAGCTATCAACTTCAGGACGCTCTGGAGAAGTCTGGATATGCGAAAGAGCGCGCGCGCACACTCGCGCACAAGAGCGATGGCAATTTAAGCACTTTGTTACGCTGCCTTCACAACCTTTCATCCTTGCCCGAATGGGCGCAAGGAACAGTCGCAGCAGAACTGAAAATTGCGGAATTGTTGGGCGGATGGAATGAAGATTCGAAAGAGGACAAGGCAGCAGTGGAAACACTGCTGGGAAAAGGTTACGGGGAGTGGATCGAGACGATGCGCGAGATAGCGCTTCGGCCGGGCACTCCCCTGATCCATCATAACGGGACTTGGAAGTTCGTATCGCGCTACGAGGGATGGTACACGCTCGGCCCGCAAATCTTTGATGAGCATTTAGATCGTCTGAAGGATGTTGCGATCAGAGTCCTTGGGGAGTGTGATCCGAAATTTGAATTGTCGCCTGATCAGCGGTTTGCAGCCAGTATCCATGGCAAGCGGCGATTGAATTCAGTCCAACTTCGTAAAGGCTTGGCAGACACGCTTGCGCTGTTAGGAAGTCACCCCAAGGCTTTGATCTCGTGTTCCCCTGGAAAGGCAGAACTCATATCAATACTTGTCGTGCGCGAGCTGTTGGCAAACGCGGATTGGAAAATGTGGGCCAGCCTTGATGGTGTCATACATCTTTTGGCAGAAGCTGCGCCGGGCGAATTTCTTGATGCAGTGGAAAAGTGCCTACTTAAGAGCCCCAGCCCCATCGAAGAAGTTTTTAAACAAGAGGGAGAGGGTATTTTCGGTTCCACTTATATGTGCGGATTGCTTTGGGCGCTTGAAACACTCGCTTGGGATCCGGATTACTTGATACGCGTTGTCGTTATTCTTGGTGACTTGGCTTCCAAAGACCCTGGCGGCAAGTGGGCCAATCGGCCAGCCAATTCGCTGTCTGAAATCTTGCTACCCTGGTATCCACAGACCTGTGCCTCAATTTCCAAGAGGCGAACTGCGATAGCTACCCTTTTGAGTGAGTTCCCGGAAGTAGGCTGGTCGCTTCTGCTTAGACTACTTCCCCAGTCCTCTCAAAGCGCTACATGCTCGGCGAAGCCCAGTTGGCGGAACCTTATTCCGGAAGATTGGAAGGAAGGCATTTCTGGAAGAGATTATTGGGAGCAAATTGATGCGTACGCAGAAATCGCGATAGGAGTAGCAAAGCAAGATGCCGCAAAGCTTGGCCAATTGATCGATCGCCTTGATGATCTGCCTGAACCAGCAAGAAAGCAATTACTGGCGCACCTCGTCACTGACGCTGTTCGCGCAATACCCCATGAATTGAGACTACAACTTTGGAATAGGCTCGTCGATTTAGTCGCGAGACATAAAAAGTATCGAGATGCAACCTGGGCGATCTCAAGTGCGGAACTAGATGAAATCGCGAGCATCGCTGAGCAGTTGGCTCCCGAGTCTCCGGTCTATCGTCATAGGAGACTTTTTACCGAGCAGGACTTTGATCTGTTTGAAGAAAACGGGGACTTTGAATTACAAACTAAGCGGCTCGAACAGCACCGCGAAAAGGCAGTCTCTGAAATTTTCACTTCGAATGGTCTTAATGCTGTAATAGATCTCGGTCGCGCCGTCGAATCGCCCTGGCGGGTGGGCATGTCGCTCGGCGCAGTTGCGCCAGATCCCGTTGACTCTGAGATACTTCCTTCACTACTTGATTCGAAAGAGGAGCCCCTCGTTCATTTTGTAGGAGGATATACATGGAGCCGCTTTAGGAAACTGGGGTGGGCCTGGGTCGATCGTATTATTGCAAGCGACTGGACGCCCGCAGCACGTGGGTTGTTCTTGGCCTTCCTTCCATTTGATACTGAAGCGTGGGAAAGAGTATCGCATCTCTTGGCTGAAGATGAATCTTTTTATTGGACAAAGACTAATGCAAATCCTTACAACACGAAAGGTAGGCTTGAAGGCGTCATTGATTGCCTCCTCAAATACGATCGAGTACGTGCGGCACTCGGCTGCCTGCAAAAGATGATTCATACTAAGGAGCCTATCAATAATAAGCAGGCTGTTCGCGTGATCGAAGCCGCAATGCATTCCTTTACCAAGCCAAATTCAATGGACGCTCGCACACTCGTTGAAGTGATCAAGGCATTACAGGAAGACGAGGGCACAAATCAAGATGATCTTTTCAAGATTGAATGGAATTTCTTACCGCTTCTCGATCGACATAATGGAGCGACACCAAAGATTAGCGAGCGGCGTTTGGCCCAAAGCTCCGAGTTCTTCTGTGAGGTAATTCGCGCGATTTTCAGATCAGACAATGAGGAGCGTCCCCTTGAAGAACCCACAGACCAACAGAAGAACATCGCGTCAAATGCATACCGGCTTCTTCACTACTGGCAGTCCCCGCCGGGACAGCAGAAAGATGGTACATTCAAGGGCGAAGATTTGACGAAATGGATTGGCGAAGTCGAGGCACTATGCAACAAGACTGGGCATTTTGGGGTCGCAATGTCTCATATTGGACATGTCCTTGTGTACGCGCCTCAAGATCCCGATGGCCTTTGGTTACACCATTCAGCCGCATCGGTTCTCAATGCTAAAGATGCGGAACGGATGCGAGAAGGCTTTAGAATGGAATTATATAATTCTCGTGGCGTGCACAGCTTTTCTGCAGGCGCAGAGGAACGGGCACTAGCTTCCAAGTATCGTGCCAATGCTGAGGCAGTCGAAAGTCGCGGTTATCACCGCTTAGCAAAAACTCTGCGCGGCTTGGCAGAGTCATACGAACGAGATGCAGAGCGAGAAAGCGCAAACGATCCGTTTGAAGATTGATAGTGGCCGCGCGGGTGAAACCGCGGACGTTACACTCATCGATCCTACTCTTTGGAAACAACGATGGGATAATTACCAGCCGGCCACGGCTACATTTGAGCCTGTCGGCGAAATTACGATTACTGGAAGCTAAGATTGCGCCGTTCCTCCATGGGCGTCCGCCGGCCATATCCATCCATTCCCTTACTTCTCGTTGACAAAAGATGAAAAAGGAGACGATACGTAGCGGACGAGCTGTCGCTATAAGATCGTTTATGGACAACCCAGTAATGAACAATTCCGTGACAATTCCGCAATCCGCAATCCACAATTCGCAATCAGCGGAGCTGGAACTTGCCACCATCGGCGAACCGGCCGATTGGACCCACGTCTACGGCCGCGCGGCGCCGCTGGTTGTCGAGATCGGGTGCGGCGGCGGACGGACATTGATCGGCATGGCGCTGAGCCATCCCGAGTGGAACTGTATGGGCATCGAACAGGCTGGAGAATACTTTCGCATACTGCGCGAGCGCGTGCAAAAGCGTTCGATGCCAAACGTGCGCATTTCGCGGATCGACGCCGCCTACCTGATTGGACGATTTTTTCCCGCTGATTGTGTGCACCAATACCACATCTACTTTCCCGATCCCTGGCCCAAAAAGCGCCACCGCAAACGCCGCCTGTTTTCGGAAGACTTTTGTGCCGACTTGCGCCGAACGCTTGCGCCCGATGGGGTGCTCTACGTAGCGACAGACCATGCCGAATATTATTCCGAGCTCCTGCCGCGCCTGCGGGCGGCGATGGCCGTTGAAGAGCATCCGCAGACGTGGGAAGATGCCCCGGCCGGGCGCACGAATTATGAGATTAAATATCTGAAAGAGGGCAGGCCAATTTACCGGCTCGTTGGAAGAAAGTAACGGTGAATGCCGCGTGTGCAACACCTCTTCTTGCGCGTTCTCCGTTGTCCGCGAATCGATTCCGTGTACCATTAAAAATAAAGGACTGTGGTAAAAGGAAAAAATACCTAAACAACTCAGTCCTTGGTCCTTAGTCCTCAGTCCTTCAGTTACTGTCGTTAAGTATTAGGAGATCATTTTGAGCGTCTTGACCATTCTTTTTTTTGGCGATGTTGTCGGACGGCCGGGGCGCAACGCTCTAGCGCAGGCGGTTCCGTTCCTGCGCACGAAACACAACGCGGACTTCGTCGTCGTCAACGGTGAGAACTCCGCGTCTGGATCCGGCTTGACGCCCTCGACGCTGCAAAAGATCCTGAGTTGCGGAGCGGATGTCGTCACGACCGGCGATCACATCTTTCGCAACAAGGAATTTCCTGGCGTGATCCACGAACTGCGCGTGCTGCGCCCGGCCAACTATCCCAAAAGCGCCGACGGCAAAGGCTGGGGCTTGTACACGACCAAAGACGGTACGCGCATTGTCGTCATGAATTTAATGGGGCGGGTGTTTATGGAGCCGCTGCGCTGTCCCTTTGAGCTGGCCGACGAGATTCTGGCCGGCGCGAGCAACCAGGCCAAAGTTATCCTCCTGGACATGCACGGCGAAGCAACGAGCGAGAAAATTGCAATGGGCTGGCACCTTGATGGCAAGGTTTCGGCGATCGTCGGCACGCACACGCACGTCCAAACCGCCGACGAACGTATTCTACCCCAGGGCACGGCCTATATCACCGACCTGGGAATGACCGGTCCGTACGACTCGGTGTTAGGGCGCGAGAAACAACCGGTGCTGAAAAAATTCCGGACTGCCATGCCGGCGCCCTTCGATGTCGCGGAAGGAGACCTGAAAGCCTGCGGTGTTGTCGTCAAAGTCGAGACGACGACTGGCCGCGCGCTCTCGATCGAACGCTTCCAAATGCCGATCGATCCGAGGACTGGAATCGATCTGAAATAAAAATCAACCACAGAGGACACAGAGGAAAAAACAGAGCAGATGGTAAAGGGGTGTACGTAGTCGATGGGCGGCCCAACAAAGTCCTGGTGCGTAAGCATAAGAAGCTCCTCACTACGATTGCTTACGCCCAGACGTCGTCGAATTAAAGAATGATATAACGGCATTTGTTTAAAAGCCGGTGTTTCGGGAAATTCCACGTCGCGTTGGGGCTTCTTGTGCTTACGCACCCGGACTTTGTCCGGGCCACCCATCACATGCGGACGTACACCCCATCAATACTTACTTTCGATCTTCCTCTGTGCCTTCTGTGTCCTCTGTGGTAGATTTTTTTCGTGCGTTCACGTGGATTTTCCGACTACGGTCTCACTCGTCCCGCGACTCCTTCGGTCGACCCTGCCACGGGCAAGCCGAAGGCTTGGACTGTCACAGAACTGACACGCCTGATTAAAGATTGCGTCGAACGGAATATCGGCAGTGTCTGGGTCGAGGGCGAGATTTCGAATTTTAAATCCTATCCGTCGGGTCATTGTTATTTCACGCTCAAGGACGACGGCTCGCAGTTATCGTCGGTGATGTGGCGTGCCTCAGTCGAGCGCCTTGCGTTCCTTCCGGCGGACGGTTCGAAAGTGTTGGCGCAAGGACGTATCTCGGTTTACGAGCCGCGGGGACAGTACCAGTTCATTGTCGAGCGCATGGAGCCGTTGGGCGCCGGTGCGCTGGCA
>Ga0206991_10053_pt1 | contig 30740 bp, 26 predicted proteins | sample Alteio_BWMinCont_9_FD_153286 | JGI IMG/M metagenome (GOLD analysis project Ga0206991, IMG submission 153286) | Enriched cells from forest soil in Barre Woods Harvard Forest LTER site, Petersham, Massachusetts, United States -... | ecosystem: Environmental > Terrestrial > Soil > Temperate forest >...
CGAAGTTGACGAGGCCCGGGCCCCGGAAAGCATTGCGGCCTAAGGTACCGTAGGTCGCCGTTGGACAGCCTCCCGGCGTCCCCGGCGGTGCCGAGCTGGAGAAGCAATCCGGCAAATACAATCCGCTGGGATTGAAAAAGAAGTGGCCCGTCAAAGGCGTTCCGCTTACGGTGAATGTTTGCACCTGATGAGGGTCAAGAGACTGCACGCCCCCACCCGACCAATTAGGCCTCACCAAGCCTTGGTCGCCGTCGCCCGAGGGTCCAGGCGTGGCGCCGTCCTGGAACAAGCCCGCGTTGACGTCCACCGGTAAGCCGGATTGAGCCGTAAAAATCGGGTCCAAGGTCCATCCTTGGGTCAGCCTCTTAGGTCCGCTGGACCAAGCCTTGTCAAAAGGCAGCGTCCAGCCTGCGCTTAAAACGAAGCGGGTGCGAATATCTAAATCGGCTGAAGCGTAGGCTTGATTGTGATTGTAGTAGGACACGTTGCTGCTGTTGCGGGCAAATCCATCGGCATCGTCCAGGTTGTGCGCCCAGGTGAAGGCCGCCGTAAAAAACACCTGGCCAAAGCCGCGCAGTTCGCCGGTGCGCTTGGTCAGGCTGGTGACCAGGGCGTTGTAGTCGGCGTTAGCGAGATTCCCGAAATAAGCAGGCATTTGGCCATAGGCGCCTGGTATCTGCAGTCCGGGTTGCGTGTTCAAAATTCGAGTGGTAGTCCCGAGAATAAAAGGATCGATATCCTCCATCGCAACCAGCTTCCGGGACTCGCTGCCCACATACCCGATTTCGAAGCCCAACCCATTGGCGATCTGCTGTTGGATGCTGAAGTTATATTGCAGGGTGTAGGGCGTCCGCAGGTGCGGGTCGATGAAAACGCTGCTCGGTCCAAAGGGCAGAAATCCCGCGGCGCCGAAGTCAATATTCTTCGAGATCGGCCTGGATGGGAAGGGATTTGTTGTCCCAGTGGTGCCGAAAGGATCCGACAAGAAAGTCGCTGGCCCATTGGCCGGAATTTCCGACGGGTCGAAGGGGACAAAAGCCGCGGAGTGGAAAGGAGGTGTGCCGTTCTGGTACTGGTTGTCTTGCGCCAGCAGGACGTCATAGAACACTCCGAATCCAGCTCGAATGCTGGTCTTTCCTTTGCCGAAAGGATCCCAGGCAAATCCCACCCGCGGCGCCCAGTTATTCCGGACGGGAAAGTTCACGCCCGTGGACGGCGCACCCGGGTCGCCGGGAAATAGCAGTCCAAGCGGCGCATTTGGATATTCCACCGACTGGCGTCCCGGGATGATCATGTAGTTCCTCCTTTGCGGGTCGCTTTTCGGGGAGGAGTATTCGTACCGGACGCCCAGCGTTAATGTGAACCTTGGAGTTACTTTCCAGTCGTCTTGCAAGTAGGCGCCGAACTGGTGGCTGCGAACCGCACTGAAAGCGCCGGGGTATTGATAGTAATAATCTGGAATTCCCATCAGGAAGTCGGCCAGGTCGACGCCCGAGCCGATTCCGGTGGGACCGTCGAAGGCGAAAGCTCCGTCCACTGCGTACGCGAAGAACGCGTTGTTTTCCACCCAGCTGATGGAGGCGCCCCCCTTAAAGGTGTGCTTCCCGCGGTTCCACGTCACGGAATCCTGATAGCCGTAGGTGGTGTCCGCGTAATACGCGGGACCATTGATATTGAACCCGAGCTGCAGATTGCTGGCGTAAAGCAGCATCTGAGTGGGACCAGTGGCAACGTCCGGGGTGTTCTGAATGCCCAACGCATTGGAGGTCGGCAACTTTACCGCCGGATTGTTCAGCGAGTTGTAGTCCCGCTGAGCCGTGAAGTGAAACTCGTTCACCACGGTAGGCGAAATCACCTTGGTGTAGGAGACGTTGCCGAAATAATTATCGAACTTGTCGTTCCCGGGAAAGCCTGCGACGTTCGGAGCGCCATTCTGCACGAAGGGATAGTCGAACGGATTGTGGAACCGGACCAGGGTGATGGAGAGACGATCGGCGGATGTGATGTTGAAGTCCGTTTTGATCGTAAATTCGTCCCGGTTGTCCAAGGCCGGCCCATTGGGAGTCAGAGTGCCGGTGGGGCTGGTGGGAATCAAATTGTGCGCAATATAAGCTTGTGTCACTGGATCGATACTGGATTGCGCGATAATACCATGCGCCGCTAGTTGTAGATTCGGCTGAAAATAAGGATGGGCCTGGAGGAAACTCACCAAGCTTGCAGGCGGCCCTCCGGGCGTCTGGGAGAAATTGCCGGTCAGCTCCGCCGGAGTGAATGTAGTCACCTGTGGGTTCACCTGAACCGAGCTTTGGCGCTGACCCTGGTAGCCGAAGAAGAAAAAGAAACGATCTTTGCCGTTAATCACTTTGGGGATGGTAATGGGTCCGCCGATGGTTCCACCGAATTGATTCCGAATCAAGACAGGCCGAGGTTGGTACTCGCCCGGCGTGCTCTGATTGAAGAAGTTATTCGCATTCAGGTCTGTGTTGCGCAGATAATCGAACAACGTTCCATGCACCTGATTGGTGCCGGACTTGGTCACCACGCTGACTACTCCTCCGTTACTGCGTCCATATTCAGCGGAATAATTGTTTTCGATGATCCGGAATTCGGCGACCGTGTCGGGATTCGGATTCACCACCGGAACTCCGTACGTCACGGATGTATTGTTGCCGCCGTTGAGAAGGTACGTGATGGCATTGTCCCTACCGCCCGCGATGGTAAACTCGCCCCCGGGAACACCCATGGCGGCACTTCCCCCATTGATCCCGATGATGGATGGCGTCACTCCGGGTTGCGTCAACGCCAACTGCAACGTGTCGCGCCCGTTGAGAGGCAGATCTTCGATAGGGGCGCCGGTGACAACCGAACTGACTGCCGAGGATACGGTGTCCACCAGAGACGACTCGCTCTCCACCGTCACCGCGTCCTTGACCGAACCCACTTCCAGCTTGAAGTTATTTTCCAGCTGGGCTCCCACGTCCACGGTTAGCTTCACCACTTCGGCCTGCTTGAATCCGTCTTTTTGGACAGTCAAGCGATATACTCCTGGCTGAACGGTCGGAAACAGGTACAAACCAGCGTCGTTGGTCGTCGTCGTGGAAACCGTGCCGCGTTCGTTGCTGGTTAGTTCCACGCGAGAGCCGGTGATGATGGCCCCGGAAGCATCCGTCACTCGGCCGGTAACGGCGCCCGTGGCCGTCTGAGCCAAGAGCGGGCGAGCTAACCCAAGCGCCAGCAGAGCGCTCGCGAAGCACCAGGTCAACTGCATATTTTTCATGACATCCTCCCCTGATCAGCTACGAGCCCGGCCGTAAGATATTAGCGTGGCAGCGTTCTTCAACCTTACAGAAGTCTTACAATGTTTGACCAATGATGCATCAACTCGACGAGGAGTGTCAACAGCAGACTCTCGCCCCGTCTTTGGGTTATCATTACCGAATCTGGCGGCTTGGCAACAGGCTCCGATTGAGAGGGACCAAATGGAATTCTCCAGGCGCAAATTCTTGGGCGCAGTGGGCGCCGCCTCGCTGAGTGGCGTGTCCAGGTTGCAGGCACAAGGCGGCTCTGCCGACCTGGTGCTCTTCAACGGCAAGATCGTGACGGTGGATGACGCATTCTCTATTCGTCAAGCGATCGTAATCAAGGACGGGCGGATCGTAGCCGTGGGCGGCAACGAGCTGCGAAACCAGTACAGCGCGGCGCGAACCATCGATCTTCACGGCCGCATGGTGATGCCCGGCTTTCACGACACCCATATCCATCTGGGCGGGCATTCCCGGCGCTATATCGATCTGAACGACACCACGTCGCTGGCCGAGCTGAAGGAACAGGTTCGCGAGAAGGCCATCGAGCTCGGTCCCGGAGAATGGGTCACCGGAGCAGGCTGGGACGAATATCACTTCACCGAACAACGGAAACCGCTGCGAAAGGATCTGGACGCGGCGGCTCCGAATAACCCAGTCGTCCTGACGAGAGCCGGGGGCCACAGTTCGGTCGGTAACAGCAAGGCGTTGGAGTTGGCGGACATCAACAAAGCCACACCGGACCCGCCGCGCGGGCTGATCGAAAAGGATGCCGACGGCGCCCCGAACGGCGTGATTCGCGAGCGCTCCGATCTATACACGCGGCTGGTCCCCAGAGATAAGCCGGCCGAGGTGCGAGACAGCTTGCTCAAGAACGTGAGCGATCAACTGAAGCTCGGCATCACGAGCGTAATCGAAGCGGGCTCGTCGGTGGATCCCAATGTCGTTGGCTCTTATGCCGAGTGGGAGCTTTTGTATCAGAAACATGGTACGGAGCTGCCGCGCGCGTCCATTCAGGTCGGTTATCCCTCACCGGCCGGAGAAGCCAAGGCTGGCGCAGCGAAGCTGAAGGAGTTCGGGAAAAAAACCGGCGACGGGAACGACCGCTTGCGTGTCGGATCCATTGGCGAAATGGCTGCGGATGGAGGTTTTACCGGTCCTACCGCATGGTCGCTGCAAGACTACAAGGGTCAGCCTGGATTCCGCGGCCGCGCGTTTTTCACACCGGAGGAGATCCTTCCCAACATCGAGGAGGGACACAAGCTGGGTTGGCAATTTGGTATCCATGCCATCGGTGACGCAGCCATCGCCATGACGGTGGATGCCCTCGACGCCGTGCTCCAGAAGTATCCTCGCAACGATCATCGGCACTACTTGTGTCACTTCACGGTGCTTCCGCCCGACCGCACCATGCAGATCATGGCCAAGGACAAAATCCTCATTGCCCAGCAACCGAACTTTACCTACAATCTGGAGGGCCGATATGTGGAGACATTGGAAGGCAATCGGCTCAACACGAACAACGCGCTGACCACTCCCATTAAAAAATACGGCATCTTCATGGCCTTTGGCAGCGACAATCTGCCCATCGGCCCCATGGTGGGTTTGTACGCGGCGGTGACTCGCAAGGGCGAGAGCGGCAAGGTCTATGGCGCAGCAGAAGCGGTAAGCATGAAGGACGCCATCACGATGTACACACGCAGCGGAGCGTTTCTGACGCGCGAAGAGAAGATCAAGGGGACGCTCGAGGTGGGCAAGCTGGCCGACATGATCGTGCTTCCGGAAGACCTGTTGAATGTCTCACCCGAAAAGGTCTTGAACATGAAGGTCGACATGACCATCGTCGGCGGCAAAGTGCTCTACGAACGTGTATAGTCCGCTAGTTCGCGAGCGGGTCTGGCCGGATCTGAAAATGGACTACCTTAGCCGTGGTCCCTTTGCCGGTCTCGCTGTGGAAAGGCGTGCGGGTGCCCCAAGTGGTCCAGACCCCTTTCCCTTTCCAGCCGGCTTTGGAATCGTCTATGCGGCCGTCCATTCCTTTCGCGAAGAAACCGAGCGGATAAGGGACTCGCATGACGACGAATTTTTCATTCACTAAAGCAATCAATGAATCGGACCCGTTGCCGGTAATGATGGGCGTGTTTTTCCCAAGTCCCAACGTGTCCCACTGATCCACCCAGTCGTAATAGTGCGAGTCCGCACTGCCGGAGTCCGTCACGTTCTTGAAATTCGGCCCGGGTGTGGGATAAAGCGTCCAGCCTTCCGGACAATGCTGGCCAAGTGCGGTCGGGCCGTTAAGCGGGCCTTTGCACTTGCGCCGGTCGAAGCTCGCCAAATGGCCGCTTCCGAGCGCCACCCACGCGACATTGTTCCGGTCGATATCCATGCCACGGGGCGAAAAGCCCCATACCGGCGCCTTCGGATTATTGAACGGCACTTCGTAGTATTCGGCGAGGGTGGTTTCCGGCGGATTCGATCCCGGAGTCAACCTCACCACTCCGCCGGGGAAGCCCAGCACGCTGCCCCAGATACTGCCGTCGGTGCCGATCGCGAGAGCATAGAAGGCGGCATTCAAACGCGTGTCGTGGGCTGAATCGGCCGGTGCGCTGATTGCGCTGGACGTGCCCAGACTCTCGCCGCTTGGCGCCGTCAGCACTTTCTGTTCAGCCTCCACATAGGCGTCGCGCTTGCCGTTGCCATTGGTGTCCAGAACCAACGCGGTCCAGCCTTGCGATTTTGCGGCGTCGTGTGTCTGGTCCCACGTCTTGGTGTTGAGCCAACCCACCACACCTCCGCCGCCGCCGCTGCTAGTCCACAGCGTGTTGTCGGCGTCTTCGGCGAAAAGAAGGTGGTGCGTACTGTAGCAGGTATCGATCATCGCGGTCTGCTTGGTTTTCGGATCGTAGACCGCCAACTGACGGCCGGAGCGATCGAGTGGCGTCTGCTTCGCCGAAGGATTGCTGGAACCCGCTTTGCAAAAGTCGGGATCGCTGGCAGCGCGGATGCGAGACGTGTACCAGAGGCGCCCCTGCTGATCGAACATCGGATTGTGAACTGTCGTATGGCTGTCCCAGATGGCCTCGTCGCCCCACACCGGCGATGCCTGCAGCGGCGCGGGCTGTCCGGGCGTGTCGGGATCGCGATACGGAATCTTCACCTGGCTGATGGAATTGTGCACTGGATCGAGTACCGGAAGATAATCGCGGCTTTCCTCGGGCGATCCGTAGATCAGGCCGTTTGCGTTGACCGTGGGGTGGCGCTTGTCGGTGGAGATCTCGTCGTGCAGATAAGCCTTTTGATCCGCCCAGTCCCATTGCGTGATCACGACGTTGCGCTCCATCCCCTGTGGCCTGGCAGGGGCGCCGGCGGGCAGCTCGCCGCGGGCAATTCTGTTGGTCCAATCGCCGAACTCCGCCGTGGCTCGCTCTGGGCCCAATTGATTCAGGCCGCCGACCATCGCGTTGCCGGCTTGTCCAGATTGTACGCGACGCATCCAAGCTTGGGCCGGGGAATCGAAATTGGCGAACATCGCAGGAATCGTGCGTGTGTACTGGTTGCCGAGTTGGTGGCACGATTCACAGCTGTCCGTTTTGATCAGGTGCAACCACTGGCCCTGACTCTTGACGTTCGCCGAGATGCCGTTGCCCGCGGCGCCGGTGCCCGGAAATTCGTTCTTGGCAGGCACTTTGAGCATGGCATACCAATAGTTCGCCGGATAATACTGCGCGGCGGTTTTGGCATCCGGCGCGATGGATGGTTTCAGATCGACCAGCTTGCCCGGTTCGGTCTGCACCTTGGGCGAGTCGACCAGTCCGTAACCTCGCGCCCAAACAGTGTACTTGGCCTTGGGCAGATCGGGGACAAGATAACGGCCGCGGTCGTCAGTGACCACTTCCTTGATCAGGCGCGTGGGAAGATCGGTGGTTTCGGCGATCACCCAGACTCCCGCTTCCGGACCCTTGGCGCTTGCCACCACGCCACCGATGTCATCGGCTTTGATTTTGACGGACGCACCGGTCTGTGCATTCAGATTGGTCCGTATTGCCATCAAGTACCCAGCGATGCCGACGGCAGCGATGCCCGCCAGGTACAGAAATTTGAAACTCCGCATTTGGTACCTCCATCTGGCTCCAAACAAGGCCACACTACGGCGCCTCGTCAATCCTGGATGGCAGTATATACCCAAGCACAGTCCAATGGACGGCCCCTAGCTAGCCCCGTCATCCCGTTTGCCAACCTGGGGCACCGTCGCCAGCGAGAACGCCTGGTCTTCGGACCGTCAGTTGATCATAAGTGTCACAGGGTTCAGCCAGTTGCCTTGATAATAGTAGTGGGCACTTTCCTGCGCTGAATAACAATAGAGGCACCCATCAACTTTTTCGCCGAACTCTACGAATGAGCTGATGCCTTGATGGTCGATTTCGGCGGGCGCTGGTCCTCGCCAGCCCCACGTTGATTTGAACGTGGTCAACCGTTCTTGGTTGATTACGCTGATCGACCACTTCGAAAACCTCCTCGGCATCGTTTCAAGCATCTCAACTCGTTCGCGAGATCCATCGGGGAATACCAGAAGACTCGTGCTCTTCTTCGTGGAGCACAAAGCTGCCCAGTCGGACTGTCCTGGGCTGAAGAACTGTCCATGGATGATGACACCCTTCGACTTCTTGTTCGGTAATTTGCAGCCGCGACTTTGGAGTTCCTGTAAGACGGCAGTTGGAAGGTCTGAAAACGTAGAAGGGGTAGCCCGGGGAGACTCCGCTTCAGCGATCGTCACTGTCACGACGAGTGCCACACCAAACGCCATCGCCTTCACGACCCCAGCCTACACCAATTGTGCCCCAAAACCCACGCCCTCGCATGTGCTTGATTTGATGGACCCTGCCGAGCATCACCGCCTTGTCATCCTCATCGCGGGCCAGAGTAAAGTTGCACCTTTAGTACGCCGATTAACTTGTTGAAGGATAAAGTTCCGGCGGTCTTTGATTGGCATGAACAAAATCATGGTTACGGGCGGTGCGGGCTACAAGGGTTGTGTGCTCGTTCCCAAGCTCCTGAAGGCGGGTTATGAAACCGTGGTTTATGACTTGCTGCTCTTTGGCGCTGCAGGTCTGCCCGCGGACCCGCGCCTAAAAGTGGTGGAAGGCGACGTACGCGATACCGCGAGATACGCGCAGGCGGTTCAGGGTTGCGACGCCGTCATCCACATGGCCTGCATCTCGAACGATCCCAGCTTTGAACTGGACCCGCAGTTGAGCCGCTCTATTAACTACGATTGTTTTGAACCGCTGGTGGTGGCTAGCAAAAGCGCCGGCGTGCGCCGCTTCATTTACGTTTCCTCCAGCTCCGTTTACGGCGTCAGCGATGCGCCGGAAGTGACCGAGGAACATCCACTGGTTCCGCTCACCGACTACAACAAGTACAAGGGCCTGTGCGAGCCCATTTTGTTGCGCTATCAGAGCCCGGAATTCACCACCGTGATCGTTCGGCCGGCCACGGTCTGCGGCTACTCCCCGCGCATGCGCTTCGATCTCACGGTGAACATCCTGACGAACCATGCGGTGAATCGCGGGGTCATCACGGTCTTCGGAGGCGCGCAAAAGCGGCCCAATATCCACATTGAAGACGTGACGGACCTGTATGTAAAGATGCTCGAGTATCCGTCCGACCTGGTGGCCGGCGACGTGTTTAATGCGGGCTACGAGAATCACACCGTGGCGCAACTGGCGCAACTGGCCAAGGCGGTGGTGGAAGCCGAATCCCCGGGACGGGAGCCCATCCGTATCGACACCACCAGCACCAACGACAACCGCTCCTATCACGTGAGTTCACGTAAAATCGCCGGAAAACTGGGTTATCGTCCTAACCACAGTATTGAGGATGCGGTGCGCGATTTGTGCTGCGCCTTCAAGGCGGGCAAGTTCCCCGACAGCCTGACCAACGAAGACTACGTGAACGTGAAAACCGTCAAGAAACTGAGCCTGCGATGAGCCCGCGCCAACCCATAGCGGTGGTCACCGGTGGCGCTGGTTTCATCGGCAGTCACATGGTCGATCTCCTGGTGGAGGAGGGCTACCGGGTCCACATCATCGACAATTTAGTGGGCGGACGGCTCGCCAATATCGAGCATCACAAAACCAATCCGGGTGTGGTTTTTGAGCATAAAGATGTTCGAACACTCGCCGCCGACGATGTCCTGTTCCGCGACGCCCGCCTGGTGTTTCACTTCGCGGGTATCGGCGACATCGTCCCCTCCATCGACCGCCCGGCGGATTATCTTTCTACCAATGTGCAGGGAACGGTGCAGGTGCTCGAAGCTGCGCGGCGGGCGCGGGTCCGGAAGCTGGTTTATGCGGCGTCGTCGTCTTGCTACGGGCTGGCCCAGGAACTGCCCACTACCGAAGACGCTCCCATCTCTCCCGAGTACCCTTATGCCCTGAGCAAATATATGGGAGAGCAGGCGGTGCTGCATTGGGGACGCGTCTACGGATTTCCGGTGAATTCGATCCGCATCTTCAATGCGTACGGCCCTCGATCGCGAACCACTGGAGCCTATGGCGCGGTTTTCGGGGTCTTTCTTGCCCAAAGATTGGCCGGCAAGCCATTGACGATTGTCGGCGACGGCACGCAGAGTCGCGATTTTCTGTACGTTACTGACGTCGTGCGGGCTTTTTATGCCGCCGCAATCACGAGTCTGGTGGGGCGAATCTACAATTTGGGCGCGGGCGATCCGCAGTCCGTCAATCGCCTGGCGGATCTGCTGGGCGGTGAGCGCGTTTATATTCCTAAGCGTCCCGGTGAGCCGGATTGTACCTGGGCCGACATCGGCAAAATCAAGCGCGAACTGGGCTGGAGCCCTCGAGTCAGCTTTGAGCAGGGCGTGGCGAAGATGCTGGCGGTGATCGATTACTGGCGCGAAGCTCCGGTATGGGAGCCCGCTTCGATTGCCGAGGCCACCAGGACATGGTTCGCATTTCTGGAAAAGGGTACGGCGTCGCCGGCAGCATGACCTCAGCCGAACAAGCTCTATTCCATCGCAAGATCAAGACCGCCGCTGAGCTGCGCGAGATTCTAGGTCCGGCGCCACGCGAGCGGAAGGTGATCATGTGCCATGGCGCCTTCGACCTGGTGCATCCGGGCCACATCCGGCATCTGATTTATGCCAAAAGCAAGGCCCAGCTTCTGGTGGCGAGCCTTACCTCCGACGTACATATTGAAAAGGCCAGCAACCGTCCTTTTGTTCCTGAGAATCTCCGGGCCATGAATCTGGCGGCTCTGGAGGTGGTGGATTACGTCGTCATCGATCCCAACGCGAAGCCGCTCGCGAACTTGCAAATCATCCAGCCCGACTATTTCGCCAAGGGTTACGAATACGGGCAGGACGGCATACATCCGAAGACGCTGGAAGAGAAGGAAGTGGTGGAGGGCTACGGCGGCGAGCTGCTGTTTACCCCAGGAGATATTGTCTATTCCTCATCCGCCATCATTGAATCGGCGCGGCCCAATTTGGCGGATGACAAGCTGGCCTATCTGATGGATGCCGAAGGCATCACGTTCGACCTGCTGCGCGAAGCGGTCCGTTCCATCGACGGCGTGAAGGTCCATGTAGTGGGCGATACCATCGTCGATTCCTTCACCTACTGCACGCTGGTGGGAGGCAACACAAAGACGCCCACCTTCAGCGTGAGGTTCGACCGGCAGGTGGATTTCGTCGGCGGCGCGGGCATCGTGGCCAAGCACATGAAACACGCCGGAGCGAACGTCGCCTTCACCACCGTGTTGGGCGCAAATCCGTTGCAACAGTATGTGGTGCGAGATCTGGAGGCTTGCGGTGTCCGCTGCCAGGCTGTGATCGATGAAACCCGCCCCACCACCCAGAAGAATCTGTTCATCGCCGGCGGATACCGGATGTTGAAGGTGGATTCGGTGGACAACCGCTCGATCTCTGAACGGATTCTGAACACGTTTTGCGGCCACCTGCAGCAGACCGAAGCCGACGCGGTGGTCTTCAGCGACTTCCGGCATGGGATCTTCAACTCCTCCACCATCCCGCAGCTTACTCGGGCCATCCCGGCCGGTCCTTTGCGTGTGGCCGATAGCCAGGTGGCGTCTCGCTGGGGCAACATTCTGGACTTTCAGGGCTTCGATCTGATTACCCCTAATGAACGAGAAGCGCGTTTCGCTCTGGGCGATCAGGATTCGATTGTCCGTCCCATGGCGCTAGAGCTGTACCGGCGCGCCCGGTGCAAGTATCTGATTTTGAAATTGGGAGAACGCGGTGTGATCACCTATCGCACGCCGGACCCCAACGTCCGCTCCTTTTTTACGATCGATTCCTTTGCCGGTCACGTGGTGGACCCGGTGGGCGCGGGAGACGCCCTGCTGGCCTACGCGACTCTGGGATTGACCGTCACCAAGAGCCCTGTCATTGCCTCCATCCTCGGCTCGGTGGCTGCTGCAATGGCCTGTGAAAGCGACGGCAACAAGCCGATCGACCCCCAAGAGGTGATCAAGCGCCTGGAGCAGTTGGAGCGGCGTGCGCTGCTGGACCCGGACCATCGCGTCCCGGCCAAACAGGCGCCAGGCGTAGCGTTGCAATGCCTTCAGGAGGCGGTGTTCGGTTGAGAGTTGTCGTTGCGGGACTCGGGATCCAGGGCAAGAAACGCCTGGCCATGGCCGGCGCCGATGTCGTGGCCACCGTGGACCCGCACGTGGACACCGCGCAGTATCGCGCGCTCGAAGAGGTCCCGCTCGACGGCTACGATGCGGCTCTGGTGTGTACACCGGATCAGGCCAAGCTGGCGTTGATGCGCTACTTACTCGGCAACGGCAAGCACGTCCTGGTGGAAAAACCCCTGGTGGGGAATGGCGTCGAGGATTTGATGCAGCTCGAAGAGTTGGCGCGCGAGCACGACGCCGTCTCCTACACGGCCTATAACCATCGCTTCGAGCCGCACTTCGTCCGGTTGAAGCAAGCTTTGGATGCGGGCACGTTGGGCCGAATCTACACGGTCCGTTTCTTCTATGGAAACGGGACGGCGCGGGACGTGCGCAACTCAGTCTGGCGGGATCAGGGATGCGGTGTTCTGCCCGACCTGGGCTCCCATTTACTCGACACGATTCTGTACTGGTTTGGCCCCATAGAGGGCTTGTGCCGTCCCTGGCGCGCGGATCGCTTTGAAAATCGCAGCTACGACCGGGTGGTCTTCGGCTTCCACGGTCCGCTGGCGGTGGATTGCGAAATGAGCATGTTGTCCTGGCGGAACACATTTTCGGCCGATATTTATGGCGAAAAAGGCAGCGCCCACATTTCCAGTTTGTGTAAATGGGGCCCCAGCACGTTTACCCTTCGCGAGCGAGTGCTGCCGAGCGGCCGTCCGGATGAGCAATCCGACACTTTGGTTTGCGCGGATCCCACCTGGGCTGCCGAATATCTGCATTTCAAGCGATTGTGCCAGAGGGCCGGTGAGAACCGGGGCGGAAATTTACACAACGATATTTGGATTCAGAGCAAACTGCAGGAGTTGTCCGTGGCGATAGGTGGAATGGAATGACGCCCATTGGATTTGCCGGACTCTCCCATCTGGGCATCGTTTACAGTGCCGCCAGCGCCGCGCGCGGGTTTTCCGTAGTGGCCTTCGATGATCGTCCGGGATTAGTTGGAGAGCTTGCCGCTAGGCGTTTCCCGGTGCTCGAACCTGGCCTGGCGGAAATCTGCCGCGAGCATGGAGACAAGCTGCGCTATACCTCTGACGAGCGTCAGTTGGCCCAGTGCCGTTTGGTTTTTGTCGCGCTGGACGTCACCACCGACGATGCGAATGAAAGCGATTTGACGCCGCTCGAAGCTTTGCTCTCCAAGGTGACGCCGAATCTGGCGACGGACACAACGCTAGTGATCCTGAGCCAGCTGCCGCCTGGATTTTCGCGCCGCTTGTCCGCGCAGTTGCCCCGAGGGGTGGAACTCTACTATCAAGTGGAGACGCTGGTGTTTGGCAATGCGGTGGCACGCGCCGTTCATCCGGAGCGAATCATTATCGGACGTAGAGAGGTCGGGTGTGGGGAGGCTCCACCGGCCCTGCCCACCCAATACGCGAGCTATTTAGAAGCCTTCGATTGCCCCATCTTGCAAATGCGCTACGAAAGCGCGGAGCTGTGCAAAATTGCAATCAATTGTTTTCTGGTTTCCTCGGTGGCAACCGCCAACACTCTCGCCGGGATTTGCGAGCGCATTGGCGCGGATTGGCGCGAGATTGTGCCCGCCCTGCGCCTGGACCAGCGCATTGGTCCGCACGCATACCTGACGCCCGGGCTGGGCATTGCAGGCGGCAATCTGGAGCGCGACCTGGTTACCGTCGAGCGTCTGGCAGCCGAAAATGGATGTGACGCTAGCGTGGTGACCGCCTGGCAGCGGAACAGCCGCTATCGCAAGGATTGGGTGCTGGGGCGTCTATTCGACTCCGGATTGCTGGACGACCCTAAGCGGACCCGCATCGGTGTTTGGGGGCTAGCTTACAAGCAAGATACACATTCCACCAGGAACTCTCCATCGCTCCACCTGCTGCGCGCTCTCCATGCCTATTCATTCCAGGCCTACGATCCGGCTGCTCAAATTGACGAAAAGCAGTTCCCACACGTCCGCGTTTGTTCCGGTATGGAGGAAGCGGCCGAGGATGCCGATGTTCTGCTGGTTATGACACCCTGGCGTGAGTTTGCGACCGCCCAACTCGGCAGTGTGCTGCCTCGGATGCGCGGCCGGATGGTGGTGGATCCCTATGGTGTGCTTCCCCAGGAGCGCTGCCAACAGTTGGGGTATCAATACCAACGCATGGGAGCTTGAAACCCGAATGGGAGCCTGAAGCCTATGTTGCTGCATCATCGAGCCTCGCTGACACCGCTGCCGCGGGTCGTCATTTTGGGCGCGGGCGGGTTCCTATCGCCGGTGTTGCGACGGAATCTAAAGATGCACGGCGCCAGTGTCGCCGCACTGGGCCGGGCGGCGATCGACCTGTCCGTGCCCGACGCTGGTACGCGATTGGCGCAGCACCTCGGCCCCCAGGACGTGGTCGTAATGGCTGCGGGGTTGACTCCCGACAAAGGCAAGAACGTGGCCACACTCATGGCGAACCTGCGCATGGGCGAAGCGGTCTCTCGCGCCATCGAGCAGGTCCGCCCCGCGCAATTCATCTACATCAGCTCCGACGGAGTGTATGACGCGCGTTTCTCCTCGCTGCTGAACGAAGAGTCCACCTCGGAACCGGCCGATCTCTATTGCCTGATGCACGTGGCGCGGGAAAAAATCCTGGCGCAAAGTTGCCGGCAGGCGGGCATCCCTTTTCTGGTGGTGCGTCCCTGCGCCATCTACGGACCCGGGGACACCCACAACAGTTACGGTCCCAACCGTTTCTTCCGTTCGGCGTTGAACGACGGCAAGATCACCTTATTCGGCAACGGCGAAGAGCGCCGGCATCACGTGTTTGTCGACGACGTGGCGGAGTTGATCCGCTTGTGTATTGCGCACGCGAGCACTGGCGTGATCAACGCCGTGACAGGCCGCGCCATTTCCTTCGGCGAACTGGCGGAGAAAATCGTCCGGCTAGTGGGTGGGAGAGTTGTGGTCGAAAGGCAACCGCGCGTTTCGCCGGTTACACACCGCCATTTCGACACCTCGGCGCTGGCACGGGCCTTCCCCTCATTTCGCGCCACTTCACTCGACGACGGATTCGAGAAAATGCTGGCCGGGCTATCGGAAGCAAATCCAGCCGCAGAAGAGCAGGAGGCCGTGTGTCTGCGATCTTAAGCCAAGCACAAGTTTGTGGTGTGGTGCTGTTGCGGGCGGACGGCGCGGCGTTATTGCAGCATCGCGATGACATCCCCGGAATCGCCGACCCCGGACTCTGGGTCTTCCCCGGAGGCCATCGCGAGGGTCATGAAACGTCTGAACAAGCCGCCCGCCGCGAGTTCCTGGAGGAAACACGTTACCAATGCGGCGTATTGCTGCCGTTGACCGTGATCTCGGGTGCGACATTCGGTTACGAGCGTGATTTCGCCATGGAGTTTTTCTGGGCGCGCTTTGACGAGGCGAGCACTTTTGAGTGCTGCGAAGGACAGGAATTGCGTTTTGTCCAACGCGCCGAAGCAGAGCGGCTGCCGGTCTGCTCCTATCTGTTTCACGTTTGGGATCGCGCTCTGGCAAATCAGGGAGTGCCTGTTCGATGAAGTACGACGTCCCCTACACAGGCCTGCCGCAGCAGGTTGCCCCGATCAAGCAGGATCTCTTGGCCGCGTTTGAGCGGGTAATGGACAGCGGGCGCTACATCCTGGGCCCCAACCTCGCCCGGTTCGAGGAGCAGTTCGCTCGCTTGTGCGGGACGGCGTTCGCGGTTGGAGTGGCCAATGGGACTTGTGCCTTGCAAATGGTCTGGCAGGCCCTAGGTCTAGGCCCCGGAGATGAAGTGATCACCGCGCCCAACTCCTTTGTGGCCACGGCCTCTTCCATCGCGTTGACGGGCGCGAAGCCTGTGTTTGTTGACATTGGACCCGATTTGAACCTGGACCCGGCACGCATCGCCGCGGCCATCACTCCGCGAACTCGGGGAATTGTTCCGGTTCATCTCACCGGCCGGCCAGCGCGGATGGCGGAGATCGTAAGGATCGCGGAAAAACATGGACTGTTTGTATTGGAGGATGCGGCCCAGGCCGTGGGGTCGCGACTCGATGGACGGCCGGTAGGATCGTGGGGAAACGCCGCGGGTTTCAGCCTGCATCCGCTCAAGAACCTGTTTGCCTACGGTGATGGAGGCGTCATTACGACGCCCGACGAGTCGCTCCGAGATAAACTCCGGCAGATCCGGAACCATGGGCTGAGCAATCGGGAATGCTGCGAATTCTGGTCCGGCAACAATCGCATGGATGAGATGCAGTCCGCTTTGCTGCTGGTGCATTTAGGGGCACTGGACCAGTGGACCGAGCGCCGCCGCGCGCTGGCGCATCGCTATCACGAATTGCTGTCGGCGATGGTCGAAACGCCTGTGGAGGGGCCAGGCGAATACTGCGTGTATCAGACCTACGTCATTCAAGCCGCGGCGCGCGACGATTTGCAGATCCACTTGCAAGAACACGGCGTGGAGGCGCTCATCCACTATCGCACGCCGATTCACCTGCAACCGGCAGCCGCACAACTGGGCTATGGTCCGGGCGATTTCCCTGTTACGGAACGGGCGGCTGGGCGGATTCTCAGCCTTCCCTTATTCCCCGCCATGACCTACGCACAGCAGGATCAGGTGGCCGATTTGATCCACGACTTTTACCAGCAGCGCCCCGAGCGTCGGGCAGAGGGACAGGCGATCTGTGAAAGTACCGTTTAACTATCTGCCCCAGCAATTTGGAGACGCAACGCCCTACCTGGAGGAGTGGCGGAAACTGGCGGCCAGCGGCGAGTTTACCCTCGGGCCGTTTGTGGAATCGTTTGAAGCCAAGTTCGCGAGCTACGTGGGGGCCCGGCATTGCATCAGCACCAACAATGGCACGGACGCCCTGATCTTAGCGTTGAAGGCTGCCGGCATTGGAGCGGGCGACGAGGTGATCACGGTGGTGAATACTTTTTATGCCACCGTTGGAGCCATTGTGGCGGTCGGCGCAAAGCCCGTGTTTGTGGACTGCGACGAACGGTTTCAGATGGATGCCGAAAAGATTTCCCCGGCCGTTACCCCAAAGACGCGCGCCATCCTACCAGTGCATTGGGCTGGAGCCTCTCCGGACGTGAATCGGATCCTGGATCTGGCGGAGGCGCACGGTCTGGCTGTCATTGAAGATGCCTGCCCAGCGGTGGGGGCCTATGTGGACGGAAAGCACGCAGGAACGTTTGGCAAACTTGGCGCCTTTAGCATGCATCCATTGAAACCCCTGAATGTGATGGGCGACGGCGGAATGACGGTGACTGACGATGACGCGCTGGCCGATTGGATGCGAAAGTACCGCAACCATGGGATGACGGACCGGGATCACATTGATTTTTGGGGCGTCAACATGCGCCTCCAACCCTTTCAGGCCATCGTGGGAAGCCGAGTGCTGGACACGGTGGCGGATCTGGTCAGGTTGCGCAACCGTAACGCAAGGCAATTGGATGCAGGGCTACGCCAATTGCCGGAATTCGTCACCGTGGCCGAACGCCCAGCCCGGCATGTGGAGGCACAGCAACTCTACATGGCGTGTTTCAAGCGCCGCGACCAACTATTGCAATTCTTGATCGGCCGCGGGATTGAGGCCAAAGTGCACTATCCGGTTCCTTTGCATTTGCAGAAGGCTGCCGCCGCCCTGGGATACAAGCGAGGCGATTTCCCGGTCGCGGAACGTCAGGCCGAGCATCTGATTACGCTTCCGGCCCATCAGTTCATTACCGCCGAACAGATCGATTACATTCTGGAAAACATTCGCGAATTCTACTTGGGTACACAGGGCCTTGGGAAGCTCGAGGAAACGATCACAGTAGGCAGGTAATAAATATGGCGCTCAGCACGGAACTAAGTTCTCCCCAGACCTCTGCGGCGTTTGACATTCGAGAGGCCAAGGTGCGCTGCCGCAGGATGCGGCGCCGGATATTGGAGCTGTCCCAGAGACTCCCCGCGCTGCATGTGGCCCCCGCCTTCAGTTGCCTGGAAATCGTCGACACCATTTACTACGGCTTGATGCGGAGGCCGGACGCCAGCAAAAACGACACGTTCATCCTATCGAAAGGTCATGGCGCGCTGGCACAGTTCGCCGTGCTCGAAGAGCTGGGAGTGATGAGCCGGCACGATCTGGACACGTGCTGTCACCCGGAAGGGCGGCTCGGCGGTCATCCCGACTATGGGGCGCCTGGCATTGAGGCATCCACCGGATCGCTGGGCCACGGATTGCCGATGTCGCTGGGAATTTGTCTCGCCGAACGGGAATTGGGGCGCGAATCGGCGGTTTATGTGGTCGCGAGCGACGGCGAGCTGATGGAAGGCTCGACCTGGGAATCGGTCCTGCTGGCGCCTACTTTACGCATCCGGAATCTGGTGTTATTCGTGGATCTCAACGACTTTATTTCGGGTGGCCAGACCAGCTTAACTCACCGCAATATCTATCCGGTGGCCGAGAAATTTGAGGCCTTTGGATGGCAAGCGATCCATGCCGATGGCCACGATCAGGACAGCTTGTTCGGCGCGGCGAGCCGGAAGGACCCCTCCCGGCCGCTGGCGGTGGTTGCCAGAACGGTCAAAGGGAAAGGGGTCAGCTATATGGAGAACCAGCCGATTTGGCACTACCGGTCTCCCAACGCGACGGAATACCAACAGGCTCTGGCGGAGCTCGCCGACCCGGATTTGGATCGATAGGACGCTTATGAGAGACGCATTCGCTCGCTCATTTTATGAGAACGCCCAACGGGACCCTAAGCTCTTCATGGTGGTGGCGGACATTTCTCCGGCCTCCAAGATGACCAACTTCAAGGCTGAGTTTCCCACCCGCTTTGTCGACGTTGGCGTGGCGGAGCAGAGCCTGATTGGCCTTTCCGCCGGACTCGCCCTGCGCGGCTTCAGGCCGTTTGCCTATACCATCGCGAATTTCGCGATTTACCGGCCCTTCGAGCAGGTGCGCGACGACGTCTGTTATCAGAATCTGCCTGTGACCATTGTGGGCATGGGCGCCGGGATCACCTACTCGCCACTGGGCGCCACTCACCACACTTTGGAGGACGTCGCGGTGATGAGCGCCATCCCCAATATGACTGTGTTGGCCCCCTGCGATCCGGCCGAAGTGGAAGAGTCGGTTCATTTCGCCGCCCGCCACTGGGGGCCCGTCTACCTGCGTCTGGGTAAGGCAGGCGAAGCAAACCTGACCCAAAACGCGCCCGAGCCGTTTCGCTTCGGAAGAATTCGTCAGATCAAAGCCGGGTCCGACGTCTGTTTACTGAGTTATGGGCCGATTACGAAAATGGCTTGCGAATTGGCAGCCAAAATCGAGGCAGAGCGTTCCGTGTCGGCGGCGGTGTACTCGGTGCACACGCTGAAGCCATTGGATACCGATGGATTAACCGCGGTGCTGGCGCGGTACCCGACGGTTGTCACCCTGGAAGAACACGTCCAGCGCGGCGGCTTAGGCGCACAGGTGAAACAACTGGCCTGGGACTCGTCCGCCCGCTGCCGTCTGCACACCTTTGCGCTGAAGGACGAGTTCATCCATCTTTACGGATCGCACGATCAACTGCGGCGCGCCCATGGTCTGAGCGTGGATCAATTGTACGCCGCCGTCGCCTGATTCGAGAGAGCGTTATGCCAGAAACCAATTTGATGGTGCATTACCCGAGCGGCAAGGGGCGAGCTTCCGCGCGTCCCGCAATCACTGAAGACGACAAGCGCGTTTCCAAACAATTTGGCCGGGACTATTTCGATGGCGACCGCCGGCACGGTTACGGCGGATTCGCCTATCATCCGCGCTTTTGGACCGATACCGTCCGCCACATCCGGGACGTGTATCAGTTGCGGGAAGACGCCGCTATTCTCGACATCGGCTGCGCCAAAGGGTTCATGCTGTACGATTTCATGCTGCTGATGCCGAAGGCGCGCCTGGCGGGCATCGACATTTCGAGCTACGCCATCTCCAATGCGCTGGAGCCGGTGAAGCCTTTTGTGCAGACAGGCAACGCCAAGGCGCTCCCCTATGCCGACGCAAGTTTCGATTTAGTCCTATCGATCAATACCATTCACAACCTGCCGTATGAAGAGTGCAAGCAGAGTTTAGGGGAGATCCAACGCGTTTCGCGCCGGCATGCGTTCGTAATGGTGGATGCCTTCCGGACCGAGCAGCAACGGCAGGCCATGTTGCAGTGGGTCTTGACCGCTGAAACCATGTTGAGCACCGAGGATTGGCTGAAATTGTTTGCCGAAGCCGGTTACACGGGCGATTATGCCTGGTGGACGGTTAAGTAGCTGGCAGTTAAAGTGCCGTAAGCAGTAAGCCGATGGTTTAGTAAGGCATTGAGGGCCGGGCACAGCCACGACTACTATGGGGGGAAGCGAAGCCAGTTCCGCAGAGTGCGCGTATCCCTCTACAACCTTGTTTGACAGCAGGGGCTATCTGCTGGAACACGCCCTTCTGGATCCGGTCGCCACGGCGGAAGCCCGAAGTCTGCTCTTGGCGAGCAAAGAGCGTTTGCACCGGCTTTTAGAACAATGGACCGGCGAACCCGTGCCGGATAACGCGGCCTTCGCCCGGCATCAGTTGCGCATCCCCGAGTATACCGAACGTGGATTGCCGGTAGATCTTCGCCATTACCTGGTGGGCGAGTTCGACCTCGAAACCCGCTTAGACCGGCGCATTTGCCGTTTGCTCTCGACGCCCGGAGTACAGGAAGCGCTGACTCGTTTCTTTGGCACGCCCAAATACTATGTGCATTACCCTCCTATGGTGCGTTTCAAAATGGCGGATGCCCCAGGCAGCATTCTGCCGGCCCACCAGGACTTCACCTACAACCGCCATCTTCGCGATTTCATCACTGTCTGGGTGCCTCTGGTGGACATTGACGACCAGGTGGGCGGGCTCATCCTGTACGACGGCAGCCATTTGGGTGGCAGCGTGGACCATGCTCCCGACGGACCCTGGGCCCACGGCTTGACGAAACCAGCGGACCTTCCGTACGACAAGCATCCCGTTCACATGAAGGTGGGAGACGCACTGCTTTTCCCGCCTCTGCTGATCCACGAATCCGCTCCTCATTGCAGTCCGACGCGGCTGCGCTACAGCATCGACTTTCGGGTCTTCGCGGCCCCCGAGGACACCACCAAGTCATATTACGACCCTATTGAAGATCGCGTGGTGAGAAGGAATTGAACGTGGTAGCGCATCGTCCCTTCGATGGAGTGAAGAAAACCGGTTCGGATCCGGTGGTTGAGGAGCGGATCCTTGAACACTCGCGGCGTTACGGCATCGATGCGCTTGACGCCGTGAAGATCTTTCCGGTCCTGGTGCGGCGTCAGTGGTTGAAGCGCTTCCTGGCGCATGTGGAGCTTTTCAAGCTTACCCTCGACGTACCGGGCGACATCGCCGAGCTGGGCGTATTCCGCGGCACGGGCTTGTTCACCTGGGCTAACTTGCTCGAGTCCTACTGCATCGGCGACCGTACCAAGGTTGTGTATGGATTCGATAATTGGCGCGGATTCACGCACGTGGCACCGGAAGACGGAGAGCAATTGCCGGAGATTCACAAAGTGGAGGGCGGCTTTTCCCCGCTTTGCTTCCTGGAAGAGCTGAAAGACGCCATCGCGCTCTTCGATTCCGATCGCTTCATTCCCTGGAAAGCCCGAATCAAGCTGGTGGAGGGAGACATCGAGCAAACCGTGCCCTCTTTCGCGGCGGCTAACCCGGGCGTGCGATTCTCGCTGATTCACTTCGATTGCGATATGTACGGGCCCACCCAAGCCGCTCTGCAGGGCTTCTGGCCCCTGCTGTCGCGCGGCGGGCTGATGCTGTTCGACGAATACGCCATACCCGATTGGCCCGGCGAGACCAAGGCCGTGGATGAATTCCTGGCGGATAAACCCGGCCTTACGCTAAAAACCCTGGCATGGAACAATGTTCCAGCCGCGTATCTGATCAAGCCTTGACAATCTCTCGCGAGGCGCCCATGCAGCCATCCCCCACGCCCTGTCATGTTTGCAGTTGCGCTGCTTTGGAACTGGTGGAATGCTACGGAACCTTCGCGCGCGTCACTTCAGACTGCAAGCCATGGCCGCGTGGAGGCGCTCTGGGAATCTGCCGGGGCTGCGGCTGTGTCCAAGCCGTTGCGGATGATGGCTGGCGGGAAGAAGCGTCGCAAATTTACCGGAACTATTCGATTTGGCATCAGAGCGGGGGTGCGGAACAGAGTGTTTTCGACGCTTTCGGACAAGCCGCTTCGCGGTCGCGGCGCATTCTCGACAGGCTTCAGCGCGAGGTTGCGCTTCCCGTCCGCGGACGACTTTTGGATATTGGCTGTGGCAACGGGTCGCTTTTGTCCACCGCCAGCCAACTTCTGCCGGAATGGAGCCTGGCGGGCACGGAATTCGACGATAAGTATCGGGCTCGAATCGAAGCCATCCCCAACGTGGAGGGCCTTCATACCGGCCCGTTGCGAGATATTCCCGGTCAATTCGATCTGGTGACAATGAGCCACGTTTTCGAGCACCTGACGGCTCCCGCCACGCTGCTCGAACTTCTGCCGGCCATGCTCAAGCCGAATGGCCATTTGCTCATCCAGGTTCCCAACTATAAAGAGAACCCTTTTGAGCTCACAGTGGCGGATCATTGCTCCCACTTCTGCCCGTCTAGTCTGGCCAAGATTGTGAGCGGCGCGGGATACACTCTCCGAATCCTCGCCACCGATTGGGTGCCACGCGAAATCACGCTTCTCGCGCAACCGGGCGTTTCTCCGCCGGTTGCGATTCCCGATCTTCCAGAAACTTCCACCGCGGTTGCCTCGGCACTGTCCTGGCTGAACGCCATGCGCGAAAAAGCCCGCCGGAGTTGCAACGGACGCCGCTTCGGAATCTTCGGTACTTCCATCGCCGGCACCTGGCTTTACAGTGAGTTGGGCGACCGCGTGAGTTTCTTTATCGACGAAGATCTCCAAAGGGCCGGGAAGAACCACCTGGGCGTCCCCATCGTGCTTCCGCTCGACGCTCCGCAAGACAGCCTGGTTTTTGTCGCCCTGCCGCAGCCCCTGGCCGGGACGGTGATGTCACGCCTGCGGCATCCAGCGCCGAGCGCGGTTTCGTATTTGACCGTGGATTCGTTATGACCGGCGATCTGGATGTCACGATCGTAATCCCGTGCTTGAACGAAGAGAAAAACATCGCTGCGACGCTGGAGACCGTCCGCCAAGCGATGAGCGAATTTTCTTACAACTACGAGATATTGGTGATCGACGATGGATCTAGGGATCGCACCGGAACCGTGGTCGAAGAATATCGGCACGCACACCCAGACACAGAGATCGTGCTGCACAGAAACAGGAAGAATATCGGGTTAGCCACTTCCTACGTAAATGGCGCATTCGTCGGCCGCGGCAGGTATTACAAACTGGTGTGCGGCGATAACACCGAGCCCAAAGAAGCGCTGGTTACCGTCTTCAACCATCTGGGCGACGCGGACATGATCGTGTCGTATCTATCGGCCGTCGAGGGCAAATCCGCATTCCGCATGTGGATCTCAAGGTTATATACGTTTCTGATCAACTTCGTGAGCGGCCATCAGATGCGCTATTACAACGGCAGTGCGCTGCATCTACGCTACAACGTGATGCGCTGGGGCCCATATTCTTTCGGTTTCGGCTTTCAGGCGGAACTAATCACCCGGCTCCTGGACGAAGGCGCTAGCTATATCGAGATTGGCATCAAGGCTCGACACGAGCAGAAACAAGGGCTCAACGACGCGCTCAACTGGAAGAACTTCCTGTCCGTCACGCACACCTTGCTGGAATTGTTGATCCGCCGCGTCCGAAGAACCGCCGTCGGACATTAAGATCGTTCACTCGACGCCCGCGCCCAGCCGGGTCAGCTCCACGCGGCCCTTTCCAAAGGCCACCAGGCGCCAAAACTGGCGATCCGGGTAGTATTTGATGAGCTCCTGGTTCTTCTCGGGGCCCATTTCGTGGGCCCAAATGGTCCCGGATCGGTCGATGTCGGCGCGGTTGTAAATCCATTCCTGATTCACGTCGTGGCCCGGCGCATACTCCACGAAAACAACTTTCTTTCCGGGCACTTGCTCCAGCTTCTGAAGGACTGATCTTCGGGCCGCGATAAAGTCCCGTTTATCATACAGCCATTGAGTGGCAGGATCCCGGTACTGCCACATCGCGTGCAGCAATATAAATACCACCACGCATTGCGTCACCATGGGCCAGACATGAAAAATACGCCGCAGCACGACGACGCCAACAATGTAGTAGGCTGCCGCGGCCGGAGCAGCATAGTGCGGCGACACCCATACCAGCGTCAGCAGCGACAGGACCATGGGCAATGACATCGCGAGGAGCGGCCCAGTCCTCAGACGCCACCATCGGATAAAAGGCAGTACGCAAATGGCGCCAATGGAAAGTGGGATGCCTAGGTAGAGCTGAGACAGGAGCCGCAAATTGACCAGCCGCATGATTGCGGTGGATTCTACGGCGCGGGATTCGTATTCCCAGCGATGGACCTCGCGTATGTGCGCATTCTGCACCGGAGGTTGGGGGCGAGCCTTCCCATCCCAAATGAAGGGTGTGCCGATATCGTATTGCCGGTAATGGCTGGCGTAGGGCGTGTCCAGCGGATTTCCCGTAACCCTGTAGTTGTAGTAAAGCATCCAGGCGCCGGCGGGAATGAGCACCAACGCCAGCGGAGCCCAGAGGCGGCGCAAGGAAACTCTGTAATACAAAAGGACACCCATGGCTCCGAGCCCGAGCAAGGCGCCTTCGAGCGGGCGCGAATTGGCTAGCACCGCGAGTCCGGCGGCCAAAATGAGCGCGTTACCAAAGGAGGGCGCACGCCGCAATCTTGGGACCGCGCCAATCACCAGCGCTCCCGCTCCGGCCGCTACCGCACCACCCCAATAGCTGTTACTCCAGTAGGTAAGCATGCCTACTTTGAGCAGTGCAATTACTCCTGCCAACAAAGCCCAGCGAGACGGCAGCCAACCGGCACAGGCCCAGTAGATGGCCGCTGTCATGGCAGCTACGCTCAACCACACACCGAACCAGGGATGTCCGAACACGGCTTGACCCAGTGCCAGCGCCAGGCCCTGCGCCGGAGGGTATTTGCTCTGGTAGCTGGGACGCATGATTTCATGAATCGTCTCAAAGTGAGCCCACAGCGGGTGCGTCGGATTGGTCAGCCTGCCCGACGCAAATGTGTCGGCGGCCAGAAGGTAGCTGAATTCGTCCTGGATACCAGGTTCTGGTATAGGTATGAAGGGCAGCAGCGCGGCGCGGCCGGCCAAGGAAGCCACTGCCAGCAAACATGCGATCAGCGCGTGTTTCTTCGCGAACCGCCCCACGCGATTGCTCTCCAGCCACCAGCGGCTCTTCCTGGTTGCGGGCTTGGCAGCGGAAGGGACGCTCGGAGTTGCCGGCGCCGGCGGGGAGGCGGGGATAGTCTCCATGCGGCGGCTAAATCCCTGGGCCCCGCGTCAGATGAGGCGTTTCAACCGCTGTCTCCCGCATATCTGCATATTCGACCGATCAGCGATGAACTTTAGCGCCCAATTGCTCGAGGCGTTCAGGGCGCGGAAAAGCTCTCAGAAGCGGTCGAGCTCCGGGCTTCCCCCCGCAGGACGTCTAAGCCTGACGCAAGATCGGCCGCCTGCGGGATCACGGTGCTGAGCCGGGTAAGATCGAGCACATGCTGCACCAGCGGACAGGCTCCTGCCAGCACAAAACGTCCGCCCGGTTTCCGCATAACGGAAGTATAGATGCCCACGATGAAGGCAACTCCCATGGATCCAACGGCGGTGACATCGTGGAAATCGGCCAGCACTCGAATGCAGGCCAGTCTCTTGATCTCATCCAGCTTCGTCTGCATGTATTCCATCTCCGGCCCTGCAACGAAACGTCCTTTGCAGCGCAAAACGCAGGCGCGATCCAGTTGTTCAATATCAATCTGCATGGGGCAACCTCATCGGTAACATCGGTAACTCTTCTCGATCTATTCTGTCATTTCAGCTTTCACCAGAGATAGCGACAGGCGGCCGCAAACACCGCCTGGGACCCCACCGCCGGCCTCGCCCGGCGTGACGCTAGGCCCCCGATCTCGCGCTCATCGTCAGCAAACCGGCGGCCAACGGCCGGATCAGGGCCAGGAAGGTCACCATCTTGTAAGGCCCCCCGCTCAGGACCTTGATCAACTGGTTGCTGCCTTCCGGATATGGGATTACCAGGTCGGGCGTTCCGGCCTTTTGGGCTACCAGCCAGTATGCTTCCAGGTTCAGGCCGGGCACCGCGAGCATGCGTAATTCGTAGTTTTCTTGCGCGACTTGCGCCAGGGCGCCCAGGTGCAATGACGCCCGGAGCGCCTGGTATACACTTTCACCGTAAAATACGCTGATCAGCTTCCAAGTCTGGGAGGGTGGGACCTGGATCATTCTCCCTAATACCGTTTCGTTCTGCTGATTCCCGGCGAAAAATCGCCAGCCGGCAGAAGGCGGGTTTATGGATCCGGTGTGGTAGGCTGCTTCATTCAGACTCAGCAGGAACACTTGCTCGGAACGTTGTTCCACACCGACTTGTGACGGCGTCGGAATCTGCGGCGGACTGCCCAGATATTTCTTGGTCACAACTCCGGGCGCGCCGTACAGGAACATCGGCAGCCCGGCGGAAAATGCCTTCGCACAGGCCGGTGGGGGAGTTGGAGTGATCAGGGCCATAAGAAGAGTCTCCTTGGAATCTATAGGCTGGCCGGTTATGGGGTCGTCAGGTAAGTGTCCTGCCAGCTTCCCCCGTAGATATACTGCCCCAGCAAGTATCTGTAATCGTGAAATCCGCTCTTGTAGAGGGGATCCTGGACCATCACGAGTTGCTCGCCATCGGCAAACTCCTGGTAACCGGAGAACGCAACGAAATGCGCACCGCCGGCCGGCCACGCGATTCGGGCTCCGATCGGGAGTTCCACGTCCAGCCAGCTCTTGATGGACGCGAAGTCCAGATAGCGGTTAAACCGGGCTCCGCCCGCTCTCAAATTCTCCGTGACGGTAAGCGCCGTATCGAGCCTTGCGGGATGATCGCACATTGGGTTCGGATCGCCACCACAATCTACAGGCGGACTCCACTGCATCTCCAGCGCCAGGACATCGGTTGCGAGGGATTGTTGGCTCCAGGTGTCGGGCACCCCCGGCTGGTTCGGATCGAGGTAGTTGTTCATGGAGACCGCCACCGCCGACCAGCACCATTCACTCTCCTTTTGGTCTTGCATGTCGAAGATCGCCGCGCGGGGAGTGGTTGTGATTCCTGTAGGCGCGCTGAGGCTGAGCACCTGCGCGCTTGGGGGATCGGCTGCGGCAGAAGCCTGGCCCGAGCCGTTGGTGATCACGATGGGGCCGATGACTACGGTGCCACCGTACCCGCTACCACTCCCGGGTCCGCCGCCTCCGCTATTGCCAGAAGAAGCACCGGGTGAACTTCCCCCCAGTGCGTTCGCGTTGTTCGGGCCCCCGCCCCCGCTATTACCGGAAGACGCACCCGGTGAACTTCCCCCCTGATCGTTCGCCCCCTGGATGCCGGATTGCAGGTTGGAGCCGTCGATAACGATCGGGCCGATGACTGCTAGACTGCTGAGCGGGCCCCCGACCCCGGAGCCGGGTCCGCCGCCGCCAGAATTTCCTGACGAGGCGCCGGGCGAACTCCCCCCTTGATCAGTTGAATTGGCCGTCGCCGCTTGGCCGCCGCCCACTGTGATCCTCACTGTGTTGTTCCCGACCCTAATATCGAACTCAATCGCCATTCCGTTCTCTCCCTTTTATTTTTTTTCCTGGCGCGAAGCTAACAGTTGTTGAAAGCGAGAATCCCTGTGCAAGTCCGCCAAGTCGGGCCACCGGGCGGCGTCCAGCAGAACATCGTCGGAGGATGTTCTCAAGATGGCTAGAGCGTTGTCGCGCTGTCCCAGCGCCTCGTATGTCCATACCGCCGCACCTTGAGTGACGTTGGATTCAGGGGTTAGTTGCAATGCTTGAGCGATTTCCGTCTGGGCTCGACTGCGATCTCTCAACCGGGCTGACAAAAACGCCAGTCGAGACCGCACAACGCCATTGCGGGGATCGCGCACCATCGCTTTCTCCGCCTGTTCCAACCCTTGGCGAAAAGCCGTCTGCGACTCCCTCGGCAAGTTGGCGCGCCCATACGCGATCCCTAAGTCCGACCACCATAGGCTCTCGCCAGGGGATTGGTTCAAGGCGCGAACCAGGAACGGGATCGCTTCCCGATCTCGTCGCTGATACATTAACGCAAGGGCCAGGTTCCCCAAAGCGTCGGAGGTTTCCCCCAAACCGACCGCGATTCGCAACTCGCGCTCGGCTTCCGCGTAGTGGCCAAGATTCTCGTGAGCTAAGCCGAGCACTCGATGAGGGTCCGACTCGTCCGGGGCAAGCCGCACGGACATTTCGAGTTGATGAACCGCTTCGCGATCGTTGCCGCGAGCCGAATAGTAGTTCCCCAAATCCTGATATACCTTAAAGTAATTCGGATCCACCTCGGCCGCCTTCACCAAAGCCGCGTGCGCCTGATCCAGCTGGTTGTTCCGCTCGTAAACCTGCCCCAGCCGCCGGTAGGCATCGCCATTGGAGGGCTCCAGCTCGATGTCCCTCTGGTACTCCGCTTCGGCTTGCTCGTAAAAGCCGGCATTGGTCCGGAGCAAGCCGGCTACGCGATGAACGGGGGCCAGATCGAGATTGCGGTCCTCGGCCTGCCGCAGGGATTCCGAAGTGCGGTCCAGCCACGCGGGGTCGTTGGTGATGAAGTATTTGAACCATTGCGCCTCGGCCAACGCGGCCCAGGTGAGCGGCGAATCCGGATCGGCGGCTACGGCGCTTTCGAGCAAAGGCAGTGCCTTGTCGACCGTGGAATTGCGGCGCGTGAAAGCCAGACCTGCCAGGTAATCGTGCTGGGCTTTGGCGTTCACTGGAGCCGCCGCCGCCGGAGGCAGCTTGAGTGACGCGGTTACCAGGCTAGCCATCGCCCCCCCAGCGTAACGGACCTCGCTCGGAGCATACTCGGCTTTCCAATCGCCGGCGTTGGCCTGGGTACGGGTATCCGTAACGAAAGCGTGCAGCACCACTCGACCGTCTTTATGAGTGATAGTCGCGCTCACCACGTGGGTGGCGCCAAGAGCGGCCCGGGCGGATACGGCTGAGTCCACGTGCCGCCGCGTCACATCGGTCAGGGGGATGACATTAAGCCGGGCGCGCTTGCCACCCTTCAGGCGCGCCAGTTCCGCGGCCGCATCGCGCGACACGACATCGGCCAGCGCAGAGGCGTCTGGTCCGGCCTGTAGGGGAAGCAGGGCGAGGTTCACCGATTGCTGTGGCGCGGTCGCGCGTTCGAAGGTGACCAGGCCCGAGATTGCGGCCAACGCCACGGCAGCGGCAGCGGCCAGCCACCACCGCAGCGCGCGCGATGGTTCCACGGCGGCCGCCACTTCACTTGCATCTCGAAAGCGATTGGCCGGATCCGCCTCCAGGCACTTCCGCACGATGGAATCCCATCCGCGACGCACGGGTGGCAGCTTGTGGTTCAGGCGGTCCTGCACGGGATCTCCTGCGGATAGGGGAGATGGCTCGCCGCCAGCTCGTACAGGATCACGCCCAGCGCATAAACGTCTGAGGCGGGAGTGGGTTTCTCGCCCTTCCACAACTCCGGCGCCATATAATCCGGTGTTCCGCCCGCCTGACTGGACCCCGCCTCGCCGGCAGCCCAACTCGCTTTGTCCCCGGACGGCCCGAGCGGCTTACGCGCCAGGCCGAAATCGGTGATTACCGCCCGCATCGCGCCACCCGCATCCTGAGTGAGGATTACGTTGTTGCTCTTGAGATCGCCATGCACCACCTGGTTCCGGTGCGCTTCGGCCAGCCCCGCGCAGATCTGCCGTCCGATGGCGCCCGCTTCGGCTCCCGGCAACTTCCCCCGGCTAAGGCGCGCGGCCAGCGTCTCACCGTCCAGAAACTCCATGGTGAGGAAGTCGATCTCCCCGCCGCTGGTGGACGCCGTGTGGATCTCGAAGATCTTGCAGACATTGGGATGGCTGATTTCGCTCGCGTGGCGCACCTCCGGCGGCAGACGCTTGCGGAATCCGCTTTTGGCGCACTTGAGTGCGATGCGGCGGCCCAGCCTTTCATCGCGGGCCTCGTAAACGATGCCCATGCCGCCCTGGGCCACTTCACGCACGATCCGGAAGCGGTCCGCCAGCAGATCTCCCGCTTCAAACCGATGCTCGGGCAAAGCCGGAAACAACGGTTCCAGCAGGAAATCCTGCATACGATGGTTCCATCGCACGTAGTCCCATACCTGGCTGAATAATTCCGTGTCGCCGGCGCAAGCCGTGCGGACATAATCTTCGCGAGTATCGGGGGGATGGCTGAGAGCCAGCTCCACCAGGGTCATGACCAGATCGTCATCCTGCGCTTTGGGCATGGCCCGGCTCCATGCGCGTGTATAACCATCTGCGCGCGTCGCTCCAGGTTCGTTGCATCGTTCGGAGTTTTACGCCCATTGCCTCGGCCGCTTCTTCGTCGGTCAGGCCCAGGAAAAACTTCATTTCCACCAGCATGCTCCATTCCGGCTTGGTTTCCGATAGTTCGTCCAAAAGCCGGTCCACTGCGATGGCTAAATCTATTTTGCCGCGGTCGGCCGGAAGAAAGTCTTCCAGGCCTTCCAGCGCCACGAACTCCGCCGCAGGCCGTCCGCGCGCGTGATCGATCAGATAC
>Ga0206991_10055_pt1 | contig 30724 bp, 30 predicted proteins | sample Alteio_BWMinCont_9_FD_153286 | JGI IMG/M metagenome (GOLD analysis project Ga0206991, IMG submission 153286) | Enriched cells from forest soil in Barre Woods Harvard Forest LTER site, Petersham, Massachusetts, United States -... | ecosystem: Environmental > Terrestrial > Soil > Temperate forest >...
TGCCAGATCTCCTCCAGCGCGAAGGTATAGGCTCCGGGCGCGTCCGGGCTGCGGCCGAAGGCGCACAGCTTACAATGCGCCACACACACGTTCGTGGGATTGATGTGCCGGTTGATATTGAAGTAGCAGATGTTGCCGTGGCGCTGCTCGCGAACGTGGTTGGCAAGCCAGCCGAGCGTAAGCAGATCGGGCGAACGATAGAGCGCGACGCCGTCCTCGAGGCTGAGCCGTTCGCCGGCCATTACCCTGGCGGCGATGGGCGCGAGGCGCACGTCATCGATTACCGGGGCAGAAGCCTTTATTCCCGTTAGCTGCGCCACGCTCATGCACTCACCGCAATCATCGTACACTCACACCGCAAAGTAGCCTCACACCGCAAAACGATCCGCCCCTTCCCGTCATGCGACCCAAGCTCGCTCAGGGCGCGAGGGCCACGGCGGCGCTCCAAAAGAGCAGAAACAACAGACTAATATAACCGTTCACCACGAAAAACGCAGCATTCAGACGCCGCAAATCTCCGGCATGCACGAGGGAGTGCTCATAAGCGAGCAGCGCGGCGACCACGGCAATGCCCGTCCAGGCCGGCCAGGGCAGACGAAAACTCGCGGCCAGCCAGGCCAGCAATACAACCATGATGGCGTGCATCCCGCGCGCGATCAGCAAAGCTCGGGCGATGCCAAAGCGCTTGGGCACGGAATAGAGCCCGGCGCGGCGATCGAAATCGAGATCCTGGCAGGCATAAAGCACGTCGAAGCCGCCTACCCAGAGCGTAACCGCGGCGCAGAGAATCAGCATGCGTAGATCGAGCGCTCCGGCGACGGCAATCCACGCGGCGGCCGGCGACATTCCCAGGCAGAACCCAAGCACAACGTGAGACCAGATGGTGAAGCGCTTGGTGTAGGAGTAAAGGAAAAGAATCGCCAGTGCCACGGGCGACAGCTCGAGAGCGACGCGATTCAACTGCCACGCGGCGATCACCAGCACGGCGGCGCTGGCAAACGTGAACGCCCACGCAAATCCCATCGAAAGGGCGCCGGTGGCCAGGGCGCGATTGCTGGTGCGGGGATTGGCGCGGTCGTAATGCACGTCGGCGATGCGATTCATGGTCATGGCCGCCGAGCGCGCGCCGACCATGGCCACGACGATCCAGATCATCTGGCGCAACGATGGCCACGCCCGCCCTTGGCCATAGCGCGCGGCCAACAGCGCCCCTGTGAGCGCAAAGGGCAGGGCAAAAACCGAGTGCTCGAATTTGATCATTTCGAGAACTGTGCGAATGCGACTTGGTTTGCCGGTCAATTTGCCGGCCGGTTTGTCCGTAGGGGTAACGCTCATGAGGAGTTCGCGCGAGCCTATATCTTAAACGCTTTTCGCAGGGGCTGGCCCTGCCAGGCGAATTGACGGTTCTGGGGCAAGCCCATCTGCGCCAGCACGCGGCAGACGTATTGCGTGACCAGATCCTCGATGGTCTGAGGCTGATGGTAAAACGAGGGGATCGCCGGCATGATGACGGCGCCAGCTTGCTGCGCCCGCAGCATATTTTCCATGTGGATGCGGTTGAAGGGCGTATCGCGCACGCACAGGACCAGTCGCCGGCCCTCTTTCAGGGTGACGTCAGCGGCCCGGGAGACAAGATCGCTACTCGCGCCGCCGGCAATCGCAGCGAGCGTGCCCATGGAGCACGGGATGACGCACATGGAGTCCACGGGATAGCTGCCGGAGGCGATCGAAGCGCCTACGTCCGTGTTCGGCAGGATCTCGATTTTGCCGGCGGGCTTGCCCGCGTTCGAACGTGCGCCCGAGCCCACGATGCGGCTGGGCAATTCCGCCAGCGGCGCGGCGATCTGCAGTTCGTGTTCAAGCAGGCGCATGCCCGTCTCGGTGACCACCAGATGAACGCGGGCGACGCGCGGGTCGGCGTCCAACAGGCGCAGCATCGTCTGCGCCAGCACAGCGCCGGAGGCGCCCGTGACGCCGACGATAACGACTTTGCCTTCGGGTAATTCCATAGGTCTTCGTTGTAAAGATACTACGAAACGGATGGTGGCGCGTCGGGGCGTCTCAGGGGAGCGCTACCGAAATAGGGCCACAGCCGCCCGCAAACTACTGCTACCGATCAGGGAAATTTGCCGAGGCTTGAGATCACGGACTCCAACAGGCTCCCGAGTTGCCGCAACCTCTCGCCGCCCAGATGCCCGAGCAGCGCTTTCGGCATGCGGTGCGCATAGGCGTCCAGTTCGCGCACGGCTTTGAGTCCCTTATTCGTGATGCCCACCTCAACGACGCGCCGGTCCCGCCGGCTGCGGAATCGCTTCACGAGCCCTCGTTTTTCCAGGCGGTCGATCAGCCGCGTGATGTCAGGGTCGCGGTCAATCGTCCGCTCCGCGATGTCGTTGCACGCAAGCATAGCCGGATGGGAGCCGCGGAGGATGCGGAGGACGTTGTACTGGTTGTCGGTGAACTGGGCCGTAGCCTTGAGAAATTTCGCCCACGGCTCCACGACCCGCGCGGCCGCTATCCTCAAGCCGAGGAAGACTTCCTCCTCAGGAGAGGAGAAAGGCTTTTCCTGCTTCAGCTGCCGTGCAATCGCACCCGTCATGGGGCGCTCCTTCTGAGTGGGCTTACTTTACCAAGTGCCATTGGGCGCGGACTTTAGACGTTATAACGACTATTGTCAAGAGGTATAGATTCGCGGTCTATCGAACTACTTTGCGGGCTGGCTTTGGCCAGACGAGATCGCGAGTAGCGGCGATGTTGGAAATCGACAGCTCGACGAACTTGGCGTAGCAAGAGGGGCTTGGTGCCTGGCCTTGATGCGCGGGGGGACATGGCATAGGCTTCGCGGAAGATGCAGGATGAAGTGAAGGCTCGACCAGCCAGGAGGCTGCTATGAAAGTTCGTCTATGGGCATCGCTGGTGTTGCTCGCTCAACTGCTGCTCGCTTCAGTGGCGCTCGCTCAACAAAACGTGCCGGAGATTCCTTACGATTCCGTTCCCGATTTCCTGAAGCTGCCACCGGGAATGAATTTCGGCGAAGTCGCGGGCGTCGCGGTGAATTCCAAAGGCCACGTGTTCGTATTCACGCGCTCCAACAGCGCCAACGGCCCGGCCTACGGCGCAGCGGCCGCGCAGTTGCTCGAATTCGGCCCCAAGGGCGAGTTCGTGCGGGAGATCGGAAAGGGTCTCTATGCCTGGTCGGAAGCCCACAGCGTTCGCATCGACAAGGACGACAACATCTGGGCCATCGACAAGGGATCCGACATGGTGATCAAGTTCAATCAGGCTGGCCGCGTGGTGTGGACCTTCGGCCGCCGATCCGAAGCGGCCGACGAAGGCGCCAAGCCCTGGGGACATCCCGATCCCCCTCTCGCCGCCGTGGACGGACTTTTCCGCCAGCCCACCGACGTAACCTGGGACTCGGAGGGCAACATTTATATCACCGATGGATACGTCAACTCGCGCGTGGCCAAGTATGACAAGAATGGCGACTGGGTGAAGTCATGGGGCGATAAGGGCACCGCCCCGGGGCAGTTTCAGCTGCCGCACGCCATCGTCGCGGACCGCAACAACAACCTCTACGTGGGCGATCGCACCAACAGGCGCGTTCAGGTATTCGATACGGAAGGCAAGTTTCTGCGCATGTTCACGATGGACGTACCGCCCGATCCGAAAACCCGCGCGGTCAACGGCAACACTCCGACGGGCGCGCGCCTGGCCGCGGTGATTGGCGCTCCCAATTCGATCTGCATCACACCCGGCCCCAACCAAGTGCTGTTCATCGGCGAATCCACTTTTCCCGGACGACTCTTCAAGGTGTCGCTCGAGGGCAAAGTGCTTGGGGTTATCGGCCGCTCCGGGCGCCAGCTCAAGCAGTTCTCCGGCATCCACCAGCTTGCGTGCCCCTCGGAAAACGAGGTGTACGCGGCGGAAACCTCCAACTGGCGCGTACAGAAATTAATCCTTCACACGCCAACACAAACCTCGAGCGCGCGATAACCGGCTGCGGACACTGAAAGAGGGGCGGGGCGGATTACGTCGCGGAAAACCAACACATGATACCCTTGGTTACTTTTTTCGATCAGCTGTTTAAGGAGACGCCATGCACCGCGTGAGGATGCCGTTTTATGTGCTCGCTCTGGCATTTCTGCTGTTGGGCTCGGCCTGGCTCTGGCGGGTCGACGGGCAGACAGCGCAGCCAGGCGCGACCGTCTTCGAAGGGGCGCGACTGATTACCGGGGACGGCAGTGCGCCCATCGAGAACTCTGCGTTCATGGTGGTCGGCAACACGTTTACGCAGGTCGGCCGCCGGGGCACCCTGAATGTCCCGCCCGGAACGGCACACGTCGATCTGACGGGCAAAACGGTTATGCCGGCGCTGGTTGATCTCCACGGCCACTTCGGATTCCAGAACGTGGTGGAAGGCACGATGTCCAAGGCGTTCTACACGCGAGAGAACTTGATCGACCATCTCGAGCGCCTGGCGTATAGCGGCGTCGGCGCAGCCGTTGGCGTTGGCGACCTGGAAGACCGTTCAGACCTGCACGGCGGACGGACTCATTGGGGCGACGTCCCCCTACGCGTGCGGCAAGAGGTCATTCCCAATGCGGCTATCTTTCGCACGGCGGGCACGGGGATCGCCTGGCCAGGATCGGGGCCTCAAGGCGACCCGTCGAGAGTGGACGTGCCCTATGCGGTCAGCACGGTCGAGGAGGCTCGCAAAGCCGTACAGGATTACGTGCTCATGAAGCCCGAATTCATCAAGATCTGGGTGGACGATAGAGGCGGGACGAAAAAGACGCTTACGCCGCCTCTTTATCGTGCGATTGCCGACGAGGCGCATAAACACAACGTTCCGGTGGGCGTCCATAATGTTACCCTGGCGAATGCCAAAGAACTGATGCGGGCAGGTGTCGAGGGCTGGCTTCACGTGCCGGTTCGCGGCGCCGAAGCCGTCGACGACGAACTGATCGGCATCGTCAAGCAACGCATCGCCCGTAACGACCGGCCGAATATCTGGATGACTCCCGCCTTGATTACCGCCTGGATGGACACACAAGGCGGCACCCGGCCGGCATGGCTCGACGACCCGCTGCTTCGCGATCTCTACTCGCGCGACATGATTGAAGAACACTGGGGCCGCCCTCTGGCAAAGAGGACGCCGCAGGAAGTCGCTACCGCGCGGCGAGATTTTGAGTTGCAGGCGAGCAATGCGATGAAGCTTCGCGCGGCGGGCATGCGCATCGTAAGCGGGACCGATACCGGGCAGACGCGGTTCTGGATCGGCTATTTCAACCACCTGGATCTGGAAAGCATGGTGGGCATGGGCATGACGCCGGCGGAGGCCATCGTGGCCGCAACGCGCGATTCGGCAAAAATCGCGCGGGTGAATGCGGGCGTAGTGGCAACCGGCAAGAGCGCCGATTTCATCGTCCTGGACGCTAACCCGCTGGAGAAAATCGGCAACTCGCGGCGCATTAGCCAGGTCTATCTTCGCGGACAGAAAGTGGACCGCGACGCGCTCAAGGCCAAATGGCAAGCGGAGCAAAGCCGAAAAGCGAAATAGTTCCTGGGTTGCGTTTGCAGATTTTAGCGAATCAGGCTAACCGAGGTTACGGCTTTGAAAACCAGGCGTGGCGAAGGAGTTCGTTCGGGAAGCTTCACCGCGCCGGCCGGCACCCTTTGTGGCGCGAGGAACCGGCGAACGGGCTGTCTGCCGGGCGAAGCGAATCAATCCAAATGTAAATAAAGAAGCGCCGAAGGCTGCAACGATCCAGGTGGGCGCCCAACTTGCCCTGGGATCGGTAAAGTACAGATGGCCATGACGGATGAGGCGCATGTACAGCGACGTCAGAGAGACGCACGCGCCAAAGATCATCCAGACGATATCTTCCGATCGATTCATTGTCGGTCATGGTTCTAAACACCACTCCACGGAAGAAGTTGCGCCCGAATCCTGGGCACGCTGCCCGCGAGTGTGGGACGCTATCTGCTGTCTTTATCGCAGGCGGGGTCATTGGACGGCGGCAGGCGGAAACCTCACTTAGCTTATCGAGAGCTCGTCAGCGTTTCGTAGACATCTATCGCAGACTTTCTCCTGCCGTTATGGGGGGCAATACGGAACCCAAGCCCTTCGCAATCGGATGAGGCACGCTTCCCTGACGGGCGACCTCATGGCGCAAGCGGCTGCGTTGAATGGCCTGGACCGACATTCGAGTCGCATCAAAGGCGCCGTATATGACATTTTCGCGCCAGAAATCGCGATAAGAAAGAATCTGTGCGCGGATGTAGCGGGCGAACTTCGTTCGCGGGCGAAAGGCCAGCTTGGGGACCTCGGCAGTGCCCTGAAAAACGGCGTGGTCGCAATCTTTCAACTTCACAACCGCCATGGCGCCATCGGTTCGAAGCTCGTAGCCGGTCGCGTTCTCAACAGCTTTCGGCATGGCGGGGCGCGGCGAATAATGTACCGACTCCACGCAGCCGGACAGAGTAAGATCGCGCACGACCCGCTCCCGTTCCTCATCGATATCGGGGTTCACGATATGAATGAATCTTCTTCGGCGGAGCGATAGCGTGGCTCCGATATCCCGCGTGGAGGCGCTGAGCCACACGGGCTGTCCGTGCCAGGTGTCCGGTGCATGCCAGATTCGCAAGTGATCGCGTCTGGAGAGGCTGTCCAGGCCCCTCTCCCAGGTCGAGTCCGCAGTCTGCCCTTGCAACAACTGCTCGGACATCGGGCCAGTCGGATAGTTCCTCAAAAACAGGAAAGCGTGGATTTCGCGAAAAACATTTCGAAAAGAGCTCGCGTCACTGGGTTTCCATCCGGCAGCCTCGAAACTGCTCCTCAGCTGTTCTTGCGAACCAATGAACGCCAGGTTCACAACGTCGGTGGCCAATCCCTTTGGAGTCGTGGTGCGCTCGGGAACTGAGAGTGCTTGCCTATCGAGTAATTCCTGTTCGGATTCGTCGAACTCCCGGTTTTTGGGAGCGCTGATATAAGGGCTCACGTCCGGCAGGGGCGGCGTGATTAATTCGAGAAGCCAGTCTGTGCCTCGTGGAAAGTAAAGTTCAGGCTCGGGCATAACCGGGAACACGGCCCGATAAACGGGCATAACCCAAAGCAGGTCGGGATCCCACATCGAAAGATACTGTAGCCTGCTGGTGAGATGGTCCTGCGGCGTATTGTTGCTGCGGATGCCGTGGATGACTCCGTTTTGTACCTTCTCGCGCGCATTGTCTACTTCCAACACCCGGGCGCGGATCTGAATGGGGGGGCCGTCGTCCGGCCGAATGCGATCGAACTCAACCTCCAGGGTCGCTATTTCATGCCGGAATCCCAACCCCACTTTATGGACCGCCTGAATGCGACCCTCTACCGGCGTGCCGACAGTAAAGATGGGGACGCCGTTGCATTCCGGGGATTCGATGAGGATTGCTTGCACCGAACTACCGGTTCTTGACCCGTAAGAGGAGACCGGTTCCAGGAGACGAACACGGAATGTCGGGTTTTCCGTCTGATCGCAGGCGGCAGCGTTAGCGTGGGCACAGCTCAGCCAGAAACAAAGCATCAGCAAAGGAAGGATAGAGAGCACGGTTTCGGGCTTCCAAGATCCACCAGCCGTCCGATTCGCCAGCATGGCACGCTCCTTCTCCCCCAGGAAGTGCAACATCCCGCCTACGAAGCGTTAGATTCTCTTCGGATAAATTGGGCTTGGCGCGATATGGCCAGCGCTCAAACCATGTGGCAATAGCCTAGAACAGATGCGTGTGGTTCACTTCTACCAGCATTGTGGACCTGTGCGTTGCAACTAACGTGTTCTAAATCGTACATGTTCGTAAAAGTATGGGCTGCCGATCTGGCAGTGGCAATGGCGGGCGCTAGGCCAGCGGCCCCGGGTGATTCTTATCGCGTTGCACGATGACGTCAAGCATCATCGACAAATACGCTCACGAATAAGGATCGTTCCTGTCGACTTAAAAACATATTGCGCGAAGATGCCTCTACGCTGCAGGTTTCTTCAATCGCATCGATGCATTCTTTGAATTGGACCTTCCCTGCTTGGTGTGACACCGTAAATGAGGGTTATCAGTTTTCGCCGGTTGTGCAGTTAGCTGGTAGAGGGAGTTCGGCGTGAGGCTCAAGGGTCCAGGTTATTCGGCTCGCATTACCGCTATTTTAAACTCGCGTTTCGCCTTTTATGGAATATGCTCCAGGAAATTCGGGAAGCAGTGGTTGCAGAGGTTCTTGCGCGTTCGCATCATCGTGTGCGTGCTGAGTGCCGCGATTCCCTCTCCCGGCCTCGCGCACGCTCAGTCGCGGACGACAGAGATTGTCCACCTCTATAAAGGAATCCATTGGGGCGGCACCGCTCTGCCGCCGGGAGACTATGTCATTACTTCTCTGGACCTGAAGAACACCGGGGCAGTGCTTACGTTTTCGGCGCCCAACAACCAGCTTCCATCTGCAAATCCCGGCACCCAGGAAGCGGGCCGTGGCGATGCCGCTTCCGCCGATGCCCCGCCGGAAGATGGCGGCTTGCTCACGATTCATAGTGTCCGGAACCAAACCGCGCCCTATGGCGAAGCCCAAACGATCTATCTATCGGCGTGCAGGGTCGTCGAGCAGGAGTTCAGCCGAACATCACCCATTCGGCCGCGGCTCACGCTGCTGCTAGGGGCCGACGGTGACCGCGTCTATTACCCGAAACGCGAAGTACAATTAAAGAAGTGGGACAAGTACAAGTTCGCGGAGGGCGTCGTGATGCTGGCGGCGGAAGATCTGCTTCCCCAGGAGAAGAGATCCTCGCTCTCCAAGCTGGCCGTGCTGACCGCAGACTCGACCGTTGACGTCAGCGAATTCAAGCGAGGCCGCACTCCGCTGCGCGCAGGCCCTCGGAACTAAGGGTCCTCCCAACTTACCCTTCTGCAATCGCTCGCCCCATAAGTCCGGGGCCGCGGCCCTGAACCGAATTCAGACACACTCACATCTGTGATAGATTTCGCACTGACGCGGCGGATCTGTCCGTGTGTCGACGGTTGGTCTGTGTCGACGGGAGGTCAGGCGATGGGATATCCATCTTTGAATTTAACGGCGAGGGCCTTCGTTGTGACGACCGTGATGGCGACGGCGTGCGGCATCTTGCTGAGTTCGGCTGCGCTTTGGGCGCAGGTTCAGCCGCCGGCTCCGTGGCGAGGGGCGGGGCCGGCACCGTGCATGGGGTCTGACGGCGGCATCTATAAATGCCCGCCGGGCCCGCAAGTGGTCGCCGTGCGCGCCGGCCGCTTGTTTGACAGCAAGACCGGCACGATGCTGACGAAACAGGTGGTACTTCTTTCGGGAGAGCGAATCACTGAAGTCGCGCCCGAGTCTCAAGTGAAGATTCCAGCGGGAGCGCAGGTCATCGACCTGAGCCAGGCCACGGTGCTGCCCGGCTTGATCGATGCGCATACACATATGTTCGATACGCGCGGACCCAAGAGCAAGACGACGACGGAAGGCGCCATGCTGATCGCCATATCGAACGTACAGGCAGATCTGCGCGCGGGCTTCACCGCGGCGCGGGACATGAGCACGCACGGGAATGGATACGGCGATATCGAGATCCGCGATGCCATCAACCAAGGCCGTATCGACGGCCCCAGATATCAAGTGTCGACTTTGGGTATCGTGTGGGGAGCTTCGCCGGCGAAGCCGGACGCTCCGGACAATCCATTGGCGAGCACCGTGGTTCGTTCGGTGGAGGAAGCGCGCGCCGCCGTGCGGGAGCAGGTGCAGCACGGAGCGGATTGGATCAAGCTGTATCCAACGGGGGGATACTCGTTCACCTCCACGGGCAAAGTCCAATATGAACTGACCTATCCGATGCCGGTGCTGCAGGCGTTGATCGATGAAGCGCATCGCCTGGGGAAGAAGACCGGTTGCCACGTGTATGGAGGCGAGGGACAGAGGAACGCGATTATCGCCGGCTGCGACACCATCGAGCACGCCTTTGATTTGGATCAAGAGCAGGCCAATATGATGCTGGCCAAAAAGCTCTTCTACGATCCGACCCTCCAGCGGTACATCGAGCCGTACATGGATGATAACGACGCGAAGAACACGGGCGGCAAGTATCGGATCGTTCCCATTTTTGAGAAGGCCGTCACGATGGCCAACGCGACCAAAGGGCTGAAAATCATGGTGGGCAGCGGAGTCGATGGCTCGACGTTTGCCCATGGCACGCAGGCGCTCGAATTTGAGGCGCTCGTAAAGCATGCCGGCGTAACGCCCGCGCGGGCCATCCAAAGTGGAACGATGGTGAACGCGGAAGCGCTGGGATGGCAGGACCGCATCGGATCGATCGACAAGGGCAAGTATGCCGACCTGGTGGCCGTCTCCGGCGATCCGCTCGCCGACATCACCGAACTTCAGCGGGTCAAATTTGTGATGAAGGGCGGAAAAGTCATTAAGAACGACATGTTGCAAAGCGCTGCGAAGTAATCCCTGGCGGAAAGTGAGTATTTGGAATGGCAACCACAGATACATGGTCGAAACAACTTGGGGGCGGAACGCTGACGTTCACGTCGGAGGCGCTTGGAGATCCGGTCGCGGCATACACCCACGAGGCAAAATTTCAGAGGGGAGATAGCGCCTATTCGATGTCCCGCCAGAGCACCGACCGCCTGACGCGCGCCGAGGTTGAGGAGCGGTTTGCCGACTTCATCTCCGAGATTCGGCACGGACAGTAGACACGACTCTGCCGGCCACAACTCAAGCACGCCGGCCATGGCGATTTCAGGCTTAGATGACGTACGTCTGGCATGATTGACACGCGAGGCCATATGGCGTACGCTCCGATTCAAATGCATAAAGCCTAGGGAGGCGCCCAGTGAAAAGTAAGCTGATCACATCTGCTGCCTTGGTTGTTGGTCTTCTGGCGGTTTGCGGCTCGACGTTTGCACATCACGGCAGTGCGGTGTATGACACCAGCAAAGTGGTTGTTTTGAAGGACGTTACCGTGACGAAGTTCGTCTGGGCCAATCCCCACTCCATCGCGATGTTCGACGCGAAGGATGACAAAGGCAACGTCTCACATTGGGCCGCGGAAGCGGGTAGCCCATCGGCTCTTAGCCTCATTGGCTGGACCAAGAATTCAATCCAGCCCGGAGACGTAATCACCGCCTACGTATTTCAATCCAAGACCGGCAGTCCCGTCGGCCGGCTGAATAAGATCGTGCTTGCCAATGGCACTTCGCTGAAGGATAGCGCCCTTGGCGATCAGAAGTACGACAAGGCTGAGTAATCTCCGGCGGCCGAGTCGCTTCGTTTTTGTTCTGCGCATCATTCTGCGCATCGCATCGCGATGCGGGCTGGGGATGAGTCTGCAGACTCGGCGCTGAGTCGCGCTGCCATCCATAAGATCTTCAGTATCGCTACTTCAGATCCGGCGCTCAAATTGTCATTCTTGTACAATCGAGGAACCGAGGCAGTACGTCCCAAGAAATGTACCTTGACATGGAATTGGATTCAGAACACTCTCCGGCAAACGGCCCCCAGGTAGAACTCTTACGGCAGGAAGAAAAGAACGGAAGGTATTACTGACCGCGCGATGAATCGGTGTGAAAAATCCGGTTCACACTTGATTGTCGCGGCGAACAGCCCAAGGAGGGCACAACGATGAAGTCACGGATCGGGGCTCGGTGGGTGGTGGGTGTGGCGTTCTTGGCGATGGTCGTGGGGCTCGTCGCCGCCGACAAAGACAAGAATACAATCAAGACGAAACTCAGTGGCTTGGAAGAGACGACGGCGACCATCAATACGCCAGCGAGCGGTGAATTTACGGCCACCATCAGCGAAGATGGCACGATGATCAAATACGTGGAGACCTACCGGAATCTCTCCTCTACGGTAACTCAGTCACACATTCACTACGGCCGGCCCGGGCTCACTGGCCAGATTGTCCTCTACCTATGCACAAATCTGGCGCCGCCTTCGGGTCCGCCGCTGCCCCAGGCTTGCCCCACAGCGTCTCCGGCGACCATCAGCGGCACCCTCACCGAGGCGGACGTCATCGCATCGGTCGTTGTGGGCGGTCAGGGAATCGATGCTGGCGCGGCGGGCTTCGCCGAGATGGTGAAAGCCATCAGGACGGGTTCGGCATACGTCAATGTGCACACGATAAATCATCCGTCGGGTGAGATACGCGGCCGCCTCGGCTTTCCGATGCCTCCCCGGTTCAATCGCCGCGACGCCGACGACCACCACGATCACGACGGCTCCGGCCACTAGGAACGCGCCCTTCATTCGACTTAGCGTTTAGCGCCGTGGTCCGAGAGATGGCCCTCCTCTCTCGGACCACGATGTACTGGCATTCGGCGAAGAGGCCGCGCTATTAGCCAATCGGGCTGCGCAATGCCGAACCGGATGTATACTCACGGGCAAGCGATCCCCAACAAGGCGCAGAGCCATTTAAGGAGCTATCGACAATGATTCGACGCTCTTTGTTTTTGATCTTCGCGTTCAGCCTGGTCTTATCGGCGTTGTCGAACTCGAGCTTGCGCGCGCAAGCCAATCCCGACTGGCACCGGCCGTTCCCCGCGTTCAAGATTGCAGGGAACCTCTACTACGTCGGCACGGCCGATCTGGCCGTCTACCTGATCCATACTCCGCAAGGGAACATCCTGATCAATTCGGATTTTACAGAGGATGTGCCGTTAATTCACAAGAGCATCGAGCAACTCGGATTCAAGTATGGAGACACCAAGATCCTGCTGATCAGCCACGCGCATGGCGACCACGATGAAGGCATGGGTCTGATGAAAAAGGTGACAGGTGCCAAGCTGATGGTGATGGACGCGGACGTTCCCGCGGAAGAGAGCACGGCAGCGGGCCGGCCCGGCGTTCACGTCGACCGCATTTTGCACGATAGAGACACCGTCGAACTGGGAGGCGCCAAGCTGACCGCACACCTGACACCCGGCCACACGAAAGGCTGCACGACGTGGACGATGCAGGTTCAGGAGGGCGGGCGCACACTGAATGCCGTGATCGTCGGCAGCCCCAATGTGAATGCCGGATATCTGCTTGTCGGGAACAAGGATTATCCGCAAATTGCGCAGGATTACGTCAAGACATTCAGGGTGCTCAAGGGCCTGCCTTGCGATCTTTTTTTAGGAGCGCACGGGGGCTATTTTGGGCTGAAAGCCAAGTACGAGAAGATGAAGGCCGGCGCCACGAATCCACTGATCGATCCGGATGGATATAAGGCGTACGTAGCCGAACGCGATGCCACGTTCCAGAAGGAATGGAAACGCCAGCAGGAGAACCCTGGCTCGCCTGCGAAATAAGTACCGCTACGCTCCTCCTCGCTAGTTCCGATAAGCGCGCTATCCTGCTTGCGTCACCTGGGAAACTCCGCTACGCTGGCAAAGCTGTCAGCGGTGGCCCCCTCCCTCACCCGCTATCGGTTGCTCCAGCTGCAGTCTAATTCCTTCTGAAAGAAGGGCGATGCGAAACAACGGTTTGGCGGGTCTGGTCGTGGCGATCGTACTGAGTTTGTCCTTGGCTGCCTGCAAGGACACGAAAACTCTGCAAGAGAACGGGCAATTGAAGGCTCAGGTGGCGGAGCTTCAAAAAGAGAATGCGGAATTGGGTAGCAATATCCAATCTCTGAAGGTTTCGCAAGACGCGTTGACGAAGGAGAATGAGACGCTCAAGGCCGAGGTGAGAACCTCGAAAACGAAGCGGCCCGCAACGAAAGCTTCCGTTCGAAAGCGTCGCCGGGCCTCCCGGCCGTCCTAGCCGGCGCATGGTTCGATTTGTAAGGTTCCTCTCTCGAGAAGGAGGTTGGCTATATGAAGACGTTTGAGGTGCGATTTCGCTATCAAGATCGAAGTGAAGGAGCGGTGGAATCGACGGTAAAAGTGGATGCGTCGAGTCTTCCCGGAGGCGTTGCCAAGGCAACACGCGAGTTTGTGAAAGGTTTGGACCGGAAACAGCGATTCGATATGAACAAGAGTGGACTCGAAATAGCGGCCAAGCCACTCGCCACCCCAGCCGAAACATCGGCATCCGCCGAAGCCGCGACCGGCTAATCGTTTCTGCTTTTCTCGTTTCTGGCCTTTCGACGCTCACCACCCGGGCGATTTGTGACCCAGGAAGATCGTGTGTCGCGGTCCGCCTTTTGTGAGGCGCCCGCGCACGCGCTCCACCCGGACGTCGAACCTGCCATGGCGCAAACGCTGCTCGAATCTTCGATCCTCTCGCGCGGACCAGACGGCCAGCACACCGTCCATCTTGAGAGCCGCTCGCGCGGCGGCAATTCCGCTGTAGTTATAGAGCTCTTCATTGTTCGATGCGCTGAATGCGATCGGACCATTGTCGACGTCCAGCAGCACGGCATCGAACTGGTTCGGGCATGAACGGAGCGCGACGGCCACGTCACCAATCTCCACACGCACGCGCTGATCCATCAGCGGATATCCAGAGAGCGCGCCGATCAGGCCGCGGTTCCACTCCACGACCGCGGGCACTAACTCGGCGACAACGACTTTCGCGCCTGGCGGGAGCAGATCGAGCGTTGCGCGCAGCGTGAAACCCATCCCGAGGCCACCGATGAGCACGGTCGGCTGCTCCAGTGTCCGCGCCCGCTCGCACGCGAACGTGGCCAACGCCTCCTCCGAGCCGTGCATGCGGCTGGACATGAGGCTCTTGCCGTTGGCCAGTATGATGTACTCGTCGCCGCGACGGATCAGCTTCATGACGGTCCCGTCTTGAGCGTGCGCCTGGCCGAGCAACTCCAAAGGCTTCACGAGTGTGATGTTACAGGAGAGAAAAACTTAAGTAAAAACGGGCCGCTCGCGGTTTCGGCCTGAAGGCGCGGCCTTGAAAAAAGGCTGGCACCGGGGCCAGCCTTTTTTTGCGAGAGAGAAGCAGGAAGCGAGCCGCAGCGATCAGCGACGTCCGCCACCACCGCGCGAGCTGCCGCCACGGAAGCTGCCACCGCCGCGGACATTGCCGCGAAATTGGGCGCCACCCCGAAACTGGGAGTTGCCCCGAAATTGGGCGCCTCCGCGGAATTGGTTACCTCCTCGAAACTGGGTACTCCCGCGGAATTCGGGACCGCCACGGAAGTCACGGAAGCCCTCGCGGCCGCGGAATCCGCGATCAAAGTCGCGACCGAAAGGCCGGAAGCCCGGGCCGAAGAAGGCACGGCCACGGAACCCATGGAACCACGGGCCCGCGCCAATAAAAACGCCGTCAAGGAAATAGTTGGGGCCGTAATACCCGTAAGGCGCGCAAGCATACGGGTAATAGTCGTAGTAGCCATAAGTGCAGACCGGCGGCGGACCGATGTAGCCTGGACCGACTCCAATTCCAACCCCAACCCTAACCTGAGCGTGGGCGGCGGTGCCTGCAAAAACCATAACAAGCCCGAGCAAACCGACATATTTGAGATATCTCATGGCCAGCCCTCCCTTTACGACGACGTACGATTGATAGGGTGCAATGCCGTTGCCAAACTCGCGCGTGCGCATCCTGAGCAACTACCCGTGGAATCAGACACTTGGCAAACATCGAGCGAGGGCCCTGCAGATCGAAACCGGCGCCTCATGGCTGGAAACCACCACCCCTGCTGATTTTCAACCCATCTCGAGGTTGAGAGGGCCAGTCAGGCTAAAATATTCTTGGATTCGGTTTGGGAGGAAGGCTCTAAGCCGGTTGGCCTGCTCCCTCCAGCAAACGCTTGATCGTGGGTATGAGCAGCCTGCCCGTTTCCGCCTTTTGGATGAAGGCCTCTGCTCCCATCAAGCGAGTGATTACGGAAGCATCTCCCGTCGTGTAATGACTACTGATGAAAATGATTTTCGTGCCAGGGGCAATTTGTCGTATTGCCCGGGCAGCTACGACACCGTTCATCCCTTCCATGACAATGTCGAGCACGACCACGTCGGGCGTGGCGTTGCGGAGCAGCTCAAGCGCTTCGTTCCCATTCGCAGCTTCGGAAAGCTGCCAACCGGGCTCCTGCGCCGACAAGAAAGAACGCAGCGCATCGCGAACAAACTGCTGATCATCAACGATGAGCACGCGGAGCATGAAATTCGAATCGTACGCTTTTACGCACCGCAGCCTACATACGGGAATTACCTTAGTGTGCAAGATTGGACACCTGCTTTCGAGGGCACTGACTTCTACTCCTGGGGTGACCCGGATCACAGCCAACGATCCGTTCTTTTTATTAGCGTGCATCCGTGCGCCGAGGAGATTTATGACCAGCTCTAATTGCAGGGCAAGATTTCAATCGCTTTTCCTTGGTGCGGCGGTCATGGTTCTCGGGATCTCCATATTCGGCTGCAGCAGCAACAAAGAAAACTCCGAAGGCGTGCCGGACTCCAATTCTGGCGGAAGGCCCGTCGACGAAAGTGTGGCGGGCTCTGTGACCGGCGCTGTGAAATTCGAGGGCACGCCCCCTAAAGTGCGGACCATCAACATGGCCTCGGTGCCGAGTTGTAATAGTCAACACACCTCGCCTGTTACTACCGAAGACGTGGTGCTTGGCGATCAGGGCACGCTGCAAAATGTGGTTGTGTACCTGAAGGGCGATTTTAGCCAGTATTCGTTCCCGAGATCTGCCGCTCCGGTCAAGGTCGATCAGAAGGGTTGCCTCTACACGCCTCACGTGGCCGCGCTGATGACCGGCGAGACGCTGCAAGTCACCAATTCCGATTTGGCGACTCATAATGTCAACGCCATGGCCAAGAATAATCGCCCCTGGAACGAATCAGAGGCGCCGGGAACGGCAACGATCAATCAACAGTTCGCTCGGGAAGAGGTAGCCATCCGGGTCAAGTGCAACGTCCACACTTGGATGAAGCTCTATGTCGCTGTGCTCCGACATCCTTACTTTCAAGTGACCGGAAAGGACGGCTCTTTTGCTCTTAAGAACGTGCCCCCGGGAAAATATACCCTCATCGCCTGGCACGAACTGTACGGCACAAGAGAACAGGAAATCACGATCGACCCCAAGCAAGAACGGAGCGTCACCCTCACCTTCACGGGCCGCGATCGTCAATGACACCCGAGCCGACGTAATCACCATCACCGCGCTGGCGGCTACACGAGAACCGGGATCGGGCGCGCGGCCCGCATCCGGCGGCCCCAATTGACAAAACAATTGTGCTAACATGCGGCCAATCAGGAATCGCTAACTCTCTCGCAGGAGGTTTGTATGAAACATTTCATGATGGCGGCCTTAGTTGTGTCATGCGCGTTTGGGATCATGCTCGGCGTTCAGGCGCAGCAGGCAGCTCCTAAAGAGCACAGCATGACCGGATGCCTGAAGGCGGGCACGGAAGCCGGCACATACATGGTCACGGACGTGGAAGGCAATGGGCCAAAGTCGATCGGCATCGTGTCGTCGTCCGTCAATCTCGCGCCCCATGTCGGTCACAAGATTGAGGTCACGGGCACAGCCGTCCCCCCAAAGGAAGCGGAGACTGACGCCAAGGTACCGAAAGCTCCGCACTATATGAAGCTGACCGCGATCAAGATGATCTCGACGACCTGCCCGTAAACGGCAAGCGTCAGGTCTCGCGTCAAGCTCGTCGACTCTCAACGACGGAGGTTTTTGCCCGGGGCAGCAGGATGATTGCGGCCGGGCGCCGGTTGATTTTTGCGCTCCAACGAGCGCGACAAGGAGTTCCCATGCTCAAAAAATCCCTAGCTTTCGGACTGCTCGCGACTGTGGCCTGCGCGGTGACTTGGACTGCACCGGCTGCGCTCGGCCAGGATCCTAAGACAGTTCTCAGTAATACCTCCAAAGCGATGGGCGCCGACAATCTCAAAAGCGTCCAATATTCCGGGACTGCCACGGAATTCGCGTTCGGACAGGCCGTGAATCCCGGTTCGCCTTGGCCTGGATTCGCAGATAAGTCCTATACGCGAACCATCAATTACGAAACACCTGCCTGGCGCGTTGATCGAGTGCTTGCCGAGATTCCTGCGGGTCGCCGTGGCGGCGGGCTGCCTCCGGGCCCGACTCAGTCCGTGGTTATTGGTGCGAATACTCCGTGGGCTCAGCAAGTGGACCTTTGGCTCACTCCTTACGGTTTCCTGAGGGCTGCGGCCAGCAATAACGCCGGCGTCGCCGCAAAATCGATGAACGGGAAGAAGTACACGGTCGTAACGTTTACAGCGCCCAACAAAGCCAAATTCAACGGCTATATCGACGCACAGAACATGCTCGATAAAGTCGAGACATGGATCGATACGCCGATGCTCGGCGACACGCTCGTCGAGGTCACCTACAGCGGTTATAAGGATTTCGGCGGCGTGAAGTTTCCCACCTCCATCGAGCAGAAGCAGGGCGGCTATCCGACGCTCGATCTCAGTGTCACGGATGTGAAGCCCAACGCCCCCGCCAACATTCAGGGCAATCCCGCCGGCGCGCCGCAAACGCCTCCGGCCGTGTCCCAAAAACTCGCGGATGGCGTCTTCTTGATTCTGCCGGCGTATGCAGCGCTGGCCGTCGATTTCAAGGACTACATCGTCGTGGTCGAGGGACCGCAGAGCGAGGAGCGCGCAAACGCAGTGATCACCGAAGCCAAGCGGGACATCCCGAATAAACCCATCAAGTACGTGGTCAATACGCACAACCATTTCGATCATGCGGGCGGCCTGCGGACGTTTGTCGCCGAAGGCGCCACCATCATCACGTATCAGGGCAACAAGGCGTACTACCAGAAGATCTTGACGCTGCCGCACACACTCAATCCCGACAGGCAGTCGGCAGCCAGAAAGAAGATCTCGATCGAAACCATGGCCGATAAGAAAGTGCTCACCGACGGGAACCACGTGATCGAGCTGTACCGGATGCAGGGCAGCAATCACAATGACGGCCTGATCGCCGCTTACCTGCCCAAGGAAAAAATTCTGGTCGAAGCGGACGGCTTCAATCCGCCGGCTCAGATCAACGCGCCGCCGCCCAATCCCGTCAATCCGAACACCGTCAACCTTGTGGAGAATATCGACCGGCTGAAACTTGACGTCGAGACGATCATCCCCATCCACTATCCCGCTGATAGCCGCAAGGTCGCTACCGCGGAGATGATGAGAGCCGTCGGCAAGAAAGACTAGCTCCCGGACGTAAAGCGCCTATCGGCTATCTCGCCATGTAAGGATCGGCCGGCGTCAGAGCTTGAAACGAAACCAGTGTTCCCAGATGCCAAATCTGGCGGCGTCGGGCGCGCGCACGCCGGATTGCTTCAAGGCCAACAGGATTTGACCACGGTGATGCGACTCGTGCGAGACGAGGTACCCCAGCAGGATAAGCCCAGGCCGGTCCTTGATACGCTCGTTCCTCTCGACAATCCGCGTAAGGCGCCCCTCCACCGCGTGCCCGGAAGCCTGCATCGCCTTCATCAACTCCACGCGGGATGGCGCCGCACCCGTTTCAAAGCGCGGAAGGCCTTTCAGGAAGTCGCGCCCGACGTGCGCCACACGGACCCCGTGCATATGAGCGAACACTTTGGAAACGGTGCGCCCCGTCGAGGGCTGGCCTGTTTTCAACAAAGGAACGGCCTGAAAGCCGGCGTCAGGAATGTTCTTCAGCAAAAACTGGTTGATCTCTTCGTGAACGCGCCATATTTCCAACACGCCTTCAATCATTGAACCCCCGTCGGTCGCGAGAATTGTATGGCTGAGCTTCTAGCTCGCCGGGTTGATCTTGCGCGCATCCAGATAAGACGTGACCGCTGGGGCGCTTCCCTCGGGATCGGCCAATGCCACGTAGCTGTCGGGCCTCACGAGGTAGGTGGCATTTCGCCGCAACCCGGTGCGACGCATCTCCGAACGCCACGGGAAAACGTGCAGTGCTAATTTTCGGCCATCGCACACCGCTTGGATCTCAGGCTTGGCTTCGCCGTACACATGGAGCTGCCAGGCAAGCGCCGTCAGCGGCGCGAAGTTGTCGTTGTTGGCGCCGTTTGGGCCCACCCAGGACAACCGGTCGCCGCCGTGAACCGTTCCCGCGCGTCCCTCGCTCAAGGCGCTGCCACGATAGTTCACCACCGTCTGCGAAACCGTGCGGAACATGTAGCGGCGCACCGCTTTCAGCGCGAAAAGCTGCGGGAGCAAGAACGGCACGAGGTGCAGCCGAATAAGCCGCGCGATCGCCCCGGAGCTGGTGACGCCGGTGAAAGCCTGATCGGTGGTCGCAACCAAACGCCGGGCGAAAGCGATCCGTTCCGGCTCGTAACTATCGAGTAGCGACGCTTCAGCACGTTTATTCAGGACGGCGGCAAGTTTCCAGGCGAGGTTCACTGCATCGCCAATGCCGGTGTTCATGCCCTGCCCGCCTACGGGACTATGGATGTGCGCGGCATCGCCCAGCAGGAATGCACGCCCTTGGCGGAAGCGCTCGGCAACGCGATGGTGGACCCGATAGGTCGAGAACCAGTTCACGCGCGAGACGTGGATGCGCATCCAGTCGATCACGCGCTGGCTCACATCCTTCCAAGCCAGGTCCTCGTGTTGCTGTTCGGCTTCCTGGCGCACCGTGCCCACGAGCCGTGCGCGTCCCTCGGCCTTCAACGGGAAGACAGCGAGAAAATCGGTCTTGTCCAGGCCGACGTGCACCTCGCCATTCATGGCCGCTCCGCTCGCTTCCACGTCGGCTACGTAGAAAAGGTGCGTGTACACACCTCCCGGGAAACCGATCTTTTGCGCCTCGCGAACCGCGGAATGGGAGCCGTCGCACCCCGCAATGTAGGCCGCTTCGCACGCCTCCTGCGTTCCATCCGGGCGGCCCAACCGAGCGAGCACGCGACCGTTGGCATCCTCGAAGCTCAGGAGCTCCGTTTGGCGCTCGACGTGGACGCCGAGTTCGGCGAGGCGATCGATCAACAGACGCTCGTGCTCATCCTGCGGAAAGATCAACGCGTAAGGGAAAGGACTCAAGCCCGCGCCCATGTCGCCGAAGACGGCACGCGCCACTTGCTTGCCGGCTACCCAAAGATTCGCGGCCACGGCTCTGCGTCCACGCTCGACGACCTCCTCGGCGAGACCAACCTGGCTGTAGAACTCGAGCGTGCGCGCCTGCACGGCAATCGCGCGCGAGGTCGTCCCCGGCTCGGCCGTTTTGTCGACGATTCTTACGCGCACGCCCAGCCGCGTCAGCCACAGCGCCAACACCAGCCCCGTCGGGCCCGCGCCCACGATCAAGACGCCGGTGTCATCCATCGACGCTACTTCAGCGAAAGTTTCTTGTCGGGATCGGGACGGACAATCAGGTAGGTAACGTCGCCTTCGGTACTCGCCCAACCGTGCGGCACTCCGCCCGGGATAATAACGACATCGCCCCTGGCGATTCGACGAGAGGCTCCCCCGTCGATGCCCTCGCTCGCAACGTCAGTCCAATTTCCCAATGTCGACGGCCGCGGCATCGCGGGCTTTTTTAGCGTACCGCCGGTCACCAACACGCCGGCTCCATCGAGCATGTAATAGACCTCGGCGACATTGGTTTGGTGCATGGTCGCGTTGGGCGGGGTACCCTTTGGCCGAAAAACGCCGAATACGCCCAGGCGGTACCCTCCGGCGTCGATAACCCGCATGGGCCGATCGCTATTGCGATCGCGTGGCGCATCCTTCAAAAACGCCTGCACCTGTGCGGCGGTGATGTCTGTCGCGACCGTGGGCGCCTGTGCCCCGGCCGAAGAAGCGACGAGCAGCAGAAATATCCCCATGACCATTTTGCGCATGAGATGGCTCCTCTCTTTTTTTCCCGCGATGTAGCAGCGAGGTCTGCACGATGCGGGAGCGTAGCACATTCGGGGGCGCTACAGCTTGCAGGGCGAACCCCAAGACGGGGCCCGTAACCTGCCGGATTACCGTGGCCTGCTGCCTGGGCTCCGATCATATTTCGGGCGATCGCAGATTCAGAGCGCGAGCAATTTCTTGATCTGCCCGTTGACGAAAAACCACATGATCGGCTTCCGCACGAATACGTTCACATTCAATTCCTGTAGCAGGTCGTTCGCCGCTTTACCGATCTGGTCATAAACCTTCTGGCGCTTCGTTTTATCCACTTGCGACATCTGAATGTCGTTCAGGCCCTGGTCGATGGGATCAATCGGCTTCGGCGTCCAGTGCAGATTCGCGAAGACGCTCCCTGGCTGTGCCTTGTATTTGGCCAATTGTTGCTGGGCGACGCTCCGCCCATAGTCATAATCGTGCTTGCGGTAGCGGATATCGAAGAAACCCGCGAACGCCAGCAAGCCGTTGCTCGCCAATTGTTCGGGCACGGGCACAAAATCGTAAATGAGCATCTCTTCCTTTTCGTGCAGGCGTGCGGCGAGTTCCAGCACGAGAACGGTGTCCAGCCAGGCGTCGGCGACGGCGGGCTGTGCGGCGAATTGCGCGTATTCGGTCGCATATTGCCGGCGCAACTGAGCACGCGCCGCGGCGAGCCCGGCCAGAGAAGCTGCCGTGGTCTGGTTGTTCTCAGCAAAAAAAGCCTTGAGCAGGGCGTCGGAGACCGGACACGTCACAGCAGGAGTCAGCGCGCCGGTGACAAATAGCTTCTGTAATTCGGCAGCTCGTTCATCGAGTAAAAGCAGCTGATCGTTGTAGCCTTCGGCAACGGACCAATCCTGAAACTCAGATTGACCAATTACCGAATCTGCCAGACGAGACGCCAATACCTTGTAATCGGCGTTGGCCGCGCTGAAGCCTGAAGTCGGGTCCGGCGAGTTTTTTACCTCTTCAGATCGCTTTGGCTTGGGCGCAATGAACAGATAACCGCGCTGGGTGGCGTTCAAGCGTCCTCCGGGAACGTTCTCCACGAGATTCTTGGCCATTCCCAAAGGCTCGTTTTGGAAAACGCCACCGTCGGTGTATGTGAATGTGGTGCTGGGCTTGCCGCCCCAGACGCTTCGAACCAGATACGGACTGGTGTACTCCACGATGTTGCGGACCAGGTCCTGCACTCGAAAGGCCATGGGAAATGCGCCGCACGCAACCGCCATGGCGCGAACTCTTTCCCACGGTTCCGCGCGATCGTCCTGAATCTGGTCGATCTGCGTCACAAACTGATCTTCATGCCTCGTGTAAATGAACTGACCTCCGCTGAGGGTCGAGCGGTAGTAATCGACGCCGTTGAGGTTCGATAGAGCCAGCCCGAGCTGCAGCTTTCGTTCTGAGGCGAGTGCCGGATGCGGTTGTGCGGCGGGCGGACCTTGCGACGGGTCTTGGTAACGTGCCAGCAGAGAAGATTCCGATATTCCGATCACGAAATCGGAAGACAGAACGGAATGCGTCACGTCCTCTTGCGGGTCTCGCGCCAGCAATCCCTCAATGTCCACGCTCGCGACCCAGGCGTTGTAAAGAGGATTGTCATACGCCTGGCTCATGGCCGGACCGTCGTAGAGCAGACGTTGCGCCACCATCGCGACCGTCATTCCGCCAGCCGAAGCGCCAGTAAGCACATCGATCTCGATGCGTTCATCGGGCAAATGGTTCGCATCGGCCCACTGGTTATGCTGAGAGAGCGCATCGAGCACTTCAAAGACCACGCCCGACTCGTAACTCCCCAGGGAAACGGCCCCGGAGATGGTTATTGCCAGCTTCTTGGCCATCGCACCAGCCTCTATCGGCGCCTGCAACCGACCACTCCATGGCAACCTAATCGCGGCGGCGACTCTCGACTGGGATACTACATGGAAAGCCAATCAGGTTAATAGTTGAGATAGCTATGACAGTTTGAGATGCAGCGTTTGAGATGTAGGACAACTCAAGCGATGCTCAGAATTCTTAAACGTGCTCCACGATGACCGTCGGGCGAGTTTACTTCGATCCGCCGGAGCTACTTCGAAGGCGCCAGACCCCGGTATTTCAGCATCGGCTCAATGCTCGGCTCTTTCCCGAGCCACGCCGCATACATCTTGTCCAGGTCTTCGGTATTGCCCCGTGAAAGCACCATCTGACGGAAGCGGTCGCCGTTAGCCCGTGTCAAGCCGTGATCTTCGAACCACTGGAAGGCATTGTCGTCCAGCATCTCGCTCCACAGATAAGCGTAGTAGCCGGCCGCGTAGTCATTGCCCCAGATGTGCAGGAAATAACTGGAGCGGTACCGCGGCGGCACGTAGCTAAGGGAGATCTGCACTTTCCGCAGCGCCTCGGTTTCAAAGTCATCGGGTTTCTGCAGCGGAGCGGTTGGCGGAAGCGTGTGCCACTGCATATCGAGTTCGGCCGCAGCCAGCAACTCCGTGAACATATAGCCCTGGTTGAAGGTTCCGGCCTTCTTGATCCTGGCGGCAAGCTCGGCCGGCATAGGAGCGCCGGTCTTATAGTGTTTCGCGTAGTTATTGAACACCGCTGGATAGCTGGCCCAGTGTTCGTTGAACTGCGACGGAAACTCCACGAAGTCGCGTGGCACTTCTGTGCCTGCAAGGGTTGGGTACTGAGTATCGGCGAACATGCCGTGCAGCGCATGGCCGAACTCATGAAACATGCCGGTTACGTCGTCGAAGCTAAGTAGAGCAGGCTGACCCGGAGCCGGCTTGGTGAAGTTGGCAACGTTATAGACGACCGGAAGAGTGCCCAGGAGCTTGGACCGCTCCACATAGCTGTCCATCCATGCGCCGCCATTTTTGTTATCGCGTTTGTAGTAATCGCAATAAAACAGCGCCAATGATTTGCCGTTGGAATCGAGCACTTCGAATACGCGCACATCCGGGTGGTACACAGGGATGTCATGGCGTTCCTTGAAGGTGACCCCATAGAGCTGGTTCGCGGCATAGAACACGCCATTCTGGAGCACGTTGTTCAGTTCGAGATAAGGCTTGATCTGCGATTCATCCAGGTCGTATTTGGCCTTGCGGACCTGCTCGGAGTAGAACTCCCAATCCCATGGCTGCAGCTTGAAACCGCCCTTTTGCGCGTCGATCACTTTCTGGATGTCGCCGGCTTCGCTGGCCGCTTTGGCCGTCGCGCCCGCCACCAGTGCATTCATGAACTTCAGCGCGGCGTCCGGATTTTTAGCCATCTGGTCGTCAAGCTTCCACGCTGCGTAGTTCGGGAAGCCCAGCAGCTTGGCTTTCTCGGCGCGAAGCTGAGCCAGACGGGCGATGGTGTCTCGCGTATCGTTGGGTCCGCCGCGTTCGGCGCGAGTCCAGGAGTTCTCGAAAATGGCCTGGCGGGTGGAGCGATGGCTGAGCGTGGCCAGGTCGGGTTGCTGCGTGGTGTTCTGCAGAGGAATTACGTAGCCGCTCAGCTTGCGATCCTTGGCCCCTTGCGCGGCCGCGGCGATTTCCGAGTCGCTCAGGCCGGCGAGGGCGTCCTTATCCGTGGTGAGGTAGGCCGCCGCCTTGGCCGCGGCGAGCAGCTTCGATTCGAAAGCATTCGTAAGTGTCGATTCCTCTTCGTTCAGTTTTTTCAGTTTTGTCTTGTCGGAAACAGAGAGATTGGCCCCGGAGTGCACAAATTTCTTGTAATCGAACTCCACCAGCCGCAGCGACTCCGGATCGAGCTTGAGCGAAAGACGCTGCTTATAGACCGCGGCGACGCGCTCGAATAGCTTGGCGTCGAGGAAGATGGCGTCCTCGTGGGCGGCGAGTTTGGGCGCTTCGATGTCCTTCACTTTCTGCAGCTCCGGATTCAGGTTTGCCGAGGTGACACCGCCAAACGCACCCATGACGCGGCTTAGCAGCAGGCCCGTTTTTTCCATGGCGACGATCGTATTCTCAAAGGTCGGCGCGGCTGAACGATTCGCAATCGCCTGCATCTCCTTGCGCTGCTCGGCCATGCCCGCTTCTATCGCGGGCTGATAATCGCCATCCTTGATCTTGTCGAAGGGTGGCGCCTGAAATGGCAGCTTACTGGGTGCATAGAACGGGTTGTTCGGGCCAAAGGGCGTATCGGCGGTCAAGACGGGCCTAACGCTGATGCCGATCGCTATCGCGCCAATGGCGACCAGAACGCCAAAGCGTGGCAGTGTGATCTTTCGCTTGCTCGGAAGGATTTTGCTCATCGCTGATCGTTCCTCTTGTTCCGGATTGTAAAGGAGAACTGGGCCCGCGAACTGCTGCGGTTATGGAGCCTGACGGCGGCAGCGCACCCGGGGGCCATTCGCTTGTTTGCATGACGCGATGCTCCAGCCTGCGCTACCGAGAACGGGCCTTCTTCCACTCGAGTGGCGGCAATTCAACATTGGCACTCTGCTTGAGGTAGGCTCTCGCGTGCTCCGCGGCGCGTTCCTTTCCCTCCTCGATATCATCGACAGGCTCTGAAGGTGCAATCCACGTCTTGGTTCCGACGTTGTAGACCGACGTCTGTACACCTATGGCATTGTGCTCAGAGAACAGCCGCAGGTGCTCCCCACCAAGTATGACCTCAGCCCAGACGCCATTAATCAACATGGAAGTGACCCGCCATGCCGATCATTTTACGCCAGGCGGCCGCACTCTCATACTCTCAACATCGGACCGGTTTCAGAGCAGAGGAACTCCACAGCCGCACCGCAGTCTTATCCCGACTTTAGCTCTCTAGCCGCCGAGATATTCGACATGAATGTAGGTGCCGAGTCTGACGTTGTAGGCCAGGTACCAGCCGATATGATCTGGATCTGCATAGACCACGATGTCGTCGCTATCCCACTGCCAGTCGTTACAGTAGTCGTAGTCAGCCGGGGCAACGCTAAAGAAGAATCCGTCAAAGCCGAAGCGCTGGCGATTGCCCCCTCCGAGACGGTAGACGTGAGTGGAACCAAAGGCGCCCGGAAAATGTCCGTGCTCCCAGGGGCGATCGAGGTGGTAACTCGCGTCGTTTCTGCCGGTATCGTGGCCGACCCATCGATCCGTCCCGGCATCCACGTGCGGAGCATTAGGATGGCCGGGCTGCTCGGCAAACTTGCGGAGTTGACTCTGCGCCGGCGGAGCACCTCCGCGATTTACAGCAGCGGGAGCGCGTTCGGGAGGAGCGCCACCACGATCCGAGGCGGCAGGAGCGCGTTCGGGCGCCCGAGCGGGAGCGGTACGTTCAGGCGCCCGAGCCGGTGCGGGCGAAGGGCCGCGCGCGGGGATATGCCCACCACCGACGGGAGCGGCGCTGGGGCGTTGCCCTCCTCCGCCGCGCTGGGCGCCACCGCGCCCTTCGCCGCCACGCTGCTGTGCAAAGGCAAAAAAGGAGAGGAGAAATGACACCGCCAGAAATCCGATCAGCCTCTTCATGTCGCCTCCACCTCTTATTATCCCGCAATTCTGGGGGAGCCTGTGGGATTTACGCCAGGCCCGCCTTGTACAACGCCACCAGCTTGCCCCACGCGCGTTCAGCATCGGGCTTGCTGTAGATGGGCATGCCGTTCTGCTGCGGCATGTCTGGCACGCACCAGCCGTGCAACGCTCCCGGATAGACTTCGATCTCCGCAGGCACCTTCGCGGCGGCAAATGCCTCCTTCAACTTGTCTTTCGCGTCCGGCTGGCGCATGTCGTCATTGGACGCGATCCCAAAATACATTCGGGCCTTGATCTTCGGAGCGAGCAAGTGCGGGCTGTCGGGCTTGTCCGAGACCAGCCCTCCGCCATGGAAGGACCCACCGGCGCCGACGCGACTGGGCACTGCCGCGGCGGTCTTGATGACCAACGGCCCGCCCATGCAGTAGCCTTGGGTGCCGATCTTCTTGGATTTATTGACTTCCTTCTGCGCGTCGAGAAACGCAACGAATGCCACGGCATCCTTCTCCGCCGCGCCCGGCGCATTGATGGACCCCATCAGCGGCCCCAACTTCGCCATGTCGGCGGGGTTTTGGAAGTTGAAGGAGGAGGGATCCTGAATCACGGGCGCCTTGGCCAAACGATAGAAGGGGTTCGGCACGAGCACCGAGTAGCCTTCAGCGGCAATGCGCTTGCCGATGTCGCGCATCGACGGACGCAAGCCAAACGCGTCCGGCCAAATGATCACACCCGGATGCGAGCCCGTGGTCGGATGAATGAACGCCGCGTCACACATGCCGTCAGGCGTTTTGACCGAGACATCGCTCTCTGCGACGGGCATCGCCGCAGACGCGGAACCCGCGGCAGCCACAATGCCGGCGGCCACCGACATGGCGATGAAATCGCGCCGCGAGAGGTCGCTCGCCGCCTCCTCCTGTTTTTCTAAATTGTGTTTGTCATCCGTCATTGGCTTGCTCCTTGTTGTAAGTGATTTGGGCCGGAATGTTCCGCTGTAAATCCTTCTTCGCACAAGATTCCTTCTTTGCTCAAGACGCTATGCCACCCATCCTCGGGTGTCAAGCCCGGATCACACGGCAGCCGATACGGTGCTAAACTTTTTGCCGATGTAGCGGAGTTGAGGGTGGTGCGCATGCCGGCAGAAAAAAAAGAAGTCATCAGCCGATGGACCGGATCGGCTCCCTACTGGGAAAAACACCGAGACATCATCCGGGAGATGTTTGCACCGGTTGCTGAGGCACTCATCGCAGAAGCACAAATCAAAAGCGGCCAGACCGTCCTCGACATTGCTACGGGTCCGGGAGAACCTGCGCTGACCATTGCCGAGCGGGTCGGCCTCGAGGGCAAGGTCGTAGGCATCGATGTAATCCCGGAGATGGCGGAAGCTGCTCGTCGAGAAGCCCATCGGCGGGGATTTCGTAACGCCGCTTTCGAAGTAGCATCGGCCGACCGTCTACCCTTCCAGGGCAGTTCCTTCGATGCTGTGGTGAGCCGGTTCGGCGTGATGTTCTTTCCGTCTCCTGTTGGCTCCGTTCGCGAGATGCTGAGGGTACTCAAACCCGGCGGGAGGATCGCCTTGGCGGTGTGGCATTTCGCGGAAAGAAATCCGTTCCATTACGCTGTGTCGAAAATTTTCGAACGGTATGTCGATTCACCGCCGCCCGCGCCAGATTCGCCGGATGCCTTCCGTTTTGCAAAACCCGGCGACTTGCTGGGCATTCTTTCAAAGGCCGGCGCGGCCGCGCCATCGGAACGTCTCTTGCAATTCTCGATACGAGCCTCGATTCCGGTCGAGGAGTTTTGGGACTTGCGGTCCGAAATGTCAGACAAATTTCGCACCAGACTTGCCTGCCTCTCAAACGAGCAAAGGGCCGAACTCGGACGTGAGGTCGTGCAGGCTCTTCGTGCATTTTCCGTCGATGACGGCTTGAGCTTCCCCGCGGAAGTCCTCATCGTCAGCGGCAGGAAGCAACCGTCTTAGGCGACCGGCTTATGGTCTTCGAGCCGTAAGAGTATTCACTGAAAATATTTTGGTTAACTCCGAAGGGCCTCGGGGTGTAAAAGGGTGCCAACCGAGAGGTCCAAGAAAACCCTGGAAACGATAGGACATCACTAGCCACGCCTTTCTGGAAGTACGATCAGGGGAGGAACGTCATGCGGAGAAAAGTTTTTTGGCTTCTACCGGCCTTGACGATTTGCGCGCTTTTCGCATGGCCTGCGCGGGCACAAGAACAAGGAGCCACCGCCAAACCCGACTCTCCCGAGGTTCTGGCGCATATCGCAAAAGCAAAAAAGATTGCGGGCACGTTCTGGGCCACGGAAGAGCATTTTCTCTGCGAAGATCCGCGCTCAACCACTGCAGCTGATCCCGGCCCTGCCAGGCTGTTCGATAATCTTTACGCCATTCCCGGACCGTATTCGGTGGGGAATGGAGTCGTGTACGTGATCCGGACGTCAGCCGGAATCATGCTGATCGACTCTGGCCACAGGAGAGACGCCGAGCCGGTTGTGGTTACGGGATTGAAGATTCTTGGGCTTGATCCGGCGGACATCAAGGTGATTGTCGTAGCACATGGTCACGAGGACCACTATGGCGGGTCGGCATATCTACAGGAGCATTACAGCGCGCGCGTCGTGTTGTCGGCGGCCGATTGGGACTTCATGTCCAATCCTCCCGCACCAGCGGCGGGCGGAAACGCAGCCCAGCCGGTACCCCTGCCCAAACGAGACATGGTTGCCGTGGAGGGGCAGCCGATCACTCTCGGCGACGAGAAGGTAACTCCGGTTTTCATCCCCGGACATACGCCGGGATCATTGGGTTTGATCTTCCCCGTGAAAGACGGAGGCAAGACACACATGGTGGGCATCGTCGGGGGCGGGTTCATCGCTCAGGGTCCAGCCAGTCAAGTGCAGCAGTTTATTGACTCTCTCGAGCACTTCGAGCAGTGGACCAAAAAGATGAAGGTGGACGTGGAGCTTCAGAATCATCCGGTCATGGACCGATTTGGCGAAAGGCTGGCGGTGGTTCGAGTACGAAAACCCGGAGAGCCGAACCCCTTCATCGTGGGGCAGGGAAATTACACCAAGTTCGTGGAAGTCATGACGGAGTGCGCCAGGGCCACACTCGCGCGCCGCAAAGAATAGCGCCTCAATGCGAACGAGCTGCGCGCGATGCTTCGGGCCTATTGCGGGCGGCGGAAGAATCCCATGTATACGGCTTTGCCCAGGACGTGCCCCTGTATTGCCTTCATAACGTTTGTGCGGGTCTCGAATGGATCGGTGCCGGGCTGGATATCAACCTTCGAGTCCAGGGCAAAAAGCTCAAAAGTGTAGTGGTGCTTCGGCCCGTTCGCGGGAGCCCCGGGGCCTCGATAAACCTGCCCGCTCGCACTGATTTGATAGGCGCCGTTCTGCAGCTGCGCTCCCATCGGAATACCTTCCGGAAGCCCGGTTGCGTTGCCCGGAATATTCCAGACAAGCCAATGCAGCTGGTCATCCGTGGTGTGGTTTCGGCTGCCCTCCATGT